>Ga0075012_10005447_pt1 | contig 11681 bp, 11 predicted proteins | sample All_14_2_FD_71474 | JGI IMG/M metagenome (GOLD analysis project Ga0075012, IMG submission 71474) | Freshwater microbial communities in response to fracking from Pennsylvania, USA - Allegheny Zone_MetaG_DW_15 | ecosystem: Environmental > Aquatic > Deep subsurface > Groundwater > Drilled...
ACGAAGCCCATCGGCTTTGTCGGCTGCTAGAATCGCCTGCGCTGCGCCCGTAGCTCAATGGATAGAGTACTGCCCTCCGAAGGCAGGGGTTGCTGGTTCGATCCCAGCCGGGCGCACCACCTTCATGAACTCGACACTGCCAAAAGCGGGTCGGGTTTTTTTGTTGTGTGGGCGCGTGTAAGTTGTTGATCTGCAAGGATTCGCGACGGGCCGAAGCGCATGGCAGTGTTGATCGGGGTTGGCTTTGCAAAACGTCTTTGAAATGTTTTCAGACCAGTCCAGATTTATACGGGCCATTTCTCCGACACTTTTCCGACACTTTGGATGCATGACCTGTCGGAGATTGAAGATGGCAAGCTTCTATAAGCGAGGCGATTACCAGTGGGAAGCAAAGGTTCGGCGTGCTGGCTTTCCAAGTCAGAGCCAGAGGTTTGAGTCCAAGAGCGAGGCCCGAAACTGGGCCCACAAGCTCGAGTCAGAGATGAGGCTAGGCACATTCGTGGCGCCGACACAGGCCAATCAGCGGCCACTGTCGGAGTTCGTTGATCTGTACGTGAAAGATGTCACCCCGAGTCATAAAGGGGCCGGTGTCGAAGCGTTGCGGCTCAAGGCCCTGGCGCGGCACAGGTTCTTTGAGACGGCCGTTTGCAACCTGAGACCCAAGACGATCGCCGCATGGCGTGACGAACGGCTGGCCGACGTGATGCCGGCGACGGTTGTTCGCGAACTTGGTTTGCTGCAACAGGTGGTGGACCATGCCATGAGGGAGTGGGACGTTGTGATCGCCAACAACCCGTTCAAGTTGGTCAAGCGGCCCAAGGTCGCCAACGCAAGAAGCCGACGTTTGACGTTGGCCGATGTCAAAAGCGATCCGATGGATCAGTCAGAGGAGGCTCGGTTGCTCAAGGCCTGCACCTATTCCCCCAAGGTGCCAGGTGGGTGCAGAGTCAAATGGGTTCGCCCGATTGTCGAGTTGGCCATCGAGACGGCCATGCGGAGAGGTGAAATCTTGCGGCTGGACTGGCGCCATATCGACTTGGATGCGCGGGTGGCCTTCCTGCCAGATACGAAGAATGGCGACTCACGGCATGTCCCGTTGTCACCTGGCGCGATCAATGTCTTCAAGTCGCTTGTGAAAACGGAGGGGCCAGTGTTCAACGTCAGCGAGAACGCGCTCAAGTTGGCTTGGCAGCGAGCAACCAAAAGGGCGGAGTTGGATGACCTTCATTTTCATGATCTCAGGCACGAAGGCGCATCTCGGCTGGCCGAGAAACTGACGAATATCCTGGAGCTCTCAAGCGTGACGGGGCACAAGGATCTTCGGATGCTCAAGCGGTACTACCACCCACGGCCGGAGGACTTGGCTCGCAAGTTGGCCGGGTAATGGTTGGGCTGGACAGGGGGCTGTCGGAGATTCGTCGGCCCCCTGTCTACGTGAGCGCTCACCGAGTGATATCAGATTCACCTATCAGTATCTGATATCAACTATCAGATTCATGTATCTGCCATCACGACCCAAGGTGGCCCTGCATGGGTGCCGTTGCTGTGCAACGGGGCAAGCAGCAGGCGCTGCGTAGCCCCCTGAGGCGCACCTGGCCCCAGCCAGGTTGCCGAAGGGCTGGGGGGAGCCGCCAGACACAAATCGCCCCAGCGATTTGAGGCGCCCCAGCGCCGGTGTCTGAGCGGGGGGCAAAGCCCCCGCCTCCCCCACGCCGCAGGCGCGGGGGCACCCTGGGCAAAGGTGAGGCGTCCAGCCTCAGCCCATAGGGCCGAGTGGAGGGGACGTGCGAAGCACTCTCCGTAGGGAGCCTGCCGCGCAGGGTGCCCCCGCGTAGCGGGGTGCCGGTGGCGAAGCCATCGGCAGGGGGAGGCGCGACCCCGGACAGCAATCGGGCGGCAAGCCCCGCGTCCAGCGGGGATAAGGGCCGTGGGTGGCGTCCAGCCACCCCTTGAGGCCCTGGTGCTGTCCGAGTGCTGCCCCGACAAGATCGCCGATTCTTTTCCCGAGCCTGCCATGATCGGGCGCGAATCGGACCAAGACTCGGACAAGGCATCCGGCTCATAAGCAAGATGTGCAGGTGTTCATACAAGCGCGGCTGTGGCTCAACAGGGCTTACGTTGAAGGCGCGGCAGACCTCTCGGTGGAGGCTACCGTGTTGGTGGCGGGGCTGATCCCAGTTGCAAATGCTTGGGCACTTGGCGCTGAAGAAATCCCTCAAGCTCGCTGACGAACGCCTCGCGAGCCTGGACCGCCATGTCATAGGCTTCCTGATGGCCATAGCGCAGGACAGCAAAGCTGCGCTTCCGGGCAGGCTTTAAGCCATTTGGGCTTCGGGCCTCCCACGCCACATGGACGCGTTCCTGACCATGAATGTCGAGCTTGGTTGTGCGCATCAGGTACACCCCTGGATGGCCTGAGGTGTTGTTGCTTCGGTGCAGGGACGAGTACTCCGCCAAGGTTGTGGGGCGGGCGGTTAGGGCAACATCATCACGCCAGGCCTGCGCTGCCGCCAGGGCGTTCTCATCGGTGCCGAAGCGAAATACGGTGAAGGTCTTGCGGAAAATCTCACCGTTTCGATGTAACTCAACAGACCAGCCCAAACAGTTCTTGCGTTGCACTCGGCGAATGCCGTACAGCTCGTCGGTAGTGGGTTTTCGTCTTGCCATGCCCAGCATCAATCAATCAGTTAAGCCGTCCTGAAAATCTTCCTTCTCGAGCGATTGATATGCAACCGACGAAATAGAAACGTTGTTGCGGCACGAAAGTCGAGAGGCCTTTGAGCCCTTCTTCAGCACGATGACGCCGCCACTCATTGATGGGTTGTTCGTGCCATCAGGATTGCCAGGGTCGCCAGGAAAGCCTGTGCGGATCATCTTGTCGTAAAGCAGATATGTGAATCTCCCGTTCACAAACTTGATGTGTGATTCGGAGCCGCCGGAGTACCCCGTGCTACTGAACAAGAAGCGCTTATGCGAGCCATTGTTGCCACGCGGGTATTCCAACTCGATTCGGCTGGCCGTGCCAAATCTGTACTTGACTAGATCAGACTCATTAAATGCCCCATGTGACACACAGAGGGATGCAATTTTTTGCTTGTTCAAGCAGTTGAAAAGAACGGCCTCGCCTTCTTTGCAAAGAGTAGGTAAGGCGGCATCGTTGGCGGCTGCGGCCAATGCTGGTGAGGCGAAAGCCAGTGACGCTACAAATTTAATCAGTTTGCTAAGACGGCTCACCGCTTGAGGCAAGGCCTCAGTGCGTCTCAAGGTGTGGTGCTGAATCATTGGTTTGCTGGCCCATTCCACCACTCTGGAGCGCGAAGACAAGAGCGGTTGTGGCCATAGCCCTGACGCAGAGAATCGCGACGAAGGGATAGAAGAGATGAGCCAGAAGTTCTTTGCGACCTATGCCGACGGCGAAGAATATCCAAAGTACTTACGCTTTTGGGGGCGCCACATCTTGATCGACATCCCATCTTGGCGCAGCGTACTCAGAATGAGCGGGAAAAATTTGTGCGTACATGAAAAGGCCGACGATGAGGAGCGTCGTGGGAAGCCAAGCTGCACTGAAAAATTCGAATAGCAAGAAGTAATATTTTTTGTCGACGCCAGTCGCCATCAACAGCACCGTAACCAGGAAAGCTACGACTAGCCCTATACCTAAGCCCGCCGCTCGTCGTGTCGACACAAAGGCAACGGCGAAGCTCCGCCGTTGTATTGCCGCGCGATTGAATAGCAAGAAGCACGCAAACGCGAAGAAGGCGACGGCCAACCACAAGATGAACTGGCTTTCAGATATGGCGACGAACCCAAAAAGAACTGAGTCAAGTAGGTTTCGCATCACTTTTCTCCTCTCCGTATGAGCGGTCATTTGCTGCGATTGAGGGATTCGATCCCAGAGGTGCAGAGGGCGTTGACGGCTGACCATGCCCCCAGTTCAACGGCATTTCGACCCAAAATCCCTTCACCTCGCTCGTCAACTTGGCAATGGCTGCTTTGACATTGTGCTGTCCTGCTTTGGTCATGAAAAGCGCCTGCAAGTTAGGGCGAGCACTCGCAGAAAAAATCTGCGTTGTCTTGCCATTGCGGTCCTTCGATGGCACCAGATAGGCCTGTCGCCCTTCGGTCAGCGTTTTGAATGCATCTCTTGGCGTGTGGAGAAAGACATCGTTGTACGCGGTGCGATTTGCTGCCGCCAACTTCTGAATGCCTTTGATCGTGTTCGCATCAAGAGGCATGTCAATGTTGATGCCGGGACTTGCCGTCTGCTTTTGCACCCCCGTCGTTGCCTGATCCACCGACAAGCCTAGATGCTTTTTCCATATCCGGGTACGAAGGTCTTTTGCGAACTTACGAGTAATGACGCGAATGCCTTGCCCCACGTCGTGCATGCCCGCTTCGGCATCATCAACGATGACTGCGGCCAACTCCGTGTCGCCGTCGCCATTTAGGCTACGGTCATTGATGTTCGCACTACCGATGATGGCGACGGCGTCATCAACTATTAGTAGCTTAGAGTGCACGTAGATCATCTCCGTCACAACCGTGCTGCCGGTATGGCCATAGTTGCGCAAGTTCAGAACGGTCAGATAGTCACGCCACTTGTCCTGTATGCCGTGTAAGGCCAACTGGGCTTGAATGGCTTCATTTGTGTTGGGCTGGGTCTTCAATCCCCATGCCGTTCGGTTCTTTGCGACCAAGGTAGCGTTAATACGATTTATCAGACTGTTGGTTGCCCGCTTGACGCCTTGAAGAGCCCACCACCCTTGAGAGGCAGTCCCATCTTCTTCCAGATGGCCTTCCGGGTGTTCGGGCAAGACGAGGTATACGTGGAATGGCCTTTGCGCATAAATTGCTTTGCCAATCGCGTTTGCCAACTCGCCGATTATTGGGTTCTTTGATGGGCAGGGCGCGCCCTTCTCGTCAGACCCGCAGTCAGACATGAAGAACTGGTTCTCCATGTAGATGAATGCTTGTGCGGAACGAATGCACTGAATCATCGCATCGCGAATGCTTGTCTGGTGCTGGCTGCTCCAAGACTTTCGGGCGTCCTCAATTACTTGGCGACGTTTTTTGTTTGGCTGCTTCCAGTCATCACACACGTACTTGTGATGCGCGTCCCAGAGCGGCAATTCGTCAATCAGTTCAGCCGAAGATGCGGACCGGCAAATTTGAACTGTTGTAGATCCACTGCCATGTTTGAGTGGATCGACCAACAATTCTGGCGATCCACTTCGCTCGAACCATGAGCTATTCATGCTGGGATCAAAAACGTTTGTTCCGGTCCCAGCAAAGCTATTCCAACGCAATACAAAATTAACGAAGACATCGAAGGCTGCAGGCCCATCGATGCTAAGGGCCACATCTTGCCAGGGCTGACGAGGTTGATAGGTTTCGTCCAGCAGCAGTCCGTTATAGCCCCCCTTGAAGGGAGGTTGAAAACCTGGTCGCCCACCATGTGGTTGAGTTAGACGCTCTTCTGCCGTGCTGAGCTTTCTAACGCATGAGAGTTGCATGTTGTAGCCATCGTTTATCACGTGCAGCGTCCGATTGATGACCACATCGAAGGCATTTGTATCCCATCTGCCATAGGCAAGGTCAAGTCCACCGAGAAAGGCCAAATGACCATCGACAACCACCGACTTTTGATGGTGAGAGAAGAAGACGTTCAGGTCGCGCTGTTTTGCCTTGGCACTTCTGCCGGTGTTCGGGTTCTGCAGCATGACTTGAAGGGACCCCTTCCCCTTGGGCAAGGCATTCAACTTGTCTTGCGTGTTGTCATCATGTGTGTCTAGAGCTGCGGCGATCGAGTCGTAGCAGAGAATTCGAACATGCACGCCGCGCTGCAGCGCGTCGGCGAGCAGTTCGGACAGTCGGCCTGGGTGCTTGGGATCACCTCGGTTGTCTAGTTCAACGTCATAGTCCAATTGCCAGTCAGTGATGAAGATGAACTTCTTTGCTCCACGAATTGCATCGGCGACCGCCTTCATGTAGTCGCGGCCAGTGGTGTAGGCCTTGCATTCGTTCTGGTAGCGAGGCACAGCAAAAGGCTGATCCAGGTCGAAGTACTGGCCGCTGATCGTCGTGATGGTGTCAGGCGTCAATTGCGCGGTGAATTTGTCTGCCATTTGCGGCTCCCTGTCCTGCTATTGCGTTTGCGATTCACTGCTCAAAGATCGGTCTTTGGCTTGAGTTGCCCCAGCCCACCCACTTGCGCGTCACGCTTGGCCAGTTCTTCTAGGTACGCTTGCTGCGTCTGCTCCATATATCGCCCATCTGGGGCGAAGTTCATCGCATCCAATTGACGCTTCGGATTCGGCAGCTTGTTATCCGTTGTCCACAGCGATGGACTCAGTGGCATCGCAGTCAGACCGCTGATCAGCCAAACAAGGCCAGGTTTTTGAGAGACCTTCTGAAACAGCTTGATTTGCTGCTCTTGAGTCAATTGCAGCCCGCCATCTGCCCCTGTTGATCCCTCAAACAAGGTTTCATGCCAATGATCTGGTGAGTACACGGCGGGGTTGATCTGCCCGTGCCCGATATCCATCGCAGCAAACGCATCGACCACGACAAGTTTCCAGGCTTGGCCGCTGGGTGCAATGCCCCGAGAGCCAGGTAAGTCTTGAAGCTTTAGGGCAAACCGAACAGGTTTGGACTCAAGTGTAGATTTGGGCATGCTGGGCAAGGGTGAGCTTATCGTCCCTGCCCCCACCATGGACTTCATCCCTGCCTGCACTGTGATCTTGCCTGGGCATTGCGCCGTGAAGTTGCCGCCATCGATCGTGATGCTGGCTCCGCCGCTTACAGCCAGTGTCACCTTTTTGGCCGCCGCAATGTTGACCACGCCGTTTGCTGTCTTCAACTCGAGTGTTTGTTTGGCTGCGATCTGCGCAGACCCCGCCTGCGCTTGAAGATCGATGGGTCCTTGGGCAGCTATCAGCGTCAGGCCCTTGCCCGCCGCTTCGCTGCCTGGCTGTATGGCTCCGGCCAGGATGCCAATCGCCTGGCCCGTGTGGATGCGAGCCTGGCCGCCAACGGCCCAGTGCGTATCTTGTCCGCTGGCGATGGTAGTGGTGTCATCGCTGCTGAGGTGTAGGTCTTGGCCCGCCGTGAGGCCTACCCCGGCCTTGCCGATGATGGCAATGTTGGGGTCTGCCATGTGCGGCACTTTGTCTTGGCTCGTACCGATGGCTTTGTCTGCTGCATCGGACACAGCGTTTTGCAAGCTGGTGTTGCTGACCATGCCTCGCAAGCTCTTGGTCAAAGCCGCTGCGGGTGCCAGCTTTTCATCCAAGGCGCTTTGGTTAGCCTTGCTGCTGCCAGCCGCACTGGCCAGCCCCACGGTCTGGTGCGTGGTGGCCGCTTGGTGGAAGGTGCTGGCCAATTGCTGCATCTGCTTGGCCAGTGCAATGCCAGCCGCGTTGTCGCCAGCGCCTTCGCCTGTCTGACCCAACCCATTGCTCAGGCTGTAGGTGCTGAGCATCACGCCACGCACGGCGCGCATGCCGCCCCAGGCGTCGGTGCGCAACTCGAAGCCAAGGCCTCTAAAGCTGCCGCGGTGGTTATCGGCTTGGTGCAGCAGGTGGCCCATCTGCAACCATGTCTGAGCCTGCGTGCTGTGCAACTGCATGCGGCCCTGATTGGGCGTGTCGTCAAACACAAGCTGGTTGTAGCCCTGGCCGCCGAACTCCTTGCTCTTGACGCCGCTGAGTGCGGCCGCGTTGTTCTGGCCTTCCGATCCTTCGGTGGCAGCGCCGGGTGCTGCGCCATGCCAGGCAGGGCTGTTGCCGCCGCTGCCCGAGCCCACCAGGTTCATCTGTGCACTGGGCCGGTGATCCGTTGATTCCGCAAACGAGCTGGTGTCGAATTCGGCAGCTTGCCCGCCCGGTGTGCGCGGCACACCGCCTTCGCCACGGCCGCTGTACAGGCTGGCTTGCACATAAGGGCGGTCGATGTCGTTGCTCAAGAAGCCAACCAGCACTTCATGCCCAATGCGCGGGATGAATTGGTGGCCCATGCCAGGCCCCGAGAAGCGCTGCATGACGCGCATCCAGCAACTGTGGTCGCTGTTGGCACGCTGCGGCGCATACGGATTGGTCTGCCAATGGAACTTGACTTTGACGCGGCCCAACTGGTCGGTGTACAGCTCATCTGCGCCATTGGGCGCGGTGCTGCCATCCGAGCCGACCACGATGGCGGTTTGAGGTCCAAGCGCCGTTGGGCGCGGGCGAGGGCGCAAGCCGGTGTCGTCCAGCAACACGGCGCGCCAAGGTACGTTGCGGCGTAACGCCTGGAACTGACACGCAAAGCCAGTCTGTGCAGACTGCTTGTGCAGAGAGGAAGTGTCCACCGGCTGCTGATCGACCGACACGCTCAACTGCGGCAACTCGGCTTGCCCCAGCGACTTCACGATGGTGTCGCAGAGGTCCTTGGGCAGGTTGTTCACGCCGATGGCATCTACGCCGTAGAAGAAGAATTCCTTGTCGCTGTCGTCAAGGCCAAACACAGCAAGCGGGTCAAGAGTGGATTGCGTGATGGCGGCCCAAGTTCCAGCGCGCAAAGTGCGCACGGTGCCTCGTCCCAGCCAGGTTTTGTACCGGGCTTCGTGGGCTTCTTGCAGGCGGGTGGCCACGAACTGGGCTTCTGCCTGGTTGCCAAAGAGGTAGTCGCCTGTCGGGTCGTAGCTGGTGAGCCAGCTTTGCAAGCTTGTGGCCTCATCGCCGCCCCAGGAATGGTTGGTGGGCACGTCGGCCGTGATGGCACTGTTGCTTCGATAATCCCAGCCCTGCACCACGGTGGCTGTAGTGCCCAGGCTGCGCACGGCGGCCATGGCCTGGATGCTGTCTTGCGCTTCCTGGCTGCTGCTGCGATGAAAGCGGATGCCTTGGCCACCCAGGCTGCTGGCGCTGATGGCATCTTGTGGTTGGTTGGCGCTGTTGACGAAGAAGACGACGGCGTGGCCACCAGGTGCAGACTCGTCTTCTTCCACGCGCCAGCAAATACCTTCTTCTGCCAGCAGCCGACTGACGAAGGCCAGGTCGCTTTCGCGGTATTGCACGCAGTAGGCGCGCTGGCCTGCATTGCGGGCAAACATGCCTTGCGCAACATAGCTTGCGACATCTTCGTCCCAGCGCCACGCAGCGAGGGCAACGTGGTCAGCGAACACGTCTTCAACGATCTCAATGATCGACTTTTCTTGCCAGACGCGGCTATTGAGCGTGTGACCCAGCAGCGCTATCCACGGCTGAACGAGCAGGCCCTTGCGGGCAAAGCCACCGTCAGATTCGAGCGAGTCGGCTTCGACCACATAGCCGCTACGCCGTGTGCGGCTGCCATCTGCCAGCGTGGTGTGCAAGGTGATCGGGCGCGCGTAGAGCTGCTTGAGCTCCACATGGGCGTTGAGCACCAGGGCATTAATGTAGAGGCTGAATGGCTGGGACACGGCCTCGTGCAGCACGAAGCTTTCGACCATCAGGTCTGCAGGCAGGTTGCGTTCGCTGCTGGGGGCCGACAGGGTGTACAGGCGCGTCTCGGTGCCCCACTGGCCAATGATCGAGGCCAGTGTGCCCGTGAGCGCAGATTGGATGGCAGATAGCCCATCCGGAATATTGGATGAATCCAGACCCATGTCGGGTTCCCTGATGTTTTGTTTTGAATTGAACTTCAGGCAGGATTTTGAGCGCTCGGGAGGCGAGGGCGCTTACCTCCTAAGGGTGTACATGCAACGGCCTGTAACGATCGCGGCGTTGCAAGAGCACGGGAAGTCAGCCAAGGTGCCGCGTTCCGCGGCGGATCGGGCGACACGGGGGCGAGGCGCCTGAGTGCGGCCCAGGTTTGCAAGGCCGAGTCAGTCGGGCCGACCGCCGGGCGGACTGGCATCCGCCCACCACGCCACCATGTGCGCGCTCAACTTAGATTTTGGTCTTGACTGATGAGCGTGCTTCGGCGAAGGTGGCGAGTAGATCAACTGGGGTAGAACATGGCCGTGTACCTTGCTCTGATGCTGGCCTTGACGGTAGGTGCGGGCTTCGTCGTTGTTGCCTTGCGCCGGACCGAAGCTGACATCACGGCTTTTCTGGAAGCTCCGTTGGACGCCAGACTCATCAATGCATCTGATAGTGCCTGTGAATACAGGACGCAAGCGTCCAGTACTGCTGTGTAGCGAGCGTGACCAGCCATCAGTAGTCCAGGCCCAGTTCGTTGGCGTCATCGGCCATGCGTTGCAAAGCTGACTTCTGACGCTCGCGCATTTTTTCAGCGTATTGCGCAAGGTCGTCAAACGCGATGCGGCGATGCGTGCCCACCATCCGGTAAGGCAGTCGCCCTTGCTCAATCTCCTTGATAACGAAGGGACGCGAGACGTTCAGGAAGTTGGCCGCTTCCACGGTCGAGACTTCTTGCTTGGATGGCATGACGACGATGGGCCGACGCTCGCTCATGGCGCCGAGCACCTGAGCAATGATCTTGAGGGCCTGAGGGGGCACCTGGATGACGGGCTGATTACCTTCGTCGTCGGTCAGCATGATGGATGCCGCCCGGGAGTGATCCAGGGCAGCCATGATGCATCGCTGTGCGGCACGGGCCATCTCCGCGTCTTGCGCAGACATGGCTGGGGGCAGGATCTCTCCGTTGCGCTCTAGTGTTGACATTCTGGGCCTCCGGTGCAGCCATCTGCGTGCCTCCGGTGGAGGCCTCAAGGCTGTCTGTTCGATATCGGCACTTTAATCCATAAGTGCAATAAATGCAGCATGTGAATCAAGTGAAAAGCGCCCGGCGCCAGCGTGAAACACCCTGGCGCTCCGACACTTTGTGGGTGATGTCCCGGTATAATCCGGTACATGTCGATAACGCAAGTTGTTGATTTAGCGGGGTTTTTAGTGTCCCCCGCGGGTGTCGGAGTGCCCTCCGAAGGCAGGGGTTGCTGGTTCGATCCCAGCCGGGCGCACCACGCTGTGGTCTGGGGCAACACCCAGCACATGTGAAGTAAGGCATAACGTGGCGAGAGTGCCCAGTAATGCTTTATTGCAAGCTGCACCACGAATTGCCTCATCCGGCCCTCTGAGAGGGACCCTCTGGGGACGGTGCGGTCAATCCTCCTCCCCGTCCCCACCGCATCACAGTCAAAGAGGACGATCTCATGGTGGATGAGGCTCGGCAGATTCTCTTGCCAGTCCTACGATCGTGTCGTCAGGTGTGGCCACCCAGATGGCTTGGCAGGGAGACGGGTTGGCCAGCCGACCGGTCCATAGGGCCGGTCGGTCTTCGAAGACTGGGCCATCCAGAAAACCGTCTGTCAACTGACCGCGATAAGTCAGGCGCCAACTTGTCGTGTGCAATTGAGCCAGTGCGTGTGCGTCGCCTCTAGCGTCTATCTTGGAGACTGGAACAAATTAATGTCTCCCCTCGCCATCCGCCTTCAGCAGATTGAGCCACTCGCGCAGTCCCGCTTTGACCAGTCGTCTGCTGGGGTGGTAGAGGTAGAAGTGTTCGGGGGGTGGCATCCAGTCGTCGAGCACGGTCACCAACTGTCCGTTGTCGATCCGTTCCTGAACTTGCCAGGCATAGGCATAGGCCAGCCCCACCCCCTGCTCGGCGCAGCGGTGCATGAGCTGAAAGTCATCGGTGGACAAGGTGCCAGGAACGTCCACATGGACACGGTGGCCGCCTTGCGCGAACTCCCACCG
>Ga0075012_10005449_pt1 | contig 11679 bp, 7 predicted proteins | sample All_14_2_FD_71474 | JGI IMG/M metagenome (GOLD analysis project Ga0075012, IMG submission 71474) | Freshwater microbial communities in response to fracking from Pennsylvania, USA - Allegheny Zone_MetaG_DW_15 | ecosystem: Environmental > Aquatic > Deep subsurface > Groundwater > Drilled...
GCCGCGCCTGCGCGCGCTGCCCTCGACGTCCCACCCCCTTGGCCTGCCCGGCTATGCCGAGCTCAGCTGCCAAAGCAACTTCAGCTTCCTCACCGGCGCCTCTCACCCCGAAGAGCTGGTGGCCCGCGCTGCCCAACTGGGCTATGCCGCCCTGGCCATCACCGATGAATGCTCGCTGGCCGGCGTGGTGCGCGCGCATGAAGAAGCCAAACGCCAGCACGAAGCCGGCACGCCGATCCAGCTGCTGATCGGCGCCAGCTTCCACCTCGATGGCGAAGGCGCCACCCCCGGCTGCCACCTCACCCTGATCGCCCAGTGCAAAGAGGGCTACGGCAACCTCTGCGAACTCATCACCCTGGCCCGCAGCCGCCGCCCCAAAGGCGAATACCACCTGACGGTGCGCGATCTCGACCAACCCGCGCCTGATCACGCCCACCTGCGCAGCCTGTCCCACTGCCAGGCCCTGTTGATCCCGCGCCGAGACGATCCGCCCGAGGTGCTGCTGGCCCAGGCCCGCTGGCTGGCCAACACCTTTGCGCCCGAGGCCGGCACGCCCCGCGCCACCCTGGGCCTCACTCAACTGCTCTGGGCCGACGACGGCCTGCTGAGCGAGCGCGTGCAAACCGCCAGCCACGCCACCGGCCTGCCCATCGCCGCCATCGGCGCGGTGCAGATGCATGTGCGCTCACGCAAGCCGCTGCACGACACGCTCACCGCCATCCGCCTGAGCCAGCCCATCCGCGCCTGCGGCCAGGCCCTGGCCCGCAATGCCGAGCAACACCTGCGCTCGCGCCTGAGCCTGGCCCAGCGCCACCGCCGCGCCTGGCTGGATGAAACCCTGCGCATCGCCGGGCGCTGCCACTTCTCGCTGAGCGAGCTGAAGTACGACTACCCCGAAGAAGTGGTGCCCCCCGGCCACACCCCCACCAGCTACCTGCGCCAAGAAACCTGGGCCGGCGCGCAACGCCGCTATCCCGACGGCATCCCTGACGCCGTGCGGCAGCAGATCGAGACCGAGCTGGTGCTGGTTGCCGAACTGAAGTACGAAGCCTTCTTCCTCACCGTCTACGACATCGTGCTGTTCGCGCGCCGCCAGCACATCCTCTGCCAGGGCCGCGGCTCGGCGGCCAACTCGGCCGTGTGTTTCTGCCTGGGCATCACCGAAGTGAACCCGGCCAAGACCACGCTGCTGTTCGGCCGCTTCATCAGCCGCGAGCGCGGCGAGCCGCCCGACATCGATGTCGACTTCGAGCACGAACGCCGCGAGGAAGTGATCCAGTACATCTACAACAAATACGGGCGCGACCGCACCGCGCTGGCCGCCGCCCTGTCCACCTACCGCATCCGCGGCGCAGTGCGCGATGTAGGCAAAGCACTGGACCTGGACGCGCTGGTGATCGACGCCATCGCCAAATCCCATCAATGGTTTGACGGCCGGGAGTCGCTCGACGCCCGCTTCACCGAACACGGCCTCGACCCCGATTCCCCCGTCACCCGCCAATGGACCGAACTGGCGATGACGCTGCAGAGCTTCCCCCGCCACCTCTCGCAGCACACCGGCGGCTTCGTGATCGCCCGCGAGAAGCTCTCGCGCCTGGTGCCCATCGAGCCGGCTGCGATGGACAACCGCCGCGTCATCCAATGGGACAAGGACGACCTCGAATCGCTGGGCCTGCTGAAGGTGGACGTGCTGGCCCTGGGCATGCTCACCGCCCTGCGGCGCACCTTCGACCTGCTGCAGGGCTGCACCGGCCAGCCCTGGTCAATGGACCGCATCCCCTGGGACGATCCCGACACCTATGCCATGACCCACCGCGCCGACACGGTGGGCGTGTTCCAGATCGAAAGCCGCGCCCAGCAAAGCATGCTGCCGAGGCTGAAGCCGGGCAAGTTCTACGACCTGGTGATCGAGGTGGCCATCGTGCGCCCCGGCCCCATCCAAGGCGGCATGGTGCACCCCTACCTGCGCCGCAAGCAGGGCAAGGAGCCCGTCACCTGCCCACCGGCGCTCAAGCCCGCGCTGGAGCGCACCCTGAGTGTGCCCATCTTCCAGGAGCAGGTGATGCAGGTGTGCATGATCGCCGCGGGCTTCAGTGCCGGCGAGGCCGACAACCTGCGCCGCGCCATGGCCGCCTGGCGCCGCAAGGGCGGCGTGCACCTCTTCCAAGACCGCGTCATCGAAGGCATGGTCAACAACGGCTACGAGCGCCCCTTCGCCGAGAACATCTTCAAGCAGATCCTCGGCTTTGGTGACTACGGCTTCCCCGAAAGCCATGCCTACGGCTTTGCGCTGCTGGCCTACTTCAGCGCCTGGCTCAAGTGCCACCACCCGGCAGCGTTCACTGCGGGCTTGTTGAACTCGCAGCCGATGGGCTTCTACGCGCCGGCGCAGCTGGTGGCCGATGCACGACGGCATGGTGTGGAAGTACGCCCCGCCGATGTGATGCACAGCGACTGGGACTGTTCTCTAGAACCCACCACCACGGCCCAACCCGCACTGCGCCTGGGCCTGCGCATGATCGACAACCTGCAGCAAGCCGCCGCCGAGCGGCTGGTGCAGGCCCGCCGCGAACACGCCTTCACCGACCTGCACGACCTGACCACCCGAGCCCAACTCACCACCACCGACCTGCAAGCCCTGGCCCGCGCCGAAGCCCTGCGCGCCCTGGCCGGCCACCGCCGCGAGCAGGTGTGGGCCGCCGCCGCCCCGCGCGCCGGCCACCGCCGCAGCCTGCTGCATGAGGCCCCGGTGCACGAAGCCCAACTCAGCCTGATCGAAGCCCCCGAAGGCGAGGCCATCGTGCACGATTACGCCAGCACCGGCTTGAGCCTGCGCCGCCATCCGCTGGCCCTGCTGCGCAGCCGCCTGGCCGAGCGCGGCGTGCGCACGGCCGATGCGCTGGCGAGTCAACGCGACGACACCCGCGTCTGGGCCTGCGGCCTGGTGATCGGCCGGCAGCAACCTTCCACCGCCAAGGGCACCATCTTCGTCACGCTCGAAGACGAAACCGGCCCCATCAACGTGATCGTCTGGAAGACTGTGCGCGAGCGCCAGCGCGCCGCACTGCTGCAATCGCGCCTGCTGGCCGTGGCCGGCACCTGGCAGAGCCGCGACGGCGTCAGCCACCTGATCGCGCGCCAGTTGGTGGATCTGAGCAGTTGGCTGGGTGGGCTGGCCGACGTCACCCATTCCCGCGATTTCCATTGAACTGGCAAAACCGCCGCGTGCAAAAGCGCACGCGCGCCCACGTTTTGCCAGGGCCACCCGACGAACGTCGCCCAGCGGCAGACGTGCGGCAGCGCCTCCCCCTGGCCGCCGGCCGAAGTTACCTAGCATCGGCACATCTCATTCCCCGCAGTGCCCAAGGACCGACATGCCCCAGAACAAGACGCATCAGGCAGGCTTCACGCTCATCGAGGTGATGATCACCGTGGCCATCGTCGGCATCCTGGCCGCCGTGGCACTGCCCTCATACAACAGCTACCTGCGCCGCGGCGAGCTGCCCGAGGCCTTCACCCAGCTGGCCACCTTCCGGGTGCAGATGGAGCAGTACTACCTGGACAACCGCCACTACGGCAGCAGCGACACCTGCGGCCGCCAGTCCGACGGCACCTCGCTGGTCGTCACCCCATCGGCCCCCAACCTCCACTTCACCTACAGCTGCGAACTGACGAACAGCGGCCAGGGCTACACCCTCACCGCCACCGGCTCAGCCTCGCGCACCACCGGCTACGACTACTCGCTGGACCAAGCCAACGCCAAGGTGACCACCACCTTCGCCGGCGCCACCCAATCGGGCAAGAACTGCTGGCTCGTGAAAGGCAGCGAATGCTGACGCACGCCGCTTCGCCCCCGCAGCGCGGCTTCTCGCTGGTGGAGCTGCTGGTGACGATCAGCGTGCTGGCGTTTCTGATGCTGGCAGCCATGCCCAGCCTGAGCCAGTGGACACGCAACACCCAGATCCGCACCGTGGCCGAGTCGCTGGCCAATGGCATCTCCAAAGCCCGCACCGAAGCCCTGCGGCGCAACACCCCAACGCGCTTCGCCCTGGTCAGCAATGCCAACAGCTCGGGCTGCGCGCTGTCCAGCACCAGCGGCTCGTGGATCGTCAGCCTGCAAAGCCCAGTTGGCAACTGCGACGAGGCCGTGAGCGAGAGCAGCGCGCCGATGATCCTGGAGCGCTGGGCGCAGTCTGAAGGGTCCAGCAACGTCACCGTGCAGGTGAAGAACACCGACTGCAGTGCCAACGCCAGCAACACCCAGGTCATCTTCGATGGGTTTGGCCGCGTGAATGCCACTGCGGTCACACCGGTGCGCTGCATCCTCATCGACCACAGCAGCGGCAGCGGCAACCGCGCGCTGCGACTGACTGTCAGCCTGGCTGGTGGCGTGCGCATGTGCGACCCCGCCGTGACCGACACCAAAGACCCTCGCCGGTGCTGAGCCATGCGACCACTCCTCACCCCAGCCTCACGACAAGACGGCTTCGCCATCATCGAAGCGCTGATCGCACTGCTGTTGTTCTCCCTGGCCGTGCTGGGCCTGGTGGGCCTGCAGGCCTCGCTGGCCCGCGCCGCCGCCAGCGCCAAGTACCGCGCCGAAGCGGCCTACCTGGCGTCTGACCTGATCGGCTCGATGTGGGCCGATGCACCCAACCTGGGCCTCTATAAAAACTGCGCCAGCCACACCCCCTGCTCACGCTGGGCGGCCAAGGTGTCTGCGGCATTGCCCAATGGCTCACCCACCTTGTCCATCTGCACCGCCACCGACACGGGCAGCAACTGCACCGACCCGGCGGGCTACCGCAGTGTGGGGCTGGTGAACATCCGTATCGAGTGGACCGTGCCCGAAGAAGGCACCCACGCCTACGAGACCACCACGACGATCACGCCGAACTGACGAGCCCCGCATGAAGCCCTCCCTGCACTGCTCACGCGCCGCTCAAGGCGGCGTCTCACTGATCGAGCTGATGGTTGGCGTGGTCATCGGCCTGCTGGCCACGCTGGTCATCGCCCAGGTGGCCGGCCTGTACGAAACCCAGAAGCGGCAGACCTCGGCCAGCGCCGATGCCCAGATCAACGGCGCACTGGCGCTGCACACCCTGCAACGCGACATCGAAATGGGCGGCTACGGCCTCACCAGCGGCGGGGTGGCCGGCTGCACCCAGATTCGCGGCAAACGCAGCGCCACCAACTACGACTGGACATTTGCGCCCGTGCTGATCACCCAGGGCACCGGTGCCACCGGCGGCACCACCGGCCGGGCCGACACGATCCAGGTGCTGATGGCCAACAACAACAACGGCTTCGCCCTGCCGATGCAGCTGCGCGAGCACCACCGCAAAGACGACAGCAGCTTCGTGCTGGCCGAGCGCATCAACGTGGGCAACCGCCAGGGCGACATGCTGCTGGTGATCCCGCCCGCCAATGTGGCCGGCACCGCCTCGCCCTCCCCCGCCGGCCAAGTGAGCCCGCACTGGTGCAGCCTGGCCCAGATCAGCGCCGCCCCCAGCGGCGACACGCTGGCCCACGGCACCAGCGGCGCCCCCTGGAACCACGACGCCACCAGCACCCGCTTCCCGGGCGATCTGGGCAGCGACATCGCCTACGCCGCCGGCAGCACCCTCATCAACCTGGGCACGCTGGCCGACCGCTGCTACTTCATCAGCGACCCGAACGAAACCACCGCCACCCGCCGCTGCGGCCTGGCCGCCGACAGCACCGAGATGGCCTACACCCTGCGCCTGCGCACCTTCACCACGGCAGACGCCAGCACCACCAACCAAGACATCTTCCCCGACATCATCAACCTGCAGGCCGTCTACGGCATCGACACCACGGCCCCCGCCGATGGCGCGGTCGACAGCTGGACCACCACCACCCCCACCACCGGCGCCGGCTGGGCCCAGGTGATCGCCGTGCGCGTGGCCCTGCTGGCACGGGGCACCCAGTACGACGAGCGGGAAGTCACCACCACCGTGCCGAACTGGCGGCCCGACGGCGTGACCGCCGAGCCCTTCACCCTGCCGGCCTGCCCCTCGGGTGAAAACGACTGCTGGAAACACTACCGCTACCGCGTCTTCGAGAGCGTGATGCCACTGCGCAACATGCTCTGGCAGGCCCGCCAGTCTCCCTGAGGTTGACATGCATCGCTCCCCTTTCAACCGCCTCGCCCGCCAGGCCCTGGCCCGCGCTCAGCGCGGGGTGTCGCTGATCTTCGCGCTGATCACCATGGTGGCGCTGTCACTGGCGGCTGCCGCGCTGATTCGGTCGGTGGACACCAACACCCTGGTGCTGGGCAACCTGGGCTTCAAGCAGGACGCCCTGCAGGCCGCCAACTACACCAGCCGCATCGCCGTCGACTGGCTCAGCGCCAACATCGCCGACACCCGTCTGCACAGCGACTGGGAGGACCAGGCCTACTACGCCACCACCCGCGACACCACGGCCAACCCGCTGGACGTCTTCGGCAGCGGCACCGCCAGCAGCCGGGTGATGATCGACTGGGGCAACGACGATTGCGGCGGCCACACGCCCTGTCTGGAAACCCGAGAAATCGTCGACGCCAGCCGCAATGTGCGGGCCCGCTTCGTGATCCTGCGGCTGTGTGACGGCACCGGCGATGCCACCAACCCGGCCAGCACCATCCACTGCGCCCGGCCGCTGGTCAACGCCACCAGCGAAAGCGGCGAGCGTGGCGCGTTGAGCTATGCCAACAGCCAGCGCATTGGCACCACCACCGTCAGCCAGTATTTCCGCATCCTGGTGCGCGCCCGCAGCGGGCGCGAAACCGCCACCCTCACCGAGACCCTGGTGCACTTCTGACCAGCCGGAGCCGTCCCATGACCACCCTGCGCCTGACGCTGCCCCATCGCCGCCTGCTGTTGTCGCTGTCGCTGTCGCTGGCCTGCCTGGCCAACCCTGCCCTGGCCGGCGTGGCCGACATTGCCAATGTGCCGCTGGGCACCGCCGCCGTGCGGCCCAAGCCCAACGTGATGTTCATCCTCGACGACTCGGGCTCGATGGACAGCAAGTACATGCCCGACGAGATGTGGCGCGACGACCGCTACGGCTACCGCTCCTCGCAGTGCAACGGCGTGGCCTACAACCCGGCCATCACCTACCTGCCGCCGGTGGACTACCAAGGCACGGTGTACCCCAACGCCACCTTCAACGACGTCTGGCGCGACGGCTACAACACCGGCGGCACCCGCACCAACCTCAACGACGCCGCCACCGAAGCCACCTACTACCGCTACACCGGCACCCAGCCGGCCATGGGTTGGGTGTACTCGGCCGATGGCAACGTGGTCACCACCTCCACCTTCTACACCGAGTGCATGACCCGCACCACCGACACCGCGCCTTTCACGGCGGTGCGCGTGACCAGCACCTCGGCCGAAGCACAGAACTACGCCAACTGGTTTGCCTACTACCGCACCCGCATGAACCTCATGCGCACAGCCACCGGTCGGGCGTTTGCCAGTCTCGACAGCAATTACCGCGTGGGCTTCACCGCCATCAGCGACAGCTCGGTGAGTGGCAGCAACTTCTTGAACATCGCTGACTTCACCACAGGCTCGGGCGGCCAGAAACAAGCCTTCTACAACAAGCTCTACAGCGTCTTCCAGCAAAGCTGGACCCCGCTGCGCGGCGCCTTGTCCAAGGTAGGTCAGTACTACGCCAACCGCGCCAGCGGGCAGACCAGCGACCCGGTGCAGTACTCCTGCCAGCGCAACTACGCCATCCTGTCGACCGACGGCTACTGGAACGACAACATCGAAACCGGCAGCTACGGCCCCTACACCCTGGATGGCAGCGCCGTGGCCCAGCAAGACGGCGACGAAGCCCGGCCCATGAAAGACGCCTCGGGCTCGGTGGTGACCTACACCCGCACCACCGCCACCACCACACCGAAAACCTACGAAGGCGACTGGAGCACCTACACCACCTACCGGCGCACCGACACCACGATCGAAGCCTGCACCGGCTACTACTGGGGCGGCAGCTACTCGGGCCGGCGTCGCAACCGCGTGACGATGGAGAAAACCGACACCAGCACCATCACCCGCATCCTGGAGCAAAACTCCACCGTCAACACGGTGTACACGCGCGTCACCACCAACGGCGTGGTCACCAGCGAGCGCACCACCACCAGCGGCACACCGGTGGTCACCACGGTCAGTGACACCACCCGCGGCAGCGCCCGCACCACCGATGGCACCTGGGCAACCACCTCCACCAACAACGGCAGCTGCGACTACTGGCTCAGCGAGCCGATCGGCACCACCACCGGCACAGCCTCAGTTCGGGGCACCAGCACGGCCTGGAACCCCGCCACGCCCACACCCACCGACGGCACGGCCACCACCAGCACCACCGAAGACACCCGCGAAACCACCACCGGCGGCTCCTCGAACAGCCTGGCCGACGTGGCCGAGTACTACTGGAAAACCGACCTGCGCCCCAGCATGGACAACGACGTCGCCGCCGTCACCGGCGACAGCAGCACCAAGCAGCACATGAACACCTTCACGGTGGGCCTGGGCGTGCGCGGCACGCTCACCTACGACAGCGCCTACCTCACCCAGACCAGCGGCGACTATGTCAACCTGAAGAACGGCACCAAAGACTGGCCCAACCCCGACAACTTCAACGCCACGCGCATTGACGACCTCTGGCATGCCGCCGTCAACGGCCGCGGCCAGTACTTCTCGGCGCTCGATCCCACCGCGCTGTCGCGCGCCATTGCCACCACCCTGGCCCGCATCACCGAACAAACCGGCTCCGGCGCCGCCGCTGCGGCCAGCACGCTGACCCCCACCACCGGCGACGACTGGATCTTCCTGCCCAGCTACACCTACAACCCTGAAGCTGGCACCTCCTGGTACGGCGACCTGCGCGCCTTCAAGTTCACGATCGACTCGTCCACCGGGGCGATCTCGGTGCCCGACACCACCGCGGGCAACGAAGTGTGGAGCGCCAAATCGAAGCTCGATGCCCGCACCACCGAGCGCGTGATCTACATGCGCGGCACCACAGCCCTGGTGCCCCTCACCTATGCCAACCTGACCACCGCCGGGCTGAACGGCAGCCTCGACAACCGCTGCACCACCGCCACCACCTTGCTCACCCAGTGCAGCACGCTCACCACCAACGCCAAGGCCAAGGTCACCGGCGCCAACCTGGTGAGCTACCTGCGCGGCGATACCTCGCTGTACCTGAGTGCCAGCGATGCCGATAACCGCGTCTTCCGCACCCGCAGCTCGCGGCTGGGTGACTTCATCAACGCCTCGCCGGTGTACGTGGGCAAGCCGCCTTTCAAATACGCCGATTCCGGCTACGCCGCCTTTGTCAGCGCCAACAGCAGCCGCGCCAAGATGGTCTACGCGGGCGGCAACGACGGCATGCTGCATGCCTTCAAGGTGGGCACCGGCGTGAGCGACACCACCGGCGGCGACGAGCAATGGGCCTTCGTCCCGACCGCCGTGATCCCCGAGTTGTGGCGGCTGGCTGACAGCGGCTACGACACCAACCACCGCTACTACGTTGATGCCACGCCGGTGGTGGGTGACATCTACGACGGCACGCGCTGGCGCACCATCCTGGTGGGCGGCCTGGGCGCCGGAGGCCGGGGCTACTACGCGCTGGACATCACTGACCCCACCAGCCCGTCGTTGTTGTGGGAGATCAGCGCATCGACCTCGGGCTTCACCAACCTGGGCCTGACCTATGGCAACCCCATCATCACCAAGGACAGCGACGGCGACTGGATCGTCGCCTTCACCAGCGGCATCAACAACGTCTCTAGCGGGGATGGCCTCGGCCGGCTCTACATCGTCGAGGCGGCCACCGGCGACAAGATCCGCGAGGTGAGCACCGGCGCGGGCAGCACAGCCACCCCCAGCAACCTGAGTCGCCTGGAGGGCTGGGTGCAAACCACCACCAACAACACCGCGCTGCGCTTCTACGGTGGCGACATGCTGGGCAATGTGTGGCGCTTCGACCATGACAACCGCTACCTGCCAAGCGGCGCCGAAGCCTTCCTGCTGGGCACCGCCAAAGACAGCTCAGGCACCGGCCAACCCATCACCAGCAAGCTGGTGCTCACCGAGATCGCCAACGCGGGCAGCCCCGTTCCGGTGCTGGCGTTCGGCACTGGCCGCTACCTGGGCAACAACGATCTGACCGACGAACAACGCCAGTCCATCTATGCACTGAAAGATCCGCTGAACGGCAACAACCTGTGCGGCGCCACCTCGGGTGCTTGCAACCTGCGCACCGGCGGCTCGCTGGTGCAGCAGACACTCAACGGCAGCCGCGAGGTGGCAACACCTGCAACCGTGAACTGGGCGTCACAGAACGGCTGGTTCGTCGATCTGGACCAGAGCAGCAAGGAACGGGCGTTCCTGGACGGCGTGCCGCTGTCTTCCGGCGTGCTGGCCTTCGCCACCTCGGTACCCGGTGGCAGCGTCTGCTCACCCGGAGGCGTGTCATACCTGTATCAATTCAGCCTGAACCAGGGCACCGTGCTGGGCACGGTGACCCAGTTCAACACCCTGGTGGTGGGCATTGGACGCGTGATGGATTCAGCCGGCAATGTGAGCGCCATCGTCACGCGCCAAGACCAGCGTTTGGTGCAACAAGCCTCGGGCTCCACCACACCAAGCACCGGCAGCACCGTGCGCCGCGCCACCTGGCGAGAGCTGATCGACTGACCGATGCACACCCCCGCCGGTGTGCTGACCCCACGCCGCATCGCCTGGCTGGGCGCTGCGGCGCTGTCGTTCGGGGCGCACCTGTGGTGGCTGAACGCCCTAGCGGTAGCGGTAGCGGTGCCTGTCGTCGTCACCACCACCGCACCGCGCACATCGGCAGCCGGTGTCACGCAGCCCGTGCTGCTGCGCAGCGCCCGCGGCCATGAGCCTCAACCGCCGAAGAGCCGCGAGAGCACCCACGATGCCGATGCCGATGCCGCCGCAGCACCCACCCCCGCGACAACACCTGCGCAGGCCCCACACGATCCCGCGGCGCACCAAGGCCCTTTCGACGAACACCACTTTCTGCCTCGCAGCGCCCTGAGCGTGGTGCCCCATGCGTTGACACCGGTGCTGCTGACCACACCGCCCAGCGCACCCAATGGCCGCTACAGCGCCGAGCTGACGCTGTTCATCGACGAATCCGGCCAGGTGCGCCGGGTGCGCATCGACACCGCCGGCCTGCTGCCCGACCTGGAAGCCCAGGCCCGGCAAGCCTTCATGACCACCCGCTTCCAACCCGGTGAGGTGGACGGCCGGCCCGTACGGGCCCGCCTGCGTGTGGCCGTGGAGTTTGAAGCGCTGGGCCCGGCCCGCGCCGCGGGCGTGCCCATGCCGTGAGCCTCACACCCCGGCAAGCACCCTCACATGCGCCGCCACGCTGCGCGCCAGCGCGCTGAGCGAGTAGCCGCCTTCCAGGCACGACACGATGCGGCCCTTGCAGTGCTGCTGGGCCACTGCCACCAGCTGGCGGGTGATCCACTCGTAATCGGCCTCAACCAACCCGAGCTGGCCCATCTCGTCTTCACGGTGAGCATCGAAGCCGGCCGAGATGAAGATCATCTGCGGGCGGAAGGCGTGCAGGCGCGGAATCCAATTGGCATCGATGAGCTCGCGCAGGGCCATGCCGCGGGTGTAGGCG
>Ga0075012_10005450_pt1 | contig 11677 bp, 9 predicted proteins | sample All_14_2_FD_71474 | JGI IMG/M metagenome (GOLD analysis project Ga0075012, IMG submission 71474) | Freshwater microbial communities in response to fracking from Pennsylvania, USA - Allegheny Zone_MetaG_DW_15 | ecosystem: Environmental > Aquatic > Deep subsurface > Groundwater > Drilled...
GTCTTGGGATGGGCTGCCTGGCCTCGCAGCTGGGCAGCGTGACGGTGTCAGCCGTCTCAGACGAACGCAGCGGGGAAGTGGGCGGGCTCCAGAATACGGCCACCAATCTTGGTGCCTCATTGGGAACGGCACTGGCCGGATCGATGCTGATCGCCGTGCTCACCGGCTCGCTGATTGCAGGCATCCAGTCCAACGATCAGGTCCCGGACAGCGTCCAGCAGCAGGCTGGCGTCGAGTTGGCCAGTGGCGTGCCATTCCTCTCGGACACCCAGCTGCAGGCAGCGATGGAGGAGGCTGGCGCCAGCTCGGAGGTCACCAGCGCGGTGGTCGCGGAGAACCGCGAGGCCAGGATCGCAGGCCTGGATGCCGCACTCGGGGTGCTGGCGATCCTGGCTGTTGCCTCACTGGCGTTCACCTCGCGAATCCCAGAGGTGCAGCCAGGCGCGCCGGACGCTACCCGGGTGCCTGCGTAACGCCCGCTCTGCCTGCTGCGCGCTCCCGCAGGTCCGCGCTCTCGGACAAGAGGCTCTGCTGGACGGAGGAGTTCTCATCCGTGCTGTCCGCGAGCGTGCCATCGGCCAGCGCAGTCTTGAACTCAGCGAAGTCAGCATCGACCTGAGCTGAGTAACGCTCGGAGAAGGCAAGCATCGCCTGGTCGAAGACATCACTGGTGCCGAGGTACGACGCGATCTTGATGGAGTCACCCGTGCGTGCGTGCGCTCGTGCCAGCGTCTTCCCGCACACCTGGGCCAAGCCTACGAGGCTTCGTGGATTCAGGCTGGCGATCTCAGGGGACCACTTCATGTCGCGCAGCTGACGCACGTAGAAGTGACGTCCGCCAGGCCCGACCAGCCAGCCGAGGAAGACGTCGCTGGCCGCCTGCATGAGGCGCTGCCCGGCCACGACCCGGTGGCCTTCATCGGCGTAGCGTGACGGAGCCGTGTATGGCTCGAGCACGCTCCGGACGGCTTCCTTGACCTGCAGCACGAGCAGGTCATCTGCATCACGGCCCTGGAGGAGAATGACGTAGGCGCGAAGGCCGACACTGCCGACACCGACAACCTTGTGTGCGAAGTCGATGATGCGGTATCGGCGCAGCAGTTCGCGGCGATCGTCGTGCAGGGTCTTTCGGTACTGCTCGAAGACACCATCGATGACCTCCCACATCACGCCATCCATCGGCAGGCGGACGAGCAGGGGCGGGTCGTCGACGAATTGACGTGCGCCGTCCACATCCACGGTGAGCTTGTTGATTGCCGACCAGCGATCACGACTTCGAGCCTTGGCCAGATTGCGATCCATGTTCTTCGCGGCCTTGCTTCCGCCTTGAGCCTGCGCCAGATTCAGGAGGAATTCCGCATCAATGCGCGAATACCACACGTCGAGGTCATTCATGCCGGCGTACTGCGCCATGGCCAGGCGATAGGACGTTGCGGCCGTCAAGGAGGCCATCTGCCGATCAGCGCTGCTGAATTGGTTGTCGGTCGCCGCGACGTAGAAGGAGGCCACCATCCGAGCCACGTCCCACTCGAACGCGCCAGGGTGAGTCTCGTCGAAGTCATTGATGTCGAAGATCATCGAGCGATCCGGACTGCCGAAGATGCCGAAGTTCGACAAGTGGGCATCGCCGCAGAGCTGGGTGACAAGGCCGGAACTGGGCCAGGTTCCCAGGTCATAGGCCATGACGGCGGCTGTGCCGCGATAGAAGGTGAAGGGGCTCACCGCCATGCGTGCATGTCGGATGGGTACCAGGCCCTGAACGCGCACAGCCTCCTGTTCACGCAGCATCTCCACCGGGCTTGGTCGGCCAGGTGAAGGCGTCCAGCTGCCGATCGTGCTTCGCGGATGCTCCTTGCGCGCCCGCTTGCCTGCTTCGACGCGTTCAGCAACCGACTCCGCGCGAACGTGCGTGCTCAAGGCGAATTCGCTGCTCGTGGTCATGAGGTGATTATGGTCGTCTGATCGACTTTCTGCCCGAGTTCACGGGGTGTGCTGTTCACGACCCGGCAATGCGTGCATGATTTGGCCATGCGAATCGCCAATGACATCACTGAACTGATCGGCAACACCCCGCTTGTGAAGATCAGGAACATCACCGACGGCGGAGGCGCGACGGTCGCCGCCAAGCTGGAGTTCTTCAATCCAGCGAACTCGGTGAAGGACCGGATCGGTCTGTCCATGATCGACGCAGCACTGGAGGCCGGCCTCATCGGTCCGGACACGGTCATCGTGGAGCCCACCAGCGGCAACACCGGCATTGCGCTGGCGATGGTGTGCGCTGCTCGTGGCATCAAGATCGTGCTGACCATGCCTGAGACGATGAGCATCGAGCGCCGCATGCTGCTGCGTGGCTATGGTGCCGAGCTGATCCTGACACCGGGCCCAGAGGGCATGGGTGGCGCAATTGCCCGCGCGAAGGAGCTTGCCGATTCCGATCCGAAGTACTTCATGCCGCAGCAGTTCCAGAATCCAGCGAACCCCGCGATCCACCGCGCGACCACTGCCGAGGAGATCTGGAATGACACCGATGGGCAGGTGGACATCCTGATCGCTGGCGTGGGTACCGGCGGCACGATCACCGGTGTCGGCCAGGTGCTCAAGGAGCGCCGCCCAGGAGTGCAGGTCATCGCCGTGGAACCGGCGGCCTCACCAGTGCTCTCCGGTGGGCAGAAGGGCCCGCACCCAATTCAGGGGATCGGGGCCGGCTTCGTCCCGGACATCCTGGACACCGAGGTCTATGACGAGGTGGTGCAGGTCGCCGCGGACGACGCACTGGCGATGGCTCGTCGTGCTGCCACGGAGGAGGGCTTGCTCGTGGGCATCTCCTCTGGTGCCGCACTCTGGGCAGCCGCCCAGGTCGCCCAGCGTCCGGAGAACTCGGGCAAACTGATCGTGGTGATCATCCCGTCCTTCGGCGAGCGCTACCTGTCCACGGCGCTGTTCGCCGGCCTGGGCGACTGATCGCCAGGCGAATTCCGGTGCCACGCATACGCAAGAGCATCCTGAACTTCCTCGAGCAGGCACGTGAGGACGTGCAATCGGTGCTCGATCGTGATCCAGCGGCCCGTTCAGCCACGGAGGTGGCATTGCTGTATCCAGGAGTGCACGCGGTCTGGGCTCACCGGGTGAGCAATCAGTTGTGGAATGCCGGCGCCCACCTGCCCGCTCGGGCAGTGTCACAGGCGGCGCGTGCGCTGACGGGAATCGAGATCCATCCGGGAGCAAGCCTGGGGCCTCGCGTCTTCATCGACCATGGCGCCGGCGTGGTGATCGGTGAGACGGCCGTGGTCGGCTCTGATGTCACGATCTACCACGGCGTCACGCTTGGCGGGACGAGCCTGAACCCGGGCAAGCGTCACCCTACGGTCGGTGATCGCGTGACCATCGGGGCTGGGGCGAAGATCCTTGGGGACATCGAGGTCGGCTCGGACTCGCGCATCGGCGCCAATGCCGTACTGGTGCGATCCGTCGATCATGACTCAGTGGTCGTGGGAGTGCCTGGACAGGTCGTTGCCCGTGCTGGCGTGCACACTGCGCGACCGAGCTTCGATGCTCAGGATCGCAATGCACCAGACCCCGTGGGCAGTGCGGTGCAGGAGCTGCTTGCTCGGGTGCAGAGGCTTGAGACGGAGGTCACCGGCCATTCCTCGCCCGGCGGGATCTATCGTCCAGTGGATGGCGTCTGGGAGTCGACTGACTTCTCGATCTGATCATCAGGCGCAGCTTCGACCTCTGGCTCGAACGGCGTATGGATCTGGTGGAGATCCTCGGGCTCGGCTTCGACCTGGTACTTGGCGGCAACCCTCTTGAAGACCAGGAACATCGGCAGGCCGAGCAGCATCAGCGCGGCCGCGGCGATGATGAAGACGGCCTGGTAGCCGAACTGCACGGCGATCACCCCGCCGAGCGCTGGTCCGAGCTGCGAGGACAGCGCCTGCACGCTCTGGTAGAGCCCGAACATCGAGCTGAGTGCGGCTGCCGTGACCACGGTGGGCAGCAGTGAGACGGCGCTGGTCGTGAGCAGGCCTTGGAAGAGCGACATGCAGATGGCGAACAGGGCCAGCGCGAGCACAGTGTTGACGAAGGCCATCGGGATGAGGAAGACAGCGATGCCCACGGCGGCGATCAGCAGCATTCGCTGATGTCCGGCTCGTGAGATGAGTCGTCCTGCATAGACCGCAGCGATGGCACTTGCTGCGGACATGCCGAAGAAGATCCAGCCGATGATCACGGTGCCGTTCACACCGGAGGGCAGGAGGGAGATGATGTAGGTCGGCAGGATCGGCTGCACCATGGGGGCGGCGAAGCTCAGCAGCAGCACCAGCATCAGCGCCGCCCAGGCCAGGGGTGATCGCAGCACCGTGCGCAGGCTCTTGCCTCCGGAGCCGGGCTTGGCAGCCAGAGCCCGCCGTGGCTCCTTGATCATGAACACCGTCACCAGGGCGCCGGAGAACATCAGGATGCCCGCCACCACGAAGGTCGGGCGGTAGCCGAAGGCGGCGATGAACACTGCGGCGATGACCGGCCCAAGCGCGATGCCGCCAAGGGTGGCACCCTGGAACTGGCCCAGGGCCTTGGGCAGCCGCTGGGCCGGAGTGCCGGCGGCGATCAGCGCCATCGCGGCGGCTGGAGCACCAGCCATCACGCCGATGAAGGTCCGGATCGCCACCACCTGCCAGACGCTGGTGGCGAAGCCGAAGGCGGTCAGGCCGATGGCACCGCCGAAGCAGGCACGGATGAGCATGGGCTTGCGTCCGTATCGATCTCCGAGGATGCCCCAGATCGGCCCGGAGACGAAGGACCCGACGCCTCCCAGGGCGGTGGCGATGCCTGCCCACAGCGCAGCCTCCTGGCCGGTCAGGCCTGGATCCAGCTCCTTCAGGTAGAGCGGGAGGAAGGGGATCGTGAAGGAGAAGGTGATGCACAGCAGGAAGACCGCGAACATGGAGGCGTAGTTGTTGCGCTGCCAGCCTGGCGCGCCCTCGTCCTCCATGCCGTCTCCTCCTCTGGCCCCGCGTTCCAGCGGCCCACGATGGCTGGATTCTCATGGAACATACTGGAGCGCTCGGGTGTTGGCTGGGTTATCGAAAGTATTTCGGGAGGCGTCATGGCAAGTGAGGGAGGCCAGGCTTTCGACCTGTTCGAGCCCGCGGCGAGGCTCGCCAGTGCCGAGCAGTCGGGCTGGTTCGGCGGTGCCATGCCGAGCCTGTACCTGAGCCACGGAGCGCCCCCGCTGTTCGACAATCCGACGTGGATGTGCGAGTTGCACGACTGGGCGCTGCGCATGCCCAAGCCCACCGGCATCGTCAGCATCAGCGCCCACTGGGAGGCGCGTCCCATCGCGGTGACCGCAGCCGGACCAGGCACGCCGCTGGTCTATGACTTCGGCGGATTCCACCCGCGCTTCTACGCGATGCAGTACGCAACGCCCGACGCCACGGCGCTGACCAGTCGCGTCATCGAGGAGCTGGGCGGATTGGGGGCAGTTCGCCAGACCAGGCGCGGCATCGACCACGGCACCTGGGTGCCGCTGAAGGTCATGTACCCATCGGCAGATGTCCCGGTCGTGCAGGTCAGCCTGCCGACACATGATCCGCAGTTGCTGATGCGCGTCGGCGAACGGCTGAAGGCGCTGCGCAGTGAGGGAGTGCTGGTCATCGGCTCAGGGTTCATGACCCATGGGCTGCCATACCTGGATGCCAGCATGATGAGCGGCGTGGTGCCGGCCTGGTCCTCGGACTTCGATCAATGGGTCATGACTGCTGTTCAGGCTGGAGACCTGGATGTCCTGGCCGGCTACCTGCAGCAGGCGCCCGGACTGCCGTATGCCCATCCGACCGTCGAGCACTTCGTGCCCCTGTTCGTCGCTCTGGGCGCGGCAGATGATCCGCGCTCTGGCGTCACGGAGATCGATGGCTACTTCTGGGGACTGTCCAAGCGCAGCCTGTCATTCACCTGACATTCGTCCGTCTGGCGACGGCTTCACGAACCGCACCTCATCGAGCCTGCCCATGGCTGGGCTGCGCCATACTTCAGAGGTGACTGCGCATCATCACGCCTTGGGGGCGCACGAGATGTCCGCAGGGCAGATGCGTCGCCGACTGGTATATGCGCTGATGCTGTCAGCCAGCGTCCTGGTGATCTCCATCGTCGGTGGACTCATCTCCGGCTCGCTGGCCCTGCTTGCCGATGCCGGACACATGCTCACCGACGTCACTGGGCTGCTGATCTCGCTCATCGCCTTGTCACTGGCGGCCCGCCCGGCCACCCTGCAGCGCACTTTCGGGCTCCAGCGCCTGGAGATCCTGGCAGCCGCCGCCAACTCGCTCCTGCTCTTCCTTGTCGCCGGCCTGATCGGATACGAGGCCTGGCAGCGCTGGCAGGAGCCCTCGTCGATCGATGGTCCCTTGATGCTCGGCTTCGCCACCATCGGCCTGGTCGCCAACATCATCGGCATGGGCCTGCTGCGGTCGGGAGCCCGGCAGAGCCTGAATCTCAAGGGTGCCTACCTGGAGATGATGGGCGATCTGCTCGGATCGATCGCAGTGATCGTGGCTGCCCTGGTGATCTGGCTCACCGGCTGGGATCGCATCGACCCCCTTGCCTCGGTTGCCGTGGCACTCATGATCCTGCCCAGGGCCTGGCTGCTGCTGAAGGAGACTCTGGACATCCTCCTGGAGACCACCCCCCGCAACCTGGATCTCAGCGAGGTCAGGTCGCACCTGCTGGGTCAGCCCAATGTGGTCGACGTGCACGACATGCATGCCTGGACTATCACCTCAGGGAAGGAGGTCATGAGCGCTCACGTGGTCGTTCGCACCCAGGAGCCGGCCTGCGACACTGGCATCCTGTTGAATGACCTGCAGTCGTGCCTTGTCGGGCACTTCAACATTGCTCATTCGACCCTGCAGATTGAGCCGGAGGGCTTTGTGCATCCACCATCGGCAGTACATGAATAGCGCCAGGCTTCTGAGCAGCCCAGTGGTGACGTACTCACCCAAGGTCTTCATCCCCCTGACCACCCTGTGCCGCGACCGATGCGGCTACTGCACCTTCGCGCAGTCACCAGCGCATGTGGCGCCCTACCTCACCATCGAGCAGGTCCTCGATATCGCGCGTGCAGGTGCCGAGGTCGGCTGTCATGAGGCCCTCTTCACCCTGGGCGAGGCGCCGGAGGATCGCTATCCCGTGGCCCAGGCCTGGCTCGACGAGCACGGCTATGCCTCGACCATCGACTACCTGGTCGCTGCCTGTCAGGCAGTGCTGGACGAGACAGGCCTGCTGCCGCACGCCAATGCCGGAGCGATCTCGCGTGATGACCTGGCTCGCCTGCGGACGGTGGCTCCAAGCCAGGGCATGATGATCGAGACCCTGCGCGGCGATCTCGCTGCGCATCGAGGTGCTCCGGACAAGACGCCAGAACGACGCCTGGCCACCTTGGAGTACGCCGGTGAGCTCCAGATCCCCTTCACCACGGGGATCCTCGTCGGCATCGGTGAGACCCGTGAGGATCGCATTGCGGCACTGGAGGCGATCGCCGCCTCGCACCTTCGCCATGGCCATGTGCAGGAAGTCATCGTGCAGAACTTCATGCCCAAGTCCGACACGGTCATGCGGCTGTGGCCCGCCTGCCCCGAGGCCGATCACCTGGATGCGATCGAGCTGGCGCGGGCGATCCTGCCTGGGGATGTGCATGTGCAGGCGCCACCGAATCTGGTCGAGGATGCCGCCTCGCTGCTCGATGCGGGCATCGACGACTTCGGAGGCATCTCGCCCATCACCGCCGATCACGTGAACCCGGAGCGACCCTGGCCGCACATCGAGGACCTGCGCGCCATCGTCGAGGCCCAGGGCCGGGCGCTGGTGCCGCGCCTGACGATCCATCCGGAGTTCGCGCGCACCCCCGATCGCTGGATCGACCCGGCGCTGCATTTCGCCGTGCAGGACCGTGGGGATGCGCAGGCACTGGCACGCGACGATGCCGGCGCGATGTTCCCCGAGCGCTATGCGCAGGCGGCCAATGTCGGCACGGGTCCGGAGGTCGTGCAGATCGGCCGCCGTTCCACGTCCTGGTACTCCGGCTCTGATCGGGTGCCGGGCATCCTGATCTCCGATGCGCCCAGCCCCAAGGTTGGGGGAGCCGTGGGCGAAGTGCTTGCCGGAGTCCGGGCAGGCCAGGTGCCTGGCGAGGCCGAGCTTGTCGCGCTGTTCGGCGCCCGTGGTGCCGAGGTGCTCGCCGTGGCCGGCCTTGCCGATGAGCTGCGGGCAGCTGTCGCTGGTGACGTCGTGACCTATGTGCGCAATCGCAACATCAACTACACCAATGTCTGCACCTTCAAGTGCACCTTCTGCGCCTTCTCCAAGGGCCCTGCCACCCTGAATCTCCGTGGTGCGCCCTATCTGCTCTCTACAGATGACGTCGCCGCGCGTGCAGTGGAAGCTGTCGAGCTGGGCGCGACCGAGGTCTGTCTGCAGGGTGGCATCCACCCCGACTTCGATGGCCAGTCCTACTTGGACATCCTGGCGGCCGTGCGCGATGCCGCACCGAGCCTGCACCTGCACGCATTCTCGGCCCTCGAGGTGCACGAGGGTGCGCGCCGGCTGGGCATGCCCCTGCGCGAATTCCTCACCAGCCTGCGCGAAGCCGGGCTGAAGTCGCTTCCGGGCACTGCAGCCGAGATCCTCGACGACGAGATCCGCGCGATCATCTGTCCCGACAAGGTCAACACTGCCCAGTGGCTTGAGGTGCACGAGACCGCTCACGAGCTCGGCCTGCGGTCGAATGTGACGATCATGTTCGGCTCCGTCGAGCGACCCGTGCATTGGGCTCGCCATCTGATCCGCTCGCGCGAGGTCCAGGCCCGCACCGGGGGCTTCACCGAGTTCGTGCCACTGCCCTTCGTCCACATGGCCGCACCGGTATACCTGAAGAAAGGGGCGCGACGGGGCCCGACCTGGCGCGAGACCGTGCTGATGCATGCGGTCGGGCGCATTGCGTACCACGGCTTCATCGACAATGTGCAGGCCTCGTGGGTCAAGCTGGGCACGAGCGGAGCGCAGCAGCTGCTCCGCGCCGGAGTCAATGACCTTGGCGGCACTCTGATGGACGAGAACATCTCCCGGGCGGCTGGCGCAACGCACGGGCAGGGCATCTCCGTTGAGGACTTCGCGGCCATCGCCGAGCCGATCGGACGGACAGTGCAGGAGCGATCCACGCTGTACGCGCCCATCGGCGCCTCGGTGCCGAGCTGACGATCAGGCCCGCAATGCCCAAGGTGCTCGAAGTTCCCAGGCGCTCGTATCTCGGTACGCCGGCCACGGCTCCAGGACCCACCGGCCCGCAGATGCTTGCCGCCATGCTCCGCATCCGTGCCAACCCCCTGGCCTATCTCCACCAGACCTGGCAGGCCTTTGGGGACATCGCCCAGTTCCCGGTACCCAGGCCTCCCAGCTATCTGGTCACTGATCCGGTCGCAGTGCGCCGGGTGCTCGTTGATCGCTCGCGCGAGTACACCAAGGACACGCTGCAGTACCGGGCACTTGCCCTGGTGACTGGCGAGGGCCTGCTGGCCAGCCTGGATCCGCGCGAGCACCGCCGCATCCTGCAGCCTGCCTTCCACCAGCAGGGCCTTGACCCGCTCGCGGCCCGAGTTGACCAGTCAGCCCGTGCACTCGTCGCGCAGTGGCAGCGCCTTGGGAGTGGTGCTGCAGTCGATGTCGAGGCGGCGATGGCCTCCCTCGCGCTGCAGACGGTGGGACATGCGCTCTTCGGTCAGGACCTCACGCGGGATGCCGAGCGCATCGTCGAGGCGACCTTGGAAGGGCTTGACGTCGTGATCGCCCGAGCGCGGACTCCGATCTCACCACCGTCCTGGCTGCCCACCCCGCGCAATCGCCAGCTCGCTCGGGCCAATGGCGAACTCGACCGCGCAGTGCGCAGCCTGGTCAGTGCACGATCGTCAGACTCGCAGCGAGCGGTGGATGCACTTGACCTGCTCATCCAGGCTCACGACTCGGCGGGAAGACCGCTGACCGCGAAGCAGATACGCGATGAGATCGTCACCCTGATCGTGGCCGGCCACGAGACGGTGGCCTCAGCGATGACCTGGTGCCTGGCACTGCTGGCTGCCCATCCGGAAGTCCAGCAGCGCGTGCACGTCGAAGCAGCCGCGGTGCTCACTGATGATGCAGTGGGCATGGCACAGATCACCCAGCTTCCGCTTGCTCGCGCGGTCATTGATGAGTCCATGCGGCTGTACCCACCTGCATGGCTGATCACGCGCAGGGCCGAGGCCGATGACGTGCTTGCGCAGGCGCTGATCCCGCAGGGGTCCTTGGTGATCATGAGTCCCTATCTGGTGCACCGCCATCCAGACCACTGGCCAAGGCCCGAGCAGTTCGACCCTGATCGCTTCCTGTCCGGCCCGATCGACCGCAATGCCTTCATTCCCTTCGGCGCTGGTCCGCGCCTGTGCATCGGCCGGGATTTCGCCTACGCAGAGTCGGTTGCGCTGCTGGCACGGCTCGTCCGGCACCTGCAGTTCGCGTTTCCTCCCGGCGGCCGGTTCCCCGGCTTCGAGCCGGGCGTGACCATGCGCCCTGCAGGCGGCCTCTCGCTGCAGGTGACTTCCAGGAGCTAGCCGCCCTTGGTGATGTACTCCATGAGGGCAGTGCGCTCGCTCTCGAGTTGATCAAGACGCACCTTGACCAGGTCGCCGATGCTGACAATGCCGATCAGCGCGAGTGACTCGTCGACGATGGGCAGATGCCTGACCCGCTGATTGGTCATGACCTCCATTGCATGCTCGATGGTGTCAGTGGCCAGCAGGGCGCAGACCTCATCGCTCATCACGTCGGCGACGGGCGTATGTGCAAGGTCGAGCTGATCTGCGATCGCACGCACGACATCGCGCTCGGAAGCGATGCCGAGAATGCCTGTCCCATCCTCTGAGACCACGGCAGCACCGATGTGGTTCTCAGCCAGGATGCTCGCCAGTCCGAGCATCGTTGCTCCGGGCCGGATGGTGACGACGTGTGAACCCTTGCTCGTCAGTATCGAAGAGAGTTGCATGTGACTCCAATCCGCGGCGGGATACCTGCATGGTCCTCCCAATCTGCTGGAATGTCACGAGTGAAGAAGTTCCATCGCCGCGGTGTGCAGCGCACCATTGGTGACCAGCAGCGAGCTGCTGGCAATGGGGTCCCCGCCGTCAAAGGCTGTGGCCCTGCCTCCGGCCTCCTGGACGATGGGGATGAGCGCTGCCATGTCCCAGGTGCCCAGGACGGGCTCGGCGGCGATGTCGACTGCACCCTCAGCAACGAGCATGTGCGACCAGAAGTCGCCGTAGGCCCGCTGGCGGGCAGTTGCATGCAGCAGCCGATCGAGCTGACCTGCTCGCCAGCCCTGCGCATCGGAGAACGAGAACGATGCTTCGGCTGGCGACTCGACCCGGCTCACGTGGATCTGCTCTGCCGTGCCCGCGGCGATGCTTCGCCAGGCGCCGGAGCCGGTGGCCGCCCACCAGCGTCGACCAAGTGCCGGTGCCGAGACGACACCGACTGCAGGGATGCCATCGATGCTCAGGGCGATGAGCGTGGCCCAGACGGGAACCCCGCGCAGGTAGTTCTTCGTGCCGTCGATGGGATCCACGATCCACTGGCGCGCGTTGGCCGAATC
>Ga0075012_10005451_pt1 | contig 11676 bp, 6 predicted proteins | sample All_14_2_FD_71474 | JGI IMG/M metagenome (GOLD analysis project Ga0075012, IMG submission 71474) | Freshwater microbial communities in response to fracking from Pennsylvania, USA - Allegheny Zone_MetaG_DW_15 | ecosystem: Environmental > Aquatic > Deep subsurface > Groundwater > Drilled...
GAGGCCGAGCGTATGGTAGGCCATGCGCACGGTCTGGTCCAATCCGCTCTCTTTGAGGCCGTACGAGGCGAGAAAGTCATCGCGCTCGGCGTCCGAGAGCCCTGCCATTTCGGCCTCCATTTTGGCCGAGATGACGACCACGTCACATTTCTTCTGGGCGGCGTGCTCCTTGACTCGCGTGACCTGGGCGCTGTCGGTGCCGAGGTCGCCCTCGCCTGCGTTGGCGCAGTAGATGACCGGCTTGTCGGTGAGAAGCTGGAGTTCGGTCAGCGTGTTTGCGATGGGGTCCGCTTCGCCGCGCGGATAGGTGCGCACAGGGTGTCCCGCGTCGAGATGCTTCATGAGCAGCTCCATGGCTTCGACCTCTTTGCGCAGCTCCTTGTCGGCGCGCGACTGGCGGCCCACGCGGTCGATGCGCTTCTCAAGCGACTGCATGTCGGCGAGCACGAGTTCGGTCTCGATGATCTCGATGTCGCGGATCGGGTCGATGCCGCCCTCGACGTGCACCACGTCGTCGTCGTCGAAGCAGCGTACGACCTGGATGATGGCGCTGGCCTCTCGAATATTGGCGAGGAACTTGTTGCCGAGCCCCTCGCCCTTGCTCGCGCCGCGCACGAGGCCGGCGATGTCGATGAAGTCCACCGTGGCTTTGACGATCTTCTCCGGCTTGGCGATCTTGGCCAAAGCGTCGAGCCGCGCGTCGGAGAGGGGGACGGTGGCCTTGTTGGGCTCGATGGTGCAGAAGGGGTAATTAGCCGCCTCCGCATTCTGGGCGCGGGTGAGCGCGTTGAAAAGGGTTGATTTGCCGACGTTGGGAAGGCCGACGATGCCGACTCCGAGTGCCATGTTGAAATCCTTTGGTGGTGCGTTTTATTCGGCGCTAGTAAAGCGGGAGGGGCGTTTCGATCTTTGCAGACTTGATGAGTTCGGCTTTGAGTCGGGCAAGCTCTTCCTTCTCGCGGATCGAGAGCAATTCGGCCTTTGCGCTTTCCCTGTCGAGTGTCGGCAACGGTTTTTTCTTTTCCAGCATGATGTGAGCGATTTTAACGGAACCCTCGGATACGTTGTTGGTGGTTCCTTCAACTGGCAGGAAGGGCTGGTTTTTTTTGAGGAGCTTGACGATGTGGAAAGAGAAGGGTGTCTCAATGACGTCGCTGAGCGTGTTTTCCTCCATTTTAAACGCCACGTCCGCGAGTTCTTCCCGGATGTCTTCGCGCTTGAAGGTTCCCCACACGCCACCATCTTCGCTGCTGCCGCACTCCGATTCTTCTTTGGCGATTTCGGCGAAACTGCCCCCGCTTTTGATTTTTTTGAGAAGGTCTTCGATCTTTGGGCGAAGTCCGGTGTTGTAAGCGGCGATTTCCGCGTTCTTCTTGTTGCGGCTTTCAATGTATTGGGTAATGTCGTCGTCGCTGATGCGAGCCTGGGGGCGGATTACGTCGCGAGTCAGTTTCTCTACCAAGAGCGTGTTGGCCATGTCGACGTTGACGAATGAAGTGGGCTCGGTGATTTCTTTGCGGAAAGAATCGAGGCTCTTCGGATTGTTTGCGAGTCTTTCTAACAGAGTCTGTTTCTTGGCTTCAATCTCGGCAGGTGTCAGCGTGAGTCCGCGTTTCTTTGCTTCTTGAGCCAGAACGGTCTTGGTGATGAAGTGCTCTGCGATCTTCATGATGTTTTTCATCATGATGTTGTTTTTCTCGGCCTCAAACTCTGCCATTGTCACTCCTGCGGGCGGAGTGAAATTGGCGATCATCACTTCTGCGTGGTGCTTCATGGGGCCCCACAGCAAGACATCACCGTTAACGGTGATGATCGGATCCGTCAATTTCAGGTCGGGAAGGGTGACGGCTTTTTTCGGTGATTCCTTCAGCGGCGCGGCAAGCCTCCCATCTGGGGTTGGCCGCCAGTTCTCGCGGTTGCGCACCATCTTGGAGGTGCGGCGCGGTCCAGCCGGTTGATTTTTTTTGTCCGTTGGCGTTGCGTTCGTCGAGGTCTCGCCGACAACGGCGAGCGAATAGAATAAGCAAAAAACAAGTGTTGTCATCAGGCGGAATATAGACACAAGGGCTCCTTTTTTTTGTCCGGGTCAGTATATCGGCATGCGGTCGGCATTTCAAGTGCTGATCTGCTTGCAAACGGATGCAAATATTGTGACGAATGGGGTTGACCGACCATAACCATAGTGGCATACTATACTTTCAAAGCGCAACGTGTGCATTGACCTGGCAGGCGGTGCGTGTAAGAAATGGAGCAATGAGACATGATGAAACACTTCACCGCCTCTTTTATAGCGGCATCTTTAACGTTTTCAGTGTTAGCCTACCCGGCCATCAGCAGCGGGCCGGTCGAGTTGAATGTTTGGAATAAGAACATGGCGGCGGCGAAGGCGTATGCATTGGCGCAGAACCGTCCGGTGATGGTTGCCGTCGTGGATTCGGAAACGTGCAGCTACTGCAAAAAATGGGACACGAGTATTTTGGCACTGCCGGCGTGGCCAGCTTTTCTTGCGCAGAACCCGATGGTTCTGATCTGGGTGGACCGGGCGACCTTATCGGCCGCGGAGTGGACGGCCAACACGGCTCCGTACCGTACGAACGGCGGAATTTCGTTCCCGACGATCGCGATGCTAAACCCGAACGGCAGCATGGCGGACCTGTTCTTGGCCCGCGATGCTTTGGGCAAGGATCCGGGTTTTTATACGCGCGTGAAGAACACCACCGTCCGGTACCCGTATAATCCGCCTGCGCCGGTCCCTGGCGTGATCGGTTTCGAGGCGGCTACCAAGTCGGTCAGCGAAGGGGATGCGACCTGTTGGGTGAAGGTGGTCCGGACCGGCGGCAGTTCTGACGCTCAGGCGTTCAGCTATGAGACGTCGGACGGGACGGCATCGGCGGGGGTGGACTACACTCACGCGGCCGGAACGCTGACGTGGGCGGCGGGTGACGCGAGCGACAAATACATCGGTGTTCCGCTGATCAACGACGGCCAGTGGAAAGCTCCGACCAATCGGACGTTTACCGTCACGCTGTCCAAGACGTCTGGCACGGCTGGCACAGGCACCTTGATCAACACGGTGACGATTCAGGAGGTTTCACCGTTGACCCAGGGTGTGGTCGGATTCGCCTCGGCGGACGGTGGGACCGTGCGCGAAGGGCAGGCCTACACGGGAAGTGTCGCCCGCACGGCCGGTACCGTCGGCGTGACGACGGGCAAGCTCTACGTCGCTGCGGCCTATCAGCTAGATGAGGACGAATTCGTTTGGACGAACGGTGAGGCGGGGCCGAAGACGTTTGTGGTGAGTGTGCCTGCCGCGACGCCGGCGTATGATCCCCACACCTTTGATGTGACGGTGGAGGTGACGGGCAGCGCAGCGGCGGGGATCACGAACACGACGGTGACGGTCCGCGATGACTTGGTGAGTCAGACGTTTGCCGAGTATCTTGCGGCGCAGGCGGGCAACCCTGCTTACGCGCCGTTGACTCAGGCGCAGGGCGTATGGTTCTACAATGCGGTGGAGGGCGCGTTGCGCGGGGAACCGCTTGATAACGGTGAATCGGCTGAGCTTTCTTGGACGGCCCCGGGGTCGGGCCGGTTAACGTTCTCGGCACGCAGGAACTCCCCTGTTGGCACGGCGCCTCTTCTGGTGGGGACGCCTCCTCCGGCTTCCGGAACGTTCGTGGTTGTTGTGGGCGGCGACACCAGCAGTGTCGGGTCCTCCTATGCGACCTACTCGGTTTTGGTGAACGCTGGCGACAAGGTTTCATGGATCGCTCAGACTCAGGTCAACGGGTTTTTCGGGATGATCAAAGACCTAGTTTGGGAACCTCTCAATCCGGTGGCCGGAACGGGCTACAGCCCGACCAGCGGTCGGAAACTTCAGGTCGACGATGTGCGCGCCGACAATAGCCTAGTCGACTTGGTGTGGCAGGTGACCGGGGCGAATCCGGCGGACACGCTGTATCGGATCTTTGCAGGCGACACGGCGGGGTCGATGACGCTCGCCTATACGGGAACGTCCTCCACCGGTGGTGTGAATGCGGTGGCCGAGGGCATCGTGGATACCGCGGCGGCTCAAGGTTGGGTCTACTGGCGTGTGGATACGGTCCTCACTGGAGCGACCGCCCGGACCGCCTTGCAGACAGGGCCTGTTTTCAACTTCGCCGTGATCGATCTGCCGTTGTTTGTGGCACCGACACCCGGAGCCGGTTCGATGGTCAACGCCTTCTTGGACGCGGGTGCGGCTATTCAGGTCCGCGCGGAGAGCGCGACGGCGGTGTCCTACTCGGCTTCAGGTCTCCCGTTCGGGATGTCGATCAATGCCGGCAACGGCCTGATCAGCGGCGAGCCCCAACGAGCCGGTAACTATCCGGTGGTGATCACCGCCCGCAACAGTGAAGGCCCGGTCACGGTGTCTTTCATCATCCGTGTTCAGCCGCTGCCCAGCCAGAGTGCCGTCGGCACGTTTAACGGGTTCTTTTATCAGGGCACAGAGAGAACGGTTCGCGGCACGCTGTCGATGTCCGCAACGGCACAAGGAGCCTTGACGGTTAAAGCGCTTCTCAATGGCTCCAGCTATACGATGCGTGGCGGGTGGTTGACTGGAGCGCCAGATGGAACCTTCACGGCACAATTCCAGCATCGTATCGCCGGTGTGTGCAATATTCAGGTCGATGCTGCCGGAATCATGACAGGAACCTTCAACGGAGCGTCCCTGCTCGGCCGGCTCCTGAACCTGACGCGTACGGCTGATTTCATCGGGTACTATACCTCGCTCTTGGAGGTTGCCGAGTGCCAGCCGTATAGCCCGGCTGTCAGCAATGTGCCACAGGGCTTGGGGTATTTGACATTCAGCGTGAATGGCCGCAGTTCGGTCAAGTACAGCTGTGTGTTGTCGGACGGAACCAGGGTCAGCGGGTCGTCAATCTTGGCGGTTTATAGCGGTGCCGAGTTGGCTGCGATGGGATATACCGGCGTGGTCGCCGGACGTTCCTACGCCTGCTTCCCTGTGTACAAGGTGCTTTATTCGCGTCGTGGAGTGGTGGCAGGTCAGGTGTGGCTGGACGGCATGAACGCCTCGGCTCCTGTGGATAACCGCGTGTCCATCACGGGGTCTGAGTGGATCTATCCTGGCCGCAATGCCGCGCTGACGGCGAGTGGCTTTGCAGCCTCGTTCGACGATGGAGCCTTCGTGGAAATCGGTGCGTATTACGGAGTCATGCAAAACCTTGCGCAGGTTTTTAACGGGAGATTTTTCACCGTGCCACAGGGGTCGACTGTGTTGCAGTCGGTTGGCCTGTCGGTCGGCTTGCCGTCGGGCAATGAGCTCGGCGCAAGTATGCGCGCTTCGGTCTCAACCGGGGTGTTCTCGGGAAGTTTCCGGCTGGTCCCGCAGGTGGTGGGTGGCCGTGCGACGACGACTAGCTATTCGGGAGCTTTTGTTCCCGCGCTGGAAGCGGGCGGCGGTTATTATCTCGAGTCCGATCCGACGGTTCCCGGTTACAACCTGAAGCGTTCTCGCATGGTGAGAATCGGGTTTTAAAGAAGACTCGCGCTGGGTCGTCTTCGGATCAAGGAGAATGCGTAACGTCGGGCACAAACCCCGTCGTTGCGCATGTTCCGCAAACCGGGTTGACTATCCATCATCACGGAAGCATAATAAAAAAGTCTGTTTCAAAAGCGCCTTAACCGGTCTTCTGGTGTGCGCGTTGATTGCCGGCACAGCAAACGTTGAAGTTCGAGCGGTTCCGGAAGGTTAAAGGGGCGCTTTGGGTGTGCGGCTGGAAAAGGCGCTTGATTGCCGCTTCGGATTGTGGTCGGTGAATTCACCTCTTGGCGATGCCGCATTTCAGTGCGTCTGCGATTTGAAGCGGGCTTGCCTTGTCGAAGTTGGGCCGGCGACGTTTGTCCGGCGAAAGGAGAATAGGTTTATGCGTCTCAAGGTCTTTCTGGGTGTTGCCGCAGGATTTCTGGTCTTGGCAGTTGTCCTGTTGCTTTTGTCGTCCCGAGCGGGGAATAAGAGCCAGGACTCGGTAGGGGGCGACGCTGTCGCTTCGCGAAAAACGGTGTCGGGCGCGAACGCGGGGCCGGCTTTGAAGGGCAAAGACCGGAATACAAAAAAAACGCAAGCTGACTTGGTCGGTGAAAAGGATACATCTGCGTCAAAGGCGACCAAAAAGAGGGCGATGCGGCTTGGAGAAGTGAAGCCTTCGGATGTTGACGCGAGTGACTCGTCGGTGGTGACGGCCAAGTTGGATGAGTTGTTGGATAACGATGATTACGATGCCGTGTTGCGCGAGGCGGTGCGCTTGAAGACTCATCCTGACGCAGAGGTGAGAAGCAGGGTTCTTTTGGCCCTGCACTGGACCGGCTTGAACGGATTAGGTGATCTGACGGGCATGCTGGGCGATCCCGATCCTGACGTGGCGCGCGAGGCGATGGACTATTGGAAAATGGCATTGTCGGAAGTGGAGAACTCTGCGGACAAGGCAGAGCTGTTGACAAAGGCGGGTGAGGTCTTGGGTAGCGACATGCCGTTGGACACCTTCAGCGATCTGCTATCCGAAATCAACACGCTCGAAGAGGCAGACGCAGTGCCGGCGCTCGTCAGCCTGTTGAAACAGACTGAGGATCCCGATCGTGTTAGCGAGACTATCGGCACATTGGATACGATCATCAATTCGGACAAGTCGATAGAGACCAAGGAAGAGGCGGAACAGGCCGCAAAAATGTGGGCTCAGAATCAACTTTCTGAGGAGGTCAGCGAAACAGGAAACGGTATTTTGCGACGGAATGTAAGAAAGTCGAGTGTTCAGAAGAAATAATGCAGCAAGAGCGCCTCACTTTATGTGTGTGGGTGTGTTGAAGTGCGGCGAGCCAAAGGGGGTGTGTATGAAATGTGGCCGAAGTTTCATGGTTTGCGTGCTTGCGGTTTTGCATACCTGTCTGGTTGAAGCGGACGGCAAAGCCGGCGTGGTTTCTGCGCCGTCAGCTACGCGTCCGCCCTCGGTTGGGCAGAAAGCCCTGCCGTTATTGCCTCACTCCTTTGCGTCGGGCATTTGGGACCGAGAGGTGCACATTGCCTTGGGCCCTGTGGATCTTGGGAATATCGGGCGTGAGGATGCGTTGCGGTCGCGGGAGGGAAAGGCTTTCCGCATTGGCGTAGTGCGCGAGATTCCGGAAACGGTGACGCTTGTGGCTGCAAATAGCCGCGCAGGACAATGGGTGGACTTGGACGACGGCTCGCACGTCTGGCGGTTGACGGTGCAATCGGAAGGCGCGGTCGGTGTACGTGTTCACGTGGTCGGGTTGGAGTTGCCTGACGGAGGAGAGCTGAGTGTCTTTGCGACAGAGGACCCTTCGCAAACGCGAGGCCCTTACACGAGTGCGGGGCTTGGGGGGCGTAAAGAGTTCTGGACAGGAGCGGTGTTTGCCGGGTGCGTCACGCTTGAATGCCATGTGCCGGCCGGAGTCTTGGCCGAGCGGGTCTCCTTGCAGGTTGATAAGATCGCGCATATCTATCGGGACCCGACCCGTATTGCCAAGGAAGGCAACTGCCACAACGATGTGACCTGTTTTCCAGAGTGGGCTTCGGCAGCAAACGGTGTGGCCGGCATCGGGTCTTTCAACGTTGACGACTATCTCTGGTGTACGGGCTGTCTGCTCAACGACTTGGATGACTCCACGTGGATCGATTACTTCATGACGGCCAGTCACTGCGTGGGTAGTCAGAGCGAGGCCGATGATACAGAGTTTTACTGGTTCTACCAGACCTCCTCGTGCAATGGGGCTCCGCCGAATATCGCATCGGTTCAAACTACGGACGGCGGGGCAGATCTTCTGGCTAGCCAAGCGTATTTTCCGGGAAATGATTTCGCTTTTTTGCGCTTGCGTGAGCCACCTCCCGGTGGTGTCTCGTATCGTGGTTGGACGACCGCCACCCCGGATGAATCGGAGGAGTTGGCGTGTATTCATCATCCCGATGGGGCCTACAAGCGCATCAGTTTCTGCTCGTTGGACGACATCGACCAGAATTATTGGATTGTAAAATACAGCAGCGGGGTGACCGAGGCCGGAAGTAGTGGGGCGCCGCTGTTCAATGCAGCGGGTGAGTTCATCGGGCAGCTTTTCGGCGGGCAGTCAAGCTGTGCCAACCCGACGGGTACGGACGACTTCGGGCGTTTTGACGTGTCCTATGGCGTGATCGGATCATGGTTGCGAGGGGAAGGGTCTCCCCCCGAAACCTGTGAATTAAAGGACGGGATGCTTTCCTCTACGGGATCGTATGACGCTTTTCTGTATGGCGAGCGCGATTTCGGAGGGGATCTGTTGCCTGCCGTGCGCGGAACACTTGCAGTAAAGATTTCTAGTCTGGCTGGTCGGCTCACAGCCAAGGCTGTGGTACAGGGGCGGGCATTGAATTTCAACGGCAGGGGGTGGAGCCGGGTCGAGTCCGACGGCACTTGGGTTTCGGTGTTGCCTGGGATGGGAGGCGAGACGCTTACGCTTTTTGTTAGGCAGGGAAGTGTTTGGGGGTCGCTGACGGGAGGAAGCCTGGCTGGCGAGCAGCTGTTGGTTGAAGGGGCGCGCAACCGTTTTTCGGAGCTCAATTCTGTGAAAGCACAAAGTGCATTGGCGCGTTTCCTCGGGTATTACACCGTAGCGCTCCCTGTGGTTGAAGCCCGGTCGTCGGGTGCCGCGCAGGCCGCACCGATGGGCAGCGGTTTTCTGGCAATCACTGTCGGTAGCCGGGGTAGCGTCAAGCTGGCCGGAGTATTGGCGGACGGCACTAAGATTTCGCAATCAAGCCGACTGATCCTGTTTGACGAATGCGGGGAATTGGCGTACGTACCGTTTTTTGTGCCGCTTTACAGCCGGAAAGGCTGGGCAGGCGCATTGTTCTGGCTCACACCTGGCACCCGGACGGTCGTTACGGACTGGAGCGAGGGTTGGTTTGCGCGGTGGGAAAAGGCCGGTGCAGGGCCGGATGGGTTCAGCGAGGTGCTCGCGCCTTGCGGAGGCTACTACTCGCCCTATGCTTCGTTGGCGCCGCACTATAGGCTCAGCGCTGCGTCAAACAACGTGGCGTATTTTTATACCGGCGGATCCGTGCTTCCTCAGCAAGCGGCGTTGCCAAGTTGGGTGGGCGTAACCGTGAATGGGCAGAGAATGACTACGGTCGCAGGCCTGCGTCCGGTGTTGACGGGCAACGCCTACAATTATGCGGGCGAGAACAGCTCGTTGGCCACAATTTCATTTGCGGCGAGAACAGGCCTGTATAAGGGAAAATTCAACCTCTATTATGATTATCTGTTGAACGGGAGACTGACACACAAACAGTTGAATGTCTCTTATTCGGGGGTTATGACGCAGTCGCGCGATAATCTTTTTGCCGAATGGCCCGAAGGCCAGGGGTTCTACCTTGTGCCGGATAGTGACCCTCTCTTGCGTTCTTACCGCCTGAAGCGGTCGTTCTGGTGTGACCTACACCGTGCGCCGTGAGCGCGACGCGATGTGTGTCCGTTCGGGGGTTCTCCCGACGGGCGCGACGCTTGGCCGTATAACAAAGATCCGAATTCAAAGGGGAATGGATGAGGCTGGTTGTTCTGGACGGGTTTGCGATGAACCCCGGTGACTTGGAGTGGCGGACGCTGGAGGCATTGGGCGATCTGACAGTTTATGAGAGGACACCCAGCGCTCAGATCTTGGAACGATCTGTTGGCGCGGAGATCCTGCTTACGAATAAAACGCCTTTGTCGCGGGAGACGATCACCGCGCTCCCCTCTTTGCGTTTCATCGACGTGTTGGCCACCGGCTACAACATTGTGGACATGGCGGCCGCGAGGGAGCGCGGCATCCCTGTCTCGAATGCGCCGGCCTACAGTACGCGTTCCGTACAACAGATGACCTTCGCCCTGCTGTTGGAGCTGACCCAACTGGCTGGCGCGCACGACCGGGCTGTGAAAGAGGGGGCGTGGTGCCGGTGCAAGGACATCACTTTCCAGTTGAAGCCCTTGCTGGAGCTCGACGGTCTCATTTTCGGGGTCGTGGGATTCGGAGCCATCGGACAGGCGGTCGCACGGACGGCGCTGTCGTTCGGGATGAAAGTGGTTGCGACTTCGCGGACTCGTCCAGCTAAGGTGCCTGAAGGTGTCACATGGGTGACGCCGGAAGAGCTTTTCCGCCGTTCCGATGTGGTGTCTCTGCATTGTCCGCTGACGGCAGACACGGCGAACCTCATTTGTGAAAAGACGTTGGCATGGATGAAGCCCTCGGCTCTGCTAATCAACACTAGCCGAGGCGGATTGGTGGACGAAGAGGCCTTGGCCTTCGCGCTGTCGAGTGGCCGTTTGGCGGGTGCGGGCGTGGACGTGCTCTCCTCCGAGCCGCCCGACCCGTCAAATCCGCTTTTGGCTGCGCCCAATGTTGTGATCACGCCACACTGCGCGTGGGCAACGCGGGCTGCAAGGCAGCGCCTGCTCGATATTACAGTCGCCAATGTGCGTGCGTTTCAGTCTGGCCGTCCGCAAAATGTGGTGAACGGGTAGGGATGCGCCACATGTGCTTGCGCCAGCCTTCTGCCGGAATTTAAGAATCTGATTGCGCGATATCGCTGGTCGGTCAGCCTCACCGGAGTCTCCGCCGCAAAGGCGCGCCACTCACGTACGCGGGTGCGGCGATGGATTGTCACGGTAGAAGCATGCGTCGTGCGGCGTCGACGGCGGTCTTACGGAACGCTTGAGTGGCCTCGTGTGAGCAGGCAGGGACCACGTCGGCTGCAAAGGGCGCGACTTTGGCCATGCAGGAGCGCCCCTCCGGTGTGCTGTAGAAGGTGGCGAGCGCTTTCAGTTCCGCTTCCGTAAAGTGCTTCATAAGTGCGTCCCTGATGATCCTGTCGACCTCACGGGTGTCTACGTTGCGCATGAAATTCGCGTGGGCCTTCTCTTTTGCATAGGGAGCCGTGTAAGTTTGTGCATAGGGCTCGGCCAGCTGTGCGAACATGACGCTTGGAGGCACGATGGCCATCAGCTCTTCCGCGTAGCGCTCTTTTGCGGAGCGTGCCGTAACGTGGGGCACGGTTGTGCAGGCCGTCAGGCAGAGGAACAAGGATGGCAGAAACAGGATGTGGATTTTCATGGTGGAGAGGTATAAGCGTCAGGGAGTTTTTCCGAGCTTGAAACACGCGATCTCGCGTTGGTTGCGGAGAACCAGCCGGTCGCCGACGATAAAAAAGGTCGCCCAACTCCGACCTCCGAGTGGGGTGAAACGGGTGATCTCACGATAGCCCTCTGCGGCGGGTTCGATCATGACAAGGTCGCCCTTCTGTCCATCCAGTGCCAGCACCACGCCGTCGACAGCAAGCACTTGTCCATGTTCGAAGGCCTTGATTTTCCAGTTAACCTTGCCGGTGTCAGGGTCGAAGCACATCAAGCCTTCGGGGCTCGCGGGTTTCCCGCTGGATGTCCCGAAGAAGAGATTGTTGACGAGCACCGGCGTCGTGAAGAGCGGGCAGATGGATTTGGTTTCCCACACCTCGTGCGGCTGGCCGTTGATGATTTCAATGACAGTGCTGCCGAAGTGGTCGCTGGCGCCGGTGAAAAGGCGATTGCCCATGATAACTGGCTGTACGATATTGTTGCCGAACGAGTTCGTTCGAGGGTGAGTCCAGAGGAGGGCTCC
>Ga0075012_10005454_pt1 | contig 11676 bp, 9 predicted proteins | sample All_14_2_FD_71474 | JGI IMG/M metagenome (GOLD analysis project Ga0075012, IMG submission 71474) | Freshwater microbial communities in response to fracking from Pennsylvania, USA - Allegheny Zone_MetaG_DW_15 | ecosystem: Environmental > Aquatic > Deep subsurface > Groundwater > Drilled...
GGGCGGGGTAGGGGGCGGTGACGCAGCCGACCAGGCCCGCACACGCCAGCGCGATGATCAGGGCTGCGGTCTTCATGGCGCCTCCCCTCCGTTGCCTGCCGCATCCGCCGGATTGAGGCGCGGCCACACTGTTTGCAGGGCGGGCAGGACTTTCCACGCCGAGAGATATCCGGCCGACACGCCGGAAACCAGCGTGACGCCGATCGAAAAGAACGCCGGGTGCCGCGCCAGCAACAACACGGCGGCTCCCAGCACGGTGGTCACGGCGGACAGCGTCACCGCGCGGAACACGTCGCGCCGCATCCCGCGCCGGTGCGCATACACCATACAGATTCCGTAATCGATGCAGAGGCCGAGCACAATGATCCCGGCGATGAGGTTCGAGAGGTTCAACGGCAGCCCTAGCAGCGCCATGCCGGCTCCGCCCCAGACCGTGCCGACTACCGCAGGCAACATCGCGAGCATGACCATTCCCGCATGCCGGATGAGGGCTACGGTCACGACCGCAATCAGCAAAGCGGCCACCAGCGAGATCCAGGAGACCTCCCGCGCGAGGGTCGTTGACAGCAGGTTTGAGAAAGACCTTCTCGATATCACGCGCAACGAAGGGAGCTCTTTGCGCAGCGCCTCTGCGGCGGCAAGGTGGCGGGGCTCATCAGGGACAAAGGTGGTCACGCGCGTGACGCCGTCCTGCACATGAACGAACCGGTCGCGTAGCGGGGCCAGAAAGCCGATGGGCTCGGCCGCGCGGTCTGCGGGCAGGTCGCGCCACTCCGCGAACAGCCCCCAGAAGGCCGTAAACGCGTGCTCGGAAAAGTCCAGTTCGGACGCTTGCCGCTCCAGTTCAGTACGGAACACGGCGGTCTTCTCTTCAGTCCAGTATGCGGACCACGCTTTGCGCCGCGCCTGCCGGGTTTGGTCAGAAGGCCAGACCGGCGACAGGCTGGAAATCTCGGATGCCGCGATGCCTGCGCTCAGGAGACCGGCATACAGCCGGTCGTTCAGGCGAAGGGCCGCATTCTCGTCTGACGCGTTCACGCACAGGATCGCGGCCAGCGATTCACCGCCGCCCCACGTCGCGAGCGCACGCTTTTCGGCGTTCAGCGTGGCCTGCGGCGTGCCGTCGAGCTTCGAGACGTCCGTGTCCAGCCTCAGCCGGGAGGTCAGCCACAATCCCGTCACAAAGAGAGTGCCGGCCAGCAGGATGATCGCCCAGGCGCCGGACCGCGAGTGCCCGAACGTGGTGAGAAGAGACGCTTCCTGCTCAGTCGCAAGTGGTCCTTCAGTCCGGCTTGCGACAAACAGAGGCAGGACCCAGAGCGCATATGCCAGCGAGATGAGGATCGCGAACGAGGCGAACAGGCCCAGCTGTCGGTAAGCGGGCATCGACGAAAAGCAGAAGGCCACAAACACGCACAGCGTTGTCAAGGCGCTCAGCGTCACCGGCAATCGGATCAGCTTGAGGTTCCGCGCGGCCTGGCTGCCCCGCGCCGTGACATAGGTGTGGATCCCGTAATCGATGGCAATTCCTGCGATGACGGAGCCGAATCCGACCACCATGTAGGAGAAGCTGTTGAACACGCTGGCCGCCAAGGCCAAGGCAGGGATACTGGCGAGGAACGGGATCAGCACGACAAGTCCCGCCTGCGCTTCGCGGTAGACGACGAAGAACAGCACAAAAAAGACCACGGTGATGGCGACTGATGTGACCGTGATGTCCCGGCGTATCACCGCTTCGTTCCCCGCTGTGTGCAGGTGCCCGCACACGAGTTGCACCTCGACTCCGGGAGGGAGCTCGGCGGCACGCGCGTCGAGATGGCCAAGCAGGCGGCGCACGCCGGTGGCATCGGTCATGGGCACGGACGTCTGAAGGATCATCAGCAGGCTGCGATGCCCTTGGTCCATCAGGTGCTGCTGCACGGGCACGGCGCGATAGCCGAACGACGCGACGGCCGACATGATCTTTTTCACCGTGCGGCCATTCCAGTCCAGCGGGTCAGAGCGCGCCGCCGAGGCAGCGAACATGCCCTCCGGTTGCTGGACCCTCCGCCGCAGGGCTTCGAGGGCGCTGCGGATGCCGGCCGCAGAGGTGTCGGCCGAAAGTTTCGCGAAGTCCGCCTCTTCGGTGTAGTCCGGGAGCTGGCGCGCCAGCCGCACGAAGTCCTGTGCGATCTGGCCTGTCTGTAAACCGGTGTTCATCGGGGTCGCGAGCGCAGGGTCTAGGCCGGCCACGTACCGGTCTGCGGCCGCAATGAGCGCGTCGGGGTCGACTGACGCGTCGCGCATCGAGAACGTGACCAGCACCTTGTCGGCGACCTGAATCTCGCGGAGGAATGTGAATAGGTCGCGCAACTCAGAACGGTCCGGCAGCATCACGTCGATCCGTCCGTCAAATTTAAGGAAAGGCAGACACGCGCACGAAAGGAGCGTGATCAAAAGCACGGCCACTGCAACAAACATTCGGCTTTGCAGCTTCTCCCGGATCCAGGTTTTGAGGGCGGCCGCCACTAAAGCTCCCAGTCCTTTGGATCGAACGGCTTGTTGAGTTCCGTCTCTTCAAACCGCAGAACGGTAGTGTCGCCTCCCGCCTCGTCGATCTGGATCGACGTGAGGTAGCGCTTGTCCTCGCGGAACGTCACGGTCACCGCGCGCAGCATTTTCGCGGCAGGCGTGTCCGGCTTTGGCGTAAAGACGAAGACCGCCGGCGTTTCGGAACGCTGGGAGATCGCATAGTCTAGGGCAAGCAGGCTGTAGCGTCCGCCGAACCACGACCGCAGCTGTTCGGTGACCGCCGAGAAGACAGGGTTGTCCGCCAGAGGGATCTTCTGAGACTTGCCGGTCTCGCCGTCCCATTGCTTCGCCTGCTTGCCGTCAATCAGCAGCACATACTTGATCGGGCTCTCGACGCGCCAAAGGAGCTTGTCCGGCGGTTGCAGCTGGATCACGCCGCGCGTGATCAGCGTGTTTTTGAACAGCGCGAGCTTCTTTTCCTGAACGAAGCGGGTTCGGACCGTTTTCACGTCAGAGAGGGAGGCTTCCAGCTTGCTCAGCACGGTCTGGGGCTGCCCGCTGTCCGAGGCTCCTAAGGCGAGCGCGGCGCAGAGGGTTGCTGCGAGCGCGGCGCAACCGCGCGAAAGATCGAAAGAGCGGCTCATTCCTCGCTCCATGTTTTCAGTTCGGCTTTGGACACGAGCGTCCCCTCGCGCCGGACTTCCGCCCGGATGACGCCGAAGGTGCCCAGTTTTGCCTCTTTGTGCAACGAAACGGTCAGGGGGTCGCCGGCACAGACCGCCTCGAAGATCTCGAAGTCCCGTGCAGCGACCAGCATGCCGCGTTTCGCGACGCCGTCCTTTGGTGCCGGGTTCCGATAGCCGTGCATCGCGGCGGCGGCCTGCGCCATCAGCTCGAGGTGCGCGGCCTCGTTCAGGCGGCCTTTGCGGCAGTGCGGGCTCGTTCTCGCGACGCAGGCCGTGACCGTTGCCGTGCGCTCCGCGACGGATATCAGGGCGTCGACCATGCGCGCCGGAGGCTGATGCGGCACCAGCCGCTCGGCGGCGATCGGCATCGCGCAGCAATCGACGTCGCCTTGGTTACGCCAGCACAGCGGGTCAGAACCGAGGTAGTTGCCTGTCAGCTGGAACGCCGCCCCGCGGCATCCGTAGCACGCAGCGGCCTTCTCGCATTGTCCGCAGGCGCCTTGGATGGTCCGCGTATGGTTGCGCAAGTCGGCGATGACCTCGCTTCCGGCCAGAATGTTCGCGAGCGCTTGCCTCCGGATGTTCCCGACAGGGATCGAGACGCCCACACACGGCATGACGTCGCCCGCCGCGTTCACCAGGCAGGAGAACGAGTGCCGCAGGCAAACGTTGCCCACCAGCGGCGGCTGCGCTTCCCAGACGCGTCCGAACTGGTCGCGGTCTATGGCCTGAATGGTTTCAAACAGTCGGCGCGTTTCCTCAACGTCGGGCGAGAGCTCGTGGCCGCTCTGCCGTGCCCTCCCTTGAGGCGTGATCATCTCGAAGTAGGGCTCGATGCCTTCGGAGCGCATCCAGCGCCACAATTCTGGGAGTTCCCCGATGTTCTGCCGGCAGATCACCGTGCTCAGCGCCAAGCGCGCCGAAACCGACGGGTAGCCGGCGGCCCGGAGGTTCCGGTACGCCTCCTCCATGATCGCGGCGGCACCTTCCACACCCGCCAGCCAATCTTGAACGCGGCGATCCGAGGAGTGCCATTTCAGGACGACGTGCACGCCCAGCTTGAACAGCCGGCCAGCCAAGGCCGCGGTCATGTTGGACCCGTTGGTGAAGAGTTCAACCGCCAAGCCGCGGCCGCGCATCCACTCACAGAGCTCAGGCGTGAAGTCGTACAACATGGGCTCGCCGCCCAGCAAGATGATCTTCTTTGCGCCCAAGGCCTGAGCCTGGGCGATGACGTCGCGTATCTCTTCCTTCGACAGTTCCTGCCGGTCTGCAGGGGGGGGCGCGCCGTTTTCGCCGACATAGCAGTACCGGCACAAGAAGTTACAGACGGTTCCGACTTCGATCTCCATCGTCAACAACCCGTTTGCAGCTCTCGTTTTTGAAATTTCCTCTGCCGAAAACTCACCACCGAATAATACCGACGCACAACTCATTTCTAACAACCGCCTTTTCGTTCAACACGTATATTATTATGACATATAAACGTCTTCCGGGCACCGTCTTTTTTACAGGGCCCGGACGCATTGCTGTGCGGCGGCTTCTCCGGATGCCATGCAAACCGCCATGACCCGTATGGAGGCGGCCGCTTCGGAGTCGGCGGAGAGCGCGCTTCCCGCGCAGAGCAGGTTCTCGGCTCCTTGCGCGGGCCGCAGGCAACGGAGCGGGATTTCTGACCAGTCGCCGGGCGGCAAGTAGCGGTAGCTGACGCCGTGTCGGGCGTCCCAGTATTCGACCGGCCAGGCATTGCGTACCACGCCGTCCCCGAACTTCCGCCCCGTGAGCACATCCTGCCCCGTCAGGACGTAGTCGCCGCACACATGGCAGGTCTCCCGTTGCAGAACATGCGGCAGAAGCGCGGCGAGGCGCGCACTCCGAAAGGCGGGATGGAGCTTCAGCGCCTCATAGGCCGCATTCGCCTCGCGCCGGGAAGTCGCCTCTGAGGCTGACGGGACCGCCAGTTTGATCCACGCGGTTCCTGGCTGGCCGCCCGGTTCGTATGTCGTGAAAGCCAAGTGGGGGGGGAGCCTCCCTGCCTCGACTTCGCGGCGCAGAAGCAGCGGGACCTCGATGGCGGCGCCCAGCTTTTCGAACGCCCGCTCGTCGACCTGTTGAAGTTCAAAGCCGAAACCCGCCAGGGCGGGCGAATCCGGCCAGGTGACGGCGGCGCCCGCTGCGCGGCAGACAGCGGCGTTTCCTGTGCAGTCCACGACCGCGCTCATCCGAAGGGCGAGGCCCGAAGCCAAGGCTAGCTCGACAACTTTTCCGCCTTCGCAGTGCACCTGCTCCGGAGTGTCGTTGAGGATCACGTGAAGGCTGGCCTCGCGCGCGAGCAGTTCTCCTGCGCAGGCGGTCAAGGCTGCGCCGCCGGCGAAAGGGAGCACCCAGACGCGGCCGCGGCGCACGGCTTTCTCCCGGACAGGCCCTTGCGCCAGACGCGCGCAGAAATCGACGGTCGTTGCCCCGTGAAGCGGCTCGCCCGGTTCCGCTCCGTCTGCCAAGAAAAGGCCGCACACGAAGCGGTGCAGCCCGTAGGCGGCCGTGCCGCCGACTTGTGAGCCCGCTTCCACCAAGGCGACGCGCGCGCCCAGCCGCGCTGCCGCAAGCGCCGCCACCATGCCGGCTGATCCGGCGCCGACCACCACGATGTCAACCGTTTCGGTCATACGCGCTCCGCCTTTTTAGCAGGCACTGCCCGCAGGTTCATCCAGAAGCCGTGCGCGGAAAGAAGCCATCAGGTTGGAGGCTTCTTCTTCGGAGAGGATGCCGTCGATGTAGGAAAGGACCGCATGGTAGGCGCCGCCGCTCTGATTCAAGATGAGGCCGATTCCCGGCGGCGTCGGGATGACCGGAAAATGGATCTGATCGCGCACGCGGCAGCCGAGCAACGCAGGGGTTTTCACGACAGACTCCCCGAGGCAGGTGAACCCGAAGGAGGCCAGTCGGTTGCGGTAGAAAAGCATGAGGAATTTCCAGTAGGCGCGCGCGGGAAGGATCCGCATCAGCAAGTTGGCGTCTTCGATCGCGGCCGGCGCGCCTTCTTTCGCCTGGCTCACCAGCTGGTCACGGACGATTCCTGCGAGCGCGTTCCGATCGGTGGCGGCCGCGACCGGAAAGCGGAAATAGAGAAACGACAGGTCGTTGAAGAAGAGGTGCGTGTTCCGCACGGCAGACTTGGGTTTGTCGGTTGAGACAGACACGACGAAGTGGGAGTCGGGCTCCTCCTTCTTGCTGAATAGCGGGTGGAAAACGGATGCGGCAGTTGCCAGCACATAGGGCGTGAACATCAGGTAACCCGCGATCGCAAAAGCCCGTGACTGGATCTGCTTCGACTCTTCCGCGTTGAACGTCACCGTCCGGAAACGGAACGGGCGCTGCCGCGCGTCGTGCGGCAGCGCCAGCCAAGAGGTCGAGCCTTCGGCCAGCCGCCGCATCATCCGGTTGATCTTCTGGCCGCTCTTGAACTTTTGGCTCCATCGGTCGAGTTGTGCTGAAGCGGTCTGCTTTGCGGGGGGGAACTCGGCGTCACCTGCTTCGCCGTTGGCGTGCCGGAAGTAGAGGTTGATGAAGGTCTCTGCCCCGACCGCATCGAACAGATTGTGGTCAAACGAGAAGACCAGGATGCATTCGGACGAGCCGACCTGTAAGAAATCAAGGGCCGTCCGCCATCCGTCTTGCGCGGAGTGCCGGTTGATCAGAACCTCGATTTGCTGCAGGACATCCGCCTGAGTGGCCCCTTCCGGCAGCGTTCCCCTTCCGACCGGGATGGGCCTCTCCGCGTCCGCCGCCGCCGGATATTTCCAATAGGGGGCCAGGCACCAGCACCGTGCGGGCGTGCCCCACAGCAACGGGAAGCGATCGCAATAAGTCTTGAAGGCGGCGGCGAGCCGCTCAACATCGGGAGCGCCTTCCAAAAAGAGTGCGATCTGAAAAATGCACCTGCGGCCGGTCGTCTCGGCCGTTCCTTGGCTCAGCGCCGCGATGCACCAGTCGGCCCCGCCCAGATATCGTTTGTCGCGCGAACTCGTTACTTTCATTTCTGCGCTGTCTGTACGATGCGTTGTGTCAGGACGTCGAGAGAGGCGAAGTCGTTTTGGACGAGTCCCGAAGACATGAGTGCCAGGTCGAATTGTTTCTCAATGAACACAAGGAGATCGACGAAGCCCATGGAGTCGAGTCCCAGAAGGTGGAGAGGCCTGTCCGTTGCGACCTGCGCGCTGTCGGTGCCCGTCAGCATGGCCACATGGGACCTCAGTTTAAGACTCACCTCGTCTGCCGTTATCGCCATTTGTTTCTTCCTGAATTTTTTCGTTAGGCGTGAAGGGTGATCACGCGGCGGCGTGTTCCACACGCGGATACGATCTGAACGTTTCCCCGCATCAGCGCCGCATCGGCCACCGGCAGCTCTTCGCGCCGCATCAGCGCCGCAGCCGCCAAATGTAAGGCCGACCCGAGCCGTGTGCTGCCCCACAGCGGAGAATAACTCCGCACGGGCACCGCTGTCGAGGCCTGTGCTTCCGGTGCCGCCTTGCCTGCGCCCAGCGCCTGCGAATCGATGAGGTGGCACGCGGCATCCTCCGTCTCCTTCGGTCCGACCGAGACGCGCACGCCGCCCGTGCGCTCCAGCCGGAAAAAGACCGCGCCTTCGCCCGGCACGAATGCGTGCGGCCACTTGCGCCGGACCACGTGCGCCAGCACATCCGAGAGCTCGTCTGCCGCTCCGACGAGCACGGCATCGCACCGCCCGCTATCCAGCCAGCAGCCGGCCAGCGCGAGCGCCTCTTCGAACGGCGCCGCCAGATCTGCCAGAGAAAGCGCCGGGCCATGCAGACCCGCCGCCGTCGCGATCATCGACGCGGCCGCCGCATGCACCGATTGGGAAAAAACGGTCGGAGACACCTTCGCATCACCGAAATCCAGCATCTCGTTCACGAAGCGGAAAACCGTCGCGTGGGGCCCGAAGGCCGTCGCGAGAATGATCCCCGTGCGCAAAGGGTCGGCTCCGCACCCCTGCCACGCCTCCATAGCGGCCAGAAGCGTCATTTTGCAGAAGCGGTCCGCGCGGCGCGCAGGAGCTAGAACCGGATTCCCCGTCAGCGCCGCCGGCGGCACCGCCATCACCTGAACGCCCTCTTTCTCCAGCGTCGTGGCCTCCGGCGGTGTCCCGGACACCAGCGCCTCGCGCAGCGCGGGCACGCCAGCGCCGCCGGCGAAAACGATCCCTAGCCCCGTGATGGTCATCGCGCGCCTCCTGTGCGGGCGATCACGAACGCCGCGTTGTTCCCGCCGAACGCCAGAGAGGTCGAGAGCGCGTAACGGCGGAGGACCGGCGTGACCGCCGTCAAGGGCGCGAAGGGGATCGCCTCGTCGCGCGTCGCGAACCCGAGGCTCGGGGGAATCCACCCCTCGCGCAGGGAAAGGGCGGTGAAGACGGCCTCAATGCCGCCTGCCGCGCCGAGCGTGTGTCCGGTATATCCTTTGGTCGACACGACGCGCACTTCGGGTCCGAACACGCGGGCCAGCACGCCGCCCTCGATGCGGTCGTTCTCTTTGGTTGCAGTCCCGTGCGCGTTGACGAAATCAATTTCCTGCGGAGCGACGTCCGCATCCTTGAGCGCTGCGCGGACCGCCAGTTCCAGCCCGAGGCCTTCCGGGTGGGGGGCCGTCAGGTGATACCCGTCCGAGGCACTGCCGAAGCCCGCTGCGGCCAGCGACACCGGGCGTCCGCGGCGTGCGGCGCTCGAAGCACGCTCCAGCAGCGCAACGCCCGCGCCCTCGCCCAGGTTGAGCCCTTGGCGATCGCGGTCGAACGGCGTGCAGGGCTCGGGGCTGGTCACGCTCAGGGCGAAAAAGCCGCTAGCGGGGATGGCGCTCAGTTCATCGGCACCGCCCGCGAGCACCGCGTCGCACAGGTCTGCCCTCAGCCAGTCCAAGGCCACGCCCATCGCATCGGTGCCGGAGGAACAGGCGTTCACCACGGTCAGCACCGGCCCCTCCGCGCGCACTGCGCGGGCGACACGTTCGGACAGGCTTCCGGAGGCGAACCGCTCGGCCGACTCCAGCGCCGGATTGCCCGTCGCGCGGTAGTCTGCGTAAAAGCCGATGTCGTTGAGCTGGCACGCCACCGTGGTCCCGAGGCAGACGCCGAGCCGGAAGCCGTTCGGCAACGGATTCAGACCGGCATCGTCCAGCGCCTGCCGCACGGCGGCCATCGCCAGGTGAAAGGTGCGGTCCTCCACGGGCGCCTGTCCGGCCGCAGCAAACATCGGCGCGGGCGCCGGGAGCTCCGCGACCGGGCAGGCGACCAAGACGGGCCGCGCTGCACGCCGGAGTGTTTGAAGCGATGACGCCACATCCGTCCCTGCGGCGGAAATCACGCCTAAACCGGTTATCGCAATGCCCTCACTCATATCCGCTTACACGAACCCATTAAGCGTGCGTCTTTTCATAAATATAGTCGGCCAAGGAGTTTACCGACTGGAAAACGCGCCGCCCCACATCCATGTCCTTGATCTCGACCCCGAAATGGCGCTGCAGGATGACCACGATCTCGACCGCATCCAGAGAGTCCAGCCCGATGCTGCCGCCGAAGAGGGGCGCGTCATCCTGTATCTGCTCGACCGAAACATCCTGAAGATTCAAATTGTCGATCAGCAATACCTTGAGCTTCTGCCGGATCTCTGAAAGCTCGCTCTCCCGATTGTCCATATCGCTCTCCTCGCTCCTTTGGGGTTCCTTGTAACGGTGATTATACCTGACCGTAGCGGAATCGGGAAGGGCAAGGTTTGTGTTTTAAACGAAAGGAAATCCTTGCTTGAAACCGGTCTCTGATCGTGGGATAGTTCTAAAATACTGAAGAATGAGAGGGGAGGGACGGTATGCGGCAAACATGGGCAAGGCTCTTTTTTGCAGGGATTTCTGTCATCGGAGGCATGTGCGCGCCCGGCGCGCAGGGCGCTGTTGTCGGCGGGGCGGCTTCGGCCGCGCCGCGTCCCAATGTGCTGTTCATTCTCGCGGACGATCTGGGCTGGGGTGACCCGAGCTGTTACGGCAACGGCAAGTTCCGCACGCCGTCGATCGACCGGCTGGCCCGGCAGGGCACGCTGTTCACGCAGTTTTATCAGGGCGGCTCCGTCTGCTCGCCTTCGCGCGGCACCTTGCTGACGGGGCGCTGGCCCTCAGAGCTCCGGCTGCACGGCCATCTCGCGAGCGCACGGCAGAACGAGGAGCGTGCGATGGCGCAGTTTCTAGATCCTGCCGCAGTAACGCTGCCGCGCCTGTTGAAACAGGCGGGATACTCTACCGCGCATGTGGGCAAATGGCATTTGGGGCATCCGCCGGGCACGGGAGAGTCGCTGGCTACTTACGGGTTTGACGTGGCGCGTTTCATTGACGGACGGAACGGCACGACCAATGTCTGGGCGGTCGAAGAGCGCCCGAGGGCGACCCGGCTGTTGGTCGATGAGGCCCTGTCGGTCATGGGAGGCCTGAAGGACAAGCCGTTCTTCTGCCAGCTCTGGCTGAATGACCCGCACGCTTCGTTGGCGCCGTCAGACGAGCAGATGGCGCCGTTCCGGGGGAAGACGCCCAAGGGCTTCACGACGCCGTTCGCCGTGTATGCCGCGACGGTGAAGGAGATGGACCGCCAACTCGGGCGTGTGCTCGACGCGCTCGACGAGTGGGGGATCGCTACGAACACGCTCGTGATCTTCTCGTCCGACAACGGTCCCGAGGACATTGAGATCAGCAACGCGGCGTGGTCGGGGATCGGCAGCGCGGGGCCCCTGCGCGGGCGCAAGCGCAGCCTTTACGAGGGCGGCACGCGCGTGCCGTTCATTGTGAGGTGGCCCCAGGGCGGGGCGCCGGCCGGCCAGGTCAACACGCGGACCGTGGTCAGCGGCGCGGACCTGTTGCCGACCGTGTGCGAGTTGGCCGGTGTGGCGCTGCCCGCGGAGGTCAAGGCACAGCAGCGCGGTCAGAGCGTGGCTCCCGCGTTCAGGGGCGACAAATCGTTTCTTCGCAGTGAGCCGCTGATGTGGGAGTGGCGTTTCCGTGTGTTCAACCACCCTTGGAACCGCAGCCCGGCTCTGGCGATCCGAGACGGGTCGTGGAAGCTGCTCCTGAACCCGGACCGCAGTCGCGTGGAGCTTTATGATGCGGAACGTGACTCGGGCGAGCAGCTGAACCTCGCCGCGGCCCATCCCGATGTCGTGGCGCGGCTCAGCGACCGGGTGCTTGCGTGGCAGAAGACACTGCCGCCCGGCCCCGTCGAAGATTCGGCGGGGAAAAACGACTACCCGTGGCCCCAGGAAGGCGCGCTCTCCAAACAAGAGCTGACGCGCGGCCCTCTCTTTGAGAAAAGCGACAAAGACGGGGATGGCGTGCTGACCCGGGAGGAGTACATGAAGAATTTTTCCGACCGAGAGAAACAGGTCGGGCGTGAGCGCTTCCCGATCTTTGACGCCAACAAGGACGGAAA
>Ga0075012_10005455_pt1 | contig 11675 bp, 9 predicted proteins | sample All_14_2_FD_71474 | JGI IMG/M metagenome (GOLD analysis project Ga0075012, IMG submission 71474) | Freshwater microbial communities in response to fracking from Pennsylvania, USA - Allegheny Zone_MetaG_DW_15 | ecosystem: Environmental > Aquatic > Deep subsurface > Groundwater > Drilled...
AATATCCAAAATTAAATAAGGTCCAGGCAAAAGCTGCACCAACACCTTCATATCGTAAAGACATAATAATTGTTAGTGGAATGAGAAGAAAGAAAGCGATTACTGCCCTATAAAAACCAGGTTTAGCCCAACCGTATGCAAGAGTTAAAGTATAAGGCACACCAGCCAGACTTGAAAAAATTGTTCCCATAAATAACAAAGCTGCAATTGGGGCTACTTTGTTCATAATATTTATGTCTTGCGTCCATATAAAGATTAACTCTGAAGCAAACACCGCAACGGTTCCGATAATAGGCAAAATAGACACTGACACATATTGACTCGCCTTATGATACAAGCTCCGTAGCGCCTCGTTATCATTCTTTGCTACAAGAGCAGAAAACTGAGGAAACAATGCACGATGAATTGGCGCGCTAATCAATTGCAATTGATCATTAAGTGTTGTTGCCAGCGAGTAATAGCCAAAATATTCTAAACTTAGAATTTTACTGAGCAGAATCCTGCCACCATAGTCTGCAAAGAACGAGAAGAAAGAAGTTGCCGTCATCCCTGCAGCAAAACGCCAGATATTTTTGAGCAAACTAAAAGTGAAACGAGGTGAATAATCACTAATAGGCAAATTACGCCAGAGCAAAACAGCTGTTAAACCCACCTGCAATACGCTGATGGTCAATTGCCAGATGAAAAAAACCGTAACAATTGGATAAAACCTCAAAACCAAAATCCCACCCGCGCCCCGCAACACCATAAGAATTGCATTCAAAATATTTAGCATGACCATCTTTTGCAATCCAAGTAAGCCGCCCTGATATAGAGTCAATGGCCATTGAACAAAGGTAATAACTCCCATAATAAAGACGGCGGTTTGAATAGTCGAACTGGATATAGTTTCTGGGTTAAGCCAATACAATGATACGAGAGGAGCGCTCAGACAGACAAGTATTCCGAGTACGAGTCCAATCAACCAATAACCAATTTCTATTGTACGTACCAAATCAAGAGTTTGGGTATTGTCCGGCGATGCAGTAAAGCGTGCCAACTCTCTATTAATGGTTACACTGAAGCCAAAATCAAGAAATGAATTAAATACAGATTGAAGAATGGCGTAAAACCCAACCAAGCCATACCCTTCAATTCCAAGGTATCTTATATAAAAAGGCACAACAATTATCCCAACAAGAAAAGATATGCCTTGTCCGACAAAATTAGCGATGATATTCTGTTTTAGTTTTTCTTTTTGGGTGAACATCTGTCTTAACCTACAAACCCTCTCACCGCTTCAATTACCTCATCCTGCTGAGATAAAGTCAACTCCGGATAAAGTGGAAGCGCAAATGTCTCATGCGAAGCCTTCTCAGCATGAGGAAAATCGCCCTCCTTGTAGCCAAACTTTCGGCAAGGGCTAGCTAGATGTGGAGGTAGGGGATAATAGACTTCTGAAGCAATCCCCTTATGTTTTAAGAAAGCCTGCAATTCTTCTCGCTTTTGAGAACGGATAATATACAAGTGATAAACATGCTTTGCCCATTCATGCTCCACAGGAAGCACAATGTCTGAAAAACAAAGTTTCTCGTTATAACGATGAGCCAGTTCACGGCGTTTTTCATTCCACGAATCAAGATATGGGAACTTCGCCTGAAGGATCGCAGCCTGCAACGCATCAAGGCGGCTGTTATAGCCAACCTCTTCCGAATAATATTTTTTTTTCCAACCATGTGTACGCAGCATGCGCATTCGCTCTGCTAATGCAGGGTCATTTGTCACTGCCATGCCCGCGTCGCCAAATGCGCCCAAGTTCTTTGTGGGAAAGAAACTCAAACAGGCAATATCGCCAAACGAACCCGTCTTTCTTCCAAGGTATTCTGCACCAAGTCCTTGTGCATTATCCTCTATCACTCTCAATTTATTCTCGCGCGCAACTTCAAGGATGGGATTCATCTCAGAAGGATGTCCATAGAGATGCACAGGAATAATTGCTCTCGTCCTTGATGTGATCGCAGATTTAATCTTGTTCACATCAATTTGGTAACTATGCGGGTCAATATCCACAAAAACAGGCTTGGCTCCAACAGACATCACTGTGCCAGCTGTTGCAAAAAATGTATAGGCTGGGATGATCACCTCATCACCTTCCCTAATATTTAATGCTCGCAGCGCTAGAACTAGTGCATCTGTACCTGAAGCAAGACCAATTGCATATTTCACACCAAGATAAGATGCTATACTTTCTTCAAACTTCACAACCTGTGGGCCAAGAATAAAATGTCCCGAAGCCAATGTGGACAACACAGCCGAATCAATTTCTTCCTTGATAGAGTTGTACTGCGCCGTTAGATCAACCAACGAAATCATCACTTGCCTCCCTCCGGAAAGATAGCCTGATCTCGTTTTCTATATGCATCACCGCAGCCTGTGCAAACTGCATAGTCACCTTCAAACTTCAGCTGCTCGCCACAACGGCACATCCACCCGCGCACGCGAGCAGGCACCCCATAGGCAAGCGCGTAATTCGGAATATCTTTAGTAACTACAGCACCTGCACCAATTAAGCAATACTGTCCTAAAGTTGTACCGCACACAATGGTGGTATTTGCTCCAATAGATGCACCCTTGCAAACCAGGGTTACCTTGTATTCATTCTTGCGGTTAACATGACTACGTGGATTAATCACATTGGTAAAGACCATTGAGGGTCCAAGAAAAACATCGTCCTCAACGACTACGCCAGTATATAGTGAAACATTGTTTTGGATTTTTACATTATTTCCGATTGTCACATCAGATGAAACCAACACATTCTGACCAATATTACATCCTTCACCGATCTTTGCACGAGACATCACATGGCAAAAATGCCATATCTTCGTACCAGAGCCAATCTCTGCACCATCATCCACATAGCTAGATTCGTGAACAAAATAATCAGACATAAGACCTACATCCTCAAAAGTGGATGAATCAAATCATCCTTTGGTGAAATCGCAGCCGTTCGAATGGCATATGTCAAATCAATTGAAGGACGCGCATCTGCAATTCCAAAGCCGTGTCCTGCAAGCGTTTCTTCGTAAACTCGCGTATGCAAATCAGTAAAGCCTTCCGAAAATTCGATTTCTTTGCCATCTACAGTAATAGAACGGTATGTCGTTTTGTTATTGGCCTTCACAGATATTGGCAGGTCGCCCTTATCAACAGACAAAAACCAGCGCACGCGTGCACGTTCCAGTTCAATGAACCCAGACATTCGCATATCATCCGAATGATATACCTTGACACCAGTGACTGGGCCAAACAGCCATATTAACAGGTCAAAGAAATGCACACCAATATTAGTAGCCACACCACCTGATTTATCGGCCTGTCCCTTCCATGAGACTTGATACCATGGTCCACGGCTGGTAATATAGGTTAAACTCACATTATGAACAGTATTTTCGTTTTGAAGAGACTCGCGAAGTGCAATCAACGCAGGATGTACACGCAACTGCAAGACTGTGTTGATACGGTGCTTTGTCTCATGTTCGATCTCTTCGAGGGCGTCTAAATTCCAAGGATTGATAACAAGTGGTTTTTCGCAAATAACATCCGCTCCCGAGCGTAGAGCAAGGCGGCAGTGCGAATCATGTAAGTAGTTTGGCGAACAAACTGAAACATAATGGATACGCCCCTCTTCAGGTCCTCTTCGTAATTTTTCCAAATGACGATCAAAACGTTCAATCTCAGTAAAAAATTTCACATCAAATGAATATTGGTCAAGAACACCAACTGAATCCTTTGGATCAACAGCTGCAAGCAATTGATTATGGGTATCACGAATAGCACGTAAATGGCGAGGGGCAATATAACCACCAACACCGATCACAGAAAAATTTTTTGTCATAAGTTTCCTCTCAGGATTATTCTTCTAGCCATTTAACTTGATAACCTTGCCCAACAGTTTCAAGAATACATTCATCTGGAATGGTACTGATTTGCATCCCTGCCTCAATACAAGTAAGCCGCAAAATATCAATGGTTTCATCGTCTCCGTTTATATAAACCTTCTGGATACCCTGTTGTTTTAGCTCAAGGACAAGTGTTTTTGCTTTTTGGCGAAGACTTCCATATACTTTCAAAGAATCGCGCGCATATAATAGGGCACGCTGAGTAAAAACTGCCATCCCCTCAGGAGTAAGGTCGTACCTCAGACGTGTGCGGTCAAGGTGCGATACCTTTACCCAACCTCGATGAATCAATCTTTTGATGTACCAATTAACACTACCAACAGCAATACCCAGACGATCGGATAAATTCGCCTGGGTTACCATTGAGTCTTGGGCTATTTCATTGAGAAGTGCATACTCGTGCTGTTTTATTTCTGTCATAGTTGAGAATTCAGTTTCTGAATTCTCACATAAAAACGCCCCTATGTCAAGTAAAGAAAATTAGCCAAGGGCAGATAACATTATCTTACTAATTTGAATCGCAGAATGTCCATCGCCATATAATAGAGCACGCCCCCCCTCTGGATGCCAGTTTTTATACGTTTCCACAATCAAATTCTTATCCACTCCTACAAGCTTATTCCAGCCTGCAGATACAGTCTCCACCCATTCCGTATCTTCACGCAGTGTGATGCAACGCACTCCAACTAGATATGCCTCTTTTTGCACGCCACCAGAATCGGTCAAGATACAATTGGAATTTTCCTGTAAAACGAGCATATCAAAATAGCCGACCGGCTCAATCATCATCACATTTTCTCCAGGCAAGATACCCCATTCCTTAATCATCTTTTGTGTACGCGGGTGTACAGGAAAAACGGTCTGGGTTGGCAATTTTGACAACCCATCCATAATAGAACCTATCCGTTCAGGTGAATCTGTATTCGCAGCACGGTGAATCGTAGCAAGCGCATATTCACCTTTTCGCAAACCAAGCTGAGATAAAATTTTGGATTTCGCCCGTGCATTAACAAGGTTGTACAACAATGCATCATACATTACGTCACCAACACGATAGACGCCTTTCACGATTCCCTCTTGGGTAAGGTTTTCGATTGCTGTGTCTGTAGGGCAAAATAACATAGAAGACATATGGTCTGTTAAAACACGATTTATCTCTTCTGGCATTGCTCTATTAAAAGATCTCAAGCCTGCTTCCACGTGAGCAAGCGGAATTCCCGCTTTTGCCGCAGCAATAGCTCCCGATAACGTAGAGTTTGTATCGCCATAAACTAATACACAATCGGGTTTCACTGAATCAAAAACCTTTTCAATTTCGATCAGCATTCTACCTGTTTGCTCGCCATGTGTCCCCCCAGCAACGCCTAGGTTAAAATCAGGTTTCTTCATCTCCATTTCTTCAAAGAACACATCTGACATTCCATAATCATAATGCTGGCCGGTATGGACCATCACCTCATGAAATGAGGATGCCAATGCGCGCGATACGGGAGCCGCTTTTATAAACTGGGGCCGCGCACCAACAATAGTAACAATCGTTTTATTTTTCATTCAACACACTCTGCAATATCTGCTGATATTTATCGACAACTTTTTGTATATCAAAATCACGGGATTTTTCCACACTAGCTTTACGAAATTGAAGAAGAATATCAGGCCTGGAAATAATTCCTCTTAGCGCCTGTGAAAAAGCCAAATTATCATGTGCGTCTAGTAAACAACCATTTTTTTCATGGTCAACCAGATCCAGAAAGCCACCAATTCTACTGGCAACAATAGCAAGGCCTTTTGCAAGTGCCTGTACACCTACAACTGGTAACCCTTCAGAAAAGGACGGCATAAATAAAATATCGCTTTCTGAAAATCGATTCAATACATCTTCAGGGGTTACCCAACCGGGCAGATAAAAACGCTCCGCCATACCAAGCTGTTCGATTTCATGTTTGACTTCAGCAAACATGGGGCCATCTCCCAACATGGAGCACGACCAATTAAGGTCTTTAAGCTGTGCAAGAATCTCAATAATAGCAATGGGGTTTTTTTGAGGAACAAACCGTCCGGCAAAAACAAGATGGGGAGGCTTGTTTAACGTAATTACTGCAGGTACAAGATGTAACGCATCCACACCATTTGGAATTACTTGGATACTCACAGGATAATGTTTCAACGCCAGTTGACGTGTAAACTCACTAACTGCAACTACTTTTTTCGCACGCCTCCAGATCGGCTTAGTAAATGGCTCGAGCCAACGGAACCACTTCCCTGTTTTCTCCGGAACTCCCCCAGGAACATCGCCCAAATGCGCAGTCAAAATGTATGGGAGGCCAGTTAATATAGACAAGGCCCATGCAAGGGCACCTGAAGGAACAGCGAAGTGTGTATGAATGATCTCGGGGCGATACACATAAATTAAGCGCAGGCCAGTCCAAAGTCCAACAAGAACATAGGTTAGCATAGTAGGAAAAGTTGCCCCAAAAGCCTGAGTCCTCAAAGAAGGAATTCTCACCAATCGAATATCATCTCTTTTTTCTTCAAGGGGTAAGCCCTGCATATGTGCTGTGAGAACAGTTACATCATTACCCCGAGCTGCGAGCTCCTTGCAAATATCGTAAGCAGCTCTACCTCCGCCGCCGCCAATGGGCGGAAATTCATAAATGATTGTAAGAATGCGCATGAAATTGTTTTAATCAGCAAACGGGTCTTTGCAGGATGGCCGCCCAGAACGCGGCTCAAAAACCTGCACATTGGTTGTAATGAGAGACTGAGTAGGTTTATAAGCACATAAAAGGGGCGCGCCAACATAACGCACCCAAGCATTATCCTCTTCGCTAAATGCTCCCTTTTTCTGTTGCGAAAACTTTTGTTCTTCAGCAATAATAAGAGCAAACCGTCGGTCATCGAGATCGGAATAATACTGTTCCAGATAATCTCGATTTCCAGACATTGCCATTTCCATCAACTCGATTTGTTCATATTCGGGAACAAGTGGAATATTTTTCAATTCATTAAACGTAAGAAGTTGACGCTCTGTAATGAACAGAACTTCACCTCCATTATTTACAGCTTGTGAAACAATTTGTTGGAGTCTTTGAACATCTTTTTCTACCTTAACATGATCATATGAGGGGAAGAATCCAATCTGAGGCAGTGCGAATCCGAGCGGGATAAGTATTATGGGAATACCCCATTGAAACTTTCCCCAACGTGGAGTTGCTTCACCATCGCCAACAACACGCCCTGCAAAGAACGAAGTAACAATCAGCGCTAACATAACAAGGAAAGCATCCATATTATGCAAGTCGCCACCGCCGCCAATCTTTGTACTAACCACTATTCCACCAAGAAAAAGCACAAGCAGAAGGCTAAACAAGGCGAACCAGCGCATTGGATGCAAGTTCTCAAGCCTTCCTCTAATCATTTGATGAAAAGCGATCCCCAACGGTGCAGTAACGATCAAAATGCCAAGCAGAATACCAAAGGAAAAAGTGCTATTGGGTAACAGACGAGCCCAGAGCAAATCCGATGTAAAACTCGAACCAAATGCACGAGCATCCGCATTGCCTGAAATATTAATATAAACGACTTGAGAAATGAGGGCCGTACACAAACCAACCAATCCCAAAAGGAAAGGATATAGCCAGTAGCGCGCCCCTTTTCCCACAAATGGAGTTTCAAGCACATAAATAGCAATTCCTAACATTGCTGGGACAGGGAACCAATTCACGCGGCTAATACCCGCCCAGATTGATGCTAGAAATACAAATAAAAGAGACCGCCAAGGATGCCTTACAGATACACCAATTAAAATCAGAATTATACAAACCTGAAGGTGATAGTAAACAGCACCCTGCAGAAAATACAAAAATGTCCAAACAATAATTAGAAAATAAAACCAGCCAGTCAAGCGCATGCGACGGGTCAATAATACAGCGGAGGCAAAAGTCAATCCAAGCCACAGTAGAGATTGCCACATACGATGAAACCAAAGCGGCAATCCGTCCACTAGAAAAGGCAAAGACATTAACAAATAGCGTGAAGGATGTAAAAAGGGATAGGGAAGCTGCACATCATATAAAAACTTTGCATAAAACAGTGAAGCATAATAATGACGGCTAGCTTCAGAGTATCCCATAGAAAAAGGATAATCAGTTATAACGGCAAGACGGCCATACATTTGATAAATCAATCCCTGTAATAGTAGCATCGCTGCAAAGATCGAGTACCATTTATATTTAATCAACAACTTCAATCCAAAAGTTTGTAAAAGGCTTGCCCATAGGAATACCCAAAAGACAGGCATTAATTGAGGGAGAATTTTCCCAAAAAGGAATAATCGTGCCATCCACACAGACGAAAAGCCGAATACTACCAAAATAAAACCAAATAACTTTCTAAAATTATTGGATGGAAGAAATGCCAGATTATCCATCCAAGTGGAGAAACGCTCCAAGTATGAAGAAAAAAGCACAATCAGGCCAGAGGCAATATTGAATACAAATATAGCTAAAAGAAAAATCCATTTTGAGTGCCAGAGAACGATCCGCAACTCGTCAACTTGCTGTACGGTCTGGAGCATTGCCAAGCCGCTCAACAAAACACTGGTCCAAATAAATGTTTGTAAAAAGTTTTTAGAAGACACTGATTCCATATTTATTATTCAGACTTCATTTTTTTCTCATTCATTGTAGCTAGAATGGATGGAAGAAAGAATGCACCGGGCAGACTCGTAATGATGAAGAGCAGGCGGGTCAGTAAAGCAACAGTTGCACTTTCAGAAGGGCTTAATCCGCCCAATTGAGTCAGCAAAAAAGTCATGGAAAGTTCCTGCACCCCCAAACCATTAATGGAAATGGGAAAAAGTGTTACAAAATATGTCAGTGTGTACAAACCTGCAACAAGCCAATAGGACACATAATGATCAATACCTATAAGCAGGAAGTAAACTGAAAAGTAGATAAACACCATGTTACCAAAAGTAGCAAGCAGTGAAGCGCTTAATGCAAACGGCTTCTTCATCCATATAGAAAACGACTCAAATGTGCGTTTTGTAAAATCCAGGCCCTTTTGAAATAGAGCAGGAATCGCAATGGATTGAGAGATTCCGCTATTGATCGAAAACACTGGGACTAAACCTAAAGGCAAGGCAACACTCATACCTGCCAAACCAATCAAACGGTCAGCAATAAGCGATGCGACACAAATAGCACGGTCATATCCCAATTGCATCGCGCCAGCTAATCGCACCACATCTCCACCAATCGTTGTCGGTAAAAAATTAGAAGAAAAGTTACCCGTAAAAGTTAACATAATTGAGCGAAAAAAAGATATCTCCACTCCCGCCGACTTGAGTAATATGTACCAACGCGCTGCTGCAAACAGGCGCGAGATCGTCAATGCAACAATCGCCACAAGGAAATACCCAATGGAAACACGCCTTAACGCAGAAAAAAGTTTTCCATCACCCTCTTCTTCAAGCAAAACAATCAAGAGCGACAATGCCAGGATACTACCGAATGCCCGTACGATTGTCTGGCGATTCTCACGCAACCAATTACTCATCAAAGTCCTGCTTCAAATTAATCTTTGTACGAACAGTATATGTAGGCTTGCGTTGCGATTCGTGATATGTGCGAACAAGTTGTTCTGCAATCAACCCCATCAAGATGGATTGAACACCAAGAATGAAGAACATAGCGCTCATTTGAAGTAATGGGGAATTCGCAATACTGACAAAAAAGAATATCCGCCTTATAAAAAGATATAACATTATTAAGGTACTGACAAACATCAGAAAACTACCCGCGCCGCCAAAAAGATAGATAGGTTTGGAAGCATATGAAACCAGGAATTTTACAGTGAACAAATCTAAAACGACTTTCACAGTTCTTTCCAGCCCATACTTAGTTTTTCCAAATTTGCGAGGGTGGTGACGAACAGGAACCTCTGTTATATTCGCGCCAACTGAATTAGCATAAACGGGGATGAAGCGGTGCATTTCGCCGTACAAGCGAAAGCCTTCAAGGACATCTCGACGGTATGCTTTTAATGTGCATCCATAATCATGCAAGTGCACTCCAGTCACACGTGAGATCAACGAATTTGCAAGCATGGATGGAAAATTACGGGTCAAGGCATTGTCTTTTCTGTTCTTGCGCCAACCGCTGACAAGGTCGTATCCTTCATCAAGTTTGGCAAGCATCATGGGAATATCTGCAGGATCGTTCTGCATATCAGCATCCAGAAGAATGATGATCTCACCTTGAGAATAATCCAACCCAGCAGCAATAGCGGCGGTTTGACCAAAATTACGGCGGAAGGAAATCACACGAATATGCTCCGGGTCTTTTTGCGCATATTCTTTTAAAACTTCGAGGCTTTTGTCACGACTGCCATCATCCACGAGAATTACTTCCCAGGACTTTTGAATGGTATTCAATGTCGCATACAGTGCATCAAACAGATTTGGCAGGTTATCTTGCTCGTTATAAACAGGGATGACAAGTGAGAGGTTCATGGGATTCGTTGAAATATCCTTAATTCGCCGCCTTCATAACAGGTGGGGGCTGCCGGTGGCGGTGCAAATTCTTTAAAACTCTGGGGATTTAGAAAATCCTTCCAGGATGAAAATCGTTTAGCTTCTATAATAAATATGTCCGCGCTCCCCTTCCATTCAGTATCAAGCTCAGCATTCCAATGGCTATGGCGATGGAGTATTTCAGGGTCGCCACCGATCCGATAAGTGTAGCCATCATTGATCTGAATGGGGAAAATGCGCGCATTCGGAACGTACACCATCGGTGTAAAGGCATTACCGCCATCCCAATATACCAGACTATTTGAAGGGATGATCTCTGAAAGATACGCGCCAAGTTGCTCATGGGCAAGAATCATATCCTGTCGACAATTGATACTACTTTCTCCTAAATTGAGCAAAGGTGAAAATAACAAACCAATTACAAGGTATGAGTTAATCGCGATCAACGCAAATCCTGGGCGTGGCAGCATATCCTTTGTACGACGCCAAGCAATAAACGCGATCAGAAGCACTCCCAACCCTACAGCCAAGCCAATGGCTGAACTAATCAACCTTTTGATGGCAGGCAAGTTCAGATCAAACCGATATTTGATAATATCAACGAGGGTGGTGGCACCTGGTAAAAATCTGCCATCACGCATGCGTGGCATGGAAATGCCAAGAATTTCTGTGCCAATATTTTCGAAGAGGGAAAAACCAATTCCAACGGAAAAAACAACCACAAAAATTATCGCCAAGCCTTGCACAATACGGGATGGATTTTCCTTCCATGCGGCTGAAAATACGATCACGAAGAGAAGTATCCCCAAAGGGTCGAAAAATGTCATGTAATTGGAAAAGCAAAAGACGCAGCTGTAACTTTCATATTGACTTGCCAGCGCCGCCCAAGCATGCATGGCAAAAAGAGTGAAATATGATACAGCCAAAAAAACTGCTGCTCGCATAGCAGAAACAGATTTCCAAGCAGAGCGAGGCGCCCAAAACATAATCGCAAAGGTGCCGCCAACCAATGCAATGAAGTGATAACGCATCCCCTGAAAAAATGCATTCGTCCGATTCCAGAAATCAATGGATGGATCCCAAACTGGTATGGCATCTTTGGGCAATCGGAAGGCATCCAGAAAAGGAGTTAAAGAATCGGGCAGCCAGGGAGCCCAAATAGCCAATATATTCGGCCAGTAATAAGCATGAACTGCAAG
>Ga0075012_10005462_pt1 | contig 11668 bp, 5 predicted proteins | sample All_14_2_FD_71474 | JGI IMG/M metagenome (GOLD analysis project Ga0075012, IMG submission 71474) | Freshwater microbial communities in response to fracking from Pennsylvania, USA - Allegheny Zone_MetaG_DW_15 | ecosystem: Environmental > Aquatic > Deep subsurface > Groundwater > Drilled...
AAGGCCTTTCTGTGTGCATGGCCGGCACGAAATATCTGTTTCGGCTACACGACTGTTTTCCGGAATGGGGAAAAACCCAAGTTCGCGGGTGGTTGGTCCGTAAACAGCAACCACAGGCGTTTTCATTGCCTGGGCCATATGCAGCATTCCTGTGTCGTTGGTAAAAACCATGGAGGCTTTACCGAGTATGGCTGCCGATCCCATAAGGCTTAATTTTCCTGCCAGGTTTAGTGCCGGCGATTTCATTCGTGATTGAACACTGTTGCAGATTTCAATGTCGCCGACACCGCCGATTAAAATAGTTTTTGCTCCGGTTTGCTCACAAAAAGAATCAGCAGCAGCAGCAAATCCTTCTGCCGGCCAACGTTTGTTTTCCCATTGCGCTCCGGGAGCTACAACAAGTAAAGGAAACTGTGACAGATAATTATTCTCATTAAGTATTCCGGTGATTTTATCTGTTTCAGAACTTGCCGGGAAAACCTCTGTACCCCGATTATCATACGTAACTCCTAAATTTTCAACTGATTCGAAATAACGCAGGTAAACAGGTTTTATCTCTTTATAAACATTTATTTTGAAACGGATGAGCATATCGCGTGCAAAAAGCTTTTTCGAAAAACTGCTCACTTTTGCTCCTGAACCGCTTGAAATATACTTGCTCCTGATGTTTTTCTGAATATCAAGAATGTGTGTGTAACCGTTATTTTTAACCAGGGTTTTTATCCTGGCCAATTCGCCTTTGCCTGCTTTTTTATCAAACGTTAAAATATTGCTGATATGCGGATTCTGTGAAAGCACTATCGAAAATTCCTTTTTAACAAGGAAATCAATCTGACTTTCGGGATATGCCGCCCGCAAACACCTGATCAAAGGCGTGGTAAGAATTACGTCGCCGATGGAACTGAAACGGATGATCAGGAATTTAAAGTCTGTATTCAATAGTTGCTTAATTAATGTGCTTTTCAGCTCAGAATTCTAGTTTCAGTAACGCATTTTAACCGATAATATTACCTTGCGATTGCCAGTTTTATGGTTTCTATATCATTGTTACCGCAGGTAATACGGGCAAAATAAATACCGGTTTGCAATGTGTGTGTATCCAACTCAAACAGGTTTCCATCAAAGCTGAATGGTACTTGTATAAGTTTGCCCGACATGCTGAAAACCTGCAGTTTCGCCATATTATCCTGAACAGGAAGTTCAAGAAATACATAATCGGAAGCCGGGTTTGGAAAAGCTGTGACCGTAAGTTTGAGTTCGGAATATTCTGTATTCAGAATATTGTAACAGGTTCCAGGCATATTGGCATCCAGCCAGTTGAGCCTGAGTTGTATCCAGTTTTTGAAACCGTTTATTTCGCCCTGAAACGTGGTGGGGATATACCCAACAACAGGTGTTCCCACGTTAAGTCCCAGAATTGGCCAGCGTGTATAATGTCGCTGCTGCGCTTGCCAAAGGTAGCTTGCATTGCTATCGACCCAGTTTAACAAACTATCGGTATTTAGAATGTCGCTGCGGAATAATTTCCAGCGGCAATTGAGTTCATTCGCAAAAGCGGCGTTCTGCAACAAGCGGATATGCCAGCCAGGCGAATTTACATCAGGGTAACAGTCGTTTACTTTATAAGCCCAGCCGCTTCCGTCGGTATTGGCAAAAATGTCACATTCGTCAATATTTTTCCAGGCCCAGTCGAAATCCCATACTGGGCCGCAATTGATTCGTTTGTCAATTCCATCGCGGTCTTTATAAAAATAAAAGCTTTTTTTAAAGCCATCGTTGTTTCGGGCCACTTCGTTAACCAGGAAGTAATCGATAAACGATTGCTTATCGATATAATCCGAGTAATTACCAAAAGGACTGTATAATGCTGATTCAAATGTTGTTACATAATCTTTTATGTAATTCCGCTGCTGTGGCGAAATTTCCTCCGGTTTAGGCGTGTAATACACAAAATGTACATCAAAGTTGGAATGACCGATAGGATGATAAGGCGATTTCCAGCTGTTTTGGTTATCCCAGTAGTCGATTTTAAAAATATATCCTCCTGTAAGCGGCTCGCCAGTATTTTCATCAGGATCGAGTTTGGCAATATCTACGCGGCCATCGTCGCGCTTAATTTTTTCGCCAAAAATATAAATTCCCTGATACACTCCGTTTACCATTACTTCGCAGAAACGTGTCCGCGAAGCATAATTTCCCATCTCATTAAAAAGTTTGAACGCCAGCATATTACGCATAAAAACTTTGTCGTTGTAATTGGCAAGCAACACCCAGTCGCTTTCTTCGGGGAAGCCAAAAAGTGAAACAGCCGAGTCATTTTGAGTAATATCGCGTGTTTCGACTGCATAGGGTTTTTGTGGCAAAGAGGCGGAATAACTGCCGCGTATTTCGATACCAATATTTCCATCGTACACATTTCCGGGATCGGAAATATGATTGATTTGCCCCGGACCATTATCGATAATTTTCATGGTACCGGGAATTTTAGGTTCGTTGGGAATACTTACATTGTTTGTACTGATTATTACAATCGGCAGGTTGCTCGAAGTAAAAACCTGTGCCTTCAGTATTCCCGCCATAAGCATAAACGCAAGAAACGGCAAGGAATACTTTGTTGTTCTTATACTGTTTAAAACAGCAAAAACGAGTTGTTTATAATCCCTGTTCATATTCAATTTAATACAAAAAGTTTGAATATGGATATCTTACCACATGCAGCTTTTTTACTTCGGAATAAAGCAGGGTGCGAAGTTCGTCGATATTGATTTTATGTTTGGCCGAAATAAAAATTGCCGGCGAATTGGCTTTTGCCATCCATGTATTTTTCAGTTCGTCGAGCGTAATGTTTTCTTTTGTTGGCGGGGCAAGGTCGATCGGATCTTTTTCAACATGGCTGTAAGCATCCATTTTGTTGAAAATCATAATCGTGGGTTTGTCGGCACAACCAATTTCGGCTAAAGTCTGGTTGGCTACTTCTATCTGCTCTTCAAAAGCGGTATGCGAAATATCAACAATGTGTAAAAGCAAATCAGCTTCGCGCACTTCGTCCAAAGTTGATTTAAACGATTCAACCAGGTTGTGTGGAAGTTTACGGATAAACCCAACCGTATCGGTAAGCAGGAAGGGGAGATTTTCGACAACGACCTTTCGCACCGTAGTATCGAGTGTGGCAAACAGCTTGTTTTCGGCAAACACATCGCTTTTACTCAGCAGGTTCATGGTGGTACTTTTACCGGCGTTTGTGTATCCGACAAGGGCAACACGTATGAGTTCTTCACGGTTTTTACGCTGGGTAATTTTCTGTTTGTCAATATCTTTGAGTTTCTCCTTGAGCAGAGCAATTTTATCGCGGATAATACGGCGGTCGGTTTCAATTTCCTTTTCACCCGGACCACGCATTCCAATACCTCCGCGTTGTTTTTCGAGGTGAGTCCACATACGGGTCAAACGAGGCAGAAGGTATTGATATTGTGCCAGTTCAACCTGCGTACGGGCAGTTGTTGTTCGGGCGCGTTTGGCAAAAATATCGAGGATCAGCAACGGACGATCGAGGACTCTGCAACCCAATTCTTTTTCGATATTCCGGGTTTGCGAACCGCTGAGTTCGTCGTCGAAAACAACCAGATCAATTTTGGCTGCTTTTACGTATTCGGCAATTTCCTGTAATTTGCCTGCGCCGACAAACGTCCGCGAATCGGGCATAGGCAGTTTTTGTACAAATCGTTTATCAGGAATTGCACCTGCGGTATCGAGGAGAAATTCCAGTTCATCGAGGTAATCGTGTACTTTATCTTCGTCCTGTTTAGCCGTAACCAGGCCGACCAGAACAGCTTTTTCGGGTTGTATTGCGGGATTGTGCATTTATTCGTTTTGAGGTGGCAAAGGTACGAACAATGAATTTAATGATTCTGACATGATTGTGCACTATTTTTAAGATAAATCCCACGCCATTTTTGTGTCCGAACCATGTAATTTGCAACTTTAAGTTTCAGATTACATCGCAATTTGTCACAAATAGGCAAATTTGGCTTTTATAAAAAATGAATCAAAATTAGTATCTGTTTAACTGAGTTATCACGCAAAATGCGTTACGCAATTTGCGTGATAATTGTTGGAGTTTTCTAATGCTAATGCAGCCAACGCAAAAGGAAAATAAAATTCAGATTTCCCCTTTTCTGTGAAAAATGAAAAACAAACATAGCACTAGTTTCGCTCTGTAGTGTAGCACCTAATTAACCAAAACCCCTTCGTACCTTGGATATTTCACCGAGTATTTGCTTGTGAAAGTTTTCTTTTCATCAGGATTCAACGAAAATTCCCATGTCAGTTTACCGGTTTTAGTATCCACTTTTGCACCCGACGATTCAATAAGTTCTATCTCAATTGCCTTACGTTCCGAAATTGGGTACTGGTCTTCGATAACTACTTTAACTACTACATTGCGGTTATTTTTAACAGTATAATCCCAACCGGAAGTTTCTTTAATGTTATTTCCAATAATCTTCTTTTCGCTGGTTTTGTTGCCTTCGCGTTTGACAAGGATATTATTATCGCGCCCCAATGAGATATGAAGGGTGTCATTTGTCTGGCTGGCATCAATGTACGATTCGCCTGTAAAAGTTCCCTGGAAATAGATACTCGATTTGCCTGACAACAGATTAAGCTGTGTCCAGTCAAGGACTTCTGCTGTTAGAAAAACTTCATTATCAATTTTTGGTACAGCATAATAGATATATTGAACAGGTGTTCTGACTTCCTTGATTTTTATGCTGTAGTCGGCACCGTCCGAAGGTATCGAATAGGGAATTTCGATAGTATATTCGAGGTTCGTGATATTTGTACGTAATGTATTGGAGATAAGATCGGTAACTTTAAAATCATTCTCACTAATCTTATTAATCTTTGTATTTCGGTATTGAGTTTGATCATAATTACCACTTCTGCTTACTTTTACTCCATCTATATAAGTTACATTCCCATCGGTTCGCTGTCCTCTTACACTTCCAACTTCACCATCCCTCGAAAACACACCACCAACATTTGCTTCTACAGAGGATGAATTTCGCGAAGGCATTCTCGAAATTTCCTCAGAAGTTACCGTAGCCCCTGAAACTGTCCTGTCCTTTGCAATCAGGGGAACCTGATATTTGGTAATAGTAACAGCCTGTAATTCGGTTGCACTTGATTCCATTTCCAGATTGACGGTTTCAAGTATTGCCGATCTGAGTGGAATACCTGTTACCTGAGCTGTTTTATAACCTATAAACGAGGCTTTTACAGTGTATGTTCCGGGCGAAACGGGTTTGATCATGTAATTGCCATCAAAATCAGTTGAACTGCCACCAGCCTGAACATTATTTTGTTCTATAATTACGTTAACAAAAGGTAGAGGATCGCCGTTAGTTTTATCAACAACCCTGCCCCTGATTGCTGAGGTATTGCCTTTTATAGGTTGACTTTCATAGCTTTTTCTACGCTCAATATACCATGCATTTAATTCAGGCTTTTCGCCGGTAAGCTTAGGGCTGGTTGTGGACAGTTTAATATTTACATTGTTCCAGTCCTCACCCGACGACTGATAAATACTGGCATTGTAAACAATATTCAGTGGTTTGGAAATGTCATCTACCCTGAAATCGTACATGGGTTCCCAACCGGCAGAGTTTACAAAGTAGCTGAAAGTAATTTCCGCCGGCAGTTCCTTTTCGCAATCAATAGCCAGAAATATTTTACTCCAGGTAGTTGTATTATCAGCAATTAACTCATTCATCTGCACATAAAGGTCCTGCATCTTTTTTCTGATTTCGTCGTATTCCTTTTCCAACTGCAATTCCTCTTGTTTTATTTCAGTTAGCCGGAGCCGGTAATAATCAGCAGCTTCCTTTATTTCCGATACGGCAGATCCTTCGTTTTTCCGGGCAAGGTAACTATTATCGTTAAGAAGTTTCTGCTCTATAGCAAATACACTAAGTCTGACGTTGATTTCCTTAATTCTGAAATCCAGTTTGTCAATTTTTTCCTGTATTGCTTTTTCTCCGGCTTTATTTTTTTTCTCGCTGCCATTGCTTAAATAATGCTTCACTGACAGAATTTTGCAATTGCTGATATTTTTTACCTGTATACTTTGTGGTTCCAGTTCCCTGGGTAATCTTTCGAAAACAAGAATATGTTTTCCTTTAATAAATTTCTCTGAAGTTTGTCGGGTAACCTGCGCTCCTTCAGTAAATACTGTAACATCAGTAATCTTTGATTTTACCACAACCGTATCAACTGTTTCAGCCTGAAGTTGAAGTACAAAAAGTAAAATTGAAATGATAAATATAGTTTTCATGGATTTGAAATTAATCAACAAATCTAAGGAAATGCCTGATTCCAATGCAAAAATAAAAACTGAATAATCAGGATCATTTTGCGAAACGAATTGCTCAGCATACCCTTGGAAATCAGGAAGTCATTTTTCAGTATTCGTATCCAACAGCTCAGCTTCTTATAAATTCATATATAGAGTAACTCTGTATTATTATTAAAAATGATCTATTTTTTATCAATAAAATGGCGAATATACAAGTATGCATATATACAAAATCGTATATTGAGGTCAGTATAAATTAACAAAAATGGGGATGGCAACTAAAAACTCTTAAACCCTATAATCGCAAGCAGGAGTGGATTTGCAATCCACTCCCAAAGAGCCCTGGATTTGCATTCCGTATCTAAAAACTCTTAAATCCGATTATCTCCCTAACCTCTTTTATCGTCCTGGCAGCACTTTCATGCGCTTTGTCGCGGCCTGTTTTCACAACTTTTCCAAGATAAACATCATCGTTCAGTAAATCGAGAATGCGCTCGCGGAAAGGCGTAGTAAAACGAATTACATCCTCAGCTAATTGCTTTTTCATATCGCCGTAACGAATGCTGCAATTGTTGTAAGCTTCGTCGAAAAACTGAACGGTTTCGGGGGCTGACAAGGCTTTCATCAGGTTGAAAAGATTTTCGATATACTGTGGCTTCGGCGAATTGGGCTCGGCAGGGCCACTGTCGGTTAAGGCTTTCATTACCTTTTTACGAATAATTTCAGGAGTATCGAACAGGAAAATGGCATTGCCTTCGCCTTCGCTCTTGCCCATTTTTGTACTTCCGTCCAGTCCGGGGATTTTAATCAGTGATTCACCAAAATTGTATGCTACAGGTTCAGGGAAATACTCAGTTTTATACATCCGGTTAAAACGGTTGGCAAATGTGCGGGTCATTTCGAGGTGCTGTTCCTGATCTTTCCCAACAGGAACTTTATGTGCTTTATGAATGATAATATCGGCTGCCATCAAAGTTGGGTAAGTAAGTAAACCGGCGTTTACGTTGTCGGGCTGGCTGCGGATTTTATCCTTAAACGAAGTGCAGCGCTCAAGTTCACCCTGATAGGCATTCATATTCAGAAAAAGGTATAACTCAGCAGTTTCAGGGATATCACTCTGCAGGTATAATGTTGACTTTTCAGGATCCAAACCACAGGCAAGGTATTCAACAAGCACTTGTTTCACATTGCCATGTAAGTCGGCAGGCGTTGGGTGCGTGGTTAGCGAATGATAATCGGCAATAAAAAAATAGCAATTATCCGTTTCCTGCATTTTTACAAAATTTTGCATGGCTCCGAAATAATTGCCAAGATGAAGGTTGCCCGTAGGCCTGATTCCGCTTACTACTGTTTGCATAAATATATTTTTTGCCGGTATGGGTGCTTAAATTAGGTTGTATAAATAAATCACTCACCCGATAAAAGAGCGATTTCGCCTGCAAAATTAGTGATTTATACCGAATATATCAGTTTTCTATCCTCCCCGGAACATCAAACAGCTATGTTTTGTTATACTTTTACAAAACAAATTACTAAATATTTTGTCTATGAAAATGTGTACTAATTATTTATCTGTCATAACAATAGCCCTTGCGCTGGCTGCTTGTGACCCATCCAGCAAAACCGTGATAGTAACTCAGCAAAGCGATTTCCCTGCTCCACCGGTTGCATCCGTGAAAGCCAGTGAATTTACCGAATTCGGTAACAAACGTATCGATAACTATTTCTGGCTTAAGGATAAAACTAATCCCGAAGTTATTACTTATCTGAATGCTGAAAACACTTATTCCGATACCGTGATGAGTTCAACACAAGCGTTGCAGGAAAAGCTGTTTGCCGAAATGAAAGGTCGTATCAAAGAAGATGACGAAACTGTTCCACAACTCGATAACGGCTATTATTACTACTCCCGCACCGAAAAAGGAAAACAGTACAGGTTAAATTGCCGCAAAAAAGGAAATATTTCAGCTCCCGAAGAAGTGGTTTTTGATGTTAATAAAATGGCTGAAGGGAAAAAGGCTTTTATTTTTTCTTACTTCCAGGTAAGCCCGGATAATAAACTGGCAGCATATATGAGCAACGAAACCGGCTCCTTCGCTGATTATACACTTCAAATAAGGGATCTCACAGTCAACACTGATTTACCTCTGAAAATTGAAAAAGTACAATCCTTTGTTTGGGCTAATGACAGTAAAACACTTTTTTATACTGTTGGAAACGAAGCTCTGCGCTCGTGGCGTGTTTACAGGCATGTGCTGGGCAGCACCAAACCCGACGAACTTGTATTCGAAGAACCCGTAGAGCAATTTGTTGTTGGACTTGATAAGAGTAAAACCAACGATTATATCTTTATCCGTACCGGCAGTTTTACAACCTCGGAGTATCTTTATCTGCCCGCTTCGGAGCCTGCCGGAAAATTTAAAGTTTTTATTCCGCGGGTTAAAGATGTTGAATACAATGTTACCCATCACAAAGAGAAATTTTTTATTCAATACAAGGATCGTGATAACCTGAACAGCAAAGTTTACGAAGCACCTCTTACAGGATATACTGACCGCAGTACCTGGAAAGAAGTAATTGCCCACAACAAAGATGTTAAAATTGAATATATTGATGTGTTCGACAAATATCTGGCAGCACAAACCCGCAAAAACGGGTTGAATGAAATAATAATCATTAACCTGGCTGATGGCAAAACCAAAACCATCAATTTCCCCGAGCCTGTTTATACAGCAGCCATGACGGGTACTCCTGAATACACATCATCAACCCTGCGTTACCGATATACTTCACTTAATCGTCCGACAACGGTTTATGATTATGATTTTGCAAAAGACGCAAGCATAAAACTGAAAGAACAGGAAATACCGGGTGGATTTAATGCTGATGATTATACAGTTGAACGTGTATGGGCAACAGCTTCGGATGGGGTAAAGGTTCCTATGTCAGTTGTTTATAAAAAATCGCTGAAAAAAGATGGCTCCAACCCTGCCCTGTTATACTCTTATGGATCTTATGGCTCCAGTTCTGACGCACGTTTTGTTTCCAATTTTTATAGCTTGATTGATCGTGGATTTGTATTTGCAATTGCCCAGATACGGGGTGGCAGCGATATGGGCGAACAGTGGTATGAAGATGGTAAACTTTTAAAAAAGAAAAACACTTTTACTGATTTTATTGCCTGTGCAGAGAAACTTCAGGAGGATAAATTTACTTCGGCTTCAAAACTGGCCATAATGGGTGGAAGTGCCGGCGGACTGCTGATGGGTGCCGTTGTAAATATGCGGCCCGACCTTTTCAATACAGTAGTTGCCCAGGTTCCTTTTGTTGATGTAATTAATACCATGCTCGACGAAAGCCTGCCGCTTACCACCCAGGAATACGAAGAATGGGGAAACCCAAATGAGGAAGAGTATTATAAATACATGCTCTCGTATTCGCCTTACGATAATGTTAAAGCACAGAATTATCCTAATATTTTGTGTACTGCCGGTTTGAACGATTCGCAGGTAAGCTACCACGAACCAGCCAAATTTGTAGCCAAACTCCGCGCTATGAAAACAGATAGTAATATCTTGCTGCTTCACACTAATATGGAATCGGGCCATGGTGGCGCAACAGGCCGTTTTGACGCATTAAAAGAAACTGCTTTTGAAGTTGCTTTTATTCTCAACAGAGTCGGTATTTCGGAATGAGCATTAGATCAACAATTAAAAAAGCCTCTTGCCAAAAGCAGGAGGCTTTTTTTGTTAATCCACATTCAGAAATAAAATTTTCCGAAATCAGAACCCGTTAAGTTGCATAGTAACTGTGGGTATGAGAAGCAGGAAGCCCAGTAAAACCAGGATCAGGATAAACGGCCATACCCAGCGCAACCATTTATCGTAAGGGATACGTGCAACTCCCAGCACTCCCATAAGCACTCCGGAAGTGGGAGTAATCATGTTAGTAAAACCATCGCCAAACTGGTAAGCCATTACTGTTGCCTGCCTCGAAACCCCGATCAGGTCAGAAAATTGTGACATTATTGGCATCGTAAGAGCTGCTTTGGCCGATCCCGAAGGCATAATAAGGTTTATACCCGTTTGAATCACATACATCATACTTATTGAGGCATATTTACCCCACGAACTCATTGAGCTCGAAACACCATGCAACAATGTGTCAATTACCTGTCCGTTTTTCAAAATTATAATAATTCCACCAGCAAGGCCAACAATCAACCCTGCTGATAAAATATCACGTACTCCATCGAGGAAATGTTTTGTGATATCATTCAGAGTATAATCAAATGCAAGCCCCGAAGCGAGTCCCATCACAAAAAACAAGGTGGCAATTTCCATCACATACCAGCCATAACCCATCACTCCAACAATCAGGAAGGCGATAGTGAAAAGTAAAAGGTTGAGTATAAAAAAATGAACTGATTTCTTCAATGAAAGAAAACCAGTAATTAGGAAGGCCGCTGTAAGTATCGGAATAATAGGAATCGTTACACTCGAAAGTCCGATACTAAGGATGGTTTGCGTATAAAAAACCGAGAAAATTGCCATCACAGCCAGCAGAGCGCCAAAAACCAGCCATGCCGACTTTGGAGTATGATAATTTACTGTTTCTATATGATCTTCAGCCTGTTTGCGCCAATATGCATCGTCATCGTAAACTACCGACGATTTTGGGTTTTTCCTTATTTTATTGGCATACCACAAAATATATCCAATCCCGACAACATTGATTACCACCCAACAAAACATACGGTACTCAATGCCTGAGAACAATGGAATTTTCGATAGCCCCTGGGCGATACCAATTGTAAACGGATTTAACATTGCTCCGGCAAAACCCAAACCGGCGCCTATAAAACACATACTTAGCCCGATAATGGAATCATAACCCATTTTAATGGCAAGTGGAACAAAAATGATAGTGAAAGCGATGGTTTCTTCACTCATACCGAAAATGGCACCAAACGAACTGAATATGAGCATGAGCAACACAATAATAAGGTTGTCGATCCCCAAAAACCGAAGAATACGATATTTCTCCAGTTTGCGGGTATAACGAAGAAAAGCATAAATACCAATGTCAATGGCTCTGGTTTGGTTCATAATCCAGAATGCTCCGCCGATTAAAAAAATAAAAACTATAATATCCGATTTATCGACAAACCCATCGAAAATCGCCGAAAAAATCTGCCAGGTCTGGGGGGAGTTACCGATATAATGAAAGCTATCGCCATCAACAACTTCACGTTCAATTCCATTAACAACAACTAGGTGCCGGTCGAAAGTACCCCCCGGTACTACCCAGGTAAGG
>Ga0075012_10005463_pt1 | contig 11666 bp, 9 predicted proteins | sample All_14_2_FD_71474 | JGI IMG/M metagenome (GOLD analysis project Ga0075012, IMG submission 71474) | Freshwater microbial communities in response to fracking from Pennsylvania, USA - Allegheny Zone_MetaG_DW_15 | ecosystem: Environmental > Aquatic > Deep subsurface > Groundwater > Drilled...
GTAACAACCCCCCGGCGACCCCGCAAAAACCGTGTTCTACTCGGAGTATCTGCCAACGAAACGCCCTGAACCGAATCTCCACCCCTCGCGGCCACAACCCCAAAGGCCGCCGCCAGCCGCAAAGCCATGTTCAACTTTCCCGGCTCCCCATAATCCATGCTTTTCGATGAATCAACCAGCAGATAAACCGGCAAATCCTCTTCGTCCTGATATGTCTTGACAATCGGCACCCCAAGCCGCGCCAGAACATTCCAGTCCAAATGTCGCAAATCATCTCCGTCCGAATACTCGCGGTAATCCTTAAACTCCAGCGAAACCCCCTTCTCGCGCGCCAACCTCTCCCCCCGCACCCGACCCGTAAAGCTCTTCCTCGGCTTCAGGCGCAATCGCTCCAGCACCCGCACATCGCGGATGTCCAAAAGCGAAATCAAGGTCTGCTCACTCACACTTTAATCGGATCTTTGTCGCCCGCATTGACCGCATCAACAATGCCATCAACCACTTGGTCAGCCGTCACTCCATCCGCTTCCGATTCATAATTCAAAATCAATCGGTGTCGCAAAACCGGTTTCGCTGCTTTCTGAATATTCTCCTTACTCACATTAAACCGACCCTCCAACATCGCATAAACTTTGCCTGCCGAAATAATCGACTGCGCACCCCGAGGCGAAGAGCCGTACCGAACATACTTCCGCGCAATATCCGATGGCTTTTCACTATCCGGGTGGCTCGCCACAATCATCGAAAGCGCATAATCCAAAACCTCCGGACTCACCGAAACTTCCCGCGTGATCCGCCGAGCCTGAATCAAATCATCCGCCGAAGCAACCTTGCTCACCGTCGCCATCTCTCCCTGTGTCGTCCGGTTCACAACCTCCGCCAAAACCGCCTTGCTCGGATTCGGCACAATCAACTTAAAGAAAAACCGGTCAAGTTGCGCTTCCGGCAAAGGATAAGTCCCCTCTTGTTCAACCGGATTCTGAGTCGCCATGACCATAAACGGTTCAACCAATTGGTGGGGAGTGCCGCCAATGGATACCTGCCGTTCCTGCATCGCCTCCAGCAAAGAACTCTGCGTCTTCGGCGTCGCCCGGTTAATTTCATCCGCCAACACAAAGTTCGCAAAAATCGGCCCGCGTCTAAACTCAAATCCCCCACTCTGTGTAAAAACGTTTGTCCCCGTCACGTCCGCCGGCATCATATCCGGAGTGAACTGAATACGCGAATAATCCAAATCCACCGCCTGCGCCAAAGTCCGAATCAAAAGCGTTTTCCCAAGCCCCGGCATCCCTTCCAGCAAAACGTGACCGTTTGCCGCCAAAGCCACCAAAACTCCCTCAACAACCTCCTCCTGACCAACAACAACCTTGCCGATCTCCGCCCGCAAGTTCGTCCACGTCTTCCTAAACCACTCTGCCGATTCTAATCCATTCATTTGTCTTTTCCTCCTCCCGATAACTGGTCAAAATATTCCCGCACCCGATCCCGGTGTTTCCCTTTCACTTTGTTATTACTCACCGCTGATTCCGCCGTCTTCTTATATCCCGGCAAAACTTTGTCGTACGGCACACTTGTCCGGCTTCCAACCATCGTCGGTGCTTTAATCTCAGAATAAGCGTCTTGCCCACGCTTCTCATCGCGTTCCCCGCGAATCGCCGTAATCTTCCCTTTACCTTCCAACTCCATCGGGTCGCCCTTTTCATTCTCGCCCTCACCCTGATAAGCCCCGCCTTGCTTCCCGCCGCTACCGTCCGGCCCCATCCCCATCATCGACATCATCTGTTGCATCGTCTGAGCGTCAATGTTCCCCTGCTTCATTTGCTCAATCATCTCTTTCATCGCCTGACGCATCGCCTCTTTTGCCGCCGGATCTTTCATCTGCTCCGCCAACTGCTCCATCTGCTCCTGCATCTGCTGAATCTGTTCGTCCGTCAAAGGCTCCCCTTCCTGCATCTGCTGTTGAGCCTTCTCCATCTGCTCCATCAGCTCCTGCATCTCCTTAAACTCCTTCATCTCTTGAAGCTCCTTAAGCGCCTTCTGAACATCCTCCGACATCTCCAGCTTTTTCGCCAGCTCTTCCATCGTCTTCGCTTGCTGTTCCAACGCCTTGCGTTGCTCTTCCGAAAGATTCCCCTCGCTCAACTTCTGCTGAATCTCTCGCTGAGCCTGAGCCATCTGCTCCGCCAATTTCTGCTTCTGAGCCTCGCTCAACCGGGCCATTTCACTCGCCGAATTATCCGCACCCAAAGCCTTCATCATGTTCTGATCAAGCTCATTACTCGGCATCTTGTCCGCCCCCGATTCCCGCATCAAATCGTTCAGGGCTTCCATCTGCATCTTGTCCAGTTGCAAATCCTTCAACATCTCCAGGTCGCCCCCCGCTTCCTCAAACTTCTCCTGCATCCCCTTCGCCTGAAACTGCTCCATCTTCTCTTGAGCTTTCTCCAACCGTTGTTCGCTCAGTTTCTTCGCATCTTCTGCCAGTTTCTGCGCTTTCTGCATCGCTTCCTCACGATCAAGCCGACCGCGTTCAAGCTCTTTCCCAAACTTACGTAACTCCGCCGCAAGTTTTTTCTCCGCCCTCTTATCCGCCGCCCCTTCCCCAATCTCAAGTTCTCGAACAACCCGCTCAACCTGCGCCGTCGCTTCCTTCAATTCCGCCTTCGCCGCCTTCTGACCCGGAGTCAAAAGCAGGTCATTGTCCACCACGTAAACCGCCGTGACCAAAACCGCCAAAGCCGCACAAGCCGACATCTGCTGTGCCCCAAACCGAATCGGATAAAGCCGCTTCGGCTGAACATCCCCCAGATGTTTCTGAGCATCAACTTCCAACTCGCCCGCAAAAAACTCCCCACTATCCGCTTTATGCAGTGCACTCGCTGTCCGATCTTCCAGCCCCGCCCTTCGATCCACACTCTGAGCCACGCTCAATTCCGAAACCGGCAAAAAGAACCCAATCACGCCCCCAACAACCAGTGACACCCCCGCCAAAATCAAGCTCGCAAACGGCGGAAATGTCAACAGCAACAAATAATCTGCCGCTACCAAAGCCACCGCCAGCGCCGCACCCCCCAAAAGGCCAAGCCAAGCCCCTCGCCACATCCGAACCAATCGAACTCGACGACCAAATCGCTTAAGCTGCTGTTGTAATAACTTCATCTCGATCCACCAAGTAACCGTTGTCCCTCAATATCTGAAGGTTCTTATGTCTTCGACGTTCAGCCATGGCTAAAAACAGGACTCCTCCCCCTATCAAAACTCCCGCTTTGACCATCAGTTCCCCCGAACTATTCGAAAAAGGCAAAAGTGGATTAAGCACAAGCATATAAAGCGACTCAAAATTCTGACTCGCTCCATCAATTGTCAAACCCACAAAGTAGCAAATCGCCCCAATCGCCAACATAAAACCAAAGGCCGCTCGCCTCGCCGGACTCGCCTGGTCAAAAAACGTACTCGTCAACCAACAAATCCCAAACGTAAAGCACGCCAACCCAAAGTTCCAAACCGTCGCCATCAACGCTTCCGGCACCGTCACCAAACCTTGCATGATCATCGGAATCGCAACCCCACACGACACAACCGCCGTCACCAATATCGAATAACCAATCGCCCCGCTCGGTCGCCCCCGAAAAGTGTCGCGCAAGTCAAACAGCCGATCCGCAAAAAACTTCCGTTCTTCCAACCGACCATGACCCGTCACCGCCAAAATCTGCGCAAACCCCAAAAGCATCGGCAAACACAAAAACATATAGATCGTCCGAATACGCGTCGAACCTGTCACTCCCACCAAAGGCATGAGTGAAAAACCGATCCCAATCAACGTCGCAAAAAAGGCCGTCAAAAGCAATCCATGAATCCGCAAACTCACCGTTTCCTTCGAACCAACCCGAGTCATCGCCGAACCCGCACCCAACAAAATAACTTTAACGAGCAACCCCGCAATCACCAACGCGACCAGCCAATTCGGAACCGCCATCGAACCAATCTGAGTCACCTGACCAATCGAAACCGCCGATAAAAACGGAATCAAACCCGTCACCGCCGGAAAAGTGCTTCCCCCCGTCGCAAACATGATCCCCACAAGTATCGAAGAAATTGCTGTAAACGCAAACCCCAAACCAACGACCGCCGACACCGCCCTCACAATCGACTGCGATACCACCGCAAGCGGCATCGCAATCGCCGCAAAAATCGCCGCCTGCATCCCAATATAAGCAAACTGCTCCAAAATCTGCGGCCAACTTGCTCCCCCCAAAGTCACCCCAACCGCCGCTATCGGCAATGCCAAAAACAGCAACAGCAGAATCTGCCGCATACAACTCACAAACTTGCCGACAAAAAAGTACTTCGTCGAAACCGGCGAACATTGCACCAGTTCAATCGACCGCAACTCATATTCACTCACAATCGCCGAAGCCGCCATCATCGGCGCAATCAGCAAAATCGCCGCATGAACAAACCCCGTCACCAATTGATAATAAGTCGTCAACGCCATCTGCACCGAAGCCGCCGATTCCCCACCCGACCTCGCCCCAATCGAACCGTAATTCGCCAGTGCCACCAAAACCAATATCCCCAAATAAATCCCCCAATACCAAACCGTTTTTGTGCTCCGCAACTGAATCCGGTACTCCTTGACCGAATTCGCATTCCCAAAATAAACCCGCCGCTGTTCCGAAAGCCAAGCGGTCATCAGTTGAGAGCCCCCTTCGTCACCTTCATAAACAAATCTTCCAAGTCCGCTTCTTCATCCAAGAATTCCACGACCGGAAAACCGCCATCCACCATCGCCTTCAACAAAGCCGCCTGATCCTCCGGTGTCCCCGTAAAATCGAATCGAAACTCGTTCGGGTTCACAAATTCCGTCGCACTCACATGGTCCTTGCCGTGCAACCACATGCTCGCTTCCGCCCCCTTCTCCAGCAACCGAACCTGAATCTTCTTCGCTGGAGTCAAAGACCGAACAACATCTTTCACTTTCCCAAACGCCAGCATCTGCCCGCGCTCAATAATCCCCACCACCGTAGAAAAGTCCGCAAGCTCCGGCAAAATGTGCGAACTCACAATCACAATCTTCCCCATCCGGCCGAGTTCCCCGATCAAATCCTTCAACTCCGATCGCGCCCTTGGGTCAAGTCCACTCGCCGGCTCATCTAACAAAAGCAACGTCGGATTGTGCACCAAGCACCGCGCCAAGCAAAGCCGCTGCTGCATCCCCCTGCTGAGCGAATGGGCAAACTCATTTTTCTTAAAGCCCAAATCCGTCAGCTCCAAAACTTCATCAATCACCTTCGGCCGGTCAATTCCCGGAACCCCATAAAGGCTCGCAAACATATCTAAATACTCCCAAACCTTAATGTCCTCATACAGCCCAAAATAGTCCGGCATATAGCCAATCTCTTTCCGAACCAAAAGATCATTACTGTTCAGCAGTCGACCATTCAAGGTCGCCTTCCCCGAAGTCGGCTCAAGCAACGTCGCAAGCATCTTGATTGTCGTCGTTTTTCCCGCCCCGTTCGAACCAATAAAACCCATAATCTGGCCCGGCTCAAGCGTGAAGCTCACATCGTTCACTGCCTGAAACTGCCCGTACCGTTTATCTAAGCTCGTCACTTCTAACATCGTCTTTTATCCCTCAATCCCTTTCCGCTTCAATTGCTCCATTCGACTCGCCGCAAAAGCTAGTCCAAAAAATCCAATCGCACCCTGAATCAAAAGCCCAATCAAAATCAAAATCAACACCAGACCCGCATTCGCACGATCCATCAACGGCTCAACCGCCGTCAACGCCACCATTCCGTATGGATGCAGAGCTGCCAAATAAGCCTCCATGCCCGTGCCATCCCCAACAATCGCCACATAAATCGGGGCCACAATCGACGGCACAATCACATAAACCAACATCATCACCCCATAAGAGGTCACCATCGAAGCCACCGTCGACCGAGTCACCGCCGATACCGCCAAACAAATCCCCGTGACCGCATACGCGAAAACCAAGCTAATAATAATCCCCGCTGGAATAGAAATCCAACCCGAATAAAACTCCCCTGCCGAATCATCCCCATAGATCAGCTTTCCGACTAACAAAATCAAAACTAGGCTCAAAATCGCCGCCACCGTCGCCAGCACCGGCAACACCGCCCGCAACGCCTTAGCAATTACCAATTGCCCCGTCGAAAGTGGGGTCGCCAGCAAAGATTCCATACTCCGCTTCTGAATCTCGCCCGAGATCAACCCGCTCACCACCCCTGGCAAAATAATCCCAATCAACCCCGGTAAAAAGAAAACCGGAACGGAAACATGAATATATTTCGATGAGATGATAAAGGAATAAGCCATGACGGCAAAAACCACCACCGCAACAATCAACGACGCAATCTGATTCCCCTTCATGGAACTCGACAAAAACCGCCGAGCCTGCTGCCGAACCTCATAATAAATCGGCTTATCTGGAATCTTCTCTTCAAATATCGGCATCAGTCTCCCGCCCCCAAAATCGAATAATGGAGATGAACACTGCCCTGCCCAACCGACTTTCCGTACTGACTTCCAATAATCTCCCCGCCAATCGAAGCCTGAATCCAAACATCCGTCTTCCGCTCAATCCCCTTCACCTCAAAAGTCTGCGTTGACCCCACTCCAATCAAGCCCAAGTCAACAGATTTTTTGCCCGCTACAACCGTCACATTCGTCATCTCCCCCGGAAAAGGATTCGTGATCGATCCCTGAATCACCTTATAATCCGCCGACCGTTTCGATTTCACCCAGCCATTCGCCAAAGGCAACCGCTGAGTCAAATCCAACTGCCGGAACGAAAGGTTACTAACTTCATAATTCGGTGCCGCAACCGCGCCCATATCAACAAGCTTGTTCTGAACCTGAATTTGTCCAAATGGGCCCGTATCCGCATAAATATCCCCCGATCCCACATATTCAACCCCCGTTAAACCCAAATCATAACTCCCCGTTCCTGGGAAAAAGATCTGCTGATTCCCCACAAAAACCGCCTCATCAACCCCATCGCTCGCCAGCAAATAACCACTGCTATACCGAGAAGCCTCCGCCGAATAAAGCCGTCCCGCAAACGCAAACAGAATCCCCGCGCATCCCAAAGCAATCAGCGGTGCCGTAATCCACGCCAGTTCACCCCGCTTCAATCGACGCAAGATCAAAAAATTCACCGGCACAACCAAAATCAAATAGCCAATCAAAACCGCCGTGATTCGCCCCGCACTCGGCATCTGAATTCCAAAAACATCCACTGATGGCCCCGATTCACCACCTTCATCAAGTCCAAAATCAATCGATGCATCCAGCGCTGTCAAGTCATCCGGAAGATCCGAGGCATAGTAACTGCGAGTCTCCAACCACTTAAATCGTCCCGGCCACTGCTTCCAAGTGGAATGAAAAGGATCAAATGCCAAAAAGGTCACCGACCCCATCCCCAAAGGCCGAACCGCTTCAACCACCACATCACCCGACCGCAACACCTCCGCATCACTCTTCGCTTCCGCAAGAAGCATCGGTGTCGCCGCCACTGCCGGACCGTACGTCATGTAATGCTTCGGTGGCAGCACCGACCGAACTTCCCCGCTCGGAAAAACCGGTAACAAATCCGCCCAACGCGAATCATTCACAACCGGCGAAATCGTCCCCCCAACAAAAATCAAATTCAGCCCTTGCAATACCGCCAATTTGATTGCGCTTACCTCGCCATCCGATAACCGCTCCGATCCTTCCCCCAAGAATAAAGCCTCCAATCCCCGATATCCCACTGACCGATCCGGCGATGATCCCGGCTTCGCCACCCCCACCACATAATTTAATTGATCTTGGCTATTCGGCTTCGCCCGATCTCGAGTAAACGTACTGCCCAAACCCACAACATCCGAGATAATCCCCACCTTCGTCGCCTCATAGTCTGTGTTCGTGCCAAGCTCCACCGAAATCGGCACATCAATAAAACCCCGTCGCACCCGAATTTCTGCCGACCCGTAATAAGCCGGAGTATTCATATAAATCACCCGCCGCTTGGTCGCCCCCGTCGGCATATCAAAAAATGTCGAAACTTCCGTCTGACCGGTTCCCCACTTAATCTGGACAATCTCTGGCTTGCCAACGTTATTTACTTCAAGCTGAACCGGAACAACCGGCAGATTCCCAAGCCCTTGCCATACCGGCTCATAACTCACTGTAACCGGATCATTCGCCTGTCCAAATCCGACAGAACCGCAAACACAAAACATTAACGCCGCTATAATTCGCGCTTCAGGATACAACCGCATACTCTTCAAACTTTAACTCATTTGAACCCGAACACGTTTCACTTTTAAGTATTTTTTTAACAAACAGTATCGCTATCTGCAGAAATACCAGCATAATAAACGCAATATGAAGAAAAGCTTCATCGCGTTCGCCCTGTTGAGTCTCATCGTTTCCAGCGTTTTTGCTGGTTGTGCGCCGAAAGCTGAGGAGCCCGCTGCAGCACCTGCAACCGAAACTCCTGCTGCTGAAGGCGAATAACTTACTCCAGCTCTGAATACAGAATGGAATCGGCGAGGTCACCAACGATGGTGACCTCGCCCCCTATTAAGCACCCCGAAATCGCGCCCGCAACCTCAACCACTGCTCCCGGCAAAATCACCGAATTCTCTATTGTCTGCGCCGAAACCCGCGCCCCTGCCCCAATCACCACATGACCAATCAATTCGGCTTCAACTTCCGCCGAATCATCAATCTTCTTGCCTGAACTCGTCAAAAATTGGCTCGTCGCCAAAAACGAATCCAGCGTCCCCGTATCAAACCAACTCCCTTCATAAATCCCCGGCACCACGAGTTCACCCCGATCCACCAAAACTTGAATCGCATCCGTGATCTCATACTCCCCTCGCGCACTCGGCTGCAAATCCGGCAACACATCCCAAATCTGCGGCCCAAAAACATACATCCCTGCCATCGCCAAGTTCGATTCCGGTTGGGCTGGCTTCTCCACCAATTTCACAATTCGACCATCCACCACATTCGCCACCCCAAACCGTCGCGGATCGGCAACTTCCTTCACCAAATTCAAGTTCGCCGCCCCACTCGCCTTAAACTGCTCAATAAACGGAGCCAGCGGTCGATCATAAATTGCATCCCCCAAATACAAAACAAAGTCATCTCCCCCCACAAAATCTTTCGCAAACCCCACTGCATGCGCCAAACCCTTCGGATCATCCTGCCGAACAAAACTCAGCGACAAGCCGAACGCGCTGCCATCCCCCAACTGCTCCCGCATAACCGTTTCGTTATCCCCCACAACCACACAAACTTCCGTAATCCCGCAACCCTTCAATTGGTCAAACGCATAATCCAAAGTCGGCTTGTTCGCAATCGGCAACAACGGCTTCGGAATCACCTTAGTTACCGGAAAAAGTCGACTGCCTTTGCCTGCTGCGAGTATCACTCCCTTCATTTCTTTGCGCCTTGGGTAAAAACCCTGCGTCCGTAATTTAGCACGGCGGTAAATTAGAAGGTATGAAACGGACTTCATTCAAGCAGTTATGCCCACGGATTGGCGTAATTTTGTGCATTTCCTTAACAATTTGCGCCTGCAATTCCGGCTCCGATGAACCCTGGGACACTTACGGCAAACCCGTTGATGCCTATGAACCCCGTGCCAATTCCGGCAACGCCTGGGATGAATATCTCATCACCGCCAAACTCGCCACCCTCGCAACCAGAAAATACGCCGACCGCGCCGACCTCCGCGAAGTCGAAGAATCCGCCTACCTCGCCCGAATCAACGACTCGCTCAACCGCGTCACCCGCGCCAGCGCCCTCCCCTGCCACGCCGAATTCACCGCCCACGACCCATTCCTCCCTCGCCCCGAAGCCGCCGGACTCACCGCCATTGGTCGTGGTCTCGGACTGCGTATCAAGCAGGCCGCCAAGTCCAACAGTGCCGGGAGCGCCGCCACCCCCATCATCACCGCTCACCGCATGGCCGACCACCTCAGTAAAGGTGATGCCTCCGACGCAATCCTCGGCTACTGGATCGCATCAAACGCCCGCTCCCACGCATCAACCCTAATCGAAAGAATCGACGCCGGAACCCTCCGCACCATCGGCAATGCCATCCTCGCTTCCCTCGCCGACGCCCCGCCCGCCAGTCAAACCATCGAAAACGAACACGGCAACATGATGTACGGCGTTCAATTTGTTCAGGACGCCTACCGTGACAAAAACTTAAAGCTCCTCCACACCGCCTTCTACGATCAAGCAAATCCCGCCATCGAATACCTCGAAGGCATGCGCCCGGGCGACCGCCGCAAATACTTCAAAAACTTCGCCGACGAAGCAAAAATATACTGCGACTACGCCGCCTCCGTCGCCGACCAACCCGTCCCTGAACGCAAAAAACTCGAACTCGAACTATCCGGCGACCGACCCTGGCGTCGATTCAGCCAACACCTTTACTCCCCCGTCCTCACATTCGTCGAAGCCCGTGACCGGCACATCACCCGCAGCCGATTGTTCGCCCTCACCTGCCTCGCCCTTGCCGAAGGAAAATCCACCGGCAAAGCGCCCGCCGAGTTCAAAGGACTCCCCGAAAACGCCACCACAGACCCATACAGTGGCAAACCGTTCCCCTATCAAAGAGCCGAACGAGAATTTAAAATCTACAGCGTTGGCAAAGATGGTCGCGATGACGGCGGCGAAACCAAGGGCCCCGGTTTAGAACCCGATATAACCATCGAAACTGCCCCCCAATAACTCAAACCCGGCGCGTCGGCAAAGGCGGAACAATCGTGGACAAATCCTGCGATCGCAGCGTCAATTTCGGTCGCCAAACTGCCGCTTTCGTGTCTTCGGCCTGAATCCTCTCTGGCCCAATAGAATCAAGTCCGCCCACATAAATCGCCGCTTCCTGACTCACCGCCAGCGTCCCCGGCTCAGCGAGTTTCTGCAAGTGAGCCGCCACATCAATAACATGTGCAAAGTTCACCGCCGTCGCTTCCTTGCCTGGTGCCAAAACATTGCCCGTATGCACCGCCGCCCGCATCTCCACCGGATTTTTCAGCTTGTTCTTAAACGCATTAAATTCAAATAACCCGGCTTGCATGGCTTTTCCCGCCAAGATCGCATCCTTCGCTTCATCAAAAACACAAGTCACCCCATCCCCGGCAGTCGAATGAACCTTTCCACTATGTTTCAACGCAATCTGCTCAATGTATTTATGATATTCATTGAACGTGTACTCCACCGCAATGTGCTCGTTCTCTGTCTTAATCCGCGTCGATCCCACAACGTCAACACTTACAAACGAAACGTGCTTCTCGTCCTGCTTCAGCTTGCTCTGAATCTCCAATAGCTGAGTCAAAAGCTGATGCCGCTCCTCCACCGGATCCCCAAGCCCAAGTTTCTTCCGATTTTTCTTCAAAACCTCATGGCCAACTGCCCCGCCTAGAGCCCCCACAATCGTACACGCAATCGCCAGCGGCATATTCGATCCCCCATGCGCCTCTAAAGTCAAAATCCCGTCGAGCATGCTAAAAAATGAAGCTGCAATCTGTGAAACAATCCCCAACAACGCCCCCGCCAAAATCGCTGTCCGTGGACTCCGCGAAACTGCGGCATTATAAAAACCGCCCATCCACATGACAAAAGTTAAAATACTAAAG
>Ga0075012_10005467_pt1 | contig 11661 bp, 12 predicted proteins | sample All_14_2_FD_71474 | JGI IMG/M metagenome (GOLD analysis project Ga0075012, IMG submission 71474) | Freshwater microbial communities in response to fracking from Pennsylvania, USA - Allegheny Zone_MetaG_DW_15 | ecosystem: Environmental > Aquatic > Deep subsurface > Groundwater > Drilled...
GGCCAGGCCATCACCAGGGTGGCATACACATACAGGGTTGCGAAGATCGAGATGACCCATTGCTTGGGGCTCATTTCAAGGCAGTCAAGACTTTCCCGTAGAAGTAGAAGCTCCATGTTTCGTCCTGGAGCGCTGTTGGGCCTGTGGAAGCAATTCTGGTTTGAGCCGATTTCGCCCAGTTCCATTTGCCTGTTTCGTGTGCTCTTCGGAATCCTGAGCCTGATCAACGGCATCCTCTATCTGCCCGACCTGTTGGTCTGGTTTGGGGCCGACGGGGCCGGCCCTATGGATGCGGTGGTGGGTCTGACCAACAACCCCATGACCCACTGGCTGGTCCAACATCCCTTGAGTGACAGCACTTACGTCCGTCTGCTCTATCTGCAGTTGCTGGCCTCGGTGTTCCTGATCGTCGGCCTGCAGTCGCGCCTCAGCCTGTTTTGCTGGTGGTTGATCGCGCTGATCTTTCGCGCCCGCAACCCGGCCATCTGGCACCAGTGCGACGTTCTCCTGCGACTGGCCGCCTTCCCACTACTGTTTGCGCCTCTGAGCGAGCGCTATGCCCTGGACACCTGGTTTCGTAAGGGCCCACGCCCGCAGAAATTCGCGCCCTGGGCTCAGCGACTGCTGCAATTTCAAATGTGCGCCATCTATCTGGAAGGCTTCCTGGAGAAGTTGAGCGGGGTACTCTGGCGCGACGGATTGGGGGTTTACTACTCACTGCACTTCCCCGACGGGATGCGTCACGCCGTTCCGGCCTGGATGGACCACGAATGGATCTACCAGATCCTCAACTACTTCACGTTTTACATCGAACTGTCACTGTGGTTCCTGGTGTGGTTTCCCCCGCTTCGCTACGCTATTTTGGCTGGAGGGATTGTATTTCACCTTGGGATCCAGTACTTTTTGCACCTCGACCTTTTGGAATACGCCATCATGCTCTACTACGTCACCTTCATACCCCCGGAAGATCTCGACCGTCTTGGACGCTGGCTGCAAGGCCGGCTGAGAGGCTCTAACTGATGGCCAAAATTCTCATCGTGGAAGACGACCTGCTCTTTCGCCAGACGCTGGAGACCTTGCTGCAGCAATACCATCACTCCACCGAAGGAGCCGAAAGCGCCGACGAAGCGCTGGCCAAAGCCAAAGCCCACACCTTCGACCTGCTGCTCAGCGACGTGCGCATCGCCGGCGAAGTGGACGGCGTGGAGTCGATGGGCAAGATTCGCAAACTGCAGCCGCAAATCCGCAGCATCATCATGACCGGTTACAGCGACATGGACGCGCCCGTGCGCGCCGCCGGTCTGCAAGCCGACGACTATCTGCTCAAGCCGTTCAAGCTCCAGGTGCTGATCCAATCGGTGCAAACGGTGCTCACCTTACAACCGCGTCAGCCCAACATTCTCTCCCGGCTGTCGGCCGCACCAGGCCAGGCCGCCAGCCGGGCCATGCGCTGGTTCTACGACGCCCATCTCCACCAGTTGGAGGAGCACCGTGAACAGGCCATGCGTCAATTCTATCTGCTGATTCGCTCCAAGCGCCTGAATCTGGCCAACGCCCTGGCCTTCTTCTGCCTCTGGGAAGAGATCGAACTGGACTTCCTCAAGAACGGCTCTCCGCAGCGCTGGGCCCAACTGGTCAGCGACTACAGCCGCTGGGGCAAACAACTGCTGGAGCTACAGCCCGACCGCCAAGGCTCTTCCCAGCTGATCACGGCCAAGGCCTTCGAGCTACTCTACGCTCGGGTTCAATCGGGAGTTCTGCAGGCCCAGCATCTCCTCAAGGCCATCCAACTGCTGCATTTTCCCGAAGCGCGCAAGCACACCGTGGACGATTTCTGCACCTACAACTGGTTGTGGGGAGAAAGCAGCGACCAGGGCGATCCCTTCTTGGGAATCTCCGTCAAAGGCTACAAGCTGGTGCGTCAGCATTCGGGCGGGAATTCGGCGGTGCGTCTCTACGAGGCTCAGGCCGAGACCCTGCCTCACGAAGGCGACCGCATCTTGTGTCTTCCCGCCAGCCCCGAGTGGGAAGCCATGCTGAGGAGTGAAGTGGATTCCTTGCGGGCCAAGTTGCTGCAGACAGTTCATGAGCATCACTTTCTCTTCTATTCCAGCTTTGCCATGTCGCTGCGCGCCAAGCTGCCGCCGGCCGGAATGACACCCCGCGAGGCCTGGTCTTTACTCCGCTCGGTTTTCTTGCAGGTATCCGAATTCCATCAACAGGGGAAGTTCTCCGGGTCCTTTTCACTGCGCGACATCGACTGGCCGCCCAACGCCAATTGCTATCTGAGCTGCTTCAGCGATGCCGGCTACAAGGACGCCTATCTGCAGTTGCAAAAGTCCAATGCCCAGGTAAGCGAATTCGTGTCCGCCCCCGAGGTGCTCCACCAGGAGAAGCCCACGGCCGCTTCCGACCAGGCCGTCCTCGGCCGCCTACTTTTTGAAGTGATCTTCGGCGGAAAATATCCCGACTTCAGCCTGCGCGCCCACATCCGCATGCTGGGAAGACCGGAATCCAACCGGGCCTTTGCACCTTTCATGGATCGGCTCAAGCCGATTGCCATGGTCTTCTACAAGATGGCCCACTCCGAACCGGACCAGCGTTATCCCGACCTGATTCAGGCGATTGGGGCTATGGACGCTGCGTTGCAGGGCTGATTTCTGGGCCTCGGCAAGTCCTTCCGCCGCCAGCCAACAGCGCAAAGCCGCCCCCCAGAAGGACTCCCCCTGCCAGTCCTGGCTCAGGGCCTGACTCAAATGCAGCAGACCGGCCTCCCGCAGACGCTCAGCCAGCTCCCAGCGGCGCTGCTATGGGCATCCGCGTAGGTCAGATCTTCGGCCACTCGAAAGGACTGTTGTAGTCCCTTCGAACCGTAGACCCCCCAGACCAGGCGCCGAACCAGCTGAATCAGCAACGGATGTTCCACCAGCAAACTGCGGAACATGGCGTCACTCCAGCGTCGTTGCCCGGTCGGAGCCTGCTCGAGCCGCTCCAATTGCACTGCGGTTCAACAGGAAGCTCGAATACTTATAGGGATTGTAGGTCACCAATTGGGGCGCCTGTCCGTGGGTATAGCGCTGGCTGGAGAAGCCTTTGAGTTGAATTGTGTGCGGGTACCATCCAGGCCCGCGTGCACGTTTTTGCTCTTCTCACGCAGCACGCGTTCGCGCCCGGCTGCGCCCACCTTCAACTTAACATCCGTCAATTCAACGCGGTCGGCGTGAGCCACCACGTGGCCACTTTCCTTGTCGCGCACACTCCAGCAATTTTCGTGGAGATTCTTATAGACAAAGACCCGTCGCCCTTGTAGCTGGTCGGCTGGCATCGCGTTGCGAAGTTTCATAAACCGAGTGTAGGCGAGAACCCTGAAAGCTTTCTAGCTTCAATCGAATCTATCGTTCCAGCAGTAGAGCAAGAGCCCGTGGTGAATCTTACGGAATGTCTCAGGATGAACCAGCGCCTATCGGCTCGGATTCGAAGACCGCGCTCCCAAGCACCCGCTTGCCCCTGGTTTTGCTGACCCTGTGCCTCACGATCACTGCAGCCGTGAACTGGCTGTATTATCTTCCTGCGGTGCAACAACCGCTGGTGTTGCCTCTGCCGATCAGGCCGACGCGCGTGCTGTCGAGCGAATTCCAAGTCAATAAGCCACTGCAATATCAGGTAGAAGTTGAGTTGGATCGGGTAATGCCCAGCGACCGGCTGAACGCCCTCATCGGCGAGACGATAACGAGCAAGTCCGATCCAAAGTCCATGATACTGCACCTGGATTGGCGATTGCTAAGTCAGGGACAGCTGGTCGCATCCGGCAAAGCCGAACCTGACCAGGGTGGAGGTTGGGGACCTACTATCCATAAGTCCGTCGGCCATTTTCAAGGTCAACCGGGACGATCTTACCGCCTGGAGCTAACGATCTTAAGTGATCTAACGCCACTGCAGCCAGCCAACCCACGTGCCGTGATTCAATTGCACCCAAGCGATACGAAGGGGCCTATGCTAAACGCGGGTCTTGTATTCTTGCTCGCCCTCGTCGTCGGTTTGGCCAGTCTGCTGGAGCTGATTTTGGTCCTCTACAGTCGCCGCAAACGGAGCAAATTCACCCGGTAGCTCTACCATAGAACCGACCGCCAACACCCAAAAAAGCAAGAAACCCAGTCGACTGACTGGGTTTCTAATTGGTTGCGGGGGCGGGATTTGAACCCACGACCTCCGGGTTATGAGCCCCTAGACGAAAGAGCGCAATCCTTTACAAAACCAGGATTAACCGCACGCGCCATTCACCCCTGTGCCGGTTCTAGTGCCGGTTACTCATTTGCAGCCTGTCGCGTTTTTGCCCGTTTTGTCGTAGTTGGCCTCTGGCCAGCTGGCTGAGCCGGCACCGCATTTCCTTCTACAAGTATCTCCACGGCATCCCGTAGGTGTGTCGGACTCAGGTGAGCATAGCGCTCGGTTGTGGCGAAGCTCTTATGGCCGGCCAATTTCTGCACGGTCCTCAGGTTGACCCCCCGCTGGACCAGGCGGGAGCAGAACGTGTGCCGCAAGTCGTGAATACGTAGGTTCACTATGCGTGCCCGATCGAGCGCCGGCCGCCAGGCTCGGTGATACCAGTTATCCCCCCGCACCGGGGTCAGGCCGTTCTTGGACGGGAAAACCCACATCGAATCATGGGAGGCAAGCTGTTGCTTGAAAAGCTCCTTAGCCCGGGAGTTGATCTGGACAAACCGAGCCTCGCCGCCCTTGGGGTCGGGCATCCTGACCACCGAGCGCCGAAGGTCTACGTCATGCCGGCCGAGGCCGAACAACTCGCCCCGCCTAAGACCCAGGTGGACGAGTAACTCGACCACGATCCAGTCGACCGGGGTGAGTTCCTTCCGGAGTCGAGCCTCTTCGTCTGCCTCCAGCTGGCGCTCACGGGCATTGTTGATTTTCCAGAACTTCACTTTGGTTAGCGGGTTTTGGCCGGTCCAACCATCTCGAATGGCCACGTTGAAGACCCGACGCAGGAAGGCGAGCTCATTGTTGACGGTCTTTTTCGCGACCTCATCGCTGCGCTCAATCTTCCACTCCTCGATGGCGCGCGGGCTGATGTCGTCGAGCGACGTGTCCTGAAAAACCTTGAGCCAGAGCTCTCCGATCCGCTCCTGGTCTTTCCAGGCTTTGGCGCGGCCACGGGCCTCAAGCAACTGAGTCTGCACGGCTTTGCGGAAGCCCCACTCGACAACTGGACGCTTGTTCAGCTCGGGCAACTTCTTCCCGGTCAGCGCCTCGGCTTTGCGCTTCACATAGAGCAGCCTGGCCTGGGCTTTGCTGCCGGCCTTCTCCCGCCGCTCGTTGTGTTCAGCATCGTAATATCGGACCCACCAGACGCCGGAGTCCTTCGGCCGCTCGAACAGACCGCGGTCCTTTCCGCCTTCACGTGCCATCTTGCTGAGCCTCCGTGGTAATAATCTCTTCAAGAACGTCTTCGACGTGCTCGGATAAGCTGGGCTCAGCAAGGTCCAAAGCAAAGGAAAGTGCTTCCGACTTTGAGGCGCTTAACACTTCCAACCGCTGTTCAAAAGTGACAAGATCGGCTGGGCACTGCCTCCAGGGGTCCCAAGCTGCGACAGACGTCCCTTGATCACTCGCCTTGTAAGCCTGAAGATGCTGACGCATCCAACCTCGCAGAGACGGATTTTCTTGCCAGCCTTCCCCCAGAAGAGCACATTCATAAGTGAGATCTTCTATGGTGAAGCGTTTAGCAAATTCTTGGCATTTTTCGACCAGCTCCGTCAAGTGTGCTTGATAGGAGTCTTGGAGGTTCCAAAAGTTCCGTAGTGGCTCCGTTATCCGCTTGAGCTCTCTTTGAGCTGACTCACGACGGAGTGGGGAGCGGAACCGGGATACCAATTCGGAAGCCTCTCGGGTCAATACGTCGCGCTCGAAATCCGCACGGCGTTTCATTTTGGCGTCTTGGCTCTCTTGGTGTCCAAGTGCAGATTCGTGAAGTTCTGCGTTACGGTCAAGTGCCCAGGTCGTGATTTCGGCTAGACGGCAGCCACTGTAGTTAGGGATAGTCGCAGTCAGAACGTCCAGAAACTGGGTCGAACGCAATTCCATCCACACGGCGTGCTCTTCTTGCTCAACCTCCTCCACAAAGGTCTTCACCCGTTCGCAGAAGCCTTCCCACCGCTCAGCGTGTTCCGACATAGCCAGCAGCGGACTGGCATCTAGAACCGAAGGTCCCTGCACAGTTGGGTAGGGTTCTAGAAAGCCTAAACACTCGAGTTGTTCAAGATTACAATGCCGTGGCTCCGCCGTCGCCCGCTCCCAGTTTGAGACCGTAGAATGGTTAACTCCCACACTGTCGGCCAACGTCATTTGCGACCAGCGCTTGGAGGCTCTCCAGCGTCTTAAGGTCTGGCCCCAGGCCAAGAGCTTCGGCGAGAGTGGGTCAGTGATACTTGCGTCCAATTTACTTCACTACTCCATTTTGAATTCTGTGATTCAAGAAGACTCACAGTCAGCTTAAAGACCGCTGACGATACGCGCGTTATTATTTGCAAAGAAGTTCGACGGCACCCCTCGGAACTACTATCGAAAATTAGGGAGAAACTATGAAACACGACCACAAGAAAAAAGACTTAGCAATCTCCGATGCCCCTGGCTACGACCCTCGGTTCGACGTAAAGGGCGCGGCGAGATACGCGAATCGGTCGGACGAAACGATCCGTCGAGCTGTTCGGTGCAGAGAACTGGCCTGCGAACGCCCCTCAGCACGGGGCCATATCCGGATTAAGTTATCAGCTCTCAATCTTTGGCTGAAGCGGATGGAGGAGCCGGCCCGCAGGAATGCTTAGGTGTTCTTGCAGAGCGACCGATGATAGGCGTCCCTGGCATGGTGGTTGCGGGCTTCTCGGCGCTTTTGGCCAGATTTGTTCTTCCGACACCGGTCGGAGCAATTGACCTTGATTCTTTCTCGGCCACCGCTCCGTTGGCGTCCCCGGACAGAAAACCACTTGTCACACTGCTCACAGCGTCGGACTAGAGTCCCAGAACTCAAATCCTGAGCGAGTTGAAGCCAAATCGCGTCTCTCAAGTTCTTGGCAACCACCATCGGTTTACCCCGCAAATCCAGACTCACAGAACCGACACCTCGCGAGCCAATTTCAAACTTCAGGAAGTAGAGTATCTGCTCTTTCAAGGCTTGGACTTGCGGATCGTTCGGGTCTGGATCGTAGTCCAGGCGGCTCAGGCGCTCCCAATTTTTCAGCGATTCTTTGAGTGTCATAGTCTGGAACCAGTAGGTGTCCAAAAGCTCCGCATAAACCCGCCCGTGAATGGATGGCAACTGCGTAGGCACGCCCAACGGACCGTATTGGCCTGCAAATGACGCGAAAGCTTCAGGAGTTGTGCACTCAGCCAGGCGAAAACCGGCTGCCAGGACGTCCATCTCTGGCTGCTCCTTGATCGGCTTAGCCAGATAGGGTCTGTGAAGAAGCGAGGCCTCTTCGAAGACCAGGTAGCGCTGAAATTCCTCCGGTGCCTTCGCAAAAATCGACGACGGGTCCCGAGCAACTGTGAAAAGTCGATCGTCCTCGATCTTGATCCTGGGCTCCTCGACTGACTGGTACCAAATCCACCAAGGGCCCTGCTCTATCGCTTCAAGGATAGGGATGGAATCCTGGTAGACCAACTGCACATGATTCTGACGACGCATAATATCTATTAATCGTCGTTCTCAGATGAAAACCCTTCTGGCATGGTAGGTGAACGCCGCTGAACGCGGTCACTCGCCACTAAAGGAGGCCCAAGCCTATGAGCGCTACGCACGCACTTCCACCAGCCATAACCCTTCAAGAGTTTGGCCGGCTCTACGAGATCCCTGATGACCAACTCCACCGCGTGGTGCGTATTCTTCCGCCCGACTGCACCTTCCGGATAGGAAAGCGCTGGCGGGTTCTTGTGGGCCCTACGGCCGCGTGGGTGAACGCGGGTGGCAGCCTTGGCTCCTAACCGCTCGACCAATACCAACGACGCCCTCGTGGCTATCCGTAATGCCAATGCCATCTACTGCGAGGGGCTGCTTCGCTCGGAGTGGTTAGATGAAGGCTTGGTTTGCCAGGCACAATGCAGTCGGTGTAACGGCTGCTTAGTGGTGGACCTAACGGACAGTCTCGGCTCAGCCGAGTGCCTAGACTGTCGCCGGAGTTGGTCGGAACTGGCCCACTATGCAAGTGAGTCGGCGCTGCCTCTGCCGCCTTGCGCCGTCCCCAATCTATTTGACTCCATCCATGCCTAGCTTGGCTTTTGCCAAAACACCGTAACGACCGAAAGGAAGCGCACTCAACATGTCCCCTGGGAACGAGAAAGCCGCTGTTACTAGCAGCGGCCCTCAAACGACTCAACCGAGTCATTCTATCACATTCAAGCCTCACGGAAAACCCCGCTTTACCTCGCTGGAAACGGCATTTGCCTGGCTTCTCAAACAGCCTTTGGCATCGCCATCTTTTGCAAAACCGCAGCTCGCTCCAGCCGCCACGATAAACTGGGCCTTGCGTCCTCGGAGGCTGGCTTGAGTTGGAACCGAAACGGCGAGATGGCCGCGAAGCCCGACGCGACCTCCCCTGCCCAGCCTGCGGCAGGGCCAGTCGGTGCGTGGTTTACCCGACCGGCGCCTGTTGGTGTTATCGGGTCGAGTCTACCCGGCCAAGGACAGACAAGAACGGTTGCCCGGGATGGGTCCACCTGCCAGACGGCGAGCGACCCGCATCTAAGTGGGAGCCTGAATTCCAGCCCGAGCGCCTCCCGGCTGATCGGCTCGCAATCTGCTATGAACACCTTTTGCAGCAGCTGTCCCTTAACCGAGAACATCGTCAGCATCTCCGGGAAGTCCGCGGCCTATCAGACGAGGCTATTGAGGGTTACGGTTTCCGCTCAATCCCTCACCCGGCCGTTGCTGCAGTCATTGCCGCTCAGGTGGCCCAAAGCCATGCTGACTGGGAGCGCATCCCCGGGCTCGCCAATCGGGCCGGCAAACCTCGCCTGGTCTGCGGTGCGAATCCCGGAATTCTTATTCCTTGTCGCGACCTTGACGGCCGAATCGGCGGCTTCCGACTTCGCCTCGACCACCCACCAGAGGGAACAGGAAAGTATCGGTGGCTCTCTGGCGGAGGCGGCCCATCGTGCGGTAGCATACCGTCCTGGTGGCCAGCCCCGACTCCCCAAACACGGCTTAGAGTTTGCGAGGGCGAGATCAAAGCCTCAATCCTCGCGCAATATAAGGGATTGCCGTGCATCGCGACACCCGGATGCCAGGACTTGGCCAGCCCCCAAGTGGTTGAGTGGCTCAGACTGCTCAAGCCCGAACTCGTACTTCTCACAATCGACCCCGACAGTTTTTGGAACGGGGACGTTGGCAGCGCCGTCGATCGAGCTTGCAACACCCTTCGCAGGTTGCCTTACCCGTTTCAGGTCGAGGTGTTTCCATGGAGCTAAGTAACCCACCTGGGCCTGATGAGCGCGCCAAACAAGGCGTAGAGCCGGCGCGCTACCCGCCAGAAATTATTCAGGCCAGTCTCGCAAAGAAAAACGGCCAGCCTTTAGCGGCTGGGGACGTTCTGCCTGGGCTGGCAGCCCGCGAAGCCATTAGAAATGAATCGAATGGACGGCCGCAGGGCTGGCCCCAGCCCGATCCGTTTGAAGTGCGCGATGACCGCACCTCTGAGCCGCCGGTATGGATACTGCCGACGACTTACCGAAATCAAATCAACAAGGTCTCTCGCGCGAAGCAGGTTGCCACTGGAGCTGTGATGGCGTCGCTTTTCGGAGTCTTGAGCTCAATTTGTGCAGGGCGCTATCGGGCCAGTTTCACGCCTCAATACAAGTCTCACAGTCACCTCTTCCTGTTGCTGGCGCTCCCGTCTGCTGGCGGAAAGTCGGAGGCAATTAAGGTCTATGCCAAGGAGGTCTATCGGGTCCAAAAGCGGCTACGCAAGGCCATCCAGGAGGCCAACGACCGACACGCCCCGGAAAGAGCGAACCTTCAAAAGCAAATTGCTGCGATGGAGAGCGGCTCGCCTGAGGATTATCCGGGCCAACTCAACGAAGCCAGGGAGCGCCTGCAGGACATCGGTCCCCAGCCGCTGCCTCAGTATTTCCGAAAAGACGTGAGTCCCCAAAAAATTGGTGTGCTTTATGCCAAGCACCAGATCGTCTGCGTGGTGATGACCGAAAGCGCCGACTGGATCGGCCTGATCATGGGATACGGTAAAGACCAGGGGGCGCAAACAACCATGGTCGTCTGTGGATTCACCGTGGAACCCGTGGGCGAGGATCGCATCACTCGCGAAGAGTCAGCAAGTAACCGCCCGGTGCTATCCTTGTTTCTGGCCTGTCAGACCGCGGAGGTAAAGAAGTTTATCGCCGACCCAGTGGCCCGGCAGCGCGGTCTCATTGGCAGAACCCTCGTTTTCTCCGCACTCTCGTTTGTCGGCAAACGGCTGCCTTATGACCAACGCCCAGTCGTAACAGACGATGACATGGCCGCCTGGAACTCAGCCGTAGACCTGGTCACCTCCGAGATCCCCGACAGGGACGACGATGGCTGGCTACCTCTTGATATCCCGGTCTCGGCGCCAGCCTGCTTTCTTTATGCTCGCCTGTTTGAGGTCGTCGAGAAGCGCCTGAGCAGTGACTCCCCAGACATCAGGCTAGATGACTTAGAAGACGTTGCCGGGCGCTCCCTTGAGCAGGTGGGACGAATCGCAATTCTGCTTCACGTCCTGTGGACGACGTCTCGGCAAATTAAGCCGACCGAGGAAGAGATCACTGAGGGGACTGTGTTCAGGGCTTTCAGCCTGGTCCTTTGGAATCTTCAGGGATTTTTGGATATGGCCTCCGCCAGCCCCGTTGGTGGTCATCAACTGGCGTTGGAGTTGTGGTCGGCCTTGGACGGCAGCCCCCTGTTCGGCAAGGGATTCTCGACCCTCAAAGACTGGCTTCGTCTCGGCCCCAACCGCTGGCGTTCCAGTGCCGCCACGGAGCCCCAGCTCAAGATTCTCGAGGAATTGGGCTACCTAGTCGTCAAGTCCGTGAAGAATTTCAGGGGACCGGCCTCCAAGGTTATCGAGCTCAATCCCCTTGCTCGTGGCCTTGCACCGGCGACGGTTGCGACGGTTGCGACGGTTACCCAAAACCCTCTGTTTCTCGAGGTCATAGCGTCTCAACCACATCTGCGAAAGTATCTCAAGTCCAGCGACGGTTTGGCAGAAAACAGTAAACCGTCGCCAGATGAATCCTCTCGTCGCAATGACTCCCGCGCCTCTATGAGTCCTGCTGGGAAGGGCTCAAGTGATTCCGTCGCAGCAGTCGCAACCGTCGCTGAGACGGGCGGAACATTTCCCCGATTTCCAACTCACAACGCTCCCGAGTTCGTCGACCTGCCGGAGATGTTTTGATGGCCACCGACCTGCGCGCATTGCGCTTGAAACGCGGCTTGAAGCTCAACGAGGCTGCCAAAGCTATCGGTATGTCCCAGACAATTCTCCGAATGATTGAGGACGGCCCCATCAAGCCGACCGCTCACGAATTGCGGATAATCCTCGCGGCCTACGCTCCGCCAGAAGCCTCTAAAGCGCCGGCCAAGCTGGATGCTCATCAGGGCGACTTGTTCAGCGGCGG
>Ga0075012_10005471_pt1 | contig 11655 bp, 9 predicted proteins | sample All_14_2_FD_71474 | JGI IMG/M metagenome (GOLD analysis project Ga0075012, IMG submission 71474) | Freshwater microbial communities in response to fracking from Pennsylvania, USA - Allegheny Zone_MetaG_DW_15 | ecosystem: Environmental > Aquatic > Deep subsurface > Groundwater > Drilled...
CTCCTAAAGACCGGGAGCGGAAACACGGCCCAACCAACCAGTCCGATTTTCTTGGGGGAAGGACACCCGAATTCCGCAAACAGTTTCGAAAAACTGTCCACATCGATTCCCGGATAATCGGGTTCCGCCGGCTCCCGGTATTCCACGAGCTTCCGCACATCGGCGATTTTCGTCCGGCTTTTGGCGAATGTCTCACTTTCCGGTCCGATCAAGAGACAAACCGCCCCGGACGGAAAAATCAGCACTCCGGCCGATTCGAACAGAGGCCAGTAATCCGATAAGTACCGCACATTGGCAAAGTCCGCCTCGTTGGAGTGAATCAGCAAGGCGTCGAGTCCGGAACTCTTTACGATGGCGACCGTCTTCGCCAGACGGTCTTGAAATTCGCTGTCGGATATGCGAGGTAGGCTTTTCATATAAACGGTTATATTCTTTTTTCCTGAGTCGTCAAGATCGAAAAAATCCGAATACCAGTGGTAGGGACGGTTTCCCCAAACACTGTTTTTCAGGTCCAAATGGAACGAAGGCAGCGGTGTCCGTCCCGCTGGTCAGTCGGAGAAATCCGATCTCAGGGAAGGCCGGGGGTCGAAAGAGCCCGCCCCCTCTTCGGGAACTGATTCCTTTCAGGAATGGAACGACCCCAATGCAAAATCGCCGGGATGCGGACTTCCCGTGGCAGCTCCGCGGTGGGATCCGTCACCTTGTCGATAAGAAGCTTCACCGCCATCTTCGCCAACAGATCCATATTTTGTTCGATCCTCGTCAAAGACGGCTGCCAGATATGGCAAAGGGGCAAATCGTCAAAAGAGGCAAATCCCACATCGACACCAAGGATCAGTCCGAGATCCATCAGGGCAGACAAGGCACCCATGGCGAGGTTTTGGGTCAGGCAAACCAAAACCCGCCCTTCAACTTTTTTTCGACCCATCCGGGTTACTGTTTCGCGGGCCCCATCGATTTCGTTTTCCGAGTCAACGCGAACGGCACGTGATCCATAAACGCGCCGAACTCCGTTTTCCCGTTCCAGCAGGCTATCGTCATCGTCTGAGGCGGTGAGCATCAGTACTTTGGCGTGACCCGCATTGTGGATTCTTTCCGCCAGGTCATGGCCGGCCTTTTCGTTGTCGGTGATGACCGTTGGAAAGCGGTCCGAAAACCCCGGACGGTCGAGCACAACAAGCGGGAAGGTTTTTGAGATTCCGAGGGCCGCCGGAGGGAGGGATTTTCCGTGGGGGATCCACAATAGACCATCGACACCCTTGCCCACCATGGTCTGGATGAGCTTCGCCTCCTGGCTCGACTCCGAGGTCGAGTGTCCTACGATGGTCTCATATCCCAGCGGCCGCAATTCCCGCTCAAGACATTCGACCAGGGTGCCGCTGAAAAAAGGAATGCCACTCGGAACCACAAACCCGATCATCATGCTCTTCCTTGTTCGAAGAGACCGTGCGTGGGCGTTTGGGATGTATCCCCGGCGTTTTGCCACCGTCTCTACTCTCCGAATGGTTTTTGGTGCATAGGTAAACCCATCGAATGAGCGGTTCAAAATTTTTGAAACGGTGCAGGTCGAAAGACCCAACTCTTTCGCCAAACTTGCTACCGTCACTTTTCTGGATCCCGGTTCCATCAGAGGTACATATGTCATGCCGAAAAATTCACAATCGGTATCCGCTATTTTGAAACGGTTGAAGACGGGTCAGAACGCGTTTTGGTCCGGAATGGACGAAATGAATTTATCCTGTTTTTTCACCCCGGAGCGCCGAGAGGCTATTCGTTGGCGGTAGAGTAAGTTTTTCGCACGCCGGGCTTTAGCTTTTCACAACCGCCTGGCGAGATCCGAAGTCGCCAATCATGGATCTGGTCGATGCTAAGAATTGGGGTGATCCGCATCACCTGTCTTTGTAAAAATTGCATGTTCGCTGGCAACGAGGAGTCCAAAATGGGGGGACCATCGAGGGGCCAAAAGACCAAAATGCCCGAGGCCGCATCACCTTTCATCCGCATGTCCCAATCACCATCTTTCCAGGAAAAATGTTCGACTTTCCAGCTGCTCGCCAAAACGCGTGGTTCTAGAGCGGAAAGGAATGAGATATGGCTCAGACGAGCGCTGCGCGGTGCCAGGGTGATTTCCCATTGGGAGCGATCGCGAAAGACACACTCCTCTTGAAAGAACTCAACATCGACAGTTTGCGATTCAATAGCCCCCATCGCATTGGTATCTATGAATATTTTCTGTTCGACATCTCCCCAGTTGAAGACCGCCATGACGATATCGGGAAGCCGAGAGTTATCCGCTACTTCGGAGAACAGATCGCCGCGTGTCCAGACGACTGACGCGGGTTCATTTTTTGAAAGATGGTGGTTTTCCCCAATAAATGCGGGCTCTCCATTTTTCGGAGAAAGCAGCAGTTTTTGGAGGGAACGCAGCTTCTCGCGTGGCTGGAGAGCTAAATCTCCCGCCAACTCACACACCGAACGGGTCACCGCCGCCCATGCCCAAAAAACCATTCTTTCATTTTCTGAAAGACGTTCCAACAAGCCGATGGAATCGGAGTTTAAAATGCAAAAACGATAGGCTTGAACGTGCAGCAAGAATGTGCCGGTCAGCGCAGTGTATTTGATGTTTTCCCATCGTCCGTTGCCGATATCGATGCCGTATCGAACATTATCCACCCATGCGCTGAGGAAAGGATTTCCTGTAGAAATGTCACAAGCCATCGTTAAGAAGCTCGTTGGGGCCAGGCGCGAGCGAAACAGAGAAAAAAGCCAACCTCTCCATTCATAAGCAGTCTTTTCGTCGGACTTGAGCCTAAAGCTGTTGTTTTCGAAAGCGTATGACCAAAAATCCAGCTTCAGGGATTCAAATCCCCAATCGTCAAAGAGCAGCTTTACCACGCGATCCAGGTAATTTCGAACTTCGGGAACAGACGGATCCAACACGCAAAGTCCCTGCGATTCGGTGTCTCCGAAAACGGTGTATAGTTCAGGGTCAGCATCCGGCCAAGGCTCCGCATAAACCATCCACTCGGGATGATCCTGTGCCAAAGAGGCGTTGGAAACGAGATTCAGTCCGAGCCAGATTCCTGGGATGAATCCGTCATCGGCAATTCGATTTCTTACTGCGCGCATTCCATTTGGAAAGCGGTCCCTGGCCACAGCATGCGCCGGCTCGTAAAAAAACGCGGCCCCTAACCGTCTCGGGCACAGAAGCTTTGCGTCTTCGTCCGGATTGAGTCCATGTTCAAGTTTGGCCCAATAGTCTGCTGTAATTTCGTAGAGCCCACCATCCGCGTAGCCATCGTCGATCTGCAGTGCTCGAACAGCGGGAAACCGCTCCTTCAACACTTTCACCGTTCGTTGTATGAGCTCTTCACTGACATCCCAGAAGTTGGGTTTGCGATCGTTCCAAGAACCCCAACTCGTAGCGCGAGCTAGCGGTGAAAGCGATTTACACGGAGACAACTTTTCACAAAGCGCATCAAGATATCCTGAGAAGGCTTGGCTCGGGGTATCGGCTTCTACCCATTCGAAATACAATATCTCCCCTGCGTACCGTTCTCCTTCGGCAAACCGCTTCGCATCGATGCCTGGTGGCGCCATGCTTCCGTCAAGCCGCAAACGAGAAGGTGAAACATTCTTACCACTCATTGTGTGTTTCCAGACCGCTTGAGTGAGGACTCCGTAAACAAAACCGCATTTTTGGCCGGTTTCTTTTAGCCACATTCCGGGAAAACTCTGCCAACGCCCTGAATTGAGAGGACGTTTCCAGTCGGAAATTAGGACCCAATAGCTGCCCTCCATCAGGGGGACATTCTGGGACGCCCCTCGGATGTTGTCCCCATGAAACATGGAGACTTGGTCGGTATCGGTCCACCCTGTTAGCTCTCCGCTGCCTTCGACCGACCGATACATTTTCCACTCTAGACCGTCCTCAGGAGCGATCTGACATTGCCAACACGCTCCGGCGCCACAGGAAGTTATTGCAACATCTCCCCGATAAATCCGTCCGCGGATATTCCAACGCAGACTGACGGCAAGCTGACCCACGCTGCTTCGTTCAGCCAGCTCGAGGCAATTGGACTCATTCAAAATCCCCTCCTCAACGTGGAGTAGGGGGAGGTTTATGAACGCTGAACGGCCAAGGGCAGAAAGAAGAATGGCGTTCGGCTGCAAAGAAAGCTTTATGCATTTATCCATTGACAGTCATCGTAATGACATGTAAACATCACCCTCGTCCAATGGAAAATTTCGAGAAAAATCTTTTGCAGAGGCCCCCGCTCTACCAGCAGGCCGCCGACATCCTGCGCTCCAGGCTGGCGAAGATGAGTCCGGGTGAGTGCCTGCCTGCTGAGCGACTCTTGGCAACGGAATATGGAATCAGCATCACGACCGTTCGGGAGGCGGTTCGAATCTTGGCCGCGAGTGGGTTGGTCGTGCGAAAGCAAGGGAAAGGCACGTTTCTCGCTGAACGAATGCCTCAGAAGAAGGGTTGGGTTGCCATCACCATCGATCAGGACGTCTCAGATCCCCGCACCTCGTCCATCTATCTAAAAATTGCCCAACAGGTTCGCGGACTACTGGAGGAAGAGGGCGTGGCTTCCCGGCTCTATATTGGGCGGAACCAACCCGCCCAAGAACACACGGATTTTCTGTGTCCGGAATTTTTTCAGGATCTGGAGGCAGGACACATATGTGGGGTTATAGGAGTTCTACTTTATGGGAAAGCGACTTGGGTCTCGGCGCTAAAAAATAGAGCGATTGATCTGGTAGGGTTCGGGGAGGACAAAAGTTACGGAGTCATTAGTGATGTCAGAGGTTTTTTTGTCTCCGCAATTACCGAATTGGCGCGAAGAGGAAAGCGCCGTATTGCGCTCATGTCATGGCAGGGCTACGACAACTGGCCCATTCACTATGATGACTTTTTCAAAAGCGTCCTCGAGGAAACGGGGCTTCCAGTCGTTGAGCCTTGGATAAAATGCGACCTCTATCCCGCCCTCAAAGGCGCTGGCTGGTCCATGCTTCGGGAAATATGGAGTGCTCGTGCTGAATGTCCGGATGCGGTTGTTGTGATGGACGATTTCCTTCTGGGAGACATTTCTTTAGCTGTGAGGGAAATGGGCATCGCCATTCCCAGCCAACTGGAGATAGCAGCGCTAATATCCCATCAATCGGTATCAGGATACACGTTCCCGCTCATCGCGTGGCAACCGAATATCTCGGAAATTTCTTCTGCTCTGGTGAATTTGGAGCTCAAGCTGCTGCGAAAAGAAACTCCAGATTCGGAAGTCGTCTACACCTCCATCGAACGCTCCCCCGAATGGGATCAATCGGAAAAAGATCCGCGACCAGACCATTACCTCGTTTTCCCCAAACAATAGCCAGCAGCAGCCCTACCTTGAGATCCCGGAAAATATTCATTTGATGAAAAATGAAAACTTCCTTTGATAAAAACCTCAAGGAAATCCCGATCGTCCCGAACCAAAAATAAAACCCACGCAAAAACATGAAAACGCAAAGACAAACACGAAATAGGTCCAGCCTGGCTGGCGGCTTCCTTCTGCTTGCGACCTTCGTGGTCGCCTCAGCAATCCTATCGACGGAGAGCCACGCTGCTGTTATCTATCGACAAAATTTCGGTTATCTTGGAACAAATCCAGGGACCGGCGAACGTACGACGCTGTCCAACGTTGGATGGAATGGACTCTCAAGCGCCTCCGTCGGAGGAAATGTAAACACTTCACCCGCGTACTACGTGCGTAATAGCAATTACACGGGACGTCCCACGAACTTGAGCAACGTAAATGCTCCAGTCTCAGCAAGCGACCAGTATGGATTGGTTCAGATTTTTAGAGCCGACAATCAAGCCTTGGAAAGCCTGATCTACACCGATCAATATTCAATTGATCGCACGGACTTTGAAATCGACACAATTTCTTGGTATGCTGCGGGAACTTCAGGAGGCGCGAACCAAGAGTCCCTTCGTGGAGCGCTGCAGATCGGTGGATCTTGGTATGTGAGCCAGCAGATGTTTGCCATTGCGCTGGCGGGAAACAACCCCGCAAACTTTGGCACCAGCGCCGGTCTTGTTTCTCTAAATATGGACACGGCTACATGGTACACTCTGACAGCAAGCGTTGGGTCTCCATTTGCCATCGGATCAGTCGCTACAGCCCTTCCGACCGGGGATGTTTCAGCATTTGGTCTATTCGGGGTTCCCCGCCAAGTTAATGGATCCTATCTTATGTTTGATTCGTTCACGATCGATGCCACGGCTGTGCCTGAGCCAAGCGGTATTCTTCTCGTTGGTGTTGCCCTCGCGCTGGGTTTCATTCTTACTCCAAGGACTCGCAACGGAAAGCTGAAAGCAGGCGTATAATGCGGCCGTTGTATTCGATTGGCTAAAAGTCCAATAGGAGATCCCCCGGCTCTGCCGGGGAGGCTCTCGAAGTTTGACTTATCGTGCAGACATCCAGTTCGTTTTGGAAGTGAGCCGCTCAAAGCCACAACCCAAACGAAACATGGAAGACTACAGAAATTTGAATCATACAAAATGGCAGTGCAAATACCGCATCGTATTCATCCCGAAATACCGGAGAAAGAAGCTTTACGGGGCGATCAAACGAAAGCTCGGAGAGGCATTTCACCGGCTGGCGCAGCAAAAGGAGTGCTGGATCGAAGAAGGACACATCATGCCGGACCACGTGCACATGATGCTAAATGTGCCGCCGAAGCTGGCGGTGTCCAGTGTGGTGGGATATATCAAGGGCAAAAGTGCGATTCACGTGGCGTGGCACTACCTCGGTCGAGAGAGGAACTACGCAGGCCAGGCAATCCGGGCGCGGGGCTACTTTGTGGATACGGTAGGCCGGGACACGGAATTGACCCGGCACTACATCGCCGAATGCCGTGGGTCGAGGAAAAAACGAGAACCAACAAGAAAGACTAAAAAACTAAAACAGCCCGCTTTGAGCGGATCCAATCCTCAAGCCCCCGGCTTTGCCGGGGGTCGCTGACTCATGAAGCTATTCTACGCGTTCATTGGTCTTCTGATGTTGACAGAGTTTTCACTTCGCGCCAACGAGGCGGAGGCAAATCCATCTAAAAGCCACAATCGATATATTGATGTAAAAGAATATGGGGCGAAAGGCGACGGCATTGCGGATGATACAGAGTTCATCCAAAATGCAATCGACGAACTTTCGGAATCTGGCGGCGTATTGTATTTTCCTGGGGGAAACTACCGGATCACGAAACGTCTTTTGGTTGGCGGTTCACATCCCAGACCCAATAAGGTAATTAATTATATCGAGATAGCTGGAGCCGGAAAAAATGCTTCGCGGCTTCTTGGAGATGGTGTCGATTACATCATCGGAGCCAAAACCGTCCTAAATGAGAAAACTGGGAAGCGAACCATCACCCACGGATTCTCCATCCGTGATGTCACGCTGGCGCCATTTTTGAACGCGAATTCAGACAATGGGTGTGGTGGGATCGATGCTTCCTACATGATACGGTGGTCAGTGCGGAACTGTCATTTTGTAGGACTAAAGACAGGAATTTATTCGGTGCAGCGAGCCGAGATGCCGGCTGACGTCCCTGACGCCCTTGCTGTGTATATCATTCGAATTCATGATAATCTTTTTTACGGTTGCGGCGACTATGCCATAAAACTGGGACGGATCTTTGACCTGTCAATCGAGAATAACGAGATCGAGCACGGTTCGGGTGGAATTAAAATCGGCGAAACGGGAGATGGATTTGACGCAGCGGCAAATAACATTCGCATTGTTAATAATGTCATCGAAGGACTTGGCTGGAACAGACCAGCGATTTCAGGGTCTTGCTGGATCGGTTCGCGCATTGTGGGAAACTACTTTGAAGCTAACGAGGGCGGAGATATCGAATTGATTGCCGGTGAAAAAGACGGTTGGATCCGGTCGGTTACAATTGCCTCGAATACCTTTCAGCCGAACAAGAGACAGCGAGAAGGAAGTTACGGACCCATCAAGCTTTCCAAGGCGTTCGATACGATACTCACAGCGAATTTTACCACCGGGGCGAATCTGTTGCACCCGGAGAGTTCCTCTTTGGGGCGCGGCGTGAATCTCATATCCAACACTCTGAACAACCCGGCGGAAATCGGGGACATCGCTGGCGCCCGCAGTGGTGATCCGGAGGACTATGCCGGGACAATCTCTCAATTCACACAACAAGCCGAGCAGTGGACGGTTTCAGGCCCAGTGGGGTCAGTCGGCATTCATTCCATGTTCGGCGTGCGTTTCCAGCCTAAGGGGCAGGAACCGCGCTCGCTACAATACGGGTCATCCGCTCCGACGGATAACGTAATGCGAAGACAGGCTGGTGAAATCATTTTTAATCTCAAGCCTTCGCTATCAAAAGACAATAAGATCTTGCTAGGCTGGGTTTGCACTGAAAGCGGCGCGCCTGGAGTTTGGCGGGCATTTTCCGCAGAGGCTCAATAATGGCCCACCTTATGAATAAAAAGCTTGTTGACCATGCGGCCGCCGATCTCTTTCTCAGATTTCCGTGTATGGTGTGCCTCATGGCAATTCTCGCCGGATCTCCACTCCTGGCTGCCGACTCCATGCGGTCAAAGCTTTTGCAAGATCAGGAGATAACCATGTTTGTTCCCTTTGATGACTCCCCGGACGCGGAGATTTCTGAGGAAGGTCTTGTAGCAAGCACAAGCGGGGAATCCGTCTTTGAAGATGGCGTAGTGAAGAGAGGAATGTCCTTGCCCCCTCAAGAAGCAGGATGGATTGCCTTCGCCGCTGGAAGGATTTTTGATCATCAGCGCGGCACGATCATGTTTTGGTTTCAACCCGGGTGGAATGGTGATGATGAGGTTGGGAAATACACCCTGGCTTGGATTACAATGCAGAACTCGGATAAATATTTCGCGATCCATAGATCGTTGAATTCCAATCCCAAGGAGCTATTTGTCAATTTTAGCTGGGACAATTCGATGAATGTTCGGTCTCCGGAAATCTTTCAGCAGGGAGTATGGGTACTGATTGCGGTGACTTGGAGTGAAGAGCAACAGCAATATGCGCTCTATGTGAACGGCGAGATTGCCGCAGAGAAAGCTTGGAAGGCCATAAAAGATCCAGATCTCTATCGACCGGTTTCTTTGAAACTGGGAAAATACTATCCGCATGACGATGCAATAAATTCTTCCTACGACGAACTCATGCTGTTCAAGAGAGCTCTCTCATCGGAAGAGATCAGGGCGTATTTCAATGAAACAAATCCCAATCGATAGATGACGGCTTGAGAACTGCGGCTTTTCGCCACGGATAAAACACATGTTGCTTCAACCGTTCAATCAAGTCGGCCAAAAGCGAGTTAATTCTCCGGCTTTCTCTCTTATTGAATTATTGTGCGCGCTTGTTATTGTGGCAATTCTTGCGGCTTTGTTGATCCCCATGTTTCGTTCCTTTAAAGAGAAGGGAAATGCGTTAAAATGCCTCAACAACCAAAAGCAGATTGTGAGCGGCATTCATTTGTATGCCGCCGACAATCAGGGCGCTTTGCCTCCTTACTATCGAATAGGCAGCAACGGATCCATGGATACTTCGAGTGTTTGGACAACCTTGATTCAGCCTTACATTCCTCCACCGCCCTTCAAGTATATCGGTCTTTCCTGGCTGAGGTGCCCATCTGCTCCAAAAACCGTGTCGACAACGATCGGGGTAAACTACGCAGAAGTGGCAAACGTCGCCCCATTCGGGATTGAGGGGCCGGGTCGTCCCGGCTCCATGAAGTTGATGCAAGTTTCTCCGACGACGGTTCTCACCGCGGACATCCAAAACCCGTCCGGACATGCCTGGTTCTTAAATCCTAGACAGTTTCCGCTCACGGTTGACAGCGACGGAGACGGTATTGCTGACACGAGGCCGGGCAATCCGCCGAATAACTGGTTTATGGCGCGGCATTCGAAATCCGCCGTTTGCAGTTTTGCCGACGGGTCGGTTCGTCTTGTGACGTTGAAGGAGTGGGGTTCCACCCAAAAGCTCTGGGGCCCATGAGGGACAACTTCTATGACTTCAAAGAATAGCGGTTTCGATCGCCCCACGACTAATTCCTGTTAGATTCATGCCCGCGAAAATCATTGAGGAAAAAATCATTTCCCATCCCAGGGGATACTGCGAAGCATGGCCCACCTTGGTGAAGCGGAGCAGTGGTGAACTAACGTTGGTCTATTCTGGTGGCAGGGATTCGCATATTTGCCCTTTTGGAAGAATCGAAATGATGGTTTCGCACGACGACGGTGAAACGTGGTCCTGGCCGCGTATAATCCTCGATTCCGACATTGATGATCGCGATGCAGGGATCGTGGAAACCTCGTGCGGAACCCTACTGGTTACCACTTTTTCGCACAGCTACTACGAGGATATTATTCGCGATGTGGAGAAGGGGCTTAAGGTTCCCTTCATGGCGGAGGGGCAAGTGCGGGGCGAACTGTTGGTCCCCGAACGCCTGCCTTTTTGGCGGGCGGCCAGGGACCGAGTGGGATCTGATGAGCGGAAAGCTCAAACCGGTGAATGGGTGGTCAGATCCATAGATGGAAGTCGGTCTTGGTCACCCCAATATCGCTGTCTGGTAACCAGTCCACACGGCCCCACACTGTTGAGGGATGGGCGCATCATCCACCTTGGCAAAGAATTTCGAGAGGGTGCTCACCGTATAGGGGCTTGTGAATCGAAGGATGATGGAATGACCTGGGACTGGCTAGCTGAGATTCCCGAGGTGACCGAGTTTCCACACTCGGGATTGCATGAGCTTCATGCCGTTGAGGCTTCTGACGGCTCGATTGTTGCGCACATCCGTAATCACAACGTGTCTCATAAATTCGAAATCCTCCAATCGATTTCGACCAATGGAGGACATAGCTGGAGCAATCCTCATCCGACAGGAGTTTGGGGATTCCCCTCTCATTTGTTAAGAATGCAGGACAATCGGTTACTAATGACCTATAGCTATCGCCGTGCACCCTACGGTATCTGCGCGCGTTTTAGTAATGACAACGGGAAAACGTGGTCGAACCAACTAATGGTTTCTGCGGACTGCGATTGCCCCGATTTTGGATATCCGAGCACGGTAGAGTTATCCAGCGGCATTCTATTGACGGTGTGGTATGAAGCAAGGGGCGATAGTTCAAAAACGGTTCTTAGACAAGCTAAATGGACCTTCGCGGAAGATTTATCATCAGTTCCGCCACCGGCATGACATCCAGGCGACTTGCGAGCCAATGTCGTTTTACATAAGTACAGCTCTTTAAGCATTCTTTGAAACGGAATGAGGGAGCATGGGCAAAGCAAATACGAGGCAGTGAGGTCCAGCCACGGGCTCGGGGAGGCGCGCATTCCCGACCTGGCGGCTGGTCGTCGATAAACACCGGCTGTCTCTCCTGATATCCTGAGTCTGGGTGGAGTTAAGACCATCGCGATCCCTGCCAAGAAGCGGAACTGGGTCGCCCACACTCGATTATTTGGAATCTCCGACCTGAACGCCACGCATTGCCACCGTCTCAACTCTCCGAATGGTTTTGGGGGCATAGGTGAACCCATCGAACGAGCGGTTCAAAATTTTTGAAACGGTACAGGTGGAAAGACCCAGCTCCTTCGCCAAACT
>Ga0075012_10005472_pt1 | contig 11655 bp, 8 predicted proteins | sample All_14_2_FD_71474 | JGI IMG/M metagenome (GOLD analysis project Ga0075012, IMG submission 71474) | Freshwater microbial communities in response to fracking from Pennsylvania, USA - Allegheny Zone_MetaG_DW_15 | ecosystem: Environmental > Aquatic > Deep subsurface > Groundwater > Drilled...
CATCCTGAAAAAGTCATGCTGTTCGTCAGGAAACCGGCACACGGCAAGCGTTTGGACGTTTGTCAGCAAATGTGCAAGGAGCTGGAGCAGACCGGCGCGATTCTTTTGCCTCAAGAGGATCAGACAGGCATCTTGAACTTCGCGCAACCGGCTTGATGTTGACCGGAGCCGGCTAATATTCAGGTGGCCGAAGAGATGTTTGATCAGATCCGGTTCACCGGCGTTGAGATGTCCCGCATTGACGACACCGAGCGCATTACCGCTTTCGCATAAGCAGGCTGATGCTGGAGCACAGTGTGAGCGCATAGCGTTGTTTCTGGGTGCGCGGTGGCTACGCCTTTACATGCCGGATGATCATGACGTACACTATCCGTCCGGTATGACGATTCTTCTGTTACGGCTCTCGAACATCCGCGACACGGCGGCTTCTTCGACCCACCGGCTGCTGGCGGATCTGGTTTGCGCCGCCCTGCCGGACGCCCGGGTCGACTTCGCTTTCCTGCCTCCAAAGCCGGCTCCCCGCGTCACGGGCGTCTTGTCGGGGAAACCGTGGTCGGAGTTCGACCTGATCCTCGTCTCCAATTCATTCGTCCAGGAAGCGGTCAACCTGCCGTGGCTGCTGCGCGCCAACGGCGTCGCCGCCTGGGCGGCCGAGCGCTCGGAAGCGTTCCCCCCGGTCCTTCTCGGCGGGTCGAACGCGTTTGCCTCACAGTGCCTCGTGCGCCCGGACGGGCAGGCGGTGCCGGACGCGATCTTTTTCGGCGAGGCCGAGGAGAGCCTGCCGCGGTTCATGCGGCGCTGGGCCGCGGCTTCGGGCGGCAAGCGCGAGCGGCTCACGCAGGCCGCCGCCGGCGTCGACGGTTTCTGGGTCACGGGCGCGCTTCCCGCAGAGCCTGTGATCCAGGCGGTGGCCCGCCTGCCGCCGCCTCCCCCGGCCATGCTGCCCGTGCTGGACGTCGAGACCGCAGGCACGGTCCGGCTCACCGTGGCTTCGGGGTGCGCCGCCTTCTGCTCGTTCTGCTTTGAGGGCTATGAGCGCAAGCCGTATCGCGAACATGCGGTTGCGGATATTCTGAGCCACGCCAAGCGGCTCAAGGCCGCCTGCGGCGCGCGCACGGTCGAGCTGGACGCCTTCAACCTCAACATGTACGCCGGCTTGGGCGAACTGATCGGGCCGTGCGTCCGGCTGTTCGACCGGGTCTCCTTCAAAAGCCAGCGCGCCGACGGCATCGCGGCCTGTCCCGCGATCATCGACCTCGAACGTGCCGCCGGCAAGCAGTCGTTCACTCTCGGCATCGAAGGCATCAGCGCGCGGATGCGCGCGTTTCTTTCGAAGTCGCTCTCCGACGCCGACCTCTTTGCTGCGCTCAAGGCGCTGCTGGAGCGCCGCGTGCGCGAGCTCAAGCTGTTTTTCATCCTCACCGCCTACGAGACGCCCGAGGACCTCGACGCGTTCAGCGACCTGTGCCTGCGCCTCAAAAGCTGGCTCGGCCGCCCGAATGCGGGCCCGCGCGTGGTGCTGAGTTTCGGGCGCCTCGTGCGCATGCCCAACACGCCGCTGGCCTATGACCGGCTGTTTCTGGATGAGGCGGAGTGGCGTTTTTCAGTGGACGGCGTGGCTGCGGCGTGTCGCCGCGCCCAGCTCGAATGCCGGTTCGCCACCGAGTGGCCCGACTACCTCGGCACCCAGCGGCTGGCGGCTTGCGGTCACGAGTCGGCCGAAGCGGTCGTCGCGCTCGCGGAGGCTGGCCTTAGCTACCATGCCCCGTGGCGGCTGCCGGAAGCCCTGCGGCTGTGCGCGGCCCTGCCTTCCGGCGCCCCGGCCGCGGCCAACGCGTTTCCGTTTGTGACCCGGACGGTTTCCGCCTCGTTCCTGAAAGACCGCTGGGAGATGGCGCAGCGCTTCCTCGACGGCGGCTATTGTCTTGGCGAAACGTGCCTCGGGTGCGCCGCCTGCGCCTCGCCCGAAGAGCGGCAAGCCCTCGCGCAGCGCGAACGCACGGCGTCTGTGACCGAGGCGGCCGTCGAAGCGGTCGCGCGCGTCGAAGCGGACAAGCGGCGCCTGGCGCCCTGTTATCTGCGCGTGACCCTGCCTGACACGTGCGGCGGGCACTCGACGGAATGGGTGTCGGCGCATCTCATGCAGCACCTGTTGGCGCAACTCCCCGAGCTCACAGAAAACCTGCTGGTCGTGGAGGAGGCCCTGTTCGCCGCGGGCGGAAACGAGGAGAAAATGCCTGTTCCTGCGGGCGAGACGGTGTTAGCGCTGAAAGCGTGGGACACGCCGGCGCTTCTGCAGCGCCTGAAGGCCTCCGACCGGCTGGGGCTCAGCCTCAGAGCGCTTGAGCCAGGCACGGCCACATTTAAGCCGGGACAGTTTGCCCGAACGGTCTGGCAGGTGCGAACCGCCGCCGCGCCGCGCGATACTGCGCAGCGGGCGAGCGAGTGGATGAAAGGGCAGAACCTGCCTCACACGCTCTGCCGGTTGGGCGAGGGCTGGCGGCTGGAGCTTGCGCCCGCCGCAGCGAAAAAAAAGTGCGTGTTCGGTCTTGCGGTCGAGGGCGATAGTGACGGCTCCCGTATGGAGATCTCCTTTTCGCCCAAGGCCGATCTGCGTGCCCTGCTCGTGCGGCTGCCGCCCCGGGACGGCGCACCCCTCTGCGTGTGCACCGGGTTCCAGCTTTGACGCCGACCGATGCGGCGTGGGCACAAAAAACCCCGGAAACAGGCGGCTTTACCGCGTTTCCGGGGTTAAAAATTGGGGCGAAAAACGGGGCTCGAACCCGCGACCCGCAGAACCACAATCTGCAACCCGACCAATAAAGACAAGCCTTTTTGATTTTTTGTATCTTTCATGTTGCCTAAATCGAATTTTGAATGATATATTACCGCCATTCAAAGACGTTAGTTGAAACTAAAGAACGGCGGCAAGCCATGGCGCGGGAAATCGAAGAGGATACAGACACAGAACACCTGTTCAAGCGCGGGGGCGTCTGGTACGTCCGAAAAGTGCAGGACGGCAAGCGCCTGATCCAGACCACAGGGGAAACCAAGTTGAAGCTGGCGCGGATCAAACGCGACCGGATTCTGAATCCCTACAACCTGCGGGATGAAAAGGAGCGGGCCGAGGCCGTTCTAACGAGGGTGTCCAATCTCGACCAACAACTTGCCGTGATCGAGGACGGCAAGCCCGCAACCGCCATTGCGTACGGCTGGCAGGCGTATCTCGAGCAGAGCAACCGGCCGGACAGCGGTGAATCGACCCTGCGCCAGTACGAATTCCAATATGAGGCGTTTGCAAAGTGGTTCGCTGACAACCACCCCAAAGCCGACAAGGACGGGAACCCGATCCACTGGGAGTTGAGGCACGTCACGCAAGCCGACGTTGACCACTACGCCGCACACCTGATTAAGAAAGTGTCCCCTTCCACCTTCAACCGTCATATTGTCCTGCTGGCCTTGGTGTGGCGCGTTCTGGAAAAGCCGGCGCGGATATCGGGCAACCCTTGGAAGAGCATCGAGCGCAAGCGGTTCGCCGTCCACTCGCGCCGGGAATTGACGCTCGACGAATTGCAGCGCCTGTGCCAGGCGGCGCAAGGCGAAATGCGGCTGCTGCTGGCGCTGGGTATCTACAGCGGCCTGCGGCTGGGGGACGCGGCTTGCCTGCAATGGTCAAACGTGGACATGGTCAAGGGCATCATTACGCTGATCCCCACCAAGACGGCGCGCCGCTCGCAGAAGAGAATCACCCTGCCCATTCACCGGACGCTATACGGCTTACTCTCGGAGATCCCGAAAGGCGAGCGCACAGGACACGTCATGCCGGGGCTGGCAGAGCGGTATCACGCATACGACGGGGCGCTGGCCAAGGACGTTGCGGCGCTGTTCCTGTCGGTCAACATCAAGACCGGGGCGAACGCCGTAACAGCGGCCGAGAAAGAAGCTGCCGAAAAAGCCAAGGCGGACGGGAAAGAGCCACCAAAGGCAAAGCGGGCCGCTAAACGCGCGAGCGCGGAATGCGGCTTCCACTCCCTGCGGCACACGTTCGTTTCCCTGTGCGCTGCGGGCGGGGTGTCGCAGAGCGTGGTTCAGTCGCTTGTCGGGCACGGATCGCCGGCCATGACCCAGCACTATACGCACATCGCGATTGAGACCGCACAGAATGCCGTCGCGCTGCTTCCCGACGTGACCCGCACGCAGGCCCCGGCTGACCCTGCGGACGCGCCACAAGCGCCCGGCGCGTCACTGCTGGCGATTTTGGAGGGCATGACCGCCAAAACCTGGAAGGCCGACCGCGCGAGGCTGCTTAAAAGATTGAAAAAAAATGAGACACAAAGGAAGGATACGCCATGATCGAAGCGACACTATCCGTAATCGAGACGCTGCTAAAGGCGGACGGCATTTCCGCCAAGACGGTTGACACGGTCCGCGCCGTGATTCTGAATGACGGCATGGTTTCAATGTCACACGCCCGCCGCGTGCTGAACCTCGACCCGCAGACGATCAAGCGCATGTGCCAGCGCCACGGAATACGGCGCGAAAGCCGTTTCGGGCGCAAGGGATCAATCGTTGACCTGCCTGCCCTGCTCGCATTAGAGCGCAAGGCATAACATTTCCCCGTGCGGCGGGTGCCGTGATCGGGGCGTACAACAACACAAAAAATCGGGGTGGAGATCGGCCGGAAACCGAACCCCACCCCTAGCGATAGCGCCAAGGAGGGCGCAACCGCATGACAATTACGATAACTGAATCAGTACGGCGCGGCAAGCGCGGGGCATACGTCAAGGTGAGTGACCCGACCCCCGCAGAGCGTGCGGCGTTCAACAGGCAGACCAAGGGCGCCGGTGTGACCAGAGCTGCGTTTCTGCGGCACGCCGTAATCGAGGGCTTGAAGTCGGCAAAATCGGCTTAAGGAACAAGTCACACAGACAGTACTGGACGCTTCCCGACATGCGCGGGGAGTGTCCTTTTTGTTTCTATTAAAACACTCACATTTCCTTTGTGTGCGATTATTGACAAGACAACATATACTTGCCCGTTGCCTTTTGAGTATATAGACCCGTTCGCACGATCGTGTGCGGGCACAACGAAAGGAAACAGAATGAAAGCTCCAACCCTTGTGGCGATGAAAGCCATATTTGATAGCGACCCGGCGCGGACCGCCGCCGACCGTCAAACCTTACTACGGACGCTTGGCTTGACCGACGCGGCGGGCACACAAGAACCCGCCGATAAAATCCTGTCGTTCGAGGAAGCGGCGCAACGGCTGCACCGTTCGCCGAGGGCCGTTCACCTGTTGGCAAAGCGAGGGATTCTGCGAAAGGCGAAACACCCGGGCTTTCAGCGGTGTTCTGGTGTTCTGGCATCCGACCTCGACAAGCTGCTTGCTGGCATGGTTGCAGAAAAGCAGGCGGTCTAACCAACTCAATAAACAAGGGGGTTTGTATGTCTGGAAATGCAACGGGAATTCGCGCGGCAAAGGCGTTCGTTGAAATGTACGTCAACGACGTCGGCATCCAGAAGGGGCTTAAAAAGGCCGAGGCGCAGTTGCGGGCGTTTCAGGCCCGCGTCGGTAAGATCGGCGGCGGTCTTTTCGCGGCAGGCTCGGCAATGGCGTTACCGCTCGGTTTTGGGACCAAAGAATTCGCCACCTTCGAGCAATCCATGGCGCGAGTGTCTACCATGCTGGAAGAGCCGCAAAAGTACATGGACGGTTTTTCGGCAGGCGTCAAGCGCATGGCCACGGAATCCGGCAAGAACATCAACGAGTTGGCTGACGGCCTGAAAGAAATTCTGTCCGCCTCCGTCGCGCCGGAATCCGCGCTCGGGATGCTCAACAACGCCAACCGCATGGCCGTGGCGGCGGATACCACCATCGGGCAGTCGGTCTTCACGTTGATCGGCATTATGAACTCCTACGGCATGACCGCCGAAGAGACGGGCCGGATTTCCGACATCCTTTTCGAGTCCGTCAAATGGGGCACCATGACCGTCGCCGGGCTGTCCGACGCCATCGGCACAGTGGCCCCCATGGCGAACGCGGCCGGGATGGAACTTGAGGACTTAATGGCCGTCATGTCCACGCTCACCCGCGCCGGGCTGTCCGCCGACGAGGCGGGCGTGCGCGTCAACGCCATGTTGAAGCAGATGCCGCGCGAAATGAAAAACGCGCTGAACGTGGCCAAACAGTTTCAAGGCATGGAGCTTGCCGACATCAACAAGATGATTCCAGAAATCCGCGCCGCGCAGGGTTTTGCCATTCTAGGCAACAACGTCGCCGGGCTGCAACGCGACATGATGATGATTCGCGACTCTGGCGGCGCGACGGATCAGGCGTTCAAAAAAATGGCCAACACGCTTATGCAGTGGTTCAACCGCCTGCGCGAGGCCATGCGGCAGGTCGCCATCGCGGCTGGCGAGGCGCTCGGGCCGGGCTTGAAGAAGTACGGCGACGCCGCCATCAACGCGCTGCGCGGGCTGGCGACGGTGATTGACAACAACCGCGGCGCGCTGGTCAAGTTTGCCAAAGTGACGGCCGGGATACTGGCGGTCGGCGCGGCCCTGCTTTTCGTGGCCAAGGCTGCGGCGCTGCTACTGGTTGTGAGTGAAATCGCGCAACTATTTTACACCCGGTGGACACTCGTTGCGGCGGCTGTTGTTGCGGGGCTTTATTACATGACCGACGGCTTCACAGAATTGCGCCGCATTTCAGAGGACGCTATGTCCGGCGTCAAGGCGGCGCTTGCCGGAGGCGACGCGATTCTCGCCGTCAAAATATTCTGGACCTCCGTCAAACTGGCGTGGTCCGAGGGCATCGCATGGGTAGAATCGAAGTGGAACGCGGCCGTTACGGCAATGGCTAAAACGGACAACTTCGTTTACTTTCTGACTTCTCAATACGGCATCGTCGGAGAGTTGCGCAAAATGTGGTGGGGCGCCGTGCGTGACATCAAGGACGCGCTGGCGTCGGTCGCGATTGGCGCGGCAAAGCTGGCACTGCTGACACCGCAAGGCCAGATTGCCGGCATGTTACACCCCGGCGACGAACGAAAGGCGCTGGACGACGCCCTTGCGGCAAGCGCCACGAAAAACCTTGCCGACATGCAGTCCAAGCAGTCCGCTTTCGACGCCGAGCGCCTTGAAGCGGTCGAAAAACTGAAACAGGCCAACGGCGCGCTGGACAATTCCGTTTCGGATCAGGCCAAGGCACGCCGGACCGAAATGCTCCTGCTTCAAGCCGAAATGCGCGGGCTCATCATCGACGCCAACAAGGTCAAGACCGTGCAGGCATCAAAGCCCGGCGCCGGACAAGGCTATCCGTCCGCAGGCGGACCCAACACCGCCGCGATAGCCCGCCAGATCGCCGAGGCCCGGATCGCGTTCGGCGTCGGCCGCTCGTTCGGATGGGGCGCTGGCGGCGCTAACTCCAAGTCGCGCGAGCTCGAGGTCGCCGAAGAAAGCCGCACCTTCCTTAAAAAGATCGAAACCAACACGCGCAACAGCGGGATAATCGTAGGAGTGTAAAAAGAAAAAATGAAAACTGTTGTTACTCACACTTCTTTCTTATGCCGGTCACGAAACAAGCCGGACGCCATTTTTCGTAAGCGCCAAAGGTGCCCGCGGTGCGGCGGGAAAACAGAGTTCCCTTTTTGGTCGCCACGTGTCAACCTTGGAACGTGTTTTTGGATTTGCGAAAAATGCACAAACAAAAACAAGGAGCTGCGGGCGCATAAACGCGAGGTGTACCTTGCCAATATGAAAGCCGGGAAGGCGCGAAAAGCGGAGGAGCGGCTGCGGGATAAAGAGACGCAGGACAGGATTGCGGCATCTCTGCAGAAAGGTGGTGCCGAGTGAGCGCTTGGAAACTTGCACCCGCCGAAATTGACCCGTTCAAGGAAGCGCAGAAGGCGGGGCGAGTGCCCGCAAACTACGCGCTTGAAACACACCCCGACGGGAGCGCCACGGTTTACGACAACAACACGAAAGAGGACGTGGAACGGCCGACGAGCACGCCAGCGCACGCACCCGCCGCCAGCGTTGCGCAAGCGTGCCCGGCACCCGCCGACCCCGACGTAAGGGCGGTTAAACAGACGGACGGCCGCACGGCCTTTTACAACGCCCGCACAGACTCCTTTGCCGAGACCGCCGCCCTTGCCGGGCTCGAAGGCGAATGCAAGGGCGCAGCGGTGCCGTGTGACACCGTTTCGGAATGGCTGGCAGAGCCGGATGAACCAGAGCAACCGATTGTTGAGGGGATAATCGACACTGGCGACCGCGTGGCGATTGTCGGCCAATCCAAAGCAAAGAAATCGTTTTTCGTGCTACAGCTTGCCCTGTCGATCGCGACCGGCACGCCGTTTCTGGGGCATAAGGTCACGCTTCAAAGGGTGTTACTGGTTAACGGCGAGATCCGCAGGGCGCCGTACAAAAAACGGGTGCGGCGCATGGTGAAAGCGATGAGGCTTGATCCAACGGCGCTGGGGGGGCTGGTCGTTATCCACACTTGCGACCAGGTGCCAGACAAAGAGCCTTTGAGGCGCGTACTTGAACAGGCGACCGAACACCGTTGCCAGGTTGCGGGGCTCGATCCGTTTTATACCTGCGTCGGTGACGAAAGCGACCAAGCCGAGGTTAAGAAAGCGGTTGAAGCCATGAAGATGTTTGCCGCCGATGGCGTTACTTTGGTGTCGGTTTTCCATTCCTCCAAGGGGAACATTGGGGACCGGCAGGCCATTGACCGCATATCGGGGAGCGGCATCTTTGCGCGTGACGCTTCCACAATGCTGACCCTGTGCGAACACGCCAGCGAATTGAATCACGTTGTGCTTACCACCGTCTGCAGGAACCACCCGCCGAAGGAAGCGCAAACGATTCACTTCAACGAGGGAGCGTTTGAACCGTCCGACGTTGCAGCCGTAGAGAAGACGGGCAGAACCCGCACAGCGCGAAAAGTTGACCCTTCCACCGTTGCCGCGTGTTTTACAGAAAAGCCGCTGGCATACAACGACGCACTAGAGGCGATAAAGACACGCTGCGGGGTAGGAACCAATTTGGCCAAAGGTTTTTTAAGGGAAGCCGTAACGCTGGGGTCTGTGTCGGTGACAACGGAAGGTCGGAACACGTTTTACACCAAACGCGACACGGTTTAATGTGGTTTAAACCACGTTTACTAAACTGTATTGACGTGGTTTAACTCCCCTTATAGGGAGTAAACCATATCATGTTTAACAGGTACGGGCCGAAATGACCGACACGCCGCAACAAAGAGCGCAGGCAAAATATCATACCGCGCTCGCCAGCCTTGCCGGTCAAAAAGGCCAGCGTAACGGGCGGCTGCTGGGGCTGGCCTCGCTGGGCATCATGGCGGGGTTTTCCGACGACCGGATACTTTCCGAGGTGCGGGCGGCGTCCGGCAATCCACCACTGACCGAGGGCGAGATCCGACACGCGCTGGCGAGCGCGCACCGGGACACGGCACCGCTTGACGGGGCTGCTGGTGCGGGGAAGTGGACACCGCCGCCAAAGAAGCCGCCGCCTCTCGGGCGGCGGGCCCGGGACTTCGTGCGGCGCATGATCCGCCACGGCACCGGCACGACCGGCGAGAACCTTATCGCCAGCTCCCCGCTGCAGGTGCCGACCGAGCCGTTAGAACAGACAGCCGTTTTCCTGCGAACACTCTACGCGACGGGCGATTGGCTTTTCTGCGGGGCTGAGAACGAAAGCGGTGTGGTCGGCCGGAACATTCAACGGGCTGGCGATTGGCCGGAATGGATAGCCGCAGCACCCGACCGCCTGCGGCACGCCATGCGGCAATTGGGAGTCGCCAACGCCGACGGCGTGCCGGTGACAGTTCGCACGCCGGAGCTGTTGATTGCGAACCCGCTAACTGGCACCGAGGGCGCAGGCAAAGATGGAAAGCCGTCCTATCGGTGCGGGGCATGTGTTGCAGTCGGGCGGTTCGCACTCGTGGAGTTTGACGCGCTGCCGCTACCCGAGCAATGCGCGTTTTGGGCTGGCGTGATCCGGTCGGGCACACTCCCCCTGCGGGCGCTCACCTTTTCGGGCGGCAAGTCGATTCACGGGCTTGTCGAGATCGGCGCGAAAGACGCGACCGCATGGGAACGGGAAATAGAAATGCTTCTATGTGCCGTCGCCAACCCCGACGCGCCGGCCGAGCAACAGGCCGACCGGGCTTGCAAGAATCCCGACCGGCTTACCCGGCTGCCGGGGGCCCTGCGCATGGACAAGGGCCGCGTGCAATCTCTGCTATGGCTCTCGCGCCACGCATTGCGCTACAGCCCCGCCGTCGCGTCGCGTGTCCAGACCTCCCCAACATGCACGCCGCCCAGCGCGACGCCACGGGCACCCCGTCCGGCACCGCCTGTGGCACGCTCTACGGTTCAAGCCGTGGCGGAACCCGGCACCGGCCCGCGGTCCGACCGCCTGCCCTGCTGCCGTGACTGTTGGAACTGGCAACCGTCGGGCGTCAAGCACGGGTGCGCCGCTGGCGTTGCCGGACGCCTGTCGCCAGACCACCAGGCGCCGTGCCCCCATGCCGACCCCGTGGCATAGAGTCTACCCATGATTCCACCAAATCTTGAACTTCACTATGATTGACCAAACGACGCCAACCAGAAGGCCCATGATTGGAAGAACGGACTGATCAGCGCCTTCCACATTCTGCCGGCACCCTCTTACCGTCATAACGAAACAGACAATTGTGACAATTGCCGCTAATAGTTGTTCCAGTTTGTAACTCTTTGCCGTCTTCTCAACCGTCTGTACTCTACCGCCGCAAGCCTGTGTTGATCCTCCGCCGGCAATAGGATACGCGCAACGCGGGCAGGATTCCGCAACGCTTGAAACGGAAGAACCGCATTCCGGGCATTTGATTAACGCCATGTTGTGAAACTTTCCGGTTTGAATGATTGAACTCGCGCCCTAATGTGAACCGGAACAGGCGTCACACTCCAAAGCGCAACGTTGAACAATCCCGACGCACATTACTTTTTCATATTAAGCCGGTGAGGCGAAAAGAGTCAACCGTGATCTTGTCGGCAACGCGTGTGTGTGTGGGGCTTTGGTGCGGGCAATCGATCTTTGAGGCCAGATGCGACATTTTGACACGTCAAAAGGTACTACGGAACGAAACGGAAGGCGTGGGGGCCTGCGATGGGGGCACCCCGCGCGGTATTGTTTCCGTTACAATGGAAAGCGGTTGACAATCTGCTCGCCACCGCAGGCCGCTCGGGGATCCGCCGAACGTAACCCTCACGGGAAGACTGTATAGCCCCGCCATTGAAGCCGAGCGCCGACCATGCCACACATAAGGGCCGGACGCCAGCAACGCGACACGGGCGGCGCTGGGGTGAGGTGTGGGGTGGCGGGCCGCTGGCGCTGGAAACGGGCGCTTGTATCCCCGTCTGTGTCCTGTCGTACCTGCTTTGTATCCTTTTTGTATCCTGTTTTTAACTTTCAGCATGACACAATAGGGGTATTTAGCAACTTGACCAAAAAGCCGGTTTATCACAAAAAGAGTGCTATAAAACGAAAAAACCCCAATAAAACCGGGGTTTTACTGGGGCGGTAAGATGGGGCGAAAAACGGGGCTCGAACCCGCGACCCGCAGAACCACAATCTGCTGCTCTACCAACT
>Ga0075012_10005474_pt1 | contig 11650 bp, 8 predicted proteins | sample All_14_2_FD_71474 | JGI IMG/M metagenome (GOLD analysis project Ga0075012, IMG submission 71474) | Freshwater microbial communities in response to fracking from Pennsylvania, USA - Allegheny Zone_MetaG_DW_15 | ecosystem: Environmental > Aquatic > Deep subsurface > Groundwater > Drilled...
GGACAGGCTCTCGTCCTCCAGCAGGATGCGCGGCTCCAGGTGCGGGCGTTCGTCCTTGCCGATCCATGTCAATTCCAGCCGTTGTTTCCGCCCACTCACGACGCCCGCCTTTCTTCTTGTTTTTGTTGGTACTCGTAAGATTCCAGCAGGAACTCGCAGAGTGTGAAGGCCACATTGACCGCAAGCCGCGCATGGTGTGGCGCTGGGTTGTATTTGCGGGCGTGCCGGTCGCTGGCCTTGTTGGCTAGTTCGAACAGCCCGCCGATCTGGCGCTGTAATCCCTCCAGGATGGCTTTCAGATAGCTTTCCAGGGACTCGCTTTTCGGCGCGAGATGCAGCGGTTCGGCCAGGAGCTTGTAGAGCGCGCGAATATCGCCCTCACTCTCGTTGAAGGCGGTGCCGGTCTTGCGAAGAAGCTGTTTTAGAAACTCCTCGACCAGCGTGTAGGCGCTGGCGATGGCCCCGGCCGGATCGCCGCCGGCGATTTTCTGGCGGGCCTTTTCCAGGTGCTCCCGGATGGACGCTTCGGTGATCTGCACCAGCGACGGCGCATGGACGGCGGCGGCATTCAGCACATCGGAAACGAACCGGCCGCCTTCATAGCGGAAGCCATCTCGCTCCATCCGGCGCAAGAGCGCGCTGATCGTCCCGTCAACGGATTCGGGATTGATGACACGATCCTGGGCTTTGCGAAGTAGCTCTATGACTTCCTCATAGACAGCGAGCAGATTCTTCACATCCGAAGGTGAGGAAAAATCGAGGTTGGCATAGTAGGCTTCCACCAAGCCGCGCCGCTCGCCGCTGACGGTGGGCTGATAATCCGCCCGCGGCGTGAGGCCACCCGCGTCGAACGTCATTTCGATTTCGCGGAGCGTGTATCCGACAAGAAGCTCGCGGAACTCGTTGCGGGTAGTCTTGCTGATGAGGTCGCGCGTCATGCGACCTCCCACCGGATCGTGAACAGATCGGTCAGGGTCGGTTCGAGTTTCAGGCTCTCCTGAATTTTGTCGAGCATGGCTTCGACCTCGGTGCGAATGGTCGCACGCCGGTCGAAGAACTCGGCTTTCAGCTTGTCGCGCTTTCCTTCAAGGCTGCTGATGCGCCTCTTCTCGGCGACCTTCGCGGCCATGGGCAGGCTGGAACCGCGTAGGGCTTTCTTCGCCTCCCTTATCTCCGCTTCGACAGTTTTGATCTCAGTCTCAAAGGAGCGTTCCAGGTCTTCGGCGTAGTGGTCGAGATTTTCGCTTTCGACATCAAGCCATTCGGAGTTCTGCTTTTCGGCTTCGTCGAGCAAATCTTTCTTCCGCTCGGCCTCGCGGCGTCGCAGATCGGCGTCAGGAGGCGTACCGTTGAGTGGTTCGTTTTGCGCCGGGACGCGGAACAGCCGCTCTACGGTTTCGGGGTGGACAGTGCTGCCATCGTCCGCAATGACGGATATGACAAGCTGTTCGCGCGTGACGGCGGGCGTCTTGATATGAAGCTTGGCAATCCGCGCCCAGCCGGTCTTGTCACGCAAGTCTTCTACGTCCGCCAGCCTACCACCTGGATAGGCGGCGAGGTCAAAGCGCACGCATGAGGGCGCCTCGAAACGGCGTTCCTTTGCCCTGGCAACCACGTCCGTCGCCAGCGTGCCTTCTTGAAGGCGGAAGAACTTCCAGCCCCTTTCATCGGCAAGCGGCCATTCGGTCGTGTACGTCTCGCCGCGATAGTCGAAGCGGCGCTCGTCGTCGATATGGAATCGAGCGTCGGGCAACTCTGCCCGCGCGACGTAGAGAAGCTGCCGGTCGAAATCGGACAATCGACGGTCGATGGCGTCCTTTCGGACTTTGAGCCGGTCGATGACCTGCTCGTCCACCTTATCGAGAAGCCGCTCGCGGGCATCGAGCATTTGCTCGTTGATTTGGGTCTGAAGCTCGTCCTGCAGCTTGTCAAAGGCAGCATCGATTTCCGTTTCGCTGCGCGAGCTCTGGACGATCTGGAAGATTCGGCGCTCAATGTCCACGCCGCGCTCGATCACGCCCAGCACCTCGTCGCTTGCGCCGAAGACGCCCTTGAACAGGTTGAACTTGAGGTCGAGAAGCTGGTGGATGCGCTGTTCGGCGTGGTTCTTGAGGTTCAGGAAGTTAACGACGGTCACGTCGATCTTCTGGCCGTAGCGATGGCAACGCCCGATGCGCTGCTCCACGCGCTGCGGGTTCCAGGGCAGGTCGAAATTAACGACCATGGAGCAGAATTGAAGATTGATACCTTCCGCGCCGGACTCGGTGGCGATCAGGATGCTCTTGCGGTCGCGGAACGCCTCGACAATGGCGGCCTTCATGTCCGCCGTCTTGGAACCCGATACGCCATCGGAACCTTTGTGTCGCGCGAGCCAGTCCTGGTAGATCGCCTTGCTCTGCGCGTCGTTGTTTGACCCGTTGAGAAGAACGACATCATCCTTGTGGCCGTTGGCGGCGAGCAATTCGGCGAGATAGCGCTGCGTGCGCACGGACTCGGTGAAGATCACCGCCTTGCGCTGGCCGCCCTTGGCGACGATGGCGTCGAAAACGCCTGGCAGTGCTTTGATGAGCTCGTTGCCTTTGCGGTTATCTCCGATGGAAAGCGCGAGTTTGCGGTATTCCTCAAGCTCGGCAAGTTCGGCCTTAAGCTTTTCGGTGTCTATCGACGGCTGATCCTGCGCGGCGCTGTTCTCTGTGTCGTCAAACTCCTCCGCCTCTTCGTCTGCCACGTCATAGTCAGCGACAGTTTCGACGGTCGGCGGCTGCAAAAGCGTGAGACGCTCGATAATCTTAGCCAGCGTGTCGGCGATGGCGAACGTCGAAGAACCCAGAATCTTGCGCACGACCATCGTGACAAGCTGGTTGGGCTTGTTGCCGAAGGCGATGGTGTCCCCGCGTTGCAGATAAGCGGACACGTCGGCGTAGAGCTTTTGCTCAGCTTCCGACGCTGCATATTCCATCGTGAGCGAGCTGCGCTCGGTGTAGCGGATAAGGCCGGCCTGCTGGACCTGCCGGCGAAGCGTGCGCTTGCAGATCGGCTCCAGTCGCTTGCGCAGGAACATGAGGCCGTTCTTGGAACCTGGCCCACTGACATATTGGTTGCGGAACGAATCCTCGTCGCCGAAGTGATGTTCGTCGAGCACGGAGACAAGACCGTAGAGTTCCATGAGGGAGTTCTGCAGCGGCGTTGCCGTCAGCAAAATCTTGAAGAAAGGGCGCGTCGCATCGCGTAGGGCCTTCGCCCGCGTAGCGCCGTCTTTCCTGTAGACGTTGCGAAGACGATGGGCCTCGTCGAAGACAACGAGATTCCAGCCGCCCCGCCGGATGTCGTCGGCCTTTAGGGCCGCGAACTCATAGGACGTGATGATGATGTTTTCGCCCTGCTCGAAGGGCTTGGCGATGCCCTTCTTGCGCGCGTCGATGTAGCTCTTGCGTTCGACGATGACCGAGGGGAGCGAGAACTTGTCGTAAAGCTCCTGGCTCCACTGTTTGCGCAGCGATGCCGGAACAATCAGCAGGATGCGGCGGCGGCGTTCCGCCCACTTCTGCGCGATGACAAGGCTTGCCTCAATGGTCTTGCCAAGGCCGACTTCATCGGCGAGTAGCACGCCCTTGGACAACGGCGAGGCCATCGCAAACAGGGCGGCGTCCACCTGGTGCGGGTTCATATCCACGCGGGCAGTGGAAAGCGATTGCGCGAGAGCATCTTCGCCTGTGCCTTCGAGCGTAAGGCGGTGCGCGAAGAAGGTCGCCTGCTGCGGGGAATAGTAAGCCGAGGCGAGCGTTGCGCGGCCCGGCGCTTCCGGCTCCGCCGCCATCGGCTGCGGGCCGTCATTAGCGGTAGCCGATCCCTTTTCGATCCACTTAGTGATGGTGACACGGTCAAAGCGCCACGATCCGCCGACTTTGAATCCAGGAATCTTGGCGTCGGCGGCCAGCTTGTAGACGGTCTTCTCGTTGATCTTGAGGAGGTCTGCAACCTCCCGGATTGTCAGAATATTCTCGACCATACCCAACCCTGCCTCGATTACTCGCTAATCGCAAGAGAAAATTGGAGAAAATAGAGGAAATAAAATGATGGCCCGCGCCCCCAAAGCGGGAGCCGATCTTACGGCTAGGCGTCTCCATGCGGCTCTGGCGCAGAAATCGCTATGGCATCATATTCAGAAATCCGCCCTGAGAGCGGATTTTTGAGGATGACTCTACATGAGAATCATATTGAAAATTCCGCGCTAAGAGCGGATAATGAGATATGATCCGAGTCGAACGATCAGCCCTGTCCTCTTACGCTTCCGGCCTACTCGCCAGGGGTCGGGGGGCTTTTTCTGCGGATGAAGCGCAGAAGGAGATCGGCATCAGTCGGGGCGCATTCCTCGACGCCGCCGAGCGATTGCAGCGACGCGGCCAGCTCATCCGGCCCCGGCGCGGCTTCTACGTGGTCGTACCGCCACAGCACGCCACGACGGGAGCGCCGCCGCCCGAATGGTACATCGACGCCCTGATGCGCCACGAAAAGCGACCCTACTATGTCGGGCTACTGGCCGCCGCAGCGGCCCACGGCGCTTCCCATCAGGCCGTCATGGAGTTTCAGGTCGTCACGGACAAACTCCTGCCCGACATTGAGGCCGGACGGACGCGGATCGTCTTTTCCTACCGCAAAGACATGACGGCGGTGGCGGCGGGGATCGAGGATCGCAAGACGCAATCGGGCTATATGAAGCTGTCCTCGCCGGAACTCACCGCGCTCGATCTGGTGCGCTACCCGCAATCCGGCGCGGGCCTGGACAACATTGCAACGGTGCTTTCCGAGCTTGGCGAACGGCTGCAACCGGAAAAGCTCGCCGCCCTGTCGGGCGCCTTCGAAAAAGCGGTGGTGCAACGCCTTGGGCATCTGCTCGGAAGGCTGGGGCATCCGCAGATTGCGGAGCCGATGTTCGTGGCGCTGTCGGCACGCGGGCCGCTGCCGTGGGTCGAACTCGATCCCAAACAGGCAGGCGATCCCGATTTGTCGCCGCCGCCGTCCGAACGCGATGACCGCTGGCGCGTGATCGTTCGCCGACCACCGGAGATCGACGAATGATCCCGCAGGACTACATCACCGCCTGGAGCCGCGTCGCGCCATGGGCAAGCCAACGGCAGGTCGAACAAGACCTCATCATCAGCCGCGCGCTTGTCGCCATCTTCTCCGATCCGTTCCTACACGGCGAACTGCGCTTCCGTGGCGGCACGGCGCTCAACAAGCTGCATTTCCCCGCGCCGCTGCGTTATTCCGAGGACATCGACCTTGTGCGGACGACCGCCGGCCCGATTGGGCCGGTTCTCGACGGCGTTCGCGCCGTGCTGGAACCGTGGCTTGGCGAGGCGAAGTCTGATGCAAGTCCCGTCGCCCCCAAACTTCGCTTTCGTGTCAATGCGGAAGGCGAGTCCGCCGATGTGCGGATCAGCCTCAAGATCGAAATCAACACGCGCGAGCGGGAAGCCTACGATCCGCCCATCGAGATACCGTTCGGCGTCGAAAATCCGTGGTTCGCTGGCGAGGCCGCCATCCCGACTTTCTCGCGGGAGGAAATGCTGGCGACCAAGTTGCGGGCTTTGCTTCAACGCAACAAGGGGCGAGATCTGTTCGATCTCGATCACGCGCTCACTGTGTTCGAGGGGTTGAACACGGCCCGGATCGTCGAATGTTTCGTGCTTTACCTTGAAAAGTCGGAGGTGAAGATTTCCAGGGCCGAGGCGCAGCAGCGCATGTTTCAGAAACTCGTCAACCCGACCTTCTTCACCGACATGCGCCCGCTGCTTCAGACAGATCGCGCCAAGGCGCTGAACGACGAGACGCTCAAGGCCACCTTCGTCAGGGTGATGAACGAACTGATTGACCTAATACCCGGTGACGAATGGGCGAAGTCCGGGGAAATGCGGGAGCGGTTTGGAGTCTAATCATCGTCGAATGCCTGCTTCCCCCTCGCGGCCCAGAGCGCCCGCGCGTGTTCGCCCTGATCGCTCTTGAGCTTGTCGGCCATCCAGAGCAGCGCGCCGTAGATCATGGCGCGATCATCGCCGGTGAGGTCCACGATCCCGGCTTTGACGACGAGGCCGCCGAGTTCGATCAAATGGCGCGTCCGCTTGCGGCGTTCGACCTGCCAGGTGCGCATGTCATGCCGCGCCCGCGCTCCCCGATGCCGGTTGCGCGCTGCCCGGTTGCGGCTGAGCGCCACCAGCGTCGCGGTCAGGCGCCAATGCAGATCGCCGCGACCGGCTCTGAAAGAACACGGCCCCGCGTTTCGCCCATGCCTCCCTCTTTCCGGCGTCCTTGGTCTCCGCCAGCACGATCAGCGCGCCCGCCAGTTCGTCGGCGCTGAGCGCGTCGGCGCCGGTCGAGATGACCAGCTCGCCAAGCTGCTGCACCTTGCGAGCTTTCAGGTCTCGCGCCTTGTCTTCGAGCGACTTCAATTCCGCGTCGAAGTCCCGTGGCTTGCGCATCATGTCCTCCGTAAGCTGTCGATGGAGCAATGATAGTTGAGCGCCTGCTCCAATGCTGTAAGGTTGCCGGGACGGGTTGAAACAGCGCGGACCGTCCCGAGAAATTAGTTTCGAGGGCGCGCTTATACGTCGTTCCGACGTGCGCTTGATCGTGCTGATGTTCGGATCGCGATGGCGATCTATCATCTTCACGTCAAGGTCATTGGCCGCAAGGCTGGGAGCAGCGCGGTGGCGTCCGCTGCCTACCGTTCGGCCTCGCGGCTGCGCGATGACCGGCTCGAGCGCAGCCACGACTTCTCCAACAAGCGCGGCGTCGTCCATTCCGAGGTCATGCTGCCGGAGGATGCGCCCGAACAATGGAACGACCGCGAACGGCTCTGGAACGATGTCGAAGCCTTCGAGGTCAGGAAGGACGCCCAGCTCGCCCGCGAGGTCGAGTTTGCCCTGCCGCGCGAGATGACGCAGGCCCAGGGCATCGAACTCGCCCGCGACTTCGTGCAGTCCGAATTCGTCGATCAGGGCATGATCGCCGACCTCAATGTGCATTGGGACATGGCCGAGGACGGGACGCCCAAGCCTCACGCCCATGTCATGCTGACCATGCGATCCGTGGACGAGGACGGCTTCGGCCCGAAGGTGCGGGACTGGAACCGCACGGAGATGGTCGAACGCTGGCGGGAACGCTGGGCCGAGCTCGCCAACGAGCGGCTGGCCGAACTCGACATCGACGCGCGCATCGACCATCGCAGCCTTGAGGCGCAGGGCATCGCGTTGGAGCCGCAAAGCCAGATTGGCGCGCCCGCGCAACGTATCGAGGCCGAAGGGATCGAGGCCGCCGACCGTGCGGAAATGCACCGCGAGATCGCCCGCAACAACGGCGCGCGAATCATCGCTGATCCCTCCATCGCGCTGGACGCCATCACACACCAGCAATCCACCTTCACGCGGCGGGACATGGCGATGTTTGCGCACCGGCACAGCGACGGAATCGAGCAGTTCAACGCAGTCATGGGCGCGATGCAGAGCGCGCCCGAGTTGGTCGAACTCGGCGCAGACAGACACGGCGAGGACCGCTTCACCACCCGCGAGATGATCGAAGCCGAACAGCGCCTGCACCGCGCCGCCGAACTCATGGCCGAGACGGAACGCCATGGCGTGCGTGATGCAGATCGCGAAGCGGCGCTGGCGCGCGCTGAAGCGCGCGGCCTTGTCCTGTCTGGCGAGCAGGCCGAGGCGCTGGCGCATGTCACGGATGGACGCGATCTGGGCGTCGTGGTCGGTTATGCCGGCACGGGAAAAAGCGCGATGCTGGGCGTTGCGCGCGAAGCCTGGGAAGCGGCGGGCTACGAGGTCCGGGGCGTGGCGCTGTCCGGCATCGCCGCCGAGAATCTGGAAAGCGGCTCGGGCATCGCGTCACGCACCATCGCCAGCATGGAGCATGGCTGGGGACAGGGCCGCGACGTGCTCACTTCCCGCGATGTGCTTGTCATCGACGAGGCGGGCATGGTCGGCACGCGCCAGTTTGAGCGCGTGCTGTCCCATGCCGCCGAGGCCGGCGCCAAGGTGGTGCTGGTCGGCGATCCGCAGCAGTTGCAATCCATCGAGGCGGGCGCGGCGTTCCGCTCCATCCATGAGCGCCACGGCGGCGCGGAGATCGGCGAGGTGCGCCGCCAGCGGGAGGATTGGCAGCGCGACGCCACGCGCGATCTGGCGACCGGCCGCACCGGCGACGCGATCCATGCCTATGACAGTCATGGCATGGTCCATGCCGCCCCGACACGCGAGCAGGCGCGCGACGATCTTATCGGCCGCTGGGACCGTGAGCGGCAGGCGTCGCCCGACCAGAGCCGCATCATTCTCACCCACACCAACGAACAGGTACGGGAACTCAACGAGGCGGCGCGCGAACGGATGCGGGCCGCCGACGATATCGGCGACGACGTGCGTATCACGGTCGAACGCGGCGAGCGCAGCTTCGCCAGCGGGGATCGCGTCATGTTCCTGCAAAACGAGCGCGGGCTTGGCGTGAAGAACGGCACGCTCGGGACCGTCGAGCAGGTCAGCGCACGATCTATGTCCGTGCGCACCGACGACGGGCGCGGCGTCGCGTTCGACCTCAAGGATTACGACCGCATCGACCATGGCTATGCCGCGACCATCCACAAGGCGCAGGGCATGACCGTGGACCGCACCCATGTTCTGGCGACGCCGGGCCTGGACGCCCACGGCAGCTATGTCGCCCTGTCGCGCCACCGCGACGGTATGGACCTGCACTATGGCCGCGATGACTTCGCTGACGAGAATAGGCTTGTCCGCACCCTATCGCGTGACCGCGCCAAGGACATGGCGTCGGATTACGAGCCGGCACAGAGCTATGCCGAGCGGCGCGGCATCACCTTCCGCGAGCGGGTGGAGCGGGTGGTCGAGATCGTCAAGCAGGTTCCCGAGAAGGTGCGCGGCATGTTCGAGGGCCTGCGCCTGCCTGCCGATGGCGGGCAGGAGCCGGAACGGGCGGCGCTGGAAAGGGAGGATGCGGCAGACCCGGAGGAGGCTTTGCGCCGCACCCGGACCAAGGCGCTCGTTCGCCATGCCCGCGCCGTGGATGCGATCTTCGAGGCGCAGGAGCGAGGCGGCAGGGCCAGCCCGGAGCAGGTGACGGAATTGCAGGACGCCCGCAAAGCCTTCGAGGAGGTGCGGCCCTACGGCCCGCACGACGCCGAAGCCGCCTACAAGAAGAACCCAGAGCTTGCCTCGGAAGCGGCCACCGGCCAGGTCAATCGCACCATCCGCGCCCTCCAGCTCGAAACCGAACTGCGCACCGATCCGCAGATTCGTGCGGATCGCTTCGTGGAGCGTTGGCGGAACCTCGACCGCGCCAGCCAGCACCAGTACCAAGCGGGCGACATGTCCGGCTACAAGTCCACACGGTCGGCGATGGGCGACATGGCGAAGAGCCTTGAACGCGATCCGCAGCTTGAATCCATCCTCGAAGGCCGCAAGCGAGACCTCGGCATTTCGTTCGAGTCAGGCCGCCGACTCGGACTGGAACTCGCCTTCACGCACGGCATCGACCTCGGCAGAGGCCGGAGTATCGGACTGTAGAACTATCCTATTTTCCGCCGCCTCTACGCCACACAACTACGACATCTAAATATCTATTGCACAACAACAAATCATCGCTCTGTCTGGTCTCTGCAATGTCAGAAGCATCCAGCAGGAGGCAGCGCAACCATGCTCGTAGCAGACCGTATCGTCCGCATGAAAACCATTCTCGCCCGCGCCGGCCTGTCCCGTTCCACCATCTACCGCAAGATCGCCGAGGGCACGTTCCCCGCCCAGGTGAGGATCAGCGTCAATGGTGCGGGCTGGCGGGAATCCGACATCGACCGCTGGATTGCCGATCCCGCTGGCTGGCGAGCCACCAATGAACCGACAAATGGTCGGCGGGAGGATGACGGAATAGACGCGAGCCGCACGTAGTTCAGAGATCGTCGTCCAGTTCGTCGTCGTGGACCTCGGCGGCACGTCGCTTCGCGTCGGCGATCAGGTCTTTCGCGGATTCGCCCTTCGCCCAAGCGTCGAGCATATCAGCCCAGCACTGAAGCATGATCTTCCGCTCGGCGAGGTAGCGGTTCACGTTGTAGACGGCCGCGATCCGGTTCCGGGGCGCGTGAGCCAAGCTCATCTCGATCCAGCGATCATCGAACTTGGCGCGATTCAGGCCGGTCGAAAACGTGCGGCGCAGGTCGTGAACGCCGAAGCTCTGAAAGTCAGGATCATCCACGCGGATACGCTCCACAACCGTGTCGATCACGCGGTTGAGGGTGGCGTTGCTGATCGGCGTGTCGCTGTCGTATCGGCCGGGGTGCAGGTATCGGCTGGCGCCGAACATGGTGCGGAACACCGTCAGAATGTCGAGCGCCTGATCGCTCAGCGGGACGACATGCGCCTTGCCAGCCTTCATGCGCTCGGCCGGGATCGTCCAGCGGGCGACGGCAAAGTCGATTTCCTTCCAAGTGGCGTCGATGAACTCCGACTTGCGGACGCCGGTCAGCAGGACAAACTTCACCGCCAAGCGCAGCGTGGGCGCCGCCGACACATGATCCAAGGCCGCCAGGACCGCGCGGACCTCGGATGGCGACAAGGCGCGCTCGCGCGGCTCGAAGGTGGCGATGGCGCTGGTGCGGATCGACTCGGCCGGGTTGCTCACGTCGAGCCCGCTTCCCTGAGCATGGCGGAACACCAGCAGCACGACCTCGCGGACATGCACGGCGACGGCCGGCCCGCGCTTCTCCTTAACTTCGTCGCACAGATGTTTGAGGCGCTGCGGCGTCACCTCCCCCAGCTTGAGCTTCGACAACTCGCCCGCGATGGCGCGATCATAGACGGATCGGCGCATCGCCAGGGTGCTGTCGGCCAGTTTCTCGGCCCCCGACTTGGGATCGGCCTTGTGCTTGAAATAGGCTTCCGCCCACCCGCCGAACGTCAGCGCCTCGGCTGACGCGGTGCGTTTCTCCACCTTGGCTTTCGACGGCGACTCGCTCCGCTCGACCTGACGCCGGGCGCGCGCCAGCAGCGTCCTCGCCTCCGCAAGCGACACCTCCATGCCGTATTCCAGCGCGTCGGGCGCCCGTGTCAGCTTGCGCGCCGCCTCGGCGCTATACCGGCCGATGGTCAAGACCTCCTGCCGCCCGTTTACCCGGTACTGATACCGGAAAGAAACGACCCCGGTTGGGGTGACGGCCGCGTACATCCCGTCGCGGTCCGTCACCTTGTAGAGCTTGGCCCTCGGTTTCAGATTTTTCAGTTCTTTATCAGTGAGTTCGCTCATAAATCCGCATCCGGTCGGGGGCGAACGGATACCATCAACAGGCGCTGTTGGTACCGGAAGCCCGTTTCTCGACCATCCTGCGCCATACCAACATCGGTACCAACAAAGTGGCTCGGCTGGGGTGACATGCAGTGATACGGGGTAGGAAGAAAAATCCTTGTCAGTCAAAGAGTTCGTGCGTTTTCTGGCACGGAGCGGGATGGTCTGAAACCACCCTAATTCACTCCCACTCGATTGTGCCGGGTGGCTTGGACGTGATGTCATAGACGACGCGGTTGATGCCGCGGACTTCGTTGATGATGCGCGTTGAGACATGCGCCAGAAAGTCGTGGGCGAAGGG
>Ga0075012_10005476_pt1 | contig 11648 bp, 10 predicted proteins | sample All_14_2_FD_71474 | JGI IMG/M metagenome (GOLD analysis project Ga0075012, IMG submission 71474) | Freshwater microbial communities in response to fracking from Pennsylvania, USA - Allegheny Zone_MetaG_DW_15 | ecosystem: Environmental > Aquatic > Deep subsurface > Groundwater > Drilled...
CCCGTGAAGTGCTCGCCCCGCTCCGTCAGGTCGAGGCGCGGCAGGCCCAACTGGCCGCCAAGGCGCAGCGCACCGCGCAAATCCGCCTCCATCTGACCCAGCAGCAGCTGCGCAAGATGGGCATCCAGCCCGAGCGTTTTGTCGCTGGCGGCATGGGTGGCCCGTATGAGGCAGCGCCCGAGGGCGCGGCGGCGGGCGGCGAAGCGAGCGCCGATGCGCAATTTCGGTCGCTGTTCCAGACCTGGCAGAAGCTCGACGTGCTCGAACAGTCGGTGATCGCGATCCCGTCGCTTCAGCCGGTCGAAAATATGCGGCTGACCAGCAGCTTCGGCGTCCGCTCCGATCCGTTCCACGGCACGGCCGCAATGCATGCCGGCATCGATATTCCCGGCCCGGTCGGGACGCCGATCTATGCCACCGCCGATGGCGTTACGGGCCGCACGGGGCGCTTTGGCGGCTATGGCAATCTGATCACCATCAACCATGGCAAGGGCATCGAGACCCGCTATGGCCATTTGTCGAAGATCCTGGTTGCCCCGAACACCCGCGTGCGGCGCGGCCAGCTGATCGGTCTGATGGGATCGACCGGGCGTTCGACCGGCAGCCATCTTCACTATGAAGTGCGCGTCGATGGCAAGGCGCTGAACCCGATGCCGTTCATGCAGAACACCAGCGTGATCGAGCAGGTTCAGCGGAGCGCCGCGCGGCTGCAGCTGACCGCCGTCGGCGGCAACTGATCCAGACGAGATAACAGGAGAGGGACGGGGCCGCACCGGGACAACCGGGCGGCCCTTTTCCGTTGGCGCTCAGCTTTCCGTGTAGCGGATCAACAGCGCGTCATGGGTGCCCAGCCACGCTGCTAGGCGGGTGGCGGCGTCGGATGGTGCATCGGCATAGAGGCTGACGATGTCTGTGGCCGCCTGGGCCGCGGTCGCGGCATCGAGCGGCGTGTCGGACACGAACGCAAGGCGACCCGCGCCGATCGCGCATAGCCGGAGCGCGAACCGGGCTTCCAGATGCTGCGCCAATGCCAGAGTCTGCATCGGAGTGAGGTCGCCAACGAAATAGCCGTTTGGCCACGCCGCCACCGTCTCTGCCGCCGTGGCGACGGGGACGAGCTGCGCGAGGAACAGCGTTTCGTGGCGCCAGCCCAAAGCTGCTTCTGGATCGGCGTTGATCGTTATCGGGTCGTTGGCGTCGCCGGGCGTGCGCCATGGCAACAACCCTGCCAAGCTGGCGAAGGTCACGCCCTGCGCACGCGTCAGCAGGTTGGCGAGACGGATCGGAAACTGCTCGCGGCGCAGCAGATAGCCGTGATCGCCGTCCGGCTCGGCCAGCCCTGCGATCCGGTCGAGCTGATGCTTTTCGATCGCATGGCCCGACGTGTAGGCGCTCTGATGGACGTCATCGAGCGTCCCGAGCACGCGCACATCGGGATAGTCGCGCTGGAAGGTGCGCAGCAGCGCGATCCAGGCCGCGAAGTCGGGTATGTTGCGCACGACAAAGCCGTCGCACAACAGGGCGGTGAACAGCTGCGGTGGTTCCTCGTCGAACCCCGTGATCTCGACCGGCTTGGGCCGCTTGTGAAAGCCGAACATGTGGCGAGGGTGCGCGCGCCGTTGCGCCTGGTCAAGCAGTCCCGCTAAGGGCGGTTGCGGCCAACGTTCCGCGCGCCTATCTGCGCTGTATGGCAACCGCGCTATCCCAAGAGATCAGCCTGACTCCGTCCGCCGCCGCGCGCGTTGCGGCGATCGCGGCAAAGCAGGGCAAGCCCGCGACCCTGCGGCTGTCGGTCGAGGGCGGCGGCTGTTCGGGCTTTCAGTACAAGTTCGAGTTGGCCGATGCGCCGGCCGATGACGATGCGATCGCGCAGACCGATGGCGTGACGTTGCTGGTCGATTCGATCAGCCTCGACCTGGTGCGCGGTGCCAGCGTCGATTTCGTCGAATCGCTGGGCGGCGCGGCGTTTCGCGTGACCAACCCCAATGCTGCGTCGGGCTGCGGCTGCGGCACCAGCTTCGCCGTCTGATCGCGCCTTGAAGATCGTCAGCTACAATGTGAACGGGATCAAGGCGCGGCTGCCGCGCCTGATCGAGTATCTGACTGAGCAGCAGCCGGATGTTGTCTGCCTGCAAGAGCTGAAGTCCGCCGATGAAGGCTTCCCGGAGGCCGATATCCGCGCTGCGGGTTATGGCGCAGTGTGGCATGGGCAGAAGGGCTTCAACGGCGTCGCGATCCTCGCCAGGGGCACCGACCCCGTCGAGCGCAAGCGCGGCCTGGCCGGCGAGCCCGAGGACGAGCATAGCCGCTATATCGAGGCGGACGTGAACGGCGTGGTGATCGCGTCGATCTACCTGCCCAATGGCAATCCGGTGCCGGGGCCGAAGTTCGATTACAAGCTGCGCTGGATCGAACGCTTGTCCGCGCATGCCCGCGACCTGCTCGCCGAAGAGCGGCCGGTGGTGCTGGCAGGCGACTACAACGTCATCCCCAATGACGATGACGTCTATTCGGTCAAGGCGATGGCCGACGATGCGCTGATGCAGCCGGAATCGCGACAGGGCTATCGCGCGCTGCTGGCACAGGGTTGGACCGACGCGCTGCGCACCCGGTTTCCGGCGGGGCGGGTCTGGACCTTCTGGGATTACCAGGCGGGCGCGTGGCAACGCGATGCCGGCTTCCGGATCGACCATCTGTTGCTCAGCCCGATCGCCGCAGACCGCTTCGTCGATGCCGGCGTCGACAAGGACTATCGCGGTCGCGAAAAGGCGAGCGATCACGCGCCGACCTGGGCCAAACTGCGCAGCTGAAGCTGCTACCGAAAATTGGTGAAAATTCCCGATAATCGGTGAATGATTTCCCGATCGTCGCGTTCGTGACGAGGTAAGCCTTTGATATTACTCAGTTACAGTGTTTGGCATAACTAATGCACTAACACAGCTGCGGGTAGAGCAGAGCAGCCAGCCGGCCCGCAAAGCCCCCAAGCTTTTCCCGAGGAGACCCCATCATGCGCAAGTTCATCACCGTCGCCGCAGCCAGTCTGATCGTTGCCACTGCCGCACCCGCCATGGCCCGCGACACCGCGCCGGCCGCTCCGGCGCAATCGACCGAAGCACCCGCCGCGAAGACGGATACCAAGCGCTACTGCGTCGCGACGATGACCACCGGCTCGCGCCTGGCGAAGAAGATCTGCAAGACCCGCGCGGAATGGATGTCCGTCGACAATTTCGATCCCCTCGCCCCGCAACGGTAACGAGGGCGCGGCCCGCGGCGCACCCCTATCGCCGCGGGCCGCATTTCCTGGAGTGGAATTCAGCGGTGCCGCCACCGTTCAGCTTTGCTGACACAAACTCTAACGCGCTTCAGCCGAGATCCTTAGCGTAGATCTGATACACCCGGTTAACGCGGCTCTCGATCGTTTCGGCGATGGCGTTCATCCCCTGATTATCGTCCAGCACCCAGCCGATCTCGCCCCGTGACGCCCCGAAATCGGTAATCGCGACGCGGCGGATATATTCGATCATCATGAAGGCCAGCTGGCTCGCCATGCGCGATCCCTGAAGCCGCTTGACCACCCCCATCAGCGGCACGCGCATGGTCCGCGCCTTCCCGCGACGCAGCCACCACAGCAGCTGGGCCCAGCCAAAGGGGAAGAGATTGCCGTTGAGCGGGCCAATCGCTTCGTTGAGGTCGGGCAGGGTGATCATGAAGGCGACCGGTTCGCCATCCAGTTCGGCGACGCGGATCAGGTCTTCGAACACGATCGGCTTCAGCTTCTTGCCGACATCGTCGATCTCCGGCTGAGTCAGCGGCACGAACCCCCAATTGTCCGACCATGCATCGTTGAGGATGCTGAGGATCAGCGCGGCCTCTTCGGCGAAGCGCGATTTGTCGACTTTGCGGATGCGGATGCGGTCGCTCTTCTCGCCCATGGCGATGATGCGTTGCACCAGCGGGGGAAACTCCTTGGTGATGTCGAGCTCATAGGTTTTGAGCTGCTTGATGGGCACGAAGCCCGCATCCTCGATGTAATTGCGATAGGCCGGCTTGTGATGGCCCATCATCACCGTCGGGGCATGATCGTGCCCCTGGATCAGCAGGCCGGGCTCTTCCCAGATCGACAGCGACACCGGGCCGATCACGCGGGTCATGCCCTTTTTGCGCAGCCAGTCCTGCGCCGTGTTGATCAGTGCGCGGGCGACCGTCGCGTCTTCCGCCTCGAACAGGCCGAAAAAGCCGGTGCCGGGGCCAAAGCCCTGTTCGGCCGGCATCTCGAGCGCCAGCCGGTCGATATGCGCGGCGATGCGCCCCACCGGGCGGCCGTCGCGTTCGGCCAGGAACAGCTGCGCTTCGGCGTGGCTGAACCAGCCATTTTTCTTGGGATTGATCGCGCCCGCGACCTCGCTGCGTAGCGGGGGCACCCAGCTCGGGTCACCGCGATTGAGGCGATAGGCGAGTTCGATGAAGTCGCGCGTATCCGCCTTGCTGGTAACCGGACGGATGGCGAGGGGGGCATTGGCCACGAAATGGCACCTTTCGTTGATTTGCGTCAATTCAGTCACGCCTTGGCACGTGCAAGTCAACCGCATGCACGCGTGCCACGGGGAGACTGTTGAAATGCCACGCAATGGCCACGATCTGTTGGCAATGGCCAATGCTATGAACACCCTCGCCCTCGATGCGGCCGTGCAGGACCGCGTGGCTGACGCGCCCGCCGCGCCGGCGAAGATCCGCCTGTCGGGTATGGCCGATGACAAGGCGATGCTGCGCGCTGCGGCCGAACTGACCCGCGACCTGCAGACGCCGAACCCGCGTATTTACTGGACCGATTTCCTGGGTTCGGCGGCGGTCGGCTATGCCGCACTGGCCGGCGCGATCCTGGCGCCGTCACTCGGCTGGGCGCTGGCGAGCGGCGTGCTGGCGGTTCTCGCGTTGTATCGCGCCAGCCTGTTCATCCATGAGATTACGCACCTCAAGCATGCGCTGCTGCCCGGTTTCCGGGTTGGCTGGAACCTGCTGCTCGGCATCCCGATGATGCTGCCGAGCTTCATGTATGAGGGGATTCACACGATCCACCACACGCGCACGCGATATGGCACGGTCGAGGATCCCGAATATCTGCCGTTGGCGCTAATGAAGCCGTGGACGCTGCCGGTGTTTCTGCTGGTTTCGACGCTGATGCCGGTCGGGTTGCTGCTGCGCTTTGGCGTACTGGGACCGTTGTCGCTCTTCTCGAAGAAGCTGCGCCGCATCGTCGTCGGCCGCTATTCGGGGCTGCAGATCAATCCCAAATTCGAGCGCAAATCGCCCGAGGGCGAGTTCGCGAGGCAGTGGCGCTGGCAGGAAATCGGCGCGAGCGTGGTCGCGGTGACGCTGATCGCCACGGTTGCGACCGGCGTGCTGCCGCTCAAGGCATTCCTGACCTATATGGTCGTGATCTCGGGCGTCGCGGTGCTCAACCAAGTCCGCACCTTGGTCGCGCATCTGTGGGAGAATGAAGGCGAACCGCTGACGGTGACCGCGCAATATCTCGACAGCGTCAACGTGCCGGGCGGGTTCCTGCCGTATCTGTGGGCGCCGGTCGGGCTGCGCTTCCATGCGCTCCACCATCTGCTGCCGAGCCTGCCCTATCATGCGCTGACGGAGGCGCATCGGCGGTTGTCGGACGCGCTGGGGGCGGAGTCGACCTATCAGGGGGCCAATTACCCCACGCTGCGCGGCCTGATGGCGCGACTGGCCGCGAGCACGATGAAGGTGCGGGCGGGCTGACGCGTTTGCGTTAGTCCGTTGTTCGCAGCCGCTCTAGAACGAGGACGCAAAGGCCTAGCGCGCCGAATTGCGCGATCGGGAATAGCATCATGCCTATCCCGTTTTGCGGATCGGGGTTGATCAGTAGCCATGCCCAGTACAGCGCGGTCGTTACGATGGCTGTCCACATTGCGACGAGATAGCCGCGGCGCTTCGTCGTATTCTCGCTGGTGGTCGACCGCCAAGCTGCAACGATGGCCGGTCCCATGATCCACGGCGCTACGAGCAACTGAGCGACGGCAACGCCCGGCGAGTCAGCTCCGGTTACCAAAAATCCAAATAGTGCCAGGGTGCAGATCGCGGCAACGAGGAGAGCGATCCTGCCCTCCAGGTGTTGCACGAAACTCACTCCTCGCTCTTGAGCAGCACCGCTTCGCCGATCATCGCGAACAGCAGGAACGGCGCCCAGGCGGCGAGGAAGGGCGGGTAGGCGCCGAGATTGCCCATCGCCAGCGCGAAATTGTCGGCGACGAAATAGAGGAAGCCGAGGCCCATCCCCATTACCGCGCGGACGAACAGCTTGCCCGAGCGCGCGATGCCGAAGGCGGCGACGGCGGCGAGCAGCGGCATGAGCACGGCCGAGAGCGGGCCGGAGAGCTTGTGCCACAATGCCCCCTCCAGCGCCTTGGTCGGGCGGCCGGCTGCGCGCAGATCGTCAATCGCTTCGGACAGTGCGCCAAACGACATGCTTTCGGCATCGACACTCGACAGGGTGAACTGGTCGGGGCGGACGCCCTGGCCGACCACCACGCTGCCCAGCGGGGTCAGCTTGCCGGTTGCGACATCGAACCGCTCCGCGCCCTCGACGCGCCAGCCACCGCCTTCCCGCTTCCCGATCTTCGCACGCATCAGCGACTTCAGCACCGCGCCGTCGCGTTCATAAACGGTGATGCCGCCCAGGATCGCGGCGTCACCGCGCCCCTTGATCTGCTGGGCATGAACCAGATGGCTTCCATCGCGCACCCACACGTTGGACCGGTCGCCACGGTCGATCGGCAGCGGCCCATATTCGACCTTCTTCCACGCCGCCAGCGTCGTGCTGGCGCGCGAGACGATGCGGTCGTTGAAGTTGAACGAGATGATCGCAACGCCGAGCCCCGCGATCATCAGCGGCGCGAGCACCTGATGCGCCGACAGGCCCGACGCCTTGAGCGCGATGATCTCGCTATTCTGGTTCATCGTGCTGAAGGTGATGATCGTGCCGAGCAGCACCGAAAAGGGCAGGAAGGTTGCGATGATCTGCGGCACGCGCAGGCTGACATATTTCCACACCTGCGCATCGCCATTGCCGGGATAGGCGAGGATCCGCCCGGATTCGCTCAGCAGGTCCAGCGTCTGCAGGATCAGCACCAGCCCGATCAGGAACGCGAACGTGTTGATCAGGAACGAGCGCGCCATGTAGAGCGACACGGTCCGCGACGGGAAGAAGTCGGTGAGCGCGTGGATCATGCCGCTGCCTTCCGCTTGCGCCGGCCGGGCAGATATTTCGCGACCGACTTCCACGCCTTGGCGAAGAATTTCTCAAGCGCGCCGATCGGCTGGCCCCCGGGCACGAAGGCGAGGGTGTAATACATCCAGAACACCAAAGCGGCGAAGATCAGGAACGGCCCCCATAGCGCGATCAGCGGGTCGATCCGCCCCAGGCTGCCGATTGATTGGGCATATTCGTTGATCTTATGATAGGTGACGATCATCACGATCGACAGGAACACGCCGAGCGCGGACGTCGAGCGTTTTGGTGGCACACCCAGCGCCAGGGCGAGGAAGGGCAGCAGCAGCATCGTCGCCACCTCCACCACCCGGAAATGGAAGGTCGAACGGCTGGCGTCGCGCTCCTGCTCGCTCACCTGTGGATCGCTGCCGATCTTGGCGAGCTGCGGCAGGGTCAGCTCCAGCTTGTTTTCGCCGCGTTGGCGGAATTGCTCGAACTTGGGCAGGTCGATGGGCAGGTCATGCGCGTCGAAAGTCAGCACGCGCGGCACGTCGAATTTGGGCGACTGGTGGATCAGCGTGCCCTTGGTCAGGCGAAAGATGATGACGTCGGGATCGTCGGTGCGCAGGAACTGACCCTTTTCGGCGGTCGCGGACACGATGTCGCCGCCGGGCGCACGCGCGCTGACGAAGATGCCCGAGAGGTCACGGCCCTCATTCTTGCTCTCCTCGATCCGCAGCGTCATGCGGTCGCCGAGGTTGGTGAACTCACCCACCTTTATCGAAGCGCCGAGCGCGCCGGTGCGCAGCTCGAACCGCAACCCTTCGTAATTGTAGCGGGCAAGCGGCTGAATATAGCCGACAATCGCGAGGTTCAGTGCGGCGAGTGCGATGGCATACATGAACGGCACGCGCAGCATCCGGCCATAGCTCATCCCCACCGCACGCAGCACGTCGAGCTCCGACGTGGTGGCGAGGCGGCGGAACGCGAGGAGGATACCGAGCATCAACCCGATCGGAATGCCAAGGCCGAGATATTCGGGCAGCAGATTGGCGAGCATCTGCCACACCACGCTGACCGGCCCGCCCTCGCTCGCCACAAAGTCGAACAGGCGCAGCATGCGGTCGAGCACCAGCAGCATCGCCGAGATCAGCAGCGTTGAGATCAGCGGGATCGCGATCAGGCGCGCCATGTACCGGTCGAGTGCGGTCATCGAATTGGGGTCGCGCCTTCAAACTGATCACATGCCGGCCAAGCCGACGGGAATATGTCCGCTATATCGAAGGTTGCCGGTAAATCTAGTCCGTGGCAGCTTCGACAAGCGCCTGGAACGTCATCGCGTCAGCCAGCGCCTGTTCCAAGCCCGCAAGGGTGAAGGGCTTTCGCAGCACCGGACGGCCCGCGAACCGATCCTCATCGCCATCGCCAGCATAGCCCGTGACGTAGAGGATGGCGACCGACCGCAGCTGCGGTTCGAGCGCGGCGACCATCTCTGGCCCGGTCTGGCCCGGCATCAGCACGTCGGTCATCACCAGATCAAGGGTGCGAAGGCCCGCGACGACGCGCGGCGCGGTCAGCGGATCGCTGCACGCAACCGGGCGGTGGCCCAGTTCTTCCAGCGCGGCGAGCGTGGCGGTGAGGACGCGCGGATCGTCCTCGACCACCAGGATGTCGAGCGCGCGGTGCGGTCCTTCGCGCGGTCCGATCCGTTCAACCACGGGGGCAGCGCCCGGCGTTGCGGCATGGCAGGGGAGGAACATGGTCACCGTCGTGCCCTCTCCGACGGTCGATTCGATCCGCACCTCGCCGCCCGACTGGCGGACAAAGCCGAAAATCTGGCTGAGGCCGAGGCCGGTGCCCTTGCCGACCGGCTTGGTGGTGAAGAACGGCTCGAACACGCGGTCCATCACTTCGCGGGTCATGCCGGTGCCGGTATCGCTGACCGCGATGCGGAAATAGTCGCCCGGCGCGCAGTCTCCGGCATCATCGCCGTCAAGTGCGACATGGCCGGAAGAGATCACGATCGTCCCGCGCCCGTCCATGGCATCACGGGCGTTGACCGCGAGGTTGAGCAGCGCATTTTCAAGCTGTACCCGGTCGGCCCACACCTTCCACTGCGTGCCTTCGCTGCGCGTCTCGACGCGGATCGCGTCACCGAGCGTCCGGTCGAGCAGGACTGACATTCCCTCGATCAACTCGGTCGGCTCGATTGCTTCGGGAGCCAGCGCCTCCGAACGGGCGAAGCCGAGCAGCTGGCGGGTCAGCGCGGCCGCGCGATTGGCGCCCTCGGCGGCATTGTCGATATGACGCAGCGCTGCATCCGCGCCGTCGGGCAAGTTGCGCTTGGCGAGTTCGATGCCGCCCAGCACGACCGCGAGCATGTTGTTGAAATCATGCGCGATCCCGCCGGTCAGCTGGCCCACCGCCTCCATCTTCTGGACCTGGCGCAGTTTCTCCTCGGCGGCGGCGCGTTCGCGTGCTTCGGCCTGCAGCCCGGCGGTGGCGACGGCGACGGCGGCCTGGAGTTCTTCCGATCGGGCGCGCTGCGCCTCGACCTCGGCGGCGGCAGCGGCGCGGTCGCGGATCGCGCGGACGTTGAGCCAGCCCAGTGCAATTGCGCCGGCCGCGAGCAAGGCGCCGAACAGGACGAGGTTGCGGGTCTTCTCCGCAGCGCCAGCCGCGGTCAGCCGCGCTTCACCCGCCCGGGCATTGAGCAACAGTCGTTCGGCATCGAAAATCGCGCCGGTTTCGCGCGACAGCGCGGCAAGGTGCGGCGAACGGCGCGCTTCGTTGTAATAGGCATAGGCCGCCGCGTTGCGGCCGCGATCGGTGTTCCGGGCGACTTCAGCGAGTTCGAGCCCGCGTGCTGCATAAGCGCGGCGAAGGCTGGTGGCGCGATCAACCTGCTTCGTATTCCCGCGGACATGCCGCTCGAGCAGGGCAAGCTGGCCGCCCGCGCGCTGCCATTCGGCGACGAAATCGCGGCCCACCGCGCGCTCGCCGGCGACGACATAGCGGCCCAGCGTCGCTTCGGCACGGGCCGCGCTGGCGGCGAAGCTTTGCGACAGCACCATGACTTCGTAGCTTTGCGACTGGCGGGCCAGCGCGGCCTGATGCTGGGCATCGGCATCGCGCTGATTGACCACCAGCAGTGCGAGCACGCCGCAGCCGAGCAGGGCGACCACGATCATCAGCCCGACCCGCCAGTCCAGCGCGGACAGGCGGCGCGTCAGTCCTGTGATGCGGCTCTCGCTCATGATCCGGTGTCTAGGCCCAGGCGACTGCCAGTGCCAGCGGTCAGGCGATGACGCCGACCGCCTGACCCGCCGCCTTGAACATGCCCAGCACGCGCTGGATCTGTTCCGGCGTGTGCTCGGCAGATAGCGAGCAGCGCAGCAGGAAGGTGCCGGCCGGGGTCGCGGGCGGACGTGCAAGGTTCACGTAGAGGCCGTTTTCCAGTAGCGTCTGCCACATCGCCGCGCCCTGAACCTGATCGGTCAGGATGATGGCGATGATCGCGCTATCGGCCTGCTCGGTGCCGAGCTTGAAGCCCATGTCCTTGAGCCCCGCGTGGAGCGTGCGGGCATTGTCCCACAGCCGCGCGCGCTTTTCATGCGCGGTCATCAGCTTGCGGATCGAGGTCGCGGCGGTGGCGACGACGCTGGGCGGAAGCGACGCGGTGAAGATGTACGGGCGGCAGGTGAGGCGGATCGCCTCGAACTTCGGGTGGTTCGACACGCAGAAGCCGCCGACGGTGCCGACCGACTTGCTGAAGGTGCCGACGATGAAATCGACATCGTCCTCGCAGCCCAAAGCTTCGTACACGCCGCGGCCATTGGGGCCGTAAAAGCCCATCGAATGGGCCTCGTCGGACAGGACCATCGCGCCATGCTTCTTGGCGACGGCGACCATTTCCTTGAGCGGCGCGATGTCGCCGAGCATCGAATAGACGCCCTCAAGCACCACCAGCTTGCCGGCTTCGGCGGGCAGACGGCCGAGGCGCCTGTCGAGATCCTCGACGCTGTTGTGGCGGAAGCGGACGATCTCCGCGACGCCCTGCTTGCACCCGTCATAGATCGAGGCGTGGCTGTCGGCGTCGAGGATGATGTAGTCGCCCTTGCCGGCGAGCGTCGAGATCATGCCGAGATTGGCCATGTACCCGGTCGAGAACACGATCGCGCCGGTCGTGCCGTAGAAGTCGCGCAGCGCCTGCTCGACCTCCATATGGTCGCGGAACGTGCCGTTGAGCATGCGGCTGCCGTTGGTGCCGCTGCCGAACTTGTCCAGCGCCTCCTTGCCCGCCGCGATCACGTCGGGGTCAAAGGTCATTCCCATATAATTATAGGTGCCGAGCAGGATCGTGCGCTTGCCGTTGATCAGCGCCTCGGTCGGCGACAGCACCTTGTCC
>Ga0075012_10005477_pt1 | contig 11646 bp, 6 predicted proteins | sample All_14_2_FD_71474 | JGI IMG/M metagenome (GOLD analysis project Ga0075012, IMG submission 71474) | Freshwater microbial communities in response to fracking from Pennsylvania, USA - Allegheny Zone_MetaG_DW_15 | ecosystem: Environmental > Aquatic > Deep subsurface > Groundwater > Drilled...
ATTCTACATTTAATGAATTGAAAATAAGATATGATTGGTGCGATTTAGGGAGCCAAACGTAGAGATTATTTTGTCTGGCCCCCTACAGCAAACAGAAACTGTAAAATTCGGATCAGCGTTATCCGAGATCAGCAAAACAAGATCTGGACAGCCCAAAAACAACATGGCATAGTCGTTATGAACCTGAACCATAAGGAAGCCGGATATGATGAGGGATAACAGTCGTGGATCAGCGTGGAGTAACTTGCCTGAGGGCGTTTTTGCCCTGTTCTGTATACAGATTTTCTCGACTTTGAGTTTTAGTGTGTTGTACTCAACCCTTGTTTTATACATGAACGGATCGCTTGGTTTAAGCACCACACTGGCGAACAGTATCATGGGTGTGTTCGTGGCCTTCAATTATGCTTTGCATTTGCTGGGGGGTTATCTCGGCGGTCGTTTTTTCTCCTATCGTTCCCTGTTTTGTATCGGTATGGGCGCTCAGGTGCTGGGTTGTGTTTTTCTGGCCTCTGTCAGTGCCGAATTTCTCTATTATGGCCTCGCTGCATTTCTGACCGGTTCCGGTTTGAATGTGACCTGCGTTAATTGCATGTTGACCCAACGCTTCACCCCCACAGACACCCGCCGTGAAAACGCGTTTTTATATAATTACGCCGGGATGAATATCGGCTTCTTTATCGGTTTCAGCCTCAGCGGTTACTTTCAATTGCTGCATAATTATCAACGCCTGTTTTTATTCAGCAGCGTGGGTAATCTGCTCGCTCTGTTTATTTGCCTGTATAACTGGAAAGCACTGGCCGATGTCGGCACGGCGCATGCGCGCAACACATCGACGCAGCAATCGCGTCTGTTCTGGCTGGGCATGGCGGCGGTTGTCTGTTTGCCGATTGCCCTCAGTCATTTGCTGCATTTCGCCGATTTTGCCAATCGCCTCGTGTTGATTACCGGCGTGCTGATGCTGGTGGTGGTGTACAAACTGGCAGGGCAACAGACAACGGCGGAAGCCCGCAGCAAATTATACGCCTTTGGGGTGTTGATGCTGGCTGGAACGGCTTTCTGGACACTGTTCCAAATCGGGCCGATGGGGTTGACCTATTTTATTGCCTATAACGTGGAACGTAGCTGGATGGCCATGACCATTCCGCCGCAATGGTTCCAGAATATCAACACCATCTGCATCGTAGTGGGCGGCCCGGCGATGAGTTTTATCCTGACGCGCTTGCGCGCTCGTGGCGTCAACATCAACATCCCCCTGCAGTTTTCGATGGCGCTGGTGCTGATTGGCCTGGCTTTTGCCTTGATGCCGGTGGGTATTGCCACTGCCAACGCACAAGGGCTGGTGTCTCCGTTCTGGGTGCTGTTGAGTTTTGTCCTGCAAAGTGCGGGTGAGTTGCTGATTTCTCCCATTGGTTATGCCATGATCGGCGCTTTGGTGCCCGGATCCTTGCAGGGCGTGATGATGGGGATGTGGATGTTGTCTACGGGTGTGGGGGCGACTTTATCGAGTTATAGCTCCAACTGGATGACCATGGGACAAACGTCGGTGGATCCTGTGTTGACCAACGCAGGTTACGCTCATGTATTTCTCAATCTGGGCTTGATGGCCATGGCGGTTGGTTTGATCCTGTACTTGTTCGCCGGACGCATCAAACAATGGATGGATGAAAAAAGCAAAGCCCAGACCCTGAAAACCGGCTCGGTGGTGCTGAATCATTGAGTCGTTGTATAGAAGACCTGGCCGCCGCCGAACGACTGATCGTTCAGGAGGGCGGCTGGGAAGTTGACGCTTCCCGTTTTGTTATCGTAGAAACCGATTTTGGCCATGGTTTGAATGCCCTGGTTGCCTGGCGACATTGGTTACACACTCAACACAACGCTTGTCTGCATTATATCAGTTGCATGCCTAAATTTTTGCGGCGCGAAGACCTGGTCCAGCACCCGGATTTTGCCGATCTGACTTCCTCCCTGTTAAACGTTTGGCCGCTGTCGATGCCGGGTTTTCATCATTTGGTGATTGTGGAAGGGCGGATCGAACTGACTTTGTTGCTCGGCGATCCGGCGCAGTTGTTCAACGAATTGCTGTGCTGTGGAGACGCTCAACTGGAAGCTTTGCTGCGTCCGCATCGTGTGGATGTCTGGCGGGTGTATGAGCCGATCAGCCCAGCCTTGCGTCAATGCATCGCCTTGTTGTCCAACGACGCTGGCGCGAGTAATCTGCGGAAACGCAACACGCCCTGGGCCGCGCAGCTGCCGCAACAGTGTCCGCGAAAAAAAGCCATGGTGCTTGGCGCAGGACTGGCAGGCTGTTTCACGGCTCAGGCGCTGAGCAAACGCGGATGGGAGGTGTTGCTGCTGGATAAAGGGCCGGGTTTGGCCTCTGGCGCTTCGGGCAATCCGCAGACGATTTTGTATCCCATGCTCTCGGCGCATCATTCGCCATTGACGGATTTTATGCTGATGGCTTATGAATACGCTCATCATTACTATCAAAGATTGCTGAAAACACAGCCCATCGGCGAGCTGCGCGGTATCTTGCAAGTGGCGTATAACGAAAAGGAAATGCGTGCCCAGCGTGCGTTGGATGATTTGCTGAAGGCTTGTCCGACTCTGGGCGAGCGGGTCAATCCCGAGCGTGCGTCTGCACTGGCGGGCTTGCCGATTTCATCGGAAGCTTTGTATCTTCCCATGTCGGGTTGGCTGGATACACCGGCATTGTGCCAAAAGTTGGGAGGACGACTCGATACCGTATTCAATTATCCTGTCGATGAACTGCATTACGAAAACGGGCAATGGATATTGGGCGAGCATCGCGCTGATGTGTTGGTATTGGCCAATGGTTATGAAGCGAGCGCGTTTGCACAAACACAGCATCTGCCTTTAAGCCCGGTTGGTGGACAACTAACACGCATGAGCGGCAACGAAAGCAGCGGCGCATTGCAAATTCCTCTTTGCGGAGACGGGCACATTCTGCCGCAACGTGATCATCAACATCTGGTTGGCGCAACGTATCATCCCGGTGAGATTGCCGAGGCACGAAATTCACAGGATGATGCACTCAACAAATCCCGTTTCGCGGCAGTAAACGCTTCTGCCCAAATGCTCGACAGCTGGCAAGGCACCCGCGCAGCAACGCCGGATTACTTTCCGCTGGTTGGCCCGGCACCCAATATCGAAGCCTTTCAACAACGCTTCGCCACACTGGCAAGCGATCGCAAACGCTGGATTGCCGCGCCGGGTGAGTATTATCCCGGTTTATATATATGTGCAGGATTCGGGTCGCGCGGTTTGACCAGTATTCCACTGTGTGCAGACTGGTTGGCCGGGCAGATTAATCAGGAAATGGGGTATTTACCACGACGATTTGTTCAGGCATTGTCGCCGGCACGTTTTTTGGTGAAAGAAATGGGGAAAGGGGAAGCTTGACGTACCGCGCATAAAGCGCGGTACGTCAAGGAATACTACGCGCAGTCGTCTGTATCGAGCGCAACTTTTTTCATTGAAGGCAGGATGCTGTCTGCGTCAAAGCCCAGGTCTTTGGCCGCACTCAATATACCGCAAGCGCCTTGATCAAAGGTTGAGCGTGGTGTCCAATAGTCCATATTGGCTTTAACCATCACGTCAAAGGCTTTACGTGTATCCCATCCATCCTGGTGCGCAATCAGATAGAACAAACGGTTGTATACGCCGCTGGAGAAATGCACATTCAGGCCAGCGTAATACTCATCGGCTGAATCAATAGAGCGACCGTCACGGCTGGGTTTTTCCATGAAGCGCAGTGCTTCATAACCGCTGTCTTCTTTCATGATTTCAGAACCAATCATCCAGGTGCTGCTACCGGTTGAATAATGCTCTGCAGCCATGGCAGCCATGTCAGAGAAGGCTTCGTTCATACCGCCAGATTGTCCGTAGTACATCAGATCAGAGTTTTGCTCGGTGAAACCGTGGCTGATTTCATGTGCGCCAACACCCAGGGAAACCAGGGGGTACATCATGTCTTCGCCGTCGCCAAAGGTCATTTGCTGGCCGTCCCAGAAAGCGTTTTCAAAGAAATCGCCGTAGTGAACGCGCATAACCAGTTGCATCGGTGTGCCGTCTTCTTCAGTCAGTGCATCTTCGTTATACCAGTCGCGGTACATGCGTTTGATCACAAAACCTGCATACAGGGCATCGTTAGATGGTGAGTACGCGCCGTTGATACTGTCGTAACCATCAGCATTGTAGCCTACCCAGACAGTGTTTCTTGGTCGGCCGCTGTTGAGTTGGCACGCAAATTCCATGGGGGAATTGTCGGAATCATATTGATGTTTCAAATCGATTACTTTGACATCCATGGTTTCCATGTAACAGGTGTCCAGCGCTTTGTTACGGGTCAGTTCGAGTGCTGCCAGATCTTTTCCGTAAGCAAGTTTACCGGTGCGATGATTGCCGCCAAATCCAAGTCCGTTTACACGGGTGACATCAGCTGCGGTTTTGATGTTGTCCCATTGAACAAAGGGCTTGTAATTTTTGGCATCAACAATCGCGGTGGCACGCTCGGGAATGCGGTCAGGATGAGCAACCAGAACGCTGACTTGATAAGCCCAGTGCGCTTTGTTTTGAGCATCGATATAAACCATCGGAGTAACGCTGTCCTGGGTCAGAACTTTGCCTTTAAATTGTTCTTTCAGTTGTTGCAGGGCAACCTGGCCATTTTTCACGAAATCAGCAGCAGGGGCACCCAGTTCGCTGTCCAGACCATTGTAAACCACGCCGTTCATGCGTGCCTGAGCGCCTTGTGTGGCCAGCAGGGAATTGGCTGTGTTGGTGCTGTGCGTGATGGCATAACCGCCGAATACGTTAAAACCTTTATATTGTTGCTGCATGCGCACGTGGCTGACCTTGTTCTTGTCAACGTGTTGTTTCAGCACTTTCAGGGTGTTGGCCGGTGTGCCGACCGCTGCTTGTTTTGCACCAGGCAATCCAATGTGAAAGCTTTGTTTCAGGCTTTGCAACGACGTTTTGTGAAGGGGAACTGGCTCAGCGGCTTTGGCAGATGACGCCATGGTTAGCGCCAGACATGCTGCCAATGGCGACAGGTAAAAATTGGGATGCATAGGTAGAGCTCCTTGTGGTTTTTTTTTTGAAATCGACATTCAAGCTATCACAAGTTTTTGCCAATTGGAAATGCGAATATTAATCAACTCAAAATTGCTGTAGAATGTGCAGATTGTGTTCGTTTTTGGTTCTTGTCAAATCATGAGTTTTTTACCTGTTATCAGCCCGGAAGTCGATGCGGCCGTTGCTTGTTTGCAGCGGGGAGATGTGGTCGCTATTCCAACTGAAACCGTTTACGGGTTGGCTGCCAATGCTGACAGTGAGCAGGCTGTCAGGAAGATTTTTGCGATGAAAAATCGTCCTTTGTCGCATCCTTTGATTATGCATGTTGCCGAAGGCGCTGACCTTTATCAATGGGTGGACTGTATCCCCGGCTATGCGCAGCAATTGATGGCGGCGTTTTGGCCGGGGCCGTTGACGTTGGTGTTTCAAAGCAAGCCTGGCAAGATCAATCCGCTGGTCACCGGTGGACAGTCTACAGTCGCCATTCGTTGTCCGCAGCATCCTGTGGCGCAAGCGTTGTTGCAGCGGCTCGATTTTCCGCTGGTCGCGCCCTCGGCCAATCCTTTTGGAAAAATCAGCCCGACCACCGCGGAGCATGTTCAGCAAAGTTTTGCAGACCAGTCATTGCTGATTCTGGATGGCGGGCGTTGCAGCGTGGGCATTGAGTCCAGCATTGTGTCGGCGCTGGATGCCGAGCAGTATCAGATATTGCGTCCGGGGATGATTGACGAGCAGGCGATTCGCTATGTGTTGAACAGGGATGCTTCAAAAGCTCAGACGGATTTGCGTGTACCGGGCAAGATGGACAGTCATTATCAACCGGAAAAACCCCTGCATTGTTTTGATCGCCTGACGGATTTACAGGCCTTTTGTCAGGCTCATCCTGATGCGTATGTCTTGTCCTTTCAGAAAGATCGTTTGTTTGGATCGCATGCCGGTTTTCAACTGCCGGACAATCCGGAAAAACTGGCTTATGAATTGTATTATCAACTCCGCCAGGCTGATCAGTCGGCGTCAAGGGTGTTGGCGATGGAGCTGCCGCCCGCAAAAACCGAATGGGAAGGGATTCGCGAGCGGGCTTTGAAAGCGAGTTTCAGGGCAGAAAATACCAGGGATTAGGCAATTTGAATGCCCGTTTCGCATGACCACCCAGTAAATCACTGTATTGATCGCCGATGCTGGCAACGATGGTGTAGCCTTGCTTGCTGATCATCGCCCGGGTTTGGCTTTTGAAGGGTACGATGGATGAGCGTTTGTAGTTATCGGGGCGTAAATACAAGCCGGCCCAATCGTGGTAGCCATCGCGTTGCAGATTGGTTTTGGTGGCATTGAGATCCGCAACTGGCCGTCCGGTCACAAAAAATACGCTGATGCCGTGTTTGAGCGCGTCATTATACAAATTCAACATGGCTTCGATGGCAGGAGCGTCCGCTTGCTGAACGTCGCGGTGGATTTGAGCCGGTGTCGGGAAAAAATCATGTTTGACGAATTTGTCGTAATTGCTCAGGCTGGTTTCGTCGATATCGAGCACGATGGCCAGTTTTTTCCTGACAGGTTGCTGTTGATTTTTTTCCGCTTGGCTGATGATGTAGCGGTGGGCTTCGCCGATCACACCATTGAGTTCTTGTTCATAAATACCCGCGTCATGATATTGCCGAAGTTCTTTTTTGAGCATGCCCAGGTTGGACGGTTCCGCAACAGCGGTGTTGATGAGTAGCAGGGCGCAGGCCATGGCGGTCAAGATTCGAAGCATGTGGGTTCCTGAGGGTTAGGTTGGCGGGCATTATACTGTAATATGCCCATGTGTGTCATCCAGAGCGCAGCGAAGGATCTCCTGATTGTGAGTGCAACAACGCGCTTTCCAAAATATCCGCCAATTGCACGGCGTTCGATCCAAACAGCATGGTGCCGTGATCGCCCGGTACCGGCTGGATAATCAATTCCGGTTTGATAAAACGTGCCCAGCCGTTATCTGCGCTGTTGATGGGCAGCAATTCCGGCCACACCTGTTCCGCTTTGAACAAGGTTGCCTGGCTATCAATAGCCGGCAGCCGGTAATTGATCAACAAATCACGGCGATACCATTCCAGCTCGATCAAACGCATATTCAATTCCGAATTCAAACTGCGTTGATGGCGCAGCGAACGTGCGGTGGTTTGTGCCAGAATATCAGGCGGATAAGCCGTCCAGCCGTCAAACAAACCCAGAAATGCCGGTTTTTTTCCCGATAAACCCAGTTGATGCGCCATATCAAAAGCCACCGTTGCGCCAAAAGACGCGCCGCCCAGGAAAAAAGTTTCGCCCTGATATACACTCTGGATGTCATACAAATATTGACTGGCCATGTCTTCCAGATTATTGAATCGCTGCGGATTGCCATTCAAGCCTGGATCCTGAATGCCATACAAAGTGAATTTTCCATTCAAATGCGACGCCAGTTGCTTGTAACAAAATACCGTACCGCCAATGGGATGAATCAAAAACAGTGGAATCGGGTTCGTCCCTTTGCTCAAGGGAACAATGGACAGCGGCGGTTTACGCACGAATCCATAGGCTACGGTGTTGTCTTTTAACGATTGAATTTTGTCTGCAAGACGAGAAATGGTTGGATACTCAAACAGCGATTGCAAAGACAAGTGGATTTTCATGCATTTTTTCAGTTCCGTGACCAATTGCAAGGCCATTAGCGAATCACCGCCTATTTCGAAAAAATCATCATGCAAACCAATATGTTGCTGTTTGATAATACGCTGCCAAATCAGGCGGATCTGAGCCTCAATTGGCGAGCTGTCAAAAAATGAATCCGGAATCTGCGTTGACAGGCGCTTTCCTGGTTGTTGATTCAGACTATGAAAATCGATTTTTTCATTTTCTTTCAACGGGATAGCGTCCAGCATGTAAAACTCATCGGGAATCATATAAGCGGGCAGGTGATCAGCCAGGTAATTGCGCAGTTCACTGTCGGATATGCTCGTCGTTCCGGCAACCAGGCAGGCGCGTAACGCATGGCCTTTCACATCGGCAGGGCGCAGAACGACAACCGCCTGTTTGATGCCGGGCAGGGCCATCAATACGGATTCAATTTCGGCCAGTTCAATGCGATATCCCTGCCGTTTAACCTGCTGATCGTTACGGCCGGAAAATTGCAGATTGCCATCAGGCAGCCAGTACGCCATGTCGCCCGTTTTATGCAGAACCTCCATAACGTCACCCAGCTTGAGCTTGCGGAATTTTTCGACGGTCATGGCTTCGTTATTCAAATAGCCTTTTGCCACCTGAGCGCCGCCGATGTGCAGCTCGCCTTTCATCCCGATTGGGCAGAGATTGTCGTGTTTATCGAGCAGATAACAGCTGCTGTTATGCGCCGGGCGGCCGATCGGTACCGAAAATTCGTTTAAAGCCCGGGAGGAACGAACCCGGAAAGACGTCGCCGAAACCGTGGTTTCAGTCGGGCCATATTCGTTAAACAGGATGTGATCCGGACATAAGGCCATCCAGTGCAGGACATCGCTGGACGGTACAACGTCGGCGCCCAGCAACAGGCAGCGTAAATCCGGCAGGCGTTTGATTTCATCGGGATAATTCAGCAACAACTCCAGATAACCGGGCGTGGCCTCGACATGGCTGACGCGCTGCGTTTGCAAATGGCGCAAGTATTGCTGCGGATTGGTTTTGTGACTGTCTGAACAAATAGCGACCGCGGCTCCTGCGAGTAAGGGCGCCAGAGAGCAGGGAACGGACAGATCAAAGGCCGGAGAGGCGGAAAAATCAACAACGCTGTCTTCATTACACCCAGTAGATTCGAGAAACCACAAACAATAATTGATGACGTTTTGGTGCGTGATCATCACCCCTTTGGGCGACAGGGTGGTTCCCGAAGTAAACAGGACATAGGCCAATTCTTCTTCACTTGCGGGTCTTTTTTTGCCTGGAACAAACGATAGCATATCGCTGGCGATCAACCAGTTTATCTGTCGTTTTCCTGCAAAATGGGCGCGCAATTTGGCTTGATATTCCGCCTCGGTGATCACATATGATATGTGCGCTTCATTCAAATTGTTTTCTGTTTTGAGCAAGGGATGTTTGGTATCCAGCGGCACGTAGGCGCAACCCGCCTTTAAAATCCCGAGCATGACCGCCAGCAGGTCCGGGCTGCGTGTAAGATACACGCCGACCAGCGCCGCAGCGGGTGCGCCGCTGGATTGCAGACTGGCGGCAACGGCTTCCGATGCTTGCCACAATTGCTGATAGCTCATGCGTTGTTCGCCATGAATCACGGCGGTAGCCTGTGGATTGCGTGCCGCTTGTTGGTCAAACAGAGCGTGAATGCTGGTGTTCGGTAAAGGTCTGGATTCGCCCTGACCAAGGCTGGTCAGTAATTGTTCGCGTTCCTGGGGGCTTAAAAAGCAAAATTGATTGATCTGTTGTGATGCATCCCTTTGCAGCGCAGCCAGAACAGCATCGATATGAGCGGAAAAATTATCAAGCAGGGTGCGCAGCGCACCGCCCTGGCAATGGCTATCCAGACGATGAAAAGCTCTGACGCAGCCCTGATCCTCATCAATTTGAACATACAAGACAGCACTTTTGGGGAGGGCTGCGTCACTACAGGCCTGATGTCCGATCACCAATCTCATTTCGAGGGCATCGGGATGAAGTTGTTTGTTTCGAGCCACAATATCCGTCAAAAAACCATCATGGCTCAGTGTTTGCGTCAACAATTGACCCACTTGCGTCAACGCGCCCGACAGCGAGTCGTGAGGCGGCAAGTCAACAATAAGCGGCACAAAGGCACTGAGCAGCGGCGATGCGAGATGCGTGTTGCGCCGCGCCAAATGCACGCTGACCGGATCGTAATCATTGAGGCGAAACAAATACAGCAACAAGGCTGTGATGAGGATTTGTTCGCGCGCGGCGGGATCTGGATGTTGTAGGGCCTGACTTTGACCAAACGGCTGGAAATCTTTGTCGGCAGCGAGGTATTTTTTTTGAAAACAGGCGTGATCGCTGTGCTGTTTTAATCGCTCAATCCACAGCGATTCGTTTTTCAACAGGCGGGTATAATCGTTATCGGACAGGGTATCCTGGCTGTGATGCCGGGATGGTAAAACGGATCCGATCCGTAATTGATGCTGATCCAGCCAGGTTCCAATCGCTTCTGTTTTGCCATCGGGCCGCGTCAGCCTGTTCACCCGAATGGCCTGATCTTTTGTTGCGATGGTCACCGCACAGGTGTTGATATCCAGCACAGTGCCGGCTTCAATCGCAGACGTATCGATTTTAACGATGTCCAAATCAGTGACGATGCAATAATCGTCACCCATACGCCATTTCAAGCTGCCCACCGGATTGTGATAATGACCAAAACTCAAGGCGCGGCAGGTCCGTTCGAGAAAGGCGGCGCTGTCGTTTTCCCAGTCAATGAAACCCAGATTGGGCAAAGGATGACCGGCTCCGTAATAACGGCGGTTTTCTGGATTTTGTTTGGATGATTGTGCCGAATTCTGCTCCAGACTACACAACAGACGTTGAAAAGAGCTGATCGCAGCTTCGTAGCAACGGCTATTGAGCGAAAGTGCGGTTTCGTTACGGTTTATATTAATTCTTTGTTGACATAGAATGTCGCCTTCATCAATATGTTCGTTGACCAAATGCCAGGTGACGCCATGCTCGGTTTCGTTGTTGAAAATGGCCCAGGTGCTGGCATTCAAGCCGGCATAATCAGGCAGCAGGGAATCATGGTAATTGATGGCGCCCAGTTTCGGTGCTTTTAGTATGTCGGCTGAGAAAATCTGGCTGTTTACAATACTGAACAAGTAGTCGACAGGATATTCCGGGGAATTGATGAGCGATTCACTCTGCGCACCGGGGAAAAAACAAGGGATCGCGTGACCTTTTGCCCAATCGTGAACGTTTTTGAAGGGCGAAATAATCAATGTGATGGTGTGATGCCTGGCAAGCAAGGCATTCCCACACGAGATCAACAGATTATTTTCTCCAATCAAACAACAGTCCAGGTGCATGTGAAACGGATCTCCTTAAATAACACGGTAGAGTTTATAAGTAGTCTTGAGTATAAATAAAGAGATTCAATTTTAAAAATGAATAAAAAACACAGCAGCAACACTGATTTTGTTCAAACAGAACAGGGACTTAACAATCCGCTGGTTGCCTTTCTGTCTGAGCAAAGTCCGGAGGCCATTATTGTGCTGGACGAGCGCATGGGAATTGTACTGTTTAATCCCAATGCGGAGGCCTTGTTTGGTGTTCCGGCAAAAACAGCCGTGGGTCAAGCGCTTGAATTATTGTGCAATAAATTATCAATCGATTATTTTATCAAGCACTATTTGGAAATGATGACAGAAAATGCTGTCACCAGGAATATTCCCAGTACAATATCGCGAAAAAAAATTGACTGGTCTGCTTTTCGAGTGGGAAACAAGGGTGAAAGTTATTGCGTTTTGATTTCAGAAGGGATTCGTGATCAGGAGGCGCGGGATGACAATATTCGCCTTGAAACCCTGATCGCCAATATGCCCTGTAATGTGT
>Ga0075012_10005478_pt1 | contig 11645 bp, 10 predicted proteins | sample All_14_2_FD_71474 | JGI IMG/M metagenome (GOLD analysis project Ga0075012, IMG submission 71474) | Freshwater microbial communities in response to fracking from Pennsylvania, USA - Allegheny Zone_MetaG_DW_15 | ecosystem: Environmental > Aquatic > Deep subsurface > Groundwater > Drilled...
GAACTGCCGGTTCCTGCAAGGGCCGGGCACCGATCCGGACACGGTCACCACGGTTCGCAACGCCATCGCCAAGACCACCGACGTCGCGGTCGAGATTCTGAATTATCGCAAGGACGGCTCGGCCTTCTGGAATGCGCTGTTCGTCAGCCCCGTGTTCGGGCCGGATCGCAAGCTCCTGTATTATTTCGCCTCGCAGCTGGACGTGTCACGGCGTCGCGATGCCGAGGACGCCCTGCGCCAGGCCCAGAAGATGGAGGCGGTGGGCCAGCTGACCGGCGGCATCGCGCACGACTTCAACAATATGCTGACCGTCATCATGGGGAATGTGGACTCCGCCCTGGAGCTGGTCGAGGAGCCGGGGGTCCGCAAGCGGCTGGAGCGGGCACTGGACGGCGCGCGCCGGGCCGAAACCCTGACCAGTCAGCTGCTGGCCTTTGCCCGCAAACAGCGGCTGGATGGCCGCCCGACGAACCTGAACCTGCTGATCGAGGGGCTGCGCGACATGGTCGGGCGGACCCTGGGGTCGCAGATCGTGATCCAGACGCGGCTGGCCCGGGACCTGCGACTGGCTCGGGTCGATTCTGTCCAGACGGAGGTCGCCCTGCTGAACGTGCTGGTCAATGCGCGCGATGCGATGGCGGATGGCGGCGAGGTCGAGATCTGCACCGAAAACCGCACGGTGACGCCGGACACCCCGTTCAGCGACGCCCCGCCGGGAGACTATGCGGTGCTGACGATCCGCGACAGCGGGGCCGGCATGACGCCCGAAGTGCTGGCTCGGGTCACCGAGCCCTTTTTCACCACCAAGGACGTCGGCAAGGGAACGGGCATGGGCCTGGCCATGGTCTATGGCTTCATGCGCCAGAGCCAGGGGCATCTGTCCATCGAATCCGAGACGGGGAAGGGGACGGCCGTGCACATGATGTTCCCCGCCATCACCGGCGAGGTCGTCAATGCGGTCGACCAGCCTCTGCGTGAGGCCAAGGGCGGCAGCGAGACCATCCTCATGGTAGAGGACAACGCCGATGTCATGGAGATGGGCCAGAGCATCCTGCGTGACCTTGGATACCGTGTCGTGACGGCGGTCACGGCCGCAGACGCGCTGCGGGTTCTGGATGACGAGCCGGGTATCGATCTGCTGTTCACCGACATCGTGATGCCGGGCGGCATGAACGGCGTAACCCTGGCCCATGAGGTGCGGCGGCGGCGGCCCCAGATCGGCATCTTGCTGACCACGGGCTGGGCCGATCGGGCCCTGGATCACGAGGACGACCGCAGCGGGTTCGACCTGATCGGCAAGCCCTATCGTCGCGGTGACCTGGCCCGAAAGGTCAGAACCTTGCTTGATGGGCCAAACGGCGTGTCCTGAACGGCGCAGGTTTGCCCCCATATGTGGCGGATCGGACGAAAACCTGCGTTTTTCGCTTTTCGCGCCTTCACAGAACCGTGTTAAATGGCTTTGGCCTGCATGATAAGCAGGCGGGGGCTGAGACGTGTCTGACTACGAGGGGCTTGAGGCGGCGGTCACCATCCGCATCGCCGGCAGGATCAAATGGTTTGATCCCATCAAGGGCTATGGCTTCATCGTGCCCGAGGACGCCGGTCAAACGGATCAGAAGGACGTCTTGCTGCATATCAGCACGCTGCGTGACGCCGGGCACGACACCGCCGCCGAGGGTGCGCCGATCGTCTGCGACTGCGTCCGCCGCCAGAAGGGCTGGCAGGTGTCCCTGGTTCTTGATCTCGGCCAGGGCGACCCCGAAACGATTTCACCGCGGCGCACCGGCTATGACGGTCTGAAGAGCCACGGCGGCATGATTCGGGCGCGTCCCGAGGCCGAGCTGCAGGCGGGCGATCTGGAAACCGCCACCGTCAAATGGTTCAATCGCACCAAGGGCTATGGTTTCGTGGTGCGCGAAGGTCATCCGGGCGATATATTCGTTCACGTCGAGACCCTGCGGCGCTGCGGTCTTGACGACCTGCTGCCTGGTGAGGCCGTATCCGTGCGGTTCGCCGAAGGGCCCAAGGGCCTGGTGGTGGCCGAAATCAAGCCGGGCGGCTGATGGCGCGCCCGATAAGGGCGATTTACACCATGTTCGACCGTCGTATCCTCCTCAGCGGCCTCCTGGCTCTGACCCTGACCGCCTGCGTCCAGAATCCGCCCGTCGATGCGACCGGCCGGCCCATGGAGCGGCTGACCATCGTAACCACTCAGGGCGAGCATGATTTCTGGGTCGAGATCGCGGACGAAGACGCCGAGCGCCAGCGGGGCCTGATGTATCGCGACGCCCTGGCCGACGATCGGGGGATGCTGTTCCAGTTCCAGGACGTCCAGCCACGCGGTTTCTGGATGCGGAACACCCCCAACTCGCTGGACATCATCTATGTGGCGCCGGACGGAAAGATCGTCTCGATCGCCGCCAATGCCGTGCCCTTTTCCGAGGAGACGTTGCCGTCCGACGGCCCCGCAAACGGCGTGGTCGAGCTGCGCGGAGGGCGTGCGGCCGAGATCGGGGCCAAGGCGGGGGACATGGTCCGTCATCCCTTCTTTGGCAATGGTGGCTAACGCGCGTTGCGGCGAGGGGCCGCGCGTGTCATGAGACGCCCCTTCCGGTTCGGGGCGTAGCGCAGCCTGGTAGCGCATCTGCTTTGGGAGCAGAGGGTCGCAGGTTCGAATCCTGCCGCCCCGACCAGAAAAACCTCAGCCGTTCAAGCTGGCGTGACAACCGCTTTTGATGGATGAAATCCACCGATTGGAGTTGTCACCAGTCTGTGCAGCGTGATGAACAAGCCGATAAGGTCGTCGATCGGGAATATCTGATGGTCGAACTTGGATGTTTCGAGCAGTTTCACGGTGGTCAGCGTCCAATACGCGGTTCCCTATGATAAGTCGCAGATGATGATTTGGTTGCTTCGCACAAGTATTTGCGACCGACCGGTCCAGCGCTTCTGAGGTCTTTGAAGGCTCAGGATATGTTGCCCTGAGGCGATCGGGCTGTATATGAAGGCTATTCCTTCGACCAAGAGACCCACCATGCTGGCCCGCATCTATCGTCCCGCCAAGACCGCCATGCAGTCGGGCAAGGCCAAGACCCGCAGTTGGCGGCTGGAGTTCGAGCCGGCCTCGGCCCGGTTCGTCGACCCCCTGATGGGCTGGACCGGCTCGACCGATATGAACGGCCAGGTGAAGCTGAACTTCGACAGCAAGGAAGAGGCGATCGACTATGCCGAACGCCACGGCATCGCCTTCAGACTGCATGAGCCGCAGGAGCCTCCGGTGATCCTGAAAGCCTATGCCGACAACTTCGCCACCAATCGCAAGGTGTCGTGGACGCATTAGGTATTTTGCGGCTATCGCCGTGTGGGCTACTTGAGCCGCATTCGTGTTGTGGCTACCGCGCTTCGCGTGACATGAGCAGGGTCTTCGCGGCGACGGCCATTCGCGGTATCCGAGCCTCGTGATCTCCATCGGGCGCCCATAGCTCAACCGGATAGAGCACCCGCCTTCTAAGCGGGATGTTGCAGGTTCGAGTCCTGCTGGGCGCGCCATTCCTGATTCCCGGGTACGGGTTGCGGTTCCGGTGCCGACGTCGTCTAAGAGGCCCGTGGGGCGCTTGAGCAGCAGGGACGTCGACATGACGGGCAAGGCGATCATGCGGGCGGCGGTGATGGCTCTGGCCGTCCTGGCTTCGGTCGGGGCCTGCGAACGCCGCCAGGTCACGGCTACCGATCCCGCGGACACCGTTGATGGGACGACCGCGCCGGTCCGGGTCAGAGCCCAAAGCGCCACCCTGGCAGAGGTCAAGCGACGCGGTCGCCTGAACTGCGGTGTGCATGAAGGCCTCGTGGGCTTTGCCTATCTGGACAACCGAGGAGCCTGGCGCGGGTTCGACGTCGATTTCTGTCGGGCCATGGCAGCGGCGATCTTTGGCGATGCGGACGCCGTGCGCTTTGTGCCCTTGAGCACAGGCGACCGGTTTGAGGCGCTGGAGAGCGGCCGGATCGACGTGTTGTGGCGCAATACCTCCTGGACCATGCAGCGCGATGCGGGCCAGGGCGTCGCCTTCGCTGGCATCAACTATTACGACGGCCAGGGCTTTCTGGTCCGACGCTCGCTGAATCTGAACAGCGCGTCCGAACTGAACGGTGCGCGAATCTGCGTGCAGTCGGGATCGACGTCCGAGCTGAACGTGGCCGACTATTTCCGCTCGCGCGGCATCGAATATCGGCCCGTCATCTTCGACAGCGAAGAGGCGGCGCGCCAGGCCTACGGCCGCGAGGACTGCGATGCCTTCAGCGCCGACATCTCGGCCCTGGCGGCGGCCCGAACCACCCTGTCGGGACCTCAGCAGCATATGATCCTGCCCGATGTCATTTCAAAGGAACCGCTGGGGCCGGTGGTACGGCGCGGTGACGAGCAATGGACGGCGATCGTGCGCTGGACCTTGAACGCCCTGATCCTGGCCGAGGAACTGGGTGTGGCTCAGGACAATGTCGCGGCCCAGGCCCGCGATGCCCGCGACCCGCGCGTACGCCGACTTCTGGGCAGTGAAGGTCAGTTCGGCGCGGTGCTGGGCCTGCCGGACGACTGGGCGCGAGAGGCGATCGGGGCCGTCGGCAACTATGGCGAGATCTTTTCGCGAAATCTCGGATCGGAATCGGCACTCGACCTGGCCCGGGGCTTGAACGCACAATGGAACGCTGGCGGCCTGATCTATGGCCTGCCGATTCGATAGCCGACACGGGTAACCCGGGGGACCGATGGAAACGACCAAGCGTGGCGGCGTGCCGCTCTATCTCTGGATGCTGCTGGGCTTTGCCGTCGGCCTGGGCGGGGGCCTGTTCGTCAATCTGAACGGCCTGGTCGTCGACGCGTGGGTCATGAACCTGATCCAGTCGATCGGGCAGATCTTCCTGCGCCTGCTGTTCATGCTGGTGCTGCCGCTTCTGTTCGCGGCCCTGGCAGTCGGCGTGGCCGAGATGGGCGATCTGAAGTCCCTGGGCCGGGTCGGGTTCAAGACCCTGATGTTCACCATCCTGGTTTCCGCCATCGCCGTCGCCATCGGTCTGGGGATGGTCAATGTGTTCCGCCCCGGCGACGGGGTGGATCCGGCCCTGGCGCAGCAACTGCTGGCACAGGGGGCCGAGGGGGCCGCCGCCATCGTCGGCAATGCCCCGACTTCGATCGAGGCGGGCCAGTTCTTCCTGGACATGATCCCGTCCAATGTCTTCACCGCCGCCGCAGAGAACCAGATCCTGCCGGTCATGGTGTTTGCCCTGATCTTCGGCATCGGCATGGTTATGGCCAAGTCGGAGGCGACAGATGCTCTTCAGCAGTCCCTGCAAGGCCTGCTGGAAGTGATGATGAAGTTGATCAACCTGGTCATCAAGCTGGCACCGATCGCCATCGCCGCCCTGATGTTCAATCTGGCCGCAGTGTTCGGATGGGACCTGCTGGTGCGGCTGGGGGCCTATGCGGGCGTGGCCGTGGGCGCGATGGCGATCCATATGTTCATCGTCTATCCGCTGCTGGTCTGGATCTTCGGCGGCATGAACCCCGTGACCTTCGCCCGGGGTGTGCGCGAGCCCTTCGTGGTGGCCTTCTCGACCGCCTCGTCCAACGCCACCCTGCCCATCGCGATCAAGGCGGCCGAGGAGAAGCTGAAGCTGCCGCGCCGTATCTCCCGTTTCGTGCTGACGGTCGGGGCCACGGCGAACCAGAACGGCACCGCCCTGTTCGAAGGGGTGACGGTGCTGTTCCTGGCCCAGTTTTTCGGCATCGACCTGAACCTGCAGCAGCAGCTGGTCGTGATGCTAGTCTGTATCCTGGGCGGCATCGGTACGGCGGGAGTGCCGGCGGGATCGCTGCCGGTCATCGCTCTGATTCTGGTCATGGTGGGCGTGCCGGCGGAGGGGATCGGCCTGATCCTGGGCGTCGACCGCTTCCTGGATATGTGCCGCACCACGCTGAACGTCACCGGCGATCTGGTGGCCGCGACCGTGGTCTCGCGCGGGGAAAAGGACATCCCCGCCGATGTGGCCGGACCGGAGCCGGTGGCCAAGCCGGTCTGAGGTCAGCCCACCTGTACCGGCGTATCGGGGCGCGAGCCCCACTCCGCCCAGCTGCCGTCATAAAGGCGACTGGGACGATCCAGCACGGCCAGCCCCAGGCTGAGGATGGCGGCGGTGACGCCGGAGCCGCAGCTGGTCACGATGGGTCGATCCTGGTCGATGCCGGCATTCGCAAAGGCATCGGCCAGGGCGGCTAGCGGCTTCATCCGCCCCTCGGGCGTCAGCAGTGAGGTATAGGGCAGGTTGATCGCGCCGGGCATATGGCCGGGCCGAACGCCCGGACGGGGCTCGTTCGCCTGACCCCTGAAGCGGGCCGCGCCACGGGCGTCCACCACCTGAGCCGTGCCGGTCAGGGTGTTGCCGACGCCGTCCAGATCGGCGACCTGGTCCGAGTCGAAGGACGGCTTGAAGATCGCGGCGGCAGGGGCAGGAGGCGCTCCAGCTTCCAGCGCGCCGCTCTCGGTTGTCCAGGCGGGCAGGCCGCCGTCCAGCACCTGGACCCGCAGTGCCCCCATGACGCGGAACACCCACCAGACCCGTGCAGCCGAAAACAGACCGGCGGTGTCATAGACGACGATGCGATCGGTCTCTGCGATGCCCAAAGCCCCGACGAACGCGGCGAAGGCCGCAGGGCTCGGCAGCATATGCGGCAACGGGCTGTCTTGATCCGAGGCGGCCTCCAGATCGAAGAAGAGCGCGCCCGGAATATGGGCCGTCACGAAATCGGCCATGGCATCGCGCCCGTCCAGATGCCAGCTGGCATCCAGAAGGCGCAGGTCCGGATCGGACAGGGCGGCCACAAGTTCAGCGGGCTGTATGAGGGCGGATGAGCGAGACATGACCCAGCCTAGCACAGGGAACGCCACGCTCAGACTGGTGCTGGGCGACCAGCTGTCGGATGGGCTGTCGGCCCTGACGGACCTGGACCCCGCGCGCGATCTGGTCCTGCTGGCCGAGGTTCGGGGCGAGGCGACCTATGTCCGACATCACAAGCAGAAGATCGCCTTGACCTTTGCCGCCATGCGGAGTTTTGCGGCGCGGCTGGAGGCCAGCGGGGTGGCGGTGCGTTACGTCCGCATCGACGATGCGGATAACCGTCATTCGATCGTAGGCGAAATGGAACGCGCCCTGGCGGCCGGCCGGTTCGAGCGGGTGGTGATGACCGAATGCGGGGAATGGCGGCTGGCCGAGGCCCTGTCCGAATTCGCCCGCTCCAGCCCCTTATCCGTCGAGATTCGACCGGACGATCGCTTCGTCTGCTCGCACGACCGGTTCCGCCGCTGGGCCGGCGGCAAGAGCCAGCTGCGGATGGAGTTCTTCTATCGCGAGATGCGGCGCGAGACGGGCCTGCTGATGGAGGGCGATCAGCCGGCGGGCGGCAAATGGAACTATGACGCCGAGAACCGGCGCAAACTGGCCAAGGGCGTGCGCCCGCCCCGGCGTCTGAGAACGCCGCCCGATGAGATCGCGCAAGGGGCTATCGCCGATGTCGCGCGCTTGTTTCCCGACCATTTCGGCACGCTGGACGCCTTCGGCTGGCCCACGACGGCTGAGCAGGCGGAGACGATCCTGGCCGACTTCATCGAGAACATCCTGCCCGGCTTCGGCGACTGGCAGGATGCGATGGCGGAAGGTCAGCCGTGGATGTGGCACGGGCTGATATCCACCAGCCTCAATCTGGGTCTGATCGATCCGCTGGACGCCTGTCGCCGGGCAGAGGCGGCGTGGAAGGCGGGCAAGGCCCCGCTGAACGCCGTGGAGGGTTTCATCCGCCAGATCATCGGCTGGCGAGAATTCGTGCGAGGCATCTATGGGCTGAAGATGCCGGAGTATGGACGGCGAAACCATCTGGACGCCGACCGGGCCCTGCCGTGGTTCTACTGGACGGGCGAGACGGACATGGCCTGCGTCGCCGATACGGTACGGTCTGCGCGCGACCATGCCTACGCCCATCATATCCAGCGCCTGATGGTCACCGGCAATCTGGCCATGCTGCTGGGCGTCCATCCTGATGCGGTGGACGACTGGTATATGGTGGTCTTCGCCGATGCCTATGAATGGGTGGAGATGCCCAACACCCGCGGCATGGCGACCTTTGCCGACGGCGGGATCGTGGGGTCCAAACCCTATGCGGCGTCCGGGGCCTATATCGACCGAATGAGCGACTACTGCGGGCCGTGTCGCTATGACGTGAAGGCCAAGTCGGGCGAGGGGGCCTGTCCGTTCAACCGGCTGTACTGGGGTTTTCTGGAGCGCAATCGCGGCCGCCTGCGCGACAATGTCCGCCTGGCCATGCCCTATCGCACCCTCGACGGCTTTGGCGAGGCGAGGCGCAAGGCTTTGCTCGACGAGGCCGAGGCGTGCCGCGAGGCGCTGGGTGCGAGGCCGATACTGCCCGAAGGCTAACTCGGCACGCGCAGCGGCTTGCTCAGTCCAGCGCCGCCGCGATCCGGTCGGCGAGGGGGCGCAGCACATTGGGTTCGGCCATGGGGGCCTGACCGTGTCCCTTCATCGGGCGGTCCTTCCAGCGGGGAATGACGTGGAAATGCAGGTGAAATACCGTCTGCCCGCCCGCCGCGCCGTTGAATTGCATCACGCTGATGCCGTCGGGGGCCAGGGCCTTGTCCACGGCGCGGGCGATGCGCTGGACGGCGGCGGTGACCCGCGCCAGGGCCTCGGGCGCGATGTCCAGCAGCGTGCGGGCTTGGGCGGTCTTGGAGATCACCAGAACATGGCCTTCCGACTGGGGAAACACGTCCATGAAGGCCAGGACGTCGTCGTCTTCCCACACCGTCACACTGGGCATATCGCCGCGCAGGATGCGGGCGAAGATGTTGTCGGGATCATAGGGGCCGTGAAGGCTCATGGAGGGCTCCGGTGCTGGTCGGCGCAGGCTATCAGGTCGGGGCGACCCTGCGCTATGCTGAGGCAAGCTGGAGGGGGAGAATCGCCCATGCTGAGATTTATCGTTCAGGCCGTGGTGACGGCCCTGGGTCTGTGGTTGTCGGCCCAGGTGGTGCCGGGCGTGGACTTCACCTCGGGCGCATCCCTGGCGGCAGCGGCCGTCCTGTTGGGCCTCATCAATGCGGTCGTGCGGCCCATCCTGGTCATCGTCACCTTTCCGATCACCGTCGTCACCCTGGGCCTGTTCCTTCTGGTGGTGAATGCCGCCACGATCGGCCTGACAGCCGTGTTGCTGGGCGGGTTCGTCGTCGACGGCCTGTGGCCCGGCATCGGGGCGGCGATCGTCACCGGCGTGGTCAGCTGGATCGCCGGGGCCTTCATCGGCGACGACCGCAAGTAGGCCCCGCGCTCGCCGCCTGATCTTGCCCCGCGCGGGGAAGCGGCCTAACCCGACCCGGAAATCAACGGATCACGGACGATCATGACCCTCGCATTGCTCTTTCCCGGTCAAGGCAGCCAGGCGGTCGGCATGGGGGCGGCGCTGGCCGACGCCTTTCCGGCCGCGCGCGACGTCTTTGCCGAGGTGGACCAGGCGCTGGGCCAGTCGCTGTCGCAACTGATGCGTGACGGGCCCGAGGATCAGCTGACCCTGACCGAGAACGCCCAGCCGGCCCTGATGGCCGTATCGGTCGCGACGATGCGGGTGCTGCAGAGCCAGTTCGGCCTGGACCTGGGCCGCGTCGGCTATGTCGCTGGCCATTCGCTGGGCGAATATTCGGCCCTGTGCGCGGCGGGGGCGATCAGTCTGTCCGACACGGCGCGGCTGCTGAAACTGCGCGGTCAGGCCATGCAGCGGGCGGTGCCGGTGGGCCGGGGGGCCATGGCCTCCCTGATTGGGCCCAAGACCGACCTGGCCCTGGCCGAGGCTGCCGCCGCCGCCGGGTCGGAAGTCGGCGTCTGCGTCGTCGCCAACGACAACAATGCCGGAAACATCGTCATCTCGGGCGACAAGGCCGCCGTCGACCGCGCGATCGAAAAGGCCAAGGAACTGGGCGCGCGGGCCATTCCGCTGAACGTCTCGGCCCCCTTCCACTGTCCGCTGATGCAGCCGGCCGCCGACGAAATGGCCGCCGCCCTGGCCGGTGCCGCCATCCATGCCCCCGTCGTGCCGGTCGTGGCCAATGTCACCGCCCGGCCCGAGACCGACACTGAGGTCCTGCGCCGCCTGCTGGTCGAACAGGTTACGGGCCGCGTCCGCTGGCGCGAGAGCATGGAGTGGATGGCGGGGGAGGGGGCCGTCGCCCGCTTCGCCGAAATCGGCTCCGGAAAGGTCCTGACCGGTATGGCCAAACGCATCGCCCCGGACGTCCAGGGTGTGGCGCTGAACACGCCGGAAGATCTGGAAGCGTTCGCGGCGTCGTTGGTCTAGGCGGATGCGCTGGCCTAGCGTGTATCGGGTTGGCGTGGTTTGGTTCTGGGTGGCAAGCCCACTGGTTTTCTTGTCAGCCATCTTCCTCATTCTGGCGGTTGGCTTCTTAGAAGAAGTCTTGCCATCCGGAATCTTGTTTCCTGTTGCAGTTGCCGTGTGGTTCTTCGGTCAGGCGTTTCTTTACCTGTGGTTTCCGCCCTGCCCGCGGTGCGGCCTGAATGCTTTTGTCACCATTCATCAAAGAAGAAAATTTTTCGGTTGGGGCCAATATTTTGGTTCCCGAGTTCAGCGTCGTCCGTTCAGGCCAAACAAGATCTGTTCGAGATGTGGACTTGATCTGACCATCTTCGGACTTTTCGATCCTCGAGCAAAGCGGGTACCCTGATGTTCGATCTTTCCCACAAGATCGCCCCCGGGGTCGTGAGCGTTGCTTTGAAGGCACCGGAGGATATGGAAGCGTTCGTGTCGTCGTTTTGACCGGTCCAAAGGACATTTCCTGGCTTTGGATCACTGCTTTCGCAGTGATCTGGCTTGCGTCGCTTGTTTTTGGTTTTTTGAGCCTGGTTGTGCCTTTCGCCGCTGTCGGCTTGGAAGATGGGAGCTCGGTCGGTTTGGTGCCGGCGATGCTCGCCGTCGTCGTCGGTGTTTGCTTTTTTCTTTCCGCAAAGTCCGCACTTGATCGGAAGCTGTGGAGAGCCTGTTTCTCACTTGCCGCAGCCTATGCTGTGGCATGGTTATCCGTCCTCGTGGTCGTTCAGATCGGCTAGTCGCTTAAGGAAAATTCGATGTTCAATCTCACCGGCAAGACCGCCCTCGTCACCGGGGCCACGGGCGGTATCGGCGGCGCTGTCGCTCGCGCCCTGCACGCCCAGGGGGCGACCGTCGTCCTGTCCGGCACGCGAGAGGCCGTGCTGGCCGAGATCGCGGGCGAGCTGGGCGAGCGGGCCTTTGTCGCCGCCGCCAACCTGTCCGATCCCGCATCGGTCGACGGCCTGATCGGCCGGGCGGAGGAAGCGGCGGGCAGCCCGCTGGACATCCTGGTCGCCAATGCCGGCATCACGAAAGACGGCCTGCTGATGCGGATGAAGGACGAGGATTTCCAGTCGGTCATCACCGTGAACCTGGAAAGCTATTTCCGCCTATCGCGCGCGGCCATGAAGGGGATGATGAAGCGCCGCTCGGGCCGGATCATCGGCGTGACCTCGGTCGTCGGCGTGACCGGCAACCCCGGCCAGACCAA
>Ga0075012_10005483_pt1 | contig 11641 bp, 10 predicted proteins | sample All_14_2_FD_71474 | JGI IMG/M metagenome (GOLD analysis project Ga0075012, IMG submission 71474) | Freshwater microbial communities in response to fracking from Pennsylvania, USA - Allegheny Zone_MetaG_DW_15 | ecosystem: Environmental > Aquatic > Deep subsurface > Groundwater > Drilled...
GGCGCGTGAGGCAATGCGCGATCCGATCGGGCCCGACGCCGATGTCGCACAGGGCGAAGACAATCGTCGCTGGCTTGCCGCCTTTTATCGCGAGCGAGCGCCGGCACTCAGTCGCTATCTGCGGTATCGACTGCAGGGAGCCGATGGCGAAGACATCGTCCAGGATGCCTTCGCGCGGCTCGCGCGTCACCGTTCGCTGGCAGCAGTACAGAACCCCGAAGCCTTTCTTCGGCGCATCGTTCGGAATTTGCTCATCGATCGCACGCGGCGCGCGGCAGTCAGGCCGCAACTGGTCGAACTCGATGCGCACGAACCCCAGGTTCGGGCCGATCAAGCGGATCATATTGAGCTAGTGCAATTGCAGGCGGAATATCGCAGGATCGTGGAAAGTTTGCCGCCCCGCACGCGACAGATATTCCTGCTCCATCGCGTCGAGGGCCGCAGCATGAAGGACATTGCAGCGGACCTCGACATCAGCTCAAGAACGGTCGAATGGCACGTCGCCCAAGCCATCCTCAAGATCGGCGAGGCCCTCGAGCGAACATGACCGGGCCAGCGAAGGACCAGATGCGCCCGTCGGGGCAGCTAATGGAGGAGGCAGCGACGTGGTTCGCGCGCATGCGCGGCCCGGAGGCAGAAGACCATCGCGGAAAATTCGAGGCCTGGCTCGCGCGTGGGGCACTTCATCGCAGCGCCTACAACCGGGCGGCGGAGATCTTCAGCCTGGGTAAATGCCTCGAGAGCGGAGCCGACGAGGAAGCGGCCGGCCCGGGGCGAGCTTATTACAGCTGGCGTGCAGGGCCGGTGCTCGCAGGCGCAGGTGCAACTGCGATCCTCTGCGTAGCGATCCTTGCCTGGCAATCGCACAGTTTCGCAGTTCGCCCCGGCCAACAGCAACGCGCTGGGTCGTTGCCCCAATCAGATGGTTCCTTGGCCCTCGCCCTTATCGAGCTTGGCACGGGGCCGGACCAACGCCTGGAGAAGCTCATTGATGGATCCCGGGTGACGCTGGCGCCAAATAGTCGGCTAAACGTCCGGTTCGATCGGAGTCAGCGGCTATTGTGGCTCAGCCACGGTCGCGCTCGCTTCGGCGTGGCGCATGAGCCAAGACCGTTCACAGTGATCGCGAACGGGACACGCATCACCGCGCGTGGAACCGTGTTCGATGTCGCCATCACCTCTGAAAATCGCGTGACCGTAAAGCTCCTCCGGGGCGCCGTGGACGTTGCTGCCCCGAAGCACGGAACAGCGAAGCCGGCGCAGACCCGGCTGCATCCCGGCCAGACGATGATCGTCACGAATGGAAGCCCAACCGCCATCCGCTCGGAAAGCGGCCTGAACGCCCGCGGGCTTCCCGGTTCGCGCGCAACGACGAACGCTCCTATCCGCGATTTCGATCGGGTTCGGCTTGCCGATGTGGCGGCCGAGAGCAATCGGATCGGACAGCTACCGATCCGGCTGGCCGACGCGCGCCTGGGGGACATCCGCGTCTCCGGTCGGTTTCGCGTCGACGACAGCGAGCAACTTGCAGATCGGCTCGCCGCCGTTCTCAATCTCCGGGTCGATCGTAGCGACCCATCACAGGTCAGCCTCTCGGCGAAATAATTTTCCTCTGCACCCCGTAGTCGGGCGATTTCCGCGTCTGGTCCTCTGCAGCGCTCACAATGGCGCGCATTTGAAAGGGGACGGGAATGGCAAATCGGAATGTGCGGCGTCTGTTGGCGAGTGCGGCTTACGCGCTCCTGCTCACTAGCACGGTCGCCGCCGCGCAGGGCGAACAGCGCCAAAGCTATGCGATCGCATCGCAGGATCTCGGCGATGCGCTCAGGGAACTCGCGCGACAGTCCGGAAAGGAAATCATCTTCGCAGCCGCAGCGGTCGACGGTCGGCGCGCTCCAGCGCTACGAGGTCGCTTCAGCATCGCCGAAGCCTTCGAGCGCCTGCTTCGCGGCACGAACCTCGTTGCCCGCTTTGACGAAGACGGGATCCTGATCGAGGGGCGAGCGCAGGCGCCGGGCGCAGTAGTGGAGCGCCCGGCAACCTCGGACGAAGTCGTCGTGACAGGCTCGCGCATCAAGGGGCCAACTCCGATTGCACCAACGATCGTGCTCAAGCAGCGCGAGATCGTCGATGCCGGATTCTCCAATCTCGGCGACCTGATCCGATCGATTCCGCAGAATTTTTCAGGCGGGCAGAACCCAACGGTCGCCGGCGGCGGCAACCAGGGCGGGACCAACCAGAATACGACCTCGTCCTCGACATTGAACCTGCGCGGCATCGGCCAGGATGCCACGCTGACGCTGCTGAACGGACATCGGCTGCCCTATGACGCAGTGTCCCAGGGCGTCGATATCTCGGCGATCCCCCTCGCGGCGATTGACCGGATCGAGATCGTGACCGACGGCGCATCGGCAATCTATGGATCGGATGCCGTTGGCGGGGTTGCCAACATCATCCTCAAGCGGAGCTTCGATGGCGCTCAGACCTCGGCGCGCTACGGTCTGTCGACCGATGGCGGCAACGAACAGCAACAATTCTCACTGGCCGCCGGTACCGACTGGCAGTCAGGCGGCTTCCTCGTCACCGGCGACTTCAGCCGGTCGACATCCATCCTGGCCGGGGATCGAGACTTCACGCGTACGCTCCACCCAACGGCGACGCTGGTGCCAAGCCTCGAGCAATATACAGCGATTCTGAGCGGCTATCAGGAACTTGGCAACGCCGTCCGCGTCGAGATGGACGCTACCTACATGCATCGTCAGTCCCGTCTGCAACTGGCCTCGTCCACAACCGCCAGCTATCTGACGAGCGGCGCCTTGGCGCGGCCGGAGGTCACCAGCTTCTCGGTTTCGCCATCGCTGGCGTTCGATATCGCACGGGGGTGGGAAGGCTATGTCGAGGGCACCTATGGCGAAAGCCGCACCTCGGTGCAGACCGATGTTTATTCTGGCGGGGCGCTGCTTCAGACCGCGCTGGTCGATTACAACAATGTCCTGAAGGCCGGCGAGGCCGGGATTAATGGCACGCTTCTGTCGTTACCGGGCGGCGAGCTCAAGATTGCGTTGGGTGGAGGTTACCGATCCAACACGCTTGACTTGTTCACGCGCTCGATCGCGTCCGGCACGCAGCGCGTATCAGCCGATTTCACTCGCTCGCGTGACAGCCGCTATGGCTTTGCCGAACTGCGCGCACCGCTCATCGAACCGCACAACGCGATTGGATTGGTTCACCGGCTGACGTTCAGCGGTGCAATCCGCTACGAGCATTATGACGGCTTTGGCGGGGTCGGAACGCCCAAGCTTGGCGTTCTGTATTCGCCGGTCCCAACGCTCGACCTGAAAGCAAGTTGGGGCCGATCGTTTAAGTCGCCGACTTTATACCAGGAGTTCCAGTATAAGTTCGTGGCGCTGCGGCTGGCCACGGCATATGGAACGTTAGCCTTCCCGGCTGGGTCAACCGTGCTGCACGTCACGGGTGGCAATCCGGACGGCCTCCAGCCGGAACGCGCCGAAAATTTGAGCTTCACGCTCGCCTGGCGTCCAGCGTTCCTAACCGGCGCCCTGATCGAAGCGAGCTATTTCGATATCGATTACAAGGACAGGATCGTTGCGCCGATCGGCTCGTCGCTCGGCCTGTTCGCCGATCCCAATTACGCCCATCTGATCACGCAGACCCCGACGATCGCTCAGGTTACCGCCGCCTTGGCCGATGCTCCGGCGGGACTGTCGAACCAGGCTGGCGTACCCTTCGACGCATCACGCGTTGTCGCGATTGTCGATGGCCGTCAGCGCAACTCATCGCGGCAAGCGATCAAGGGCTTCGATCTCAGCCTTCGCTTCGGGTTCCGCATCGGCCCGTCTGGCACACTGACCGTGCTTGGCAGCGGCAGCTATATCGAAAGCGAACAGATACTCGTGGCCGGCCAGCCGACGGTTCAACTGGCGGGCACCATCTTTCGAACTCCGCACTGGCGCGCGCGCGGCGGCTTTAGCTGGCAGGATGGAGGTCTCAATCTCACCTCCCATCTCAACTATGTCGGTGGGACAGAAGACCGGCGGATAGCCCCATTTGTCGACGTCGGGTCATTCACCACGCTCGACGCTGCGATCACCTATCGCGTCAGCGCAGAAGGGTCGCCGTTCGACCGGCTCGAACTGTCGCTAGCAGCGTCGAACCTTCTCAACGCTACCCCTGACCGCATCAGGCAGTCGCTGTCGATCGATCCGACCTATGACTCGACCAACTACTCGCCAGTGGGCCGCTTCTTCAGTCTGACGGTGCGCAAGACATGGTGAGATGGTCGCAAAAGTGCCTCCTCGCCAGCGTCAGCCCGCTCCTGCTGGCAATTGCGCTCGCGGCAAAACCGGCTGCCGCGACATGCGAGGATGTCGTGGCCCCGGCGCGGGCTGCCATGCAGCTTCGAGACATCGCGCCGCTGGACCTCGTCCGTCTGCGTGACCTTGGCACCACTGCCGATATGATGATGAACGGGAGCTCGATCGGCGTCTCGCCCGACGGTGCCAAGCTCGCCGTCCAGCTACGGCGTGCGGAGCCAGCGACCAACAGCTATTGCCATGCGCTTGTGGTGATCGACCTCGCCAACTCCTCCACGCCCCGAGTGATCGATCGCGGCGGAGATTATATCAGGTATCGCTTTCAGCGCGGGCCGATCGCCTATTACACCGCTGGCAACCCCTTGCTGATCGAGCCGATCTGGTCTCCCGACGGTCGTCATGTCGCTTTCCTCAAACGAGTAGCCGATCATGTCCAGGTCTGGGTTGCGGCGAGTGACGGATCGGGCAGCCGCCAGTTGACGAGCGCGCCGGTTGATGTGGAGGCGTTCCACTGGGTCGCGGGCGGACAGGCGATCGCGTTCCAAACCCGTCCCAAGCGCATCGATGCCTTGCAGGAGCTTGATGCGGAGGGGCTGACCGGCTTCGTCTATGACCATCGCTGGTCGCCGCTTGCGCGCAACAAGCCCTCGCACCGCGAGCCGACCGAAGCATTGATTGAGACCGTCAATATGGACGGCACGGTTCGGCCGGCGACCGCGCTCGAGCAGCGGTCTCTCGCTCGCCTCGAGGAGCGCCCCGATGGCGCATTCTGGTTCTCGTCGAGTGCCGCTGGTGTTGCCTGGTCGTCCGGGGGCGAGCGCAGCCGCGCCAATGTCGACGGCAGGCTCAAGGTGCGACTGCAGTCCGGCGACGTGATCAAGTGCACCGCCGAAAGCTGCGAAGGGCGCTTCAGCGGCCTTGCGCTGAGTGACGATGGGAAGCGGCTGCTGTTCCTGCGCCGGACGGGCTGGGGCAACAGCCAGGACGCCCTCTACATCTGGCAGCCAGGGAAAGCGTGCCACGGCATCTACTGACTACGCGCGATCGCTTCCTTGGATGCCGCTGGGCAAACCAGCACATTGTCTGCGCATTCGAGCAATCCTCACGCCCGCGCCGACTCGTGCGCATCGACCCGACCACCGGCTCGATAGGTGAGGTCTTCGATCCCAACCCGGAGTTTCGGCACCTGCGGCTCGGACCGGTCGAACGCTTGGAATGGCGCAATGATCGAGGCGTGCCGGTCTATGCCGATCTGATACTGCCGCCCTCGCGCCAGCCTGGCGAGCGCTTGCCGCTGATCGTGGTCCAATATCGCACGCGCGAGTTCCTCCGGGGTGGCACGGGAGACGAGTACCCAATTTTCGCTCTCGCTGCGCAAGGTTTCGCCGTGCTCAGCTTCGAGCGGCCGACACATCTGTCGCAGATGCAGCCGACCGAGTCTCAGGCCGAACGCGCACAACTCGATTATGGCGACTGGGCCGATCGCAAGAGCGTCATGTCCGCATTCGCGACCGGCATAGAATTGCTCGACCGTCGCGGCCTGATCGACCCCAAGCGCGTCGGCATCACCGGCCTGAGCGATGGTGCGGTTTCGGCCAAATTCGCACTGCTCAACAGCGACCTGTTTGTAGTGGGCGCGCTCGGCGGTTGCTGCACCGAACCCAAGACCCATGCTCCCCTACTCGGTCAGCAAGGCTGGGACCATCTGCGGACATATCTGTACCCGCGCTACATCGATGACGCCCCGGCCTTCTGGGACCCATTCTCGTTCGCCAGGAATGCAGCGCGCTTTCGCACGCCGCTGCTCGTCCAGGCCTCCGACGATGAATATCTCGCTGCGCTAGAGACATTCACGTCGCTTCGCGAGGCGGGCGGCATCATGGACCTCATCGTATTCCCCGACGAGCATCACATGAAATGGCAGCCAGCGCACCGTCTCGCCATGTACAACCGCAACATTGCGTGGTTCAGCTTTTGGCTGAAGGGTGATCCCGGTCCGTTTGCACGGCAGGCCGACGTGGCACGATGGACCGAGCTTCGGGACCGAGCGGCCAGAGCACGGCCTAGTTGAGGCGGGCTCGGATCCAGGACTCCGCGTCGCTCAGCGTCAGAACGCGCACGTAGGAATCGCCCTGCGCGTCGATCGGGTTCTGGAAAAAGGCTTCGATCGCTCTGCGATCGATAAGCTTGCGACTGCTCAACTCCCCCTCCAACAACTGCTCCCTGATCGCCCCCCGATAGCGGTCGACGATCTGTCGGTAGAAGGCACCGGGCCCTCCTTTCGTCCGCCGCCCGGTGATCGCCGCCGGGAGCAGGTTCGCAAACGCGTCTCGTGCAACCGCTCGGTCTCGCCCGCCCTCAATCCACTGCCAGGTCTGGATCGACAGGCAGAGCTCAACGATTGGTTGCGCCAGCAGCGGCGTAACGAGCTCGATCGGGTCGGCGCGGGGGAAGCCCTCGCTGAAATTCTGCGGGCGCAAGAGTGCTGCAATGTGCGCCGCCCGACCGGGCAGAGCGCCAACGGGCGCGTCCAGCCAGCTATGCTCTGCGGCCGCACTCCCTAGTGAAGCCGCGAGGTCGGGATGAATGAAACGCAGATCGCTCGCCCAGCTGTAGGCGGTGGCACTTCTGGGCAATTTGAGCAGCGCGCGCGACCCAGCCTGCCACACGCTGCATCCGGTGAGTTCGCAAACATCTGCGACGGTCCGCCATGTTCCCATCCGCGCGCCTCGCGATTTCAACCGGTCAGCGATCGGCGTGGCGGACTGCGTAAAGCAAAATATATTGTCGCCACCATTTCCGGAAAAGACGGCTTCGGTCGAGCGTTCGCTGGCTAGGCGCAGATTGGCCTTGTCAAAGGCCTGACGGCCCGGAGACCCTACAGGTCGTGGCAAGTGAAGCGCACTTGAACGCCCGATCGCGACGTCGTCCAATCTGTACGATCGCTCGGCGCGTTTCAGCCCGAGATGATCGGCAACAATCGACGCGAAACCGCGCTCGTCCCCTTCCGGTCCCGGGGAAACCAGATTGAGGCAGGTCGTATCGGTGCCGGCCAGCGCCGCCGCCACAATCGAGGAGTCGACGCCGCCAGAAAGGCAAAGCTGTATCTTCGAAAAATCACTGGCGAGCGCGCGGACCGTGCCGACCACTGTGGCTTGAAGCGCATCGCCAAGCTCGGATCGGCTCAGACCGATGGGGCGCACGTGATGCCAGGGTGACCAGTGCTGCCTCAGCGCTGCATAGGTCGCGCCGCCAACCCCAAGAACCCAGCCCTGGGGAATCTCGTACACATCGCACAACACGGTTTCAGCGGGCCGGAGCGCCGGCCGCAGCAGGCATGCCGCCAGCGCAGCCCAGTTGATCGCCGGAACGACGATGCCCGCCGCGATGGCCAGGTCGAGGTCGGAGAACAGGAAGACTGCGTCAGCGGTCTCGCGAACATAGCATGGCAGCGCGCCGCTCGGGTCTCGATATATCTGCATCGATCCCAGAGCGCATCGCGATATGGCGACATATTGTCCCCAAAAACGATCGGTCAGCAACGTCGGCAGGTCTTGATGCTGCTCGAAGGCGGGACCCAGTGTGACAACCCGCTGTGGTCGATCGGATCGTGTGAACAACCGACCAAGCACAAGTGCCCGGCCCGATGCGGTCTTCATCACCTGAGCGGCTTCGTTGGCCCACAGCGTCAACTGCCCGCTCATTGGCACATTTTTCAGGCCGAGCGCCGCCAGCCGAGCGAGTGCGACCGCTGCATGACCGCCTTTACCGCGCTCGATCATTGCGAGGAAGCGAAGCGCCATCAGACTGCTAGGATTGGCCGGTAGCGAGCCACCCGCTCCTGCCGGTCCCCGATCACCATGTCGCCGAGCTGGATCCAAGCATGCGCCGTGAACGGATAGTCGCGCACGCCCATGATGAAATTCGGGCGATGACCGCTGCGCACCAGCAGGTCGAACAGTCCGACGGCTTTCATCAGGCAGCGCTGATGTGGAGAGATGATCAGGTCCGATGCACGATGGGCCGCGGCAACCTCCTCGATCGCGCGGCAGCGTTTCCCGGGCTGGATAAGCATGAGCCGGCCGATAAACGCCCCCAATCCGCCGCGACGCAGTTCATGTTGCGCGCGAAGCTGTAAGAGGGTTGCCAGACATGCGAGGCCCAGCGGGGCAGTAGCTGCGCCGGTCAGGTCGCGCGTTGCCGCGACGGCACTGGTTTCGGCTAGCGGGCGGCCGGGATTGCGCGTCACGCATAGCAGGCCTTCGTTGAGCAGCGGCTGTAGCTTGGCCTCGTCAGACCCCACTATGGATGTTCCGTCGATGGCCCGTATCAGCGCGCGTGTTGTCTCCGCCGAAACACCGAAATAGCGGTCCCGCGCTATGTCGAGGAAGATGGAGCGCTCGCCCAGCAAGCAGAAATGAACACCATCTGGACTGGTGAGATGCATGGGCGGGCGCTCCAGACAAAGGGGCGCACGGCAAGAGCCGCGCGCACTCATTCAGTCGTCGGAAAGACCGGCCTCGAGCTTCTGCAGGCCGAACTCGTCCGGCTCACCGACGACCGGGATGCCCTTGGTCTCTTCGCTGGCGACGCCCAGCTCGATGACGTCCTTTTCCATGGTAATTCTCCTTGCATGGCCTGACGGAATGTCAGCCTCACAAGTATAACTGCCGTGAAGGTCGCCCCGACGAGATATTCTGCGCAAATCCTGCGGGATATATGCGGTCTCAATCAGGAAACTCGGCATCCGAACCTGCAGAACCGCAGGTTCACTTCCTGATCAGCGCTCCGGCTATTGCATCGACATGGTCGATTCGACGCCGGTGATAGGCGATAATTCGCCTGCGGAGGTTTGCCCGAACATCGATATTGCCGTTTCGAAGGAATGTTCGCAGTTCGCGATCGGGGTCATCGAACAGACGACCCTCGGCGAGTCGGGGGTAGTGCAGCCGCTGGCTCATTCTCTCGATCTGCGCTGCGAATTCCTCGTTGCGGGTGGCTTCACCGATAGCCCGGAACAGGATTGCCGCGAACGCGACATGGTCGCCAGGCGTCGTGCCCGGCATACGGTCTCGAAAGAGCCTCAGCGACCCGCGCAGCAGGGCCGCGTCGGCAAGCCGCAATGTGCCAAGGAGATGCTGCGCATTCCAGACATAGAGGCCTGCCAGCACATCGATACCGGGGCAGACGACGCGCATACCGCCATCGGGATGCGCTTCGAAGAGCTGCTCGCCGACCATGCGCTGAATCGCCTCTCGCACCGGTGTCGTACTCGCGCGGTGCCGATCGGCGGCGGCATGGAGATCGAGGCGCATGCCGGCATGGAACACGCCATCGAGATACTCCTCCTTGAGCGCGCGATAAACGCGTTCCTGGGTACTGGCGTCGGGCAGCATGGCTAGCCCGCCGCTGCGCGCGGGAGACGCCATTTGGGGGTCAACGCCGCAGTCAACTGCTCGAGCTGGTGCTGTGCAATCGTCTCGACGCACAGACGCTCGAACTCGCGAAGATCACCCGCGAGCTGGCGCGGGAATGCCATCTTCTGGCTCGCGAACATCAGCGGGATCAGAATGTGACCCGTTGAAATGTCGAGTTGATAGGCGCAGCGTAGATGATCATCGAGCCGCACCTTGGGATTGCCCGACTCGACCTCGCGGAGCCAGCGCACGCCCATGCCCAATGCTTGAGCTAGCTCCCGCTGTGTCATGCCCTCGCGCTTACGGGCTTCTTCGATCCGCCGCCCCGACCGCTCCTTCACAAAGGATAGCGGACCGTCGGCGTCGGGCTCGTCGGTGGTGAGCGACATCTACGCGTCTCCCTATCGGAGAGTCCGCCTGCCAAGGCCTGATATGAGGGTCGTAAGGTGTGTTACACACCTCGGTCAAATTGAACCTCGGCAATTATTTCGTGGATCCTGGCTGCAGCCGTACCGGTTCGATTTGACCCATGTTGGACCAATGCCCTGCTACTTTCGTGCTGCACTTCCACGGCCAGCCTGACGCCCCAGGGTTAGTCCGGGCAAGCGACCCGATCATCGCCAGGTCAGACAGCGTGAATTTACCCTGCATTTCGTCAAACTGGCAAAATGCAGGGTAAATGTTGAAATTAGGCCATTTACCCTGCTCGATGCGGTCGCGCAAACAATGCCGCATTACCAACTCGATCAGCGTTTCGAGACCGAGTTGCCTCCCGACTTGAAGCCGCATTTCGAGCGCTGGGCTAAACAATCATCCGCACGATGACCGGCTAATCGGCCCGAGCTCATAGTTCTGACCGGTCTCTCGCCGCGAGGACCGGTTGTCGCGCTCGAAGTTTGGCGCGATCGAGCGCGGTCACCAGGTCATGTGGATCAGCTCGAAGCGATTGCTGAAGCGCAACAAGATAAATGCTCGCTAGCGTCGGGACCGCCCCATCGACCGACAAGAGCCGGGCAATCCCAGCAGCACTCTCGTTCAAGCCCTTCGGCGCGCCGAGGAAATATCTGGTCCCACCCGTATATCCGAAAGCTGGCAAACGCCCCAGTAGCTCCTTGATCGTGTCGGGCGGGACCGTCTCGAGGTTCGCCACGGCGACTTGGAGCGTCGTGCCCCAAGCGAGAAGTTGCCGGGTCGAGCGTATGAGGTGGCAATGCGCGTCGATCAAAAGATCGCGACCGGCGGGCGACAGCTGCAGCTTGAACGTCCGTGAATGACGGCTCATCGGCGGCGCTCCATTCGGGGCGACAACGCGACCGTGGCGAGGTCATCCGGGACCACCGCCATCGGGCAAGGCGGCACATCAATGCCCTCCGAGCCCGCCCGCGTTCCAAAAGCGGCCGCTAAGGTCCTTCTGCGACAGTGCCATGACTTTAGCGTCTGCCGTTGCCACTGCGGTTGTTCAGTGCCCTGTCCATTGTCGCACGCCAGCAAACTTCGCATTCCCGTTCGCATCTTGAGGAACGCGAAGACGAAATTCGCCCATCCGAAGATCCTTTCGAACAACGCGCATTGACCTGCGCGACCAGGAGAAGACGTCATGCCAATGCGGTCATGGTGCATAGCCGCCCTTGTCCTTTTGCCCAGTGTTGGAGGCCTGACGCCAGCGCACGCGCAGCACTATCGCCCCGATGCCGAAGGTTTCCCCTGCGCCCGGCGCCCCCCCCTCGCCATTGTCGCGAACGAACAGGGCTTCGCCATCGAGACCGTGCCGAGCACGCGGCCGGCTTCCGCGCTCAAGCGCCCCATCGCCATCGCCATCGGATCCAGCCTGAAGATCGATCGCGCGGTCATCGAGCGCGCCGCAACGTTCAAGTCGGAGGCCCGCAATGC
>Ga0075012_10005485_pt1 | contig 11638 bp, 7 predicted proteins | sample All_14_2_FD_71474 | JGI IMG/M metagenome (GOLD analysis project Ga0075012, IMG submission 71474) | Freshwater microbial communities in response to fracking from Pennsylvania, USA - Allegheny Zone_MetaG_DW_15 | ecosystem: Environmental > Aquatic > Deep subsurface > Groundwater > Drilled...
GGCCACTCTCGGCTTCGATGCCGCGAAGCTTGCCGAGGCCATTGCTTTCGCCGAATCGCACGAAACGCCCTGGCCCTATGACCTCGCCGGCCATATCGGCCGCGGCGCCTTCGAACCGCCGCCGAACAATGAGGTGCTGGGGCCGCTCTGGCCGCGCGGGGCGCCGGGCGGACTCGTCACGCGCCATGGCGTGCTGGTCGCGCGCTGGGGCGATACGCGGGAGGTCAGCCAGACCTTCTCCGTCGCGAAATCCTATCTGTCCCTGCTGACCGGCATCGCGGTCGCGGACGGCCTGATCCCCGACATCGACCGCCCGGTGCGTGAACTGGTGGATGATGGCGGCTTCGACGGCCCGCAGAACGCGCCGATCACCTGGCGGCATCTGCTGACCAACACCTCGGAATGGGAAGGCACGCTGTTCGGCAAGGCCGATGCGATCGACCGCGGCCGCAACCTCGGCGTCGAAGGGCAGGGGAAGAAGGGCGAGCGCGTTCTCGAATCCGCCGGCACCCATTGGGAATACAACGACGTGCGGGTGAACCGCCTGTCGCTGTCCCTGCTGCGCGTCTTTCAGAAGCCGCTGCCGGAGGTCTTCCGCGACCGCATCCTCGGCCCGATCGGCGGGTCGTCCGATTGGCGCTGGGATGGGTATCGGACGTCCTGGGTCACGCTCGCCGATGGGCGGCGCGTCCAGTCCGTGCCGGGCGGGACCCATTGGGGTGGCGGTATCTCGATCCATGCCGAGGACCAGGCGCGGGTTGGGCTGCTCGCCCTGTCGCGCGGCTTGTGGGATGGGCGGATGGTGCTGCCGGGCGCCTGGTTCGGCATGTCCACCGAACCCTGCACACTGAACCCGCATTACGGCTTCCTGTGGTGGCTGAACACGGATGGGAAGCGGTATCCCTCGGCGGCGCGGGATGCCTTCTTCGCCACCGGGGCGGGCGGCAATCTCACCTGGGTCGATCCGTCCAGCGGCATCGTCGCGGTGCTGCGCTGGACCAATCCGGCGGCGATGGACGGCTTCATCGGACGGGTGCGCGCCGCGCTCGGCTGATACAAGACGAGGGCGGAATTGGAGGGGCTCTGCCCCTCCAAACCACCCCGCCAGGGGCTTGGAGCCCCTGGACCGCAGTCTGTTGACGCTGGGCGCGACAGTCAGGCCAGGTCTGCCAGGCGCGTGCCGCGCGCCAGAGTGCGTTTGGGTACTCATCCTGCCAGTGGCGCCCAGCACCAGGTTGAGGTTTGCAAAGGCCTTTCGGCCTTTGCTGCGGTGGGTCCGGGAGGGGCAAAGCCCCTCTCGGTTCCTCAGGGCAGGCAAGGGAACTTCGCGCACGGTCCCGCGCGGAACGTCGTTGCCCGATCCCTGGGCAAGTTGCTTCAATTGCTGGCTGTGGCGGTGCGACCATGGAGCGCGTGCCAACGCGGTGCCCCGCGCCATGGCCATGGCATGCGACTTGCCTCCTCCCTCAGCGGTTGCAGTTGCGCCGCGAGCGGATTTCGGATCGAGGTGTGGATGGCCAAAGCGGCGGATATCGAACTCGTTGCCCTGACCAAGCGCTATGGCACCGTGACCGCGGTGGACGGCATTGCGCTGCGGATCCCCGCCGGAACCTATTGCTGCCTGCTGGGGCCTTCGGGCTGCGGCAAGACCTCGACCCTGCGCATGATCGCGGGGCACGAGATCGCGACCGAAGGCGACGTGCTGCTCGGCGCCGAGAACATCACCGAATTGCCACCAGCCAAGCGTGGCACGGCGATGATGTTCCAATCCTATGCGCTGTTCCCGCATCTCTCCTGCCTCAACAATGTCGCCTTCAGCCTGAAGATGCGCGGTGTCTCCAAGGCCGAGCGCCGCACGCGCGCCGCGGCGATGCTCGAACGCGTGGAGATGACCGCCTATGCCGACCGCCTGCCGGCGCAGCTCTCGGGCGGGCAGCAGCAGCGCGTGGCCCTCGCCCGCGCGCTGATCACCGATCCGTCGGTGCTGCTGCTGGATGAACCGCTCTCGGCCCTCGATCCCTTCCTGCGCGTCCGCATGCGGGAGGAGCTGAAGGACCTCCAGACCCGGCTCGGCATCAGCTTCGTGCATGTGACGCACAGCCAGGATGAGGCGATGGCCCTCGCTGACCTGGTGGTGGTGATGAACCATGGCCGCATCGAGCAGGCGGCGACCGCGCGTGAGGTGTTCAACCATCCTGCCACGACCTTCGTCGCGCGCTTCATCGGCGGTCACAACGTGATCGCGCTGGCGGCCGGCGGCGGGCGGCTCGGCAATGGCGTGGCGATGCCGGCGCTGCCCGGCACGGCGCGGCATGTCGCGGTGCGCGCCGACAAGATGATCGTCGCGAAGCCGGGGGCCGCGCTGCCGCTGAACGGCACGGTGCGTTCGGTCGAGTATCTCGGCGCGACGGTGGCCGTGGGGCTCGCGGTGGACGGGCTCGATCCGCTCTCCGCCGTGCTGCCGGAAGCCGCCTTCTTCGCCGATCCGGTGCATCCCGGCGATGGCGTCGCCCTCGGCTGGAAGGCCGAGGACATGCACGCCATCGCCTGACATCAACGCTGCCACCCAACGAAAGGGAGACTGCCATGGTCGAGACGCAGAAGAAGGGCATCGCCCGGCGCAAATTGCTCGCCGCCGCGGCCGGTGGCGCGATCGGGTCCGGGGCCGTGACGGGCTTCCCGACCATCTGGGCGCAGAACATCCGCAACGTGGTGCTGCGCCAGGTCGGGACCGGCGTGTCCGCGCAGAACGCGATCGCCGAGAAGTGCAAGGAAGATCTCGGCATCACCCTGCAGATGACTGCGCTCGATTCCGACGCGGTAGTGCAGCGCGCGGTGACGCAGCCGAATTCCTACGACATCGCCGACATCGAATACTGGATCTGCAAGAAGGTGTTCCCGGCCAACGTGCTGCAGCCGATGGACACGTCGAAGATCCGGCTGTTCGACAAGATCGTGTCGATCTTCACCACGGGCAAGCTGACGCCGACCTCGACCATCGCGCAAGGTACGGCGCCCAACACTGTCAGCTTCGTGGACGGGGCAACCAGCTCGCGCTTCAGCGCGACGCCGACCCAGTGGTTCACCATGATCCCGACCATCTACAATGCCGATACGCTCGGCATCCGGCCGGACCTGGTGGGACGCCCGATCAAGAACTGGAAGGACATCATGGACCCCGCCTTCCGGGGCAAGACGGCGATCCTGAACATCCCGTCCATCGGCATCATGGATGCCGCGATGATCTGCGAGAGCTCGGGCATCATCCGCTATGGCGACAAGGGCAACATGACCCGCGCCGAGATCGACAAGACCATCGACTTCCTGATCGCCGCCAAGCGCGCCGGCCAGTTCCGCGCCTTCTGGAAGACCTTCGACGAGAGCGTGAACCTGATGGCCTCGGGCGAGGTGGTGATCCAGTCCATGTGGTCGCCGGCGGTGACCGCGGTGCGCTCGCGCGGCATCGCCTGCACCTACCAGCCGCTTGAGGAAGGCTATCGCGCCTGGGGCGGCGGCCTCGCGCTCGCCAAGCATCTGCGCGGCATCCAGCTCGACGCGGCCTATGAGTACATCAACTGGTATCTCTCCGGCTGGGTTGGCGCCTATCTGAACCGCCAGGGCTACTACTCGGCGGTGCTGGAGACGGCGCGCGAGCACATGACCCCCGACGAATGGGGCTACTGGATGGAAGGCAAGCCGGCCCAGGGCGACATCAAGAACCCGCAGGGCCAGGTGATGGAACGCGCCGGCGCGGTGCGCGACGGCGGGTCCTTCGAACAGCGCATGGGCGCGGTGGCGTGCTGGAACGCGGTGATGGATGAGGACCGGTACATGGTTCAGAAGTGGAACCAGTTCATCGCGAGCTGATTTGTGCCCTCACACGGCGGGCGGCGGCCATCCGGCCGCCTTGCCTTCGCGCCCTGGACTGTCGCTCCGGCGACGGCTGCTGGTTTGGGCGCGGTTGCGCTGTGCGCTCCCGGATCGCGGCATGCCGCGATCCGCTGTTTCCGGATGACGAGGCCGTGCTGCGATGGGTAGGGCTTTAGAATCGTGACGAACCGCTGGTCCGGCCTGTTGCTGGCGTCCCCGCTGGCGCTGATCCTGGCGCTGTTCCTCATCGTGCCGATCGGCACGATCGTCGTCGTCTCCTTCTTCGACTACGACAGCGTGCGCATGTTCCCCGCCTTCGTGTGGACGAACTATGAGGAACTGTTCCTCTCCCCCATCACCTGGAAGACCTATTTCCAGACGCTGCAATTTGCCGCCATCACCTGGGCGATCTGCCTGATCGTCGGCTTCACGGTGGCGTATTTCCTCGCCTTCCACATCGCTTCGCCGCTGATGCAGACGGTGCTGTTCCTCGTCTGCACCATCCCCTTCTGGACCTCGAACGTCATTCGCATGATTTCGTGGATCCCCTTCCTCGGCAGGAACGGACTGCTGAACCAGGCGCTGCTGGGCGTGGGCGCGATCGATGAGCCGCTGGAATTCCTGCTCTTCTCGAACTTCGCGGTGATCCTCGCCTATGTGCACCTCTACTCGCTGTTCATGGTGGTGCCGATCTTCAATTCGATGGTGCGTATTGACCGTGCGCTGATCGAGGCCGCGCGCGATGCCGGCGCCACGGAATGGCAAGTGCTGCGCAATGTGGTGATCCCGCTGGCGCGGCCGGGGATCATGATCGGGTCGATCCTGGTCGTCGCGGTGGTGATGGGCGACTTCGTGACGGTGCGGCTGATGAGCGGCGGACAATCCGCCTCGGTCGGGCTGATGATGGTGAACGCCATGTCACTGCTGCAATACCCGGCGGCCGCAGCCAATGCGGTGGTGCTGCTGATCGTGGTGCTGCTGATGATCGCGGCCATGCTGCGCATCGTCGACATCCGGAAGGAGTTGTGATGGGCGGCAATCGTTCCCGCGCCTTCTGGCCGCTCGCCGCCTTCTTCGGGCTGTTCGTCCTGTTCCTCTACGGGCCGACCATCACCATCGTCGTGCTGTCCTTCCAGGGGCCGGAGGGCGGGCTGACCTTCCCGATGCGCGGCGTTTCGACCCATTGGTTCTCGAACCTGTTCGAGACGCAGATGGTCGGCGATTTCGGCGGGTCCTTTACGCGATCGATGATCCTGGGCGCGATCGTCACCGTGGTGACGGTGGTGGTGTCCTTCATGGCGGGGCTCGCCTTCCGGCGACGCTTTCCCGGCGCGGCGGCGCTGTTCTACCTGGCGGTCGCCAGCCTGATCGTGCCGTCGGTGCTGATCTCCCTCGGCATCGGGTTGATGTTCCGCCTGATCGGGGAGGACGCGGCCTGGTGGTCCTCCGGCCTCGGTGCGCATCTGACCTGGACGCTGCCCTTCGGCCTGCTGATCATGTTCGCGGTCTTCAACCGGTTCAGCCCGGCCTATGAGGAAGCGGCGCGCGACCTCGGCGCGACGCCCTGGCAGACGATCCGCCATGTGGTGGTGCCGATCCTGCTGCCATCCCTGATCGGCGTCGGGCTGTTCGGCTTCACCCTGTCCTATGACGAATTCGCCCGCAGCCTCTACACGGCCGGGACCTTCAACACTCTCCCGCTCGAGATCTACGGCATGACCACCAATGTCACGACGCCGGTGCTCTATGCGCTGGGGACGGTGACGACGGGCGTGTCCTTCCTGGTGATCGGGGCGGCGATCGGCGGCGTGGTGCTGTTGCGCCGGCGCCGCGGCGGCTGACTTTCGCTGCGGCGCGGCAGGCAGTTGATGCGCATCAAGGAATATTCGGGGGCCGTGAACTAACAGCTCTTCGCAGGACGATATGCGGAGACGAGTCATGGGGTCTGGCCGACGTTCCCTATTTGCGGGTCTCGCCGCGAGCCTGAGCGGGACGGCCGCGGCCGCCGAACCGCCGGTCCCGTCCCGCGCCATCGGCCCGCGCTGGGGCATGGTGGTGGACCTTGCCCGTTGCATCGGCTGCCAGGCCTGCACCGTCTCCTGCATCATGGAGAACGACGTTCCGCCCGACAGCGTGCGGACGATCGTCAATACCTATGAGGTGGTGAAGGACGGTGTTCCGGGCATGGCGATGCTGCCGCGCCTGTGCAACCACTGCAACGAGCCACCCTGCATCCCGGTCTGCCCCGTTGGTGCGACCTTCCAGCGCGATGACGGCATCGTGGTCGTCAATGCCGATGTCTGCGTCGGCTGCGCCTATTGCGTGCAAGCCTGCCCCTACGACGCCCGCTTCATCAATCACGAGACCCAGAAGGCCGACAAATGCACCTTCTGCGCCCATCGCGTGGATGCCGGGCTGCTGCCCGCCTGCGTCGAAAGCTGCGTCGGCGGCGCGCGCATCTTCGGTGACCTGAACGACCCGAACAGCACCGTGCGCCGGCGCCTCGCCAGCGAGGAAAGCGCGGTCCTGAAGCCCGAGCTCGGCACCGAGCCGCGGGTCTTCTACCTCGGCCTCGATGACGTGCTCGCCCACAAGCCCGAGGGCACTCCGACCCTGTGGCGCCCCCAGCATCAGGAAGGGATCTGAGCCATGCCCCAGATCACCGAAGTCATCGGCATCAGCCGCGAGATCGCCTGGCTCCCCTGGGCGGTTACCTACTTCTTCCTGATCGGCCTGTCGGTCGGTTCCTTCCTGCTGTCCCTGCCGCATTACCTGTTCGGCCGGCCGGGCTGGGAAAGGGCCGGGCGGCTCGCGTTGATCGGTGCGCTTGCCTGCGGCATGGCCGCCCCGGTGGCGCTGCTCGCGGATCTGCATCAGCCAGGCCGCTTCTGGCGCTTCTATGCCCATCCCAACCTGAATTCCTGGATGGCCTGGGGTGCCTTCTTCATCCCGACCTATCTCAGCGGGCTGTTCCTCTATGCCTGGTCCTCGCTGCGTCCGGCCATTGCGGCGGATGCGGAGGATCGCGGCATCCTCGCGCCGCTCTATCGCCTGTTCGGGGGCCGGGCGCTGCCCTGGCTGAGCCGCGCCGCAGCGACCGTCGCCATCATCGGCGCCTGCCTCGTGCTGCTCTACACCGGCATGGAGGTGATGGTCGTGCGCGCCCGGCCGCTGTGGAACACCCCCTTCCTGCCGGTGCAGTTCGCGCTGACCGCGATCGGCGGCGCGATCGGCCTTGCTCTGCTGCTCGACCGGCTGCTCGGCGGGCATGAGGCAGCGACCGAGGCGCGGCTGAACCGCGCGCTGGCGATGGTGCTCGGTGCGTCCATGCTGGTCGGCGCGGCCTGGTTCGCGATCGGCTTCTTCGGGCTCGAGGCACGGCACGCCCAGGCGCTCGCCTCGGTGGCACAGCATGACAGCTTCCGCATCACCGCCTTCGAGGGCCAGGCCGCACTGGCGCTGGCCATCCTGCTCGCGCTGTGGAAGCCGCGCGGGAGTGGCTGGCTCACCGGGCTGATCGCCCTGCACGCGGCCTGGATGTTCCGCTGGACCGTCTTCATCGGCGGCCAGTCCGTGCCGAAGAATGCGCCAGGCCTCTACGACTATCATCTGCCGCTCGGCCCCTCGGGCCTGCTCGGCATCGCGGGCAGCATGGGTCTGCTCGTCTTCCTCATCATCCTGCTGGATGCGCTGATGCCGCCCGCCCGGGCGCGGGCCGCAGCCCCCGGCGAAGCCCTGCCCGGGAGGGCCTGAATCATGAGCCTCGACCGTCGTGATGTCGTCAAGATCGGCGTGGCCGGTGCGGGCCTCGCGGCCTTCGGCCTCGGCTTCGAGGAGACCGGCCGCAAGGTCGTGGAAGGTGTCGCCGAAAGCATCGCCCGCCCCGCCCGCGCCGCCAATATCAACGGCCATTCGCTGGCGCCGGAATGCGTCGTGGATCCGGCGACCGGCGCGATCACTCCGAACCCGGCGCAATATGTGGCGAATACCGTCTGCCTCGGCTGCACCACCCTGTGCGGCGTGCGGGTCCGGGTGGATCGCGAGACCGGCCATGCGCTGCGGGTCGTCGGCAATCCCTATTCGCCGCTGTCGGCCGAGCCCGTGCTGCCGATGCAGACCTCGGTGCGCGACGCGCTCGTCCATCTCTCGCGCCATGACGAGGAAGGGCTCGCCGGACGCGCCACCGCCTGCGGGCGCGGCTCGGCCGTGCTCACCCAGCTTACCAGCCCGAGCCGCATCACCACCGCGCTGAAGCGCGTCGGTCCGCGCGGGGCGGGGCAGTGGCAGTCGATCTCCCTCGAACAGCTGATCCAGGAGGTCGTCGAGGGCGGCGACCTGTTCGGCGAAGGCGAGGTGAAGGGCCTGCGCGCCCTGAAGGGCAATGAGCCGATGGACCCGGCGCGGCCGGACCTCGGCCCGAAATCGAACCAGGTCGCGGTGCTGTCCTCCGTCAATGACGGGCGGGAAGACCTGATGCGCCGGCTGTTCAACAAGGGCATCGGCACCATCAATTTCGTCGGGCACGGTTCCTATTGCGGCGGGTCCTATCGCGCGGGATCGGGCGCGGCCTTCGGCAATAAGGCGACCATGCCGCATGCCAAGCCGGACATGCCGAACGCCGAATTCGTCATCTTCTGCGGCACCGCCCCGGCGAATGCGGGTAATCCCTTCAAGCGCCAGGGCTGGCAGCTTGCGGCGGCGCGCTCGCAGGGCAAGCTCGACTATGTGGTGATCGATCCGCTGCTCGGGCACAGCGATTCCGAGGCCGCGCGCCATCGCGGGCGCTGGATCCCGATCAAGCCCTCGACCGATGCGGCGCTCGCCATGGCGATGATGCGCTGGATGTTCGAGAATGGCCGCATCGACGCGAAGTTCCTCGCCCAGCCCAATGCGCGCGCGGCGGAGGCCGCCGGAGAGACCTGCTTCACCAACGCGACCCATCTGATCGTCACCCAGGAAGGCCATGAGCGGAACGGCCGTTTCCTTCGCGCCTCCGATATCGGCCTGCCCTTCGAGGAACCGCGTTACGGCGCGAAGGACGCCTTCATCGTCCGCGATGCCGAGAGCGGCGCCTTCCGCGCCCATGACGCCGGCACTGCTGCCGCGACCCTCTTCGTCGAGGGGGAGGTGAACGGCATCGCGGCGAAATCCGCACTCGCCCTGCTGCGCGCCAGCGCGAATGACAAGCCCATCGCCGACTACGCCGCCATCTGCGGCATCCCCGAGCAGACCATCATCGACCTGGCGCGGGAATTCACCAGCCACGGCAAGCGCGCCGCGGTGAACAGCCATGGCGGTACCATGGCGGGGAATGGCTTCTCCAACGCCTTCTCGCTGGTGACGCTGAACACCCTGATCGGGAACCTGCACCACAAGGGCGGGACCATCATGGGCGGCGGCATGTTCGCCGATGCCGGCCCCGGCCCGCGCTACAACCTCGCCACCTTCGAGGGCGAAGTTACCCCGCGCGGGCTCATGCTCGGGCGCAACAACCTGCCCTATGAGCGCAGCAGCGAATTCGCCGCCAAGCGCGCGGCGGGGAAGAGCCCGTATCCGGCGGATGCGCCCTGGTACATGGTCGCCCCGCAGCTCAGCACCGAGTTCTTCACCGCGGTCGATAGCGGCTATCCCTACCGCCTCGGCGCGCTGATCCTGTGGAACAGCAACCCGATCTACGGCATTCCCGGCATGCCGGCGAAGGCGGCGAGCACGCTCGGGGACACCAGCAAGCTGCCGCTGCTGATCGGCATCGACCCCTTCATCAATGAGAGCAATTGCTGGTCCGACTACCTGATCCCGGACTCGCTGCTCTACGAAAGCTGGGGCTACACCAATGTCTGGGGCGGCGTGACCGAGCGCACCACCCATGCCCGCTGGCCGGCCGTGCCCGATCCGCTGGCCCGTACCGCGAATGGCGAGCGCGTGGCGATGGAGAGCTTCGCGATCGGCGTCGCCAAGGCGCTCGGCCTGCCGGGCTTCGGTTCCGATGCCATCAAGGCGGCGGACGGGTCGATGCATCCGCTCGAGACCGCGGCGGACTGGTATCTGCGCGGCGGGGCGAACATCGCCTATGCCGGCGCCCCGGTGCCGGACGCGACCGAGGACGACATCCACCTGACGGGCGTCGAGCGCATCATGCCGCTGCTCCAGGCGACGCTGAAGCCGGAGGAGATCGCCAAGGTCGCCTTCGTGCTGACCCGCGGCGGGCGGACCGAGCCATCCGGGTCGAAGCTGCACGGCGATGTCTACGCCCATGCCTTCAAGGGCCCGCTGATGATCTACAACGAGCTCGTCGGCACCACCCGCAGCGCCATCACCGGGCGGCGCTGGTCCGGCGTACCGCACTGGCAGCCTGCCGGCTTCCAGGACGGCACCCCGATGCGCCAGGTCTATGGCGAGGCAGACTGGCCGCTGCTGTTGGTCAGCCAGAAATCGGTGCTGGTGAATGCCTATGTCATCGGTGCGGACCGGCTGCGCGGCATCCATCCGAACAACCCGGTGGCGATCCATCCGGAGGACGCGGCGCCGCTCGGCCTGCGCACCGGCGACCATGTGCTAATCCGCACCCCGGGCGGCGAGGTCGTCGCCACCGCCATCATCCGCCACGGCGTGATGAAGGGCGTGGTCGGCATCGAGCACGGTTTCGGCCACACCGAGTTCGGTGGCCGCGCCCATGTGATCGACGGCACGGCGCAGGTCGAACGGCCGGCCCTGCGGTCGGGCGTGAATCTGAATGCGCTCGGCGTGCACGACCCGTCGCGGCGGCTCGGACCGGGGCTTTGGCTGGATCCAATCGGCGGCACCGCGGTGCGGCAGGGCCTGCCGGCGCGGCTGGAACGCGCTCCCGTCGCGGCCTGAGCGCCGTTGCGTCCCCGCTTCCGGGAGGGCAAGGATCGCCCTCTCGGGGAGGGGATGGCATGGCGACACTCGGAATCATCGGCCTCGGCCGCATGGGCGCCAATATCGCGCGGCGCCTGATGCGGGCGGGGCATCACTGCGTGGTGTGGGATCGCGACCCGGCGGCCGTGGCGTCCGTGGCCGCGGATGGCGCAACCGGGGCGGCGGATCTGGCCGGCGTCGTCGCCGGGCTGGACGGCCCGCGCGCCGTCTGGGTCATGCTGCCGCACGGTGGGCCGACTGAGGAGGCGATCGCCACGCTCGGCGACCTGCTCGCGCCCGGCGATGTCGCCATCGACGGCGGCAACACCTTCTGGAAGGACGATGTGCGCCGCGCCGCCGCGCTGAAGCCGAAAGGCATCCACTATCTCGATATCGGCACCTCGGGCGGCGTCTGGGGCCTCGAACGCGGCTATTGCCTGATGATCGGCGGGGAGGCGGACCCGGTCGCGCGGCTTGCGCCCATCTTCGACGCCCTGGCGCCGGGGCGCGGCAGCATTCCCGCGACGCCGCGCCGCGAAAGCCGCTCGCCCAATGTCGAGCAGGGCTGGCTGCACTGCGGCACGCATGGCGCGGGGCATCTCGTGAAGATGGTCCATAACGGCGTCGAGTATGGGATGATGCAGGCGCTGGCCGAGGGCCTCGACCTGCTGCGCGCCGCCGACAGCCCGGCCTTGCCGGAAGACCACCGCATCACCGTCGATCTCGCGGATGTCACCGAGGTCTGGCGGCGTGGGTCCGTCATCACCTCCTGGCTGCTCGATCTCACGGCGTCGGCGCTGGCGCAGGACCCGGCGCTGTCGCGCTACACCGGCACGGTGGGCGACAGCGGGGAGGGGCGCTGGACGGTGCAGCAGGCGGTCGAGACCGC
>Ga0075012_10005488_pt1 | contig 11637 bp, 10 predicted proteins | sample All_14_2_FD_71474 | JGI IMG/M metagenome (GOLD analysis project Ga0075012, IMG submission 71474) | Freshwater microbial communities in response to fracking from Pennsylvania, USA - Allegheny Zone_MetaG_DW_15 | ecosystem: Environmental > Aquatic > Deep subsurface > Groundwater > Drilled...
GTTTTCGCCGGAGCGGATTTCAGACGGTTCAGACGGTTCAGACCCTTTTTTCCACCGTCTGAGTTCGGCACTGCCGCCGATTTCAGACCATTCAGACGGTTCAGACGGTCTAATTTCACCGTCTGATGTCCGGACCGCCCCCGGTTTCAGACTATTCAGACCATTCAGACGGTCTTTTTTCACCGTCTGAGTTCAGGAGCCCCCAATGCCCACGACCTACGACTACGACCTCTTCGTCATCGGTGCGGGCTCGGGCGGGGTGCGGGCGGCGCGGCTGACGGCCCTGTCGGGCAAGACGGTCGCCGTGGCCGAGGAGCACCGGGTCGGCGGCACCTGCGTCATCCGGGGCTGTGTGCCCAAGAAATTCATGGTCATGGCCTCCGAGGTCAGCCACGCGCTGGAAATCGCCGAGGGCTATGGCTGGGACATCGAGGGCGCGACCTTCGACTGGAAGCGCTTCCTTGAGGCCAAGGATGTCGAGATCGCCCGGCTGTCCGGCATCTATGTCGCCAATCTGGGCAAGGCGGGCGCCGAGCTGATCCACGGCCGCGCCCGGCTGAAGGATGCCCATACGGTCGAGATCCGCAAGAAGGACGGCTCGGTCGACCGCACCGTCACCGCCGAAACCATCCTGATCGCCACCGGCGGCCGCCCTTGGGTACCCGAAGACCTGCCGGGCATCGAACATGCCATCACTTCGGAAGAGGCCTTCCACCTGCCCGAGCTGCCGAAGAGCATCCTGATCGCGGGCGGCGGCTATATCGCGGTCGAGTTCGCGGGCATCTTTGCCGGTCTGGGGGTCGAGACCACCCTGGTCTATCGCGGGCCCAACATCCTGCGGGGCTTTGACGACGACGTCCGTGCCCATCTGGCGGGCGAGATCGAGCGGCGCGGCATCAAGGTGGTGCTGGGCTGCCAGCATTCGTCGATCGAGAAGACCGCCGAGGGCCTCGTCAGCCATCTGGAAAACGACATGAACCTGACGACCGAAGCCGTCATGTTCGCCACCGGTCGCATCCCCTACGTCAAGGGGCTGGGGCTGGAGGCCGCGGGCGTCGAACTGACCGAGGGCGGGGCGATCAAGGTCGACGAATACTCCCGCACCAGCGTCGACAACATCTGGGCCATCGGCGATGTCACCGACCGCATCAATCTGACGCCCGTCGCCATCCGCGAGGCCGTCGCTTTCCACGAGACCCGCTACAAGGACAATCCCTCCTCCTTCGACTATGAGGCCGTGGCCACCGGCGTGTTCAGCCAGCCGCCGGTCGGTGTGGTCGGCCTTAGCGAGGCCGAGGCGCGGCGTCATTGCTCCAAGGGCGTCGATGTCTATCTGACCCGCTTCCGGCCCATGAAGACCGTCTTCGTTGGCTCGGACGAGCGGGTGCTGATGAAGCTGGTGGTCGATGCCGACACCCAGCGCGTGGTCGGTGTCCACATCGTCGGCCCCGAGGCCCCCGAAATGATCCAGCTGGCCGCCATTGCGGTGAAGGCCGGCCTGACCAAGGCCCAGTGGGATGCGACCTGCGCCGTTCACCCGACGCTGGCCGAGGAACTGGTCACCCTGAAGGACAAACAGTCGGTCGCCGCGACCGCCGCCGAATAGGAGTCAGAACCCGGCCAGCCGGTCCCGGATCGGCTTCAGGCCCGCCAGCAGGGGCTCGATCTCTGCCGCATTCTTCTTCCACTTGTCGGGGGCCGGCGGTGTCAGGGTGTGGCGCGACTCCGGCAGCTTCCCGCCGGTCCGCTCTGCCAGCGCCGCGTCGAACTCAAGGTCGGCGAAGTCACAGATGCCGCGCATGACCGTCGTCGGATCGGCAACGAAGTCGGCATAGCGGACCACGTGCCGCCGGTCCGCGGGCAGGGCCGACAGGTCGTCCATGATGGTCTGGTTGGTCGTCGCCCACTGATAGGCCGCCACCTCGGGCAGGGGCTTGTCCGCCAAGCGCTGCCAGCCCTGCGGCAGCAGCAGTGACCACGGCCCCTCCCAGCCCGGCAGCTGGGGATAGGTGACCCACCCGCCGGACCGCCAGGCGTCGATGATGCTGGAGACATTCTCCTCTGGCTCGCGCCACAGGAAGACAAACCGGGCGTCCGGGAACAGGGCGTTGAAGAAGGGGATCCGCAGGGCGTTCTTGGGCGTCTTCTCCAGCAGCCGCACGCTGTCCTGATTGGCAAAGGGCCGCTCGGCCCCGTCGCGCAGCTTCTCGGCCAGCCGGGCCTTCATCGCCAGGCCGATCTGCGCGCTGTAGTGGTCGGCCGTGACCCGGTTGGAGTCGATGCCGGGGGCGCCGGGCCGCAGGGCCTTGAAGCCCTCGACCAGCCAGTGAGCCTCGCCGCCCACGGTATGTAGCTGGGGCGTCACCGCCAGCGTCTCGAACAGGGCCGTGCTGCCCGAGCGGGGCGCGGCCACGATGATCACCGGCCGGTCATAGTCCGGCGTCTGCAGGATGGCCGAGGGACGGCTGGCGGCCGGGCTCGCACCCGCGGCTGCGGGGGAGGGCTGACCCATCATGCCGGTGGCGACCCCGCCACCCATGGGCGCCACGCCCGGGTTGACGCCATAGGCCCCGATCCGCTGCCGGACCACGGCGGGCACGGGCATCATGTTGGAGCTGACCCTCAGGTCGTCGCCCAGCGCCGTGACCTGCTGCATCAGCATCTGCAGCCGCTTCTGATAGTGGGGGATGCCCCGGTCGGTGTCGGCGAACAGCGACCACAGCTGGCGCCAGTCCTGCCGGAAGCCGTGGGTCAGCCGGGCGAACTGCTGCAGCTGGGCCCGGCCCTCGTCGCCCTGACGCACCGAGCCGGTCTCGGCCACAAGATCGCCCAGCAGCTCATCGACCTCCGACGGCGGCATGACGCGGTAGATGTTGAACTGCTCGACCGCCAGCGGCGCCCGCGCCCCGGGCCGGAAGGGGATCGGCGTCTCGGGCAGGGACTGGGTCGCAGCCGCCTCGGCCAGGTCCCAGAAGCGGCCGTTGCCGGTCGTGTCCGCCACCAGGTGCACCCGCGAGATGTCCGAGCCGTTGTCGACCTTGTGGATCCGCCAGTTGTCGAAGATCCAGGCCTCTCCCGGGGCCATGTGGACCTCCTCGCCGTCGCAGTGGAAGCGCACGTCCGGGGTCGTCACGATCGGCACATGCAGCCGCACCCGGTGGAACCAGTGGTAGTTGATGTCCGTGTGCTCGGGCACCGACGCCCCCGGCCCCAGCCGCATCAGCCGCGACCGGCTCCACACCACGCCAAAGTGGCTGAGCACCTGCTGGATGTAGGGCGAGGACTGCAGATGCGGGGTCGGCGCCATGGCCCCGGCCACGTCGTCGTTCTCGGTGCCACCGACGGTGATCAGCCGCAGGGCGCTGTTGCCCGGGATGTTGTTCGGGTGCCTGGCCCAGGCATCAGCCGGGAAGGCATCGACCTCGCGCCGCAGCTGGTCCACGTCAAAGCGGAAGGGCAGCTTGATGAAGGGTCGGGACAGTTTCACGCGATCAGGGCCGATACTCGAGGAGAGGGCAGGGCCAACAGATACGCCCCGTCCGGGAGGGGGTCAAAGCCGATCAATCTTGTGCTGGCCATACAGCTGGCGAATGAAGGGGCGACCGGGATCCCGTCCCGTGAGCCGTTCCCTGACCTCGCCGACCACGAACCGGGTGATGGCCGGCAGGGCGAGGTCTTTCAGATCGTCCAGCGGGATCCAGGCCACGCGTTCCAGCTCGTCCCCGTGGTCGGTGCGCGCCGGCAGGTCCATGGCGTCCGCATCGGCCAGGAAGAAGCGGGCATCGAAGCGGCGCGGCCTGCCGGGAGGCGTGATCGCCCGGGCGATGTAGCGCAGGCCCGCCAGATCCGCCTGATGCCCGGTCGACAGGAAGTTGCGCCACGGCCCGGCCAGACTGCGCGCGGGCGCCGGGCGGCCGACGATGACACCCGTCTCCTCATGGGTCTCGCGGACGGCGGCCAGCGCCAGGGCCCGGGCCCGCCGTTCGGGCATCTCGCGCTCCAGCAGCGCCAACTCGTCCGGCGAGAGATCGGTGGCAAAGGGGGCGGTGTAGTCGCCGCGCTCCACTCGCCCGCCGGGGAACACCCACTTCGACGCCATGAAGACATGACCCGGCGCACGGCGGCCCATCAGCACCTCGGCCTGTCCGGCACGGCTGCGCGTCAGGATCAGGGTGGCGGCGTCCCGGGGCCGAACCCGGGCGCCGACATCGGGCGAATCGGCCAGATCCGCCCGCGCATCGAACGGCTGGCTCATTTGCGACGCCGCGGCCCCTTGGGCTTGCCGGAAGGCGGTCCTCCCTTGCCACCGCGCGGACCCTTGCCGCCCCGGGGTGGTCCACCGCGCGGACCGCCTCGGCCTCCGGAGTTACCGGGCGGCTTGCCCTCTTCGGCATCCGACAGCATCTCGAGCACCAGTCCGCCGGTGAGGGGCGTGGCCTCCACCAGCTTGACCTCGACCGTCCGGCCCAGCGTCCAGCGGTCGCCGCTTCTCTGGCCGATCAGGGCATGGGCCGCCTCGTCGTGCTGGAAATAGTCCCGGCCCAGCGAGGAGATGGGGATCAGGCCATCGGCGCCGGTTTCGGCAAGCCGCACGAACAGGCCAAAGCGGGTGACGCCGGTGATCCGCCCTTCGAAGGTCGCGCCGACCCGCTCCTCAAGGAAGGCGGCGACATAGCGATCCGTGGCATCGCGCTCGGCGGCCATGGAGCGGCGCTCGGTCATCACCAGATGCTCGGCGATGCCGGACAGCTCGGCAACCTCGCGCTCGGTCAGGCCGTCCTTGCCGAGACCCAGCGCCCGAATCAGCGCCCGGTGCACGATCAGGTCGGAATACCGCCGGATGGGCGAGGTGAAGTGGGCATAGCGGTCAAGGTTCAGCCCGAAGTGGCCGATGTTGTCCGGCGTGTAGATGGCCTGCATCTGGCTACGCAGGACCACCTCATTGACGATCTCGGCGTGGGGGGTGTCGCGCATGCTGTCCAGCAGGGCGTTGAGCTTCTTCGTGGTCGGCGGCTCGCCCTTGTTCCACGGGCGGCCCAGCGTCTGCAGGAAGTCAGCGAGGTTGAAGACCTTCTCCTGACTGGGGGTGTCATGCACGCGGTAGATCAGGGGCGTGCGCTTCTGCTCAAGGGTCTCTGCGGCCGAGACGTTCGCCTGGATCATCATCTCCTCGATCAGCCGGTGCGCCTCCAGCGAGACCCGCGGTTCGATGGAGATGATCTCGCCCTTCGGCGACATGTTGATCTTGCGCTCGAGGCTCTCGATGGCCAGCGGCGCCCGCTTCTTGCGGCCCTTCAGCATGGTGCGATAGGCGGCCCACAGCGGCTTGAGGATGACGTCGACAATAGGGCCGGTCACATCGTCAAACCGGCCTTCCGACGCGGCCTGCGCCTGCTCATAGGACAGGCTGGCGTGTGAGCGCATCAGGCCGCGGACGAACCGGTGGCTGCGCTTCTTGCCCTCGGCGTCGAACACCATGCGGACCGCCAGACAGGCGCGGTTCTCGCCGACCTTGAGGCTGCACAGGCCGTTCGACAGGACCTCGGGCAGCATCGGCTCGACCCGGTCCGGAAAATAGGTCGAGTTGCCCTTGTCGCGCGCCTGCTGGTCCAGCGCCGTGCCGGGGCGGACATAGGCGGCGACGTCGGCGATGGCGACCCAGACGATCCAGCCTCCGGGGTTGTTCGCATCCTCGTCCGGCTGGGCGAAGACGGCGTCGTCGTGGTCGCGCGCATCGGCAGGGTCGATGGTGATCAGCGGCAGGTCACGCAGATCGTCGCGCCCCTTCAACGAGGGCAGGGCCTGATCTTCGGCCTCGGACTCGACCGTCTCGGAAAAGCCTGTCGGCAGGCCGTGGCTGTGGATGGCGATCAGGGAGGCGGCGCGGGGATCGTCCTCGCGACCCAGCTTATCAAGGATCTTGCCGCGCTTGGGGCCATGGCGGTCGGTGCCCTTCTCGACCGTAGCCAGTACCAGGTCGCCGTCCTTGAGGCCCTCGGCCTGGCTCTCGGGGACGATCAGCGTGTCCTTGGCCCGGCGGTCGACCGACTCGATCCGGACCTGTCGGGCCGACCTGCGGATCACGCCCAGCACCCGGTCGGCCCCGGTATCCAGCTTCTTGATCAGTCGCGCTTCCCAGCCGTTTTCGCCGCGCGCAAACCGGACCAGCACCCGGTCCCCCATGCCGGGTGCCGGTCCGCGATCCTTGCGGTCGGGCATCAACACCGCCGACGGGGCATCGTCCGAGGCCTCGACCAGCCGCACGATCATCTCGCCGTCGACATCGCGCTCGACGATGTCGGCAACGCCCACCGGCGGCAGGCCCCCGGCTTCGCTCAGACCCTTGCGACCGCGACGGCCAAGGCGGCCCTCGTCTTCCAGTTCGCGGATCATCTGGCGCAGCGCACGGCGATCCGCGCCCTTCAGGCCGAAGTGCTGGGCGATATCGGTCTTCTGGGCCGAGCCGGTCTCACGCAGGAAGGCGAGCAGGGTGTCCTTGTCCGGAAGTCCGGCGGGCGGGCGGCGAGGGGGTTTTGTCATCATCTTTCCATAACGCGCTTCGGACCGATTTGTCGTCAGGTTCCGTAGGTTGAGCGTGCCGCGGCAAAACGCAGACTGCCGGTCTCACGTCGGAGATCCATATGCTCATCACTGCCCTCGCCCTTTCCTTTGCCCTGTCGACGGCCCCGCAGGACCCGCCGACCCATCGGCAGGCCGTCAACTGCACCGGGGTGTTCCTGTTCACCGCCGTCCTTACGGCCCAAGCGGCCGAAACCGACCCCACGGCCGAGAATCGCGAGACTGCAGACCTTGCGGCCACGCTGTTGAAGGCCGCCGATGACAGTCGTCTGCAGGCTGCATCCCGCGAAGGCCTGTCGATCGACGACAGCAGCGGTGCGCTGAATGCCTGGCTGGAGGCCAATGAAACCGGCGGGGACACCATCCTTGAGCGTGAACTTGATGGCTGCGTCGCCATCTATGCCTATGCGATCCCCTGAGGACATTTGGCGTTCGGCTTGACCTGAGCGGACGACCGGACCAGCTTCCGGCCCAAACCTCAGGAGTTGTTGATGTCGCTTGCCCCCCAACCGGTCCTTGCCGGTCCCACCGCCTCGCTGCTCGACCTGATCGGCAAGACGCCCATGGTCGAGGTCAGCCGCATGGACACCGGCAAGTGCCGCCTGTTCCTGAAAATGGAGAGCCAGAACCCGGGGGGCTCGATCAAGGACCGGATCGCCCTGTCGATGATCGCGGCGGCCGAGAAGGAAGGCTGGCTCAAGCCCGGCGGCACCATCGTCGAGGCGACGGCGGGCAACACCGGCCTGGCCCTGACGCTGGTCGGTCAGGCCAAGGGCTACAAGGTTCTGCTGGTCATCCCCGACAAGATGTCCAAGGAGAAGATCCAGCACCTGCGGGCCATGGGCGCGGATGTGCGACTGACGCGCTCGGATGTGCCGCACGGCCACCCCGAATACTATACCGACATGGCCGAGCGCCTGGCCCAGCAGATCCCCGGCGGCTACTACGTCAACCAGTTCAACAATGACGCCAATTCGGCCGCGCACTTCGAGACGACGGGCCCGGAGATCTGGGAGCAGATGGACGGCAAGGTCGACGCCTTCGTCGCCGGCATCGGCTCGGGTGGCACCATCACCGGCATCGGTCAGTTCCTGAAGTCAAAGGGATCAAAGGCCCAGATCATCCTGGCCGACCCGGTCGGCTCGACGCTGGCGGGTATCGTCAATGAAGGGGTTCCGGGGCCGGAGGGCAGCTATACGGTCGAGGGGATCGGCCAGAACTTCGTGCCGGAAACGGCCCACATGGACCTGATCGACAAGGCCTATTCGATCCCCGATGCCGAGGCGATCGCCACAGTCCGCGAGCTTCTGCTCAAGGAAGGGATCCTCGCCGGCTCGTCGTCCGGCACGCTGATCGCTTCCGCGCTGCGCTGGTGCCGCGAGCAGACCGAGCCGAAGTCCTGCGTGACCTTCGTCTGCGATACCGGGGCCAAGTACCTGTCCAAGGTCTATAACGACGCCTGGCTGGCCGATCAGGGTCTGGGCGAGCGCGAGCTGCATGGCGACCTGTCCGACCTGATCACCCGCAAGTACGAGGACGGCGCCGTTGTCTTCGCCGGGCCGGACGACACGCTCGACACGGTGTTCAAGCGGATGCGCGGGGCCGATGTCTCGCAACTGCCGATCTTCAGCGAGGGCCGGCTGGTCGGCATCGTCGACGAGAGCGATCTGGTCCACACCATGAACACCGACGCGATCACCCGCGAGGAGCGGTTCAAGCTGCCGGTGTCGAAGGTCATGACGCGCGATCTGGACACGGTTCAGGTCAATGAGCCGCTGGACGCCCTGGTGCCGCTGTTCGACCGCGACCGCGTGGCCATCGTGCTGGATGGCGAGCGGTTCGTCGGCCTGATCACCCGCACCGATCTGATCAACCACCTGAGCCTGAACCGGTAAGCCCATGACCGACCGCAAGAACCGCCCGGGCTTCTCGACGCGCGCCATCCATGCCGGACAAAGGCCCGACCCGACGACCGGGGCGGTGATGACGCCGATCTACGCCACCTCGACCTATGCCCAGGAAAGCCCCGGGGTGAACAAGGGCTATGAGTACGCGCGGGGCAAGAACCCGACGCGGGAGGCGTTCGAGGCCTGCATCGCGGACCTGGAGGGCGGCACGCACGGATTTGGCTTTGCCAGCGGGATGGCGGCGACCTCTACGGCCCTGGAACTGCTGGATGCGGGCAGCCACATCGTCACGGGCGATGATCTGTACGGCGGCTCGTGGCGGCTGTTCGAGCGGGTCCGGCGCCGGTCGATGGGGCTGGATTTCAGCTATGTCGACATGGCCAATCTGACCAAGGTCGAGGCGTCAATCACGCCAAAGACGCGAATGATCTGGGTAGAGACCCCGACCAATCCGCTGATGAAGCTGGCGGACATCGCGGCCCTGTCGAAGATCGCGAAGGCCCATGGCCTGCTGCTGATCGTCGACAACACCTTCGCCACGCCGTTCTGCCAGCAGCCGATCGCTCTGGGGGCCGACGTCGTCATGCACTCGGCGACCAAGTATCTGAACGGTCACTCCGACATCGTGGGCGGGGTGCTGGTGACGGCGAACCCGGAGCTGGCGGCCCAGCTGAAGTTCCTGCAGAATTCGGTCGGCGGGATCATGGGGCCGTTCGACGCCTTCCTCGCGAACCGGGGGCTGAAGACGCTGGGCCTGCGGATGAAGGCCCACTGCGAGAACGCGCTGGCGGTGGCCCGCTGGCTGGAGACCCGGAAGGGCGTGGCCAGGGTCATCTACCCGGGGCTGATCAGCCATCCGGGGCATGAGCTGGCGGCGCGTCAGATGACCGGCGGCTTCGGCGGCATGGTCAGCGTGGTGATTGACGGCGATCTGGACCGGACCCGCAAGGTGCTGGAGCGGGTCGAGGTCTTCACCCTGGCCGAGTCGCTGGGCGGGGTCGAAAGCCTGGTGAACCACCCGGCCATCATGACCCACGCCTCGGTGCCGAAGGAGGTCCGCGAGGCGGGCGGCGTCACCGACAGCCTGATCCGCCTGTCGGTCGGGGTCGAGGACGTCGACGACCTGATCGCCGACCTGGACCAGGCGCTGGCTTAGGCCGGGCCGTCAGCCTTGGCGGCGCTGTCCGCCTCGGCAACCGCGTAGTGCTCGCGGCACAGTTCGCGCAGGGCGGCGTTGAGGGTGCCGCCGTACAGGGACTCGCGGATCCGTTCGTAGCCTTCGAGTTTCAGCTGGATCTTGATGTCGCCGACGGTCCGGCATTGGCCCTCGCGCGCCAGTTGATAGGCGCGCTCGAGTGTCGTGGGTCGAAAGGTCATGCCCCTATATAGGGACTACGGCCAAGGTTTAGAAGTAGAAGCCGACGTTGGCGACCAGGGCCGAGCCGTATTGGTCGCCGAACAGGGTCTGGTCGGCGTCGGTGTCGTGGTAGCGCAGGTCAAGGTCGACGGCCGGGGTTACCTTCCAGGTCACGCCGACGTCCCAGCCGGTGTAGTCGACCGACAGGTCCTGCTCGCGGCGGCCGATGCCGGCTGAGAGGGCGGTGTCCAGCGTCAGGTCCCAGCTGGCGCGTGCCTCGACCCAGGTCCAGGTTTCGGTGGAGCCGGTGCCGTCGGGCGAATACTGCAGCCGCAGCTTGGCTTGGGCCGGGCCGATGGCGCGGCTGACGTCGGCGGTCAATTCCCAGGCGTCATCGTCCGTGCCCGGATTGGAATCCAGCCGCCACTTGTGGGTGGCGTTCAGATCGAAGTCGAAGCCGCCCATCTGGGGACGGATGCCGAAGCCCAGCTCGGCCTCGAGGTTTGACCCCGAGCTGTCGATGGTCTCGGCCCCGGCGCCGCCGTAGAAGAAGCCGTCTCCGCTGGTCCACTCTGTCAGGGCCCAACCCCAGGCGTCCGTCCCTGACTTGGAGACATCCTTGGAGCGGTTGTCGGTGCCCGCGCCCACGCCGAAGGCCCATTCGCCTCCGGCCATACTCTGGGCCATGGCCGGGGTCGCGGCGGACAGAAGGGTGAGGGCCACAAGGCTGGTCAGGAGGGGGCGCATGAAGGCTCCGTGCAAGGACGAATGAATCGGGCGCCGCCCCCTTAGCCGAAGTTGCTGTCTCTGGCGAATTGCTCCGAAGCCTGACGGTATTCCTGTTGCATGCGCGACACGAGCTCGGCGAGCGGCAGGACGTCGTGGACGCCGCCCGACCCCTGACCGGCGGACCAGACCGTCTTCCAGGCCTTGGCTTCATCGGCCATGTCCAGCTTGTGCTCGGGCAGGCTCTTGGGGTCGATGCCGTTCTCGATCAGCGACGGCGTCAGGAAGTTGGCGGGAATGCCCGAGACGGCAGGGGTGTAGGTGATGTCCGAGGCGCCGGCGTCGACGATCATCTGCTTGTAGGCGCCCTGGGCCATGGATTCGGTCGTCGAGATGAAGCGGGTGCCCATATAGGCGAAGTCGGCGCCCAGCATGCGGGTGGCGGCGATGTCGCGACCGGTCGACAGACAGCCCGACAGGATCAGGGTGCCGTTAAAGAAACTGCGCACCTCCTCGATCAGGGCAAACGGGTTGACCACGCCGGCGTGACCGCCCGCGCCATTGGCCACCAGGATCAGGCCGTCGACCCCGGCCTCGGCGGCCTTCTTCGCATGGCGGACATTGGCGATGTCGTGGAACACCACCCCGCCATAGCCGTGCACGGCATCGACCACATCGCGCACCGCGCCCAGAGAGGTGATGATCAGCGGGACCTGCTCCTCGACCGAGACCATCATGTCGGCCATCAGGCGCGGATTGGTCGGGTGGACGATGTGGTTGACGCCGAACGCGGCGGCATCGGGCTTGAGCCGGGCCTTGATGTCCTTCAGCCACTCCCGATAGCCCTCGGTCGTGCGCTGGTTCAGCGAGGGGAAGGTGCCGATGACGCCGGCATTGCAGGCCTCGACCACCAGATCCGGCCCGGAGACCAGGAACATGGGCGCCGCGATGACGGGCAGCTTCAAACCCTTTTGCAGGGCAGCGGGAATGGTCATGGACGGCTCCTCCGTTGTCTTTGGCTACGGATAGACGGATGTCGCCGGGGAAGGCAACGGGCGAGTGCGGGGT
>Ga0075012_10005489_pt1 | contig 11637 bp, 9 predicted proteins | sample All_14_2_FD_71474 | JGI IMG/M metagenome (GOLD analysis project Ga0075012, IMG submission 71474) | Freshwater microbial communities in response to fracking from Pennsylvania, USA - Allegheny Zone_MetaG_DW_15 | ecosystem: Environmental > Aquatic > Deep subsurface > Groundwater > Drilled...
CATCCACTCTTGTTCCGAATCATTGGGAGTTATTTAGACCAAGGAATTTCAATCTGGAATTTTCCAAATTCAGAAAAAGGCTTTATTGCTTCCATTCAGGAACTTGAGAAAAATAGTTTCATTAGTTTTTTTAAAACGAATAGAGCTAAAGAATTACTTTTAAGTGGTAACACATCGCTGCAATCGCTTTTACATATAGTTGTTGGGGAAGAATCGATGTACGAACAATATCTCTTCGATCAACAATTTGCACATCCTGGTTGGTCAGGAATGGTAGCGGTGATTTGCGGAAATCAATCCAGTTTGATTGATGAAAAGAAAATTTCACTTTCTGAGTTGATTCGATTTGAATTGCTCTTAGAAATTGATGCGTTAGACGATCATTTTGGCGATATCTGGTCACCGTTAGCGTTAAAATTAGAAAGTCGTCCGACTGCGATTTTTGATCCAGTAGAAATGGCTGAATTAAATGAAATCTATCGTTTATTTCAAGAAGCCTACGAGTGGACCTATTATGATCAGGTTTTACACGGTTTACAGATTCAATCAACTTCAGCGTCAAGTAAACATGCAAGCTCTTTTCAAGCGATGTTTTGCATTGATGACCGTGAATGTTCTATTCGAAGATATATCGAACAAGTTGATTCAGATTGCAAAACTTACGGTACAGCAGGTTTCTTCGGAGTCGAATTTTATTTTCAACCGGAGCACAGTAATTTTCACACGAAGGTTTGTCCGGCTCCTGTAACGCCAAAGTACTTAATCAAAGAAGTCGAAAATTCGAATCGTCAAAAAAATGATTTTCATTTTGGAAAACATTCACATGGACTACTTTCTGGCTGGGTGTTGACACATACCTTAGGTTTTTGGTCAGCGTTGAGATTGTTTTTAACTGTTTTTAGACCTTCGACGAATGCTGCTGCTGTTACATCGTTTCGTCACATGGATAAACACTCCTTGTTGACGATAGAAAATAAAAACGGTGAAAAAGAGGGTGATTTACAAATTGGATATACCGTAACAGAGATGACAGATCGCATCGAAGGATTACTTCGAAGCATTGGTTTGATCGACAATTTTGCACCTCTTGTTTATGTGGTTGGACATGGCTCTAGTAGCGTCAATAATACACATTACGCTGGTTATGATTGTGGTGCTTGTTCTGGTCGACCTGGTTCTGTTAATGCACGAGTATTAGCATTTATTGGTAACCATCCTGAAGTGCGAAAACAATTAAGCGATCGAGGAATTAATATTCCAGAAGATTGTCAGTTTGTCGGTGCTTTACACGATACATCGAAAGATGAAATGATGTATTACGATTTAAAGATTCTGTCGGATGAAAATTTCAAGGCACATACTGCTAACGTAGAAAAATTCAACACGGCACTTGCCTTGAATGCAAAGGAACGTTCTCGTCGTTTTATGTCGATAAATACGAAGAACAAAATCAGTAAAATACATGATGAGGTAAAATTGAGAACTATTTCACTGTTTGAACCGCGACCAGAATTGAACCACGCAACAAATAGTTTGGCCATTGTGGGACGTAGACAATTTTCGGAGCACTTGTTTTTAGATCGACGATCATTCCTTAATTCGTATGACTATACAACAGATGCAGATGGCACGTATCTTTTGACAATTTTAAATGCCGTTGCTCCAGTTTGTGGAGGAATCAATTTGGAGTATTATTTTTCTCGCGTTGACAATCAAAAATTGGGTGCAGGAACGAAATTACCACACAATGTAATGGGTTTGATTGGTGTTGCTAACGGTATCGACGGAGATTTAAGAACTGGTTTACCCAGTCAAATGATTGAAGTGCATGATCCTTTGCGTTTGATGGTAGTGGTTGAACATTATCCATCAGTTGTTCTTGATACAATTAAACGAAACCCCGCAACCTACAATTGGTTTGAGAAAGACTGGGTGAAGTTAGCAGTTGTAAATCCAGAGACGAAAGAAGTGAGTGTTTTCAGTGAAGGAGAATTTAAAGCGTATTCACCAAGTGATAAGGCTGTTCTAACAACTGACAATTTGATGAAGTTAATTGAATCGACACATGAGAATATTCCTGTTCACATAATTAAAAAGAAAACAGATGGAGCAGTTTATTAATTTATTTATCATCCTACCTTTCGTTGGATTTTTAGTGAGTCTAATTATCCCAAGAAAAAACGAGAATTTACTTTCAATAATTTCATTTTCAACTGTTGGAATTCAACTATTTGCAGCATTTATTTTTGTATTAGTTTGGATTTACAACGGAGCTCATGTTATCAACCTGAAAGAGTTTTCCATTTTCAAAGCGAAAGATTACGATTTCTACATCGACTTTTATTTTGATCGTATTACCTTGACGTATTTGCTTATTGGAGCATTGTTAACGTTCATTGTTACGATTTATAGTCGTTATTATCTGCACAGAGAAGAAGGGTACAAACGTTTCTTCAATGTGATTTTGTTCTTCTATCTTGGCTATAACATTGCCATTTTTTCGGGTAATCTTGAAACACTATTTATTGGTTGGGAAATACTAGGGATTTCTTCTTTCCTACTGATTGCCTTTTATCGCGATCGCTATTTACCAGTGAAAAACGCGGTGAAAGTTTTTTCAATTTATCGAATTGGTGATGTGGGAATTATCTTGGCAATGTGGTTAAGTCACCATCTATGGCATGAAAACATCTCTTTCTTTAAGCTCAATAACTATGAGTTGGTTCATGAGCATTTGGCGGGACACAGTTTACTTGGATTTGCCATTTCAATGATGATTTTTATTTCTGCCGCAGCAAAATCAGCACAACTCCCTTTTTCATCTTGGTTACCAAGAGCAATGGAAGGACCAACGCCTTCAAGTGCTATATTTTACGGTTCCTTGTCGGTGCATATCGGTGCTTTTATTTTAATGCGCACCTATCCGTTTTGGGAAGCACAAACGTCCTTTAGAATATTTGTGATTGTAGTAGGATTAATGACAGCGGTTGTGGCAACTTTTACTGCAAGGGTTCAATCTTCAATCAAAAGTCAAGTAGCTTATTCTTCAATAGCACAAATCGGACTGATTTTCATTGAAATTGCCTTAGGATTAGAAACAATTGCATTGGTGCACGTTGCAGGAAATGCTTTCTTAAGAACCTATCAATTGTTGGTTTCTCCATCAGTTGTAGCGTATAAGATTAGAGAGCAATTCTACAATTACGTTCCACGTATCAAAACGATTGAAGATACATGGCCAAAACGCTTTGAGTATTCTTTGTATATCTTGAGTCTGAAAGAATGGAACCTGGATTCATTGATGTACAAATACATGTGGAATCCGCTAAAACGCTTAGGTGGAAGATGGAGTTTCTTAACTTTTAAAAATGTCTATATTTTCTTCGCTTTAACATTTTTGATTGGGTTGTTCTTTGCCATCAATCCATCCTTTGTTTCTGCAAGATGGAAACATTATTTCCCACTTATTTTTGGATTTATTGGACTGTTAATGGTTATCAAAGCATTTACAGAAAGAGCAAGTGTCCGTTTAAGCTGGAGTTTGATTATTACGAATCATCTCGGCATTGCGTTGGCAATATCGTTCAACGAACATTTTGATGTTTCTCACCACATTTGGTATTTAAGTGGTGTTGTTGTTTCTGGAATAGTAGGTTATATCTGTATTCAGCGCTTGAGAAACTTAGAAAACTGGGTTTCATTGGATAAGTTCTATGGTCATTCGTATGAACATCCAAGAATTGCGTTGGTCTTTTTAATCGCCTGTTTAGGAGTAGCTGGATTTCCTATCACACCAACGTTTATTGGTGAAGATTTGATTTTCTCACACATTCATCAAGATCAAATTCTACTTGCAACCTTTATTTCATTAAGTCTAATTATCAATGGTCTGGCTGCGATTCGTATTTATGCGCGCATCTTCTTGGGACCTCATGTAAAAACATATCACGGTGTAGCAAAACGCTCATCTTAAAAAAATAAAATATGAAAACTATATCTATAAAATCAGGAGTAAAGCACCTTCAAGACCATTGGAAAGAAGATTTAGTATCGGGCTTTAGTGTTTCCTTAATCGCATTACCCTTGTGTTTGGGGATTGCAATCGCCTCAGGTTTTCCGCCAATTGCAGGTATTTTTGCAGCTATCGTTGGAGGAATGTTCGTTTCTCGTTTCAATGGTTCTTACTTGACAATTGCAGGTCCGGCTGCAGGACTAATTGTAGTAAACTTAGGTGCAATTGAAAGTTTGGGTGGTGTTTGGACAGAAGGAAATCCGGGTGGTTTGCCATATGCTCTAGCAGCCTTTGTAATTGCAGGTGGATTTATCGCCTTGTTTGGACTACTCAAAGTGGGTAAACTGGGAGATTTTTTCCCGACAGCTGCTGTTCATGGAATGCTTGCAGCGATTGGAATTATCATTATTGTTAAGCAAATTTTTCCAGCATTGGGAACCAAAGCAACGGGAAAAGAATTGTATGAGGTGATTGCAGAAGTGCCAACTGCTTTTAAGAACATGGATTGGCATACAGGCTTGATTGCTTTGGTTAGTTTGATAGTCTTAGTTGTGCACTCAAAAATCAATATCAAGGGAATTAAAAAGATTCCTGCTCCATTAATTGTTTTGTTGATTGCCATTCCTACAGCGAATATTTTCCACCTTCATGGTAATACATTGGTTGACTTACCAAATGATATCTCCAAAAGTTTGGTTGCACCAGATTTTAGTAAAATTGCGACTTCCGTTTTCTGGATGGCAGTAGTAACGATTACACTTGTTTCCGCAATTGAAAGTATTTTGAGCGCCTTGGCAGTTGATCAATTGGATCCTAAAAAACGCAAAGCAAATTTGAATCAAGATTTAATTGGTTTAGGAGGTGGAACAGCACTTTCAGGAGCAATCGGTGGATTACCAATGATTTCTGAAATAGTAAGAAGTTCAGCTAACATTGGATATGGAGCAAAGTCACAATGGTCCAATTTCTTCCATGGCTTATTTCTATTGATTTTCATTTTATTGTTGCGCCCAGTAATTGAATTAATTCCCGTTTCTGCTTTGGCTGGGATGTTAATATTCACTGGATTCCGATTGGCATCTCCAAAAGAATTTAAACACATGTGGGAAATTGGCAAATCGGAGTTTATTGTTTTTGCAGTGACATGTATCGTTGTATTAGCAACTGATTTATTGATTGGTATTGGTGTTGGGATTGTATTGAACTTGATTTTTGTGCTGTTGAAAGGACAGAAATTATCAAATCTGTTTAAAGTAAAAGGTGTACAGAAGGAAAATTCGTTTGAGTTAGAAGGAGCTCTATCATTTGCAAATTATTTAGGTTTAAAAAATAAGATTACCCAAGCAAATGGAAGCAAACATTTCACACTTGACTTTTCTAACGTGACCTATGTTGACCATAATGTCATGCATCATCTAGAAGATTTAAAGGAGAACTGGGAAAGAGAAGGGAAAGAATTATTACTGAAAAACCTAGATGAAATGACACCAGCGAGCGAATTCCCAACTGCTGAGCGCAAAAGAGGTGGTTCATTTGAAGTGGTACTATCAAAACGTGATGAGGTACTTGGTAAATACGCAAAGTCTAAAGGGTTCAATTACAATCCAGGTTCTATTTTCGGGTATGAGTTTAGAAACTTTAAATTACTTTCCAATTTGACCATTGATAAGGCGCATAACGTAATCATGGGACCTAATTTTCAAATTGCAGATATACAGGCAACTGAGCGACTAAATTTAGATGGTGGACAAGTGAATTTTACCGCTTATGTGATGCCGAAAACGGATAAGCCAGAATTCCGATTGGGAAATTTAAGTTTCTTCGATAGTATCCAAGAATTGTTTTCACCGAAGGATATTCGCTTTGAATCGCATCCTGTTTTTTCTGATTACTATCTTTTGACTTCTGATGACGAAGAAACTACACGTAAATTGTTTACGCCGAATGTCATGGATTTCTTAGAAAAGCACCGCAATTTCAAAATCGAAGTGAACGACAAATTCATTATAATTTTCAAGGATCAACGAATCTTAGATGTGAATGAAATTGACAATTTGTTGACCTATTCTCAAGAGTTGTTGAGTATGTTTGCGGAGAATTTAAAGAAACCATGAAGTCAATCTTTTTGATACTTAGCATTCTCGCAGTCAATTTATGGTCATTTTCTCAAAAACAAATCTCAACGCAACAGCATGCTTGGGTGATGTATACAGGCAATCATAAATTAACTGAACGTTGGGGTATTCATACAGAATACCAATGGAGAAGAAGTGATTATTTTCAGGATTGGCAACAATCGTTATTGCGTTTGGGACTTGATTATTATAGCAAACAAAATGCGCAATACACCCTCGGATACGGATGGATTCGATCCTATCAATATGGAGAACAACCAATCGCTCATGCCAATAATGAACATCGAATTTGGGAACAATTCATTCTAAAGAATAAAGTTGGGAGAGTTGAATTTCAACATCGTTATCGTTTGGAACAACGTATAATTGAAAATTGGAAGGTGAATTCAACTGGCGACTATGAACAAGATGGTTTTGTTTTTCGACAACGGGTTCGCTATCGTTTTTTAGCAAGTGTTCCAATTACCAGAAAAGAAATGGCAGATAACACCTTGTTTCTGGCAGTATACGATGAACCGTTTTTAGGTTTTGGAAAAGGCATTGGAAAGAACATTCTTGATCAAAATCGCTTGTATTTTGCATTGGGATGGCGGTTTAATAAAAATTTCAATGTACAGCTGGGCTATTTAAATCAATACATCGTTAAAACCGATGGCATCAAAGCGGAGCGAAATCACACACTACAAATAGGGCTAACGTACAACCTAGATTTTAGTAAACAATAAGCTGTTTTAGCTGAATGGGAAAGTCGGATTGTACAAACAGTCCGACTTTCGACTTTTCTAACTATTTTTGCCAAAACTTTTTTGAATGACAGATAATATGAACGCTGTTAGCTACTGCGTAGGAATGAGTATTGCAGCTAGTTTAATGGACCAAAATCTAAGTGAAATTTCACCAGAGATATTGACAGAAGCAATTAAAGATGCTTTCGAAGGAAAAGCACCAAAATATGCACCTGAAGAGGCAAATGCAATCATCCAAGCTTTCCTTGCTGAACAAGGACAAAAGCAATTTGCAGAAAACAAAACGCAAGGTGAAGCTTTTCTAGATGAAAATAAGAACCGTGAAGAAGTGAAAATGACTCCTTCTGGTTTGCAATACGAAATATTGGTTGAAGGAGAAGGTGATAAGCCAGCTGCAACTGATACAGTGACTGTTCATTACCACGGTACTTTAATTGACGGAACAGTTTTCGACAGTTCAGTGCACAGAGGTCAGCCTGCATCATTTGGTGTTCACCAAGTTATTCCAGGATGGACAGAAGCATTGCAATTGATGCCAAAAGGATCAAAATACAGATTATATATCCCTCAAGAATTGGCGTATGGCGCGCATCCACACCCAGGAGGACCAATACAACCATACAGTGCGTTAATTTTTGATGTTGAACTTTTAGAAATCGCTTAATGAAAAAGATCGGAGTAATATTATTCGCTGCTATGCTCTTAATGAGCTGTGGTGATAAAACAGCAAAAGTTGAAGAAGAAGTTGTCAAATTAGACGATTTCAAAGACCGTTTGTCGTATGTTTTGGGTTCGATGAATGCAAAATCAATTGTTGGAAATGATGATCCGAACGTGATGCGATTGGATATGAATTTGGTTGCAAAAGGATTTGAATCGAATTTGAATGATAACATGCCTTCAGAATGTGAAGAGACATTGAAAAAATTATTCGGACCGTATTTTCAAGATTTCGATTCTACGTATGCAGAAGCAGGAGCTGAATGTTTAGGTCGTTTAACAGGTTACGCTTTTTACCGCGATATGAAAAACCTTGGTGGTTTGGAACAAATCGATTTAAAGATGGCTGTTACTGGTTTCAAACATGGATTATTGAAGAAAGACACCTTAGTAGCAGACGCTGAAAAGCAACAAATGCTAGAAAACTTCATCAAGGACTTGAATGAAAAGAGCGGAAAGAAAATGATGGAGAACGCTAAGAAAATTGAAGGTGCTCAAGTATTTGATAACGGAATCGTTCTACAAACATTGAAAGAAGGAAAAGGTGGTTCACCAGCTTCAACTGATGATGTAAAAGTAGAATACATCCTAACGTCAGCAAATGGAGATACAATTCAAAGTTCATACGAAATGAAAAAACAACCAGGAGCTCCTCAAGAAGCTGTTGCCTTGAAATTGAACGGTGGTGTTATCCCAGCTTGGACGTATGCTTTACCAAAAATGAAGAAAGGTGGAAAATACAGAATGTATGTTCCATGGGAATTAGCATACGGTGAACAAATGGGACGTGAGTCGTTATGTTTCGTAATCGAATTAATTGACTTCGCAAAAGAAGGAACTTTCGTTAAAGAACAGCCTCAAGCAGCTCCTCAACAAGGAATGCCACAAGGTATGTAAGAAATAGTTTTTCAAAAAAAAAGGATCCCAAAAGGATCCTTTTTTTTTGACTAGGAATTAGAAACTTGAGACTAGAAACTAGGCATTAGAGCTAGATGCTAGAATAAAGGTTGTTTTAATCCTTGCTCTATGCTCCATGCTCTATGCTCCATGTTCCAAATCACCACTCCCGGCTGTGGTACTTCACAAAAATATTAATCCAAATGGCTCTTGAGCTTCGAAAGATGATTGGAATGAGTGGGATAAATACACCAAGAAAAGCAAATACATTCGGAAGAACCGCCCAACCATAGAAGATATGTACAATTACATGCGTAATTACCGCAATAATTGTTGAAGTGGCATGACTTACCATCATCGCTCCCCAATAAAAACCTGTTTCCCGAACAAAGTCCTCGTTGCAAACCGGACAACGATCGGGCATTTTATCGAATAGCTTTAAATCATACGGGTTTTTGGTTAAAAACAAATCGGCTTCTTGACATTGTGGACACTTCAAATGGAGCACACTGTAGGTGCGTGTTCCTTTTCGAAAAGGGTTTCGCTGTGCAAAAAACTGCTTTAAACCCATAGCAAGAAAATTAATTAATTTAGATTTATCCCAAGGGGAAGAAAAACGAAATGCGGTAAATTATAGGAAGTATTCTAACTACTTGACCTGTTTGACTATCCTTGATTTTCATGAAATAACCTTGTCTAAATGGACTGTTGACATGGTTAATTATATCGTAATAAATACCAACATTGATTCGAACGGCTTCATTGTATTCGCGCGAAAAACCACCACACAAGAATAGGGTAGGAACCCAGTTTTTGGTTGGATTTGCAATCACGTAGTTAATTGGACTCTTCAACATTTCAAATTCCAATCCACCGAAAACAACATTTTGATAACGGGCATGAGCAAAAACTCCTCCTCCATAAATATTGTAGCCGAATTTTGTTCCCACATTGTTCGACCAACTTCGTTGAAAACGTGCCGAGGGTCCAACAATAAAGTTTTCACCAAGGTTTAAGCCGTACTTCAAACCAATTCCGAACGTACCACCTATTGTAGAAGCACTTACTGAAGCATCAACACCGATTTCAGAACCTTCAATTCCTTGAGCATTTGAGTTAGAAACCAATCCAATAAAGAACAAAAACAGCAATTTTTTCATCTAAAAATGTTTGAGGTAAAATTAACAATTGTTAGCTAATAATTCTGAATTAATATTTTGAATTAATACGTGATTTTCTGTGCAGGCATATTATCTTTGTGCAAAAATCACCACATGCAATTATTAGACGGAAGAGCAACAGCTGATATTATTCGTAAAGAACTGGCAGAAGCCGTTTTAGAACGAAAAAGAAATGGTAAAAAAATACCGCATTTAGCTGCGATTCTTGTTGGAAATGATGGTGGTTCTCTTACCTATGTCGGAGCAAAAGTTAAGGCATGTGATCAAATAGGTTTTGAAAGTACATTGATTCGTTACGACGACTCTGTTCCAGAAGAAATTCTTTTAGCGAAGGTTCAATCCTTGAACGAAGACAAAAGTATCGACGGTTTTATTGTTCAGCTTCCACTTCCTGCGCACATCGATGAGATGAAAATTACGCAAGCAATCGATCCAAAGAAAGATGTGGATGGCTTTCATCCTGTCAATTTAGGAAATATGGTGCTAAATCTACCTGGATTTTTGCCTGCAACACCAGCTGGAATAGTTGAATTATTGAAGCGAAATAATATTGAGACAGAAGGAAAAAACTGTGTCATTATTGGTAGAAGTAATATCGTTGGAACACCGCTTAGCATTATGTTGGGACGAAATACAGACCCAGGAAATTGCACGGTAACACTTGCGCACAGTAGAACAACCAATTTGAAAGAGTTGTGTTTAACAGCTGATATTTTAATCGCAGCAATTGGTCAACCTGACTTCGTAACTGCAGACATGGTTAAGCCAGGAGCTGTGGTGATTGATGTTGGAACAACAAGAGTTGATGACGCAACGCGAGCAAGAGGATGGCGTTTGAAAGGAGATGTGAAATTTGATGAGGTTGCAGAGAAATGTTCGTACATTACACCTGTACCTGGAGGAGTTGGTCCTATGACCATTGCTTCTTTAATGATAAATACCCTTAAGGCAATGGAGCTGAAAGGAAAATAATTTAGTAACCACTTAAATCTTAAATAGAATGAAACACGTTAATTTATTAATTCTTGGAATTATCAGTACGATGATCCTTGGAGCATGTTCAACTTCAAATGAAGTTGTTGGAGGTGTTTTCCAAAAGCGTAAGCACACAGGCGGTGTTTATTGGGATAGAACTGAGAAGGCAAAAGCTTCTGCTCAAAAAGAGGAAGAAGAAATGGAATTTGACATCTACAAGTTAGAAGAAGCAAAACAAAAGAAATATGCCTCTGTTACAACAATCAAATCAGAAACAAAAACTTCTGAAAACACTGTTGTTGCAAGTGCAGAATCAGAAGTTGTTGATGGCTTCGTTGTAACTGAAGAAACAAAACCAGTAATTGAAACAACTGTTGCTGCATCAACTGTTGAAAATGAAAAAACGGTTGCATCAAGTGAGTCCAAAAAGATCATTAAAAAACAAGCTTCAAAGAAAACAACTCCAATTGATGACAATGTTATGTTGATTCTTTTGGTAGTTCTTGCGATCTTAATTCCACCATTAGCAGTATTTATTTATGAAGGAGCAACAAATCGTTTCTGGATTGACTTGGTATTGGCAATTCTAGGTTTCGGTGTTGGTTTTTGGTTATTAGGTGGTCTAGGATGGTTGTGTGGAATCGCAGCTGTAATTTACGCTTTGTTAATCGTACTTGAAGTGATCTAATAATAAGTTGACTTATCATCATAAAAAAAAGGAGCTTTCGACCTTAATTACGTAAGTATATAATTTAGTTAATTGAAAAATGCAAAAAGGGAACGAAATACATTCGTTCCCTTTTTAGTTATTAAATATTATCTGGTAAATCACGAAACAATAATGCATGACAACGGCTCCGCTTCTTATGAAACAGAGTATCGCCTGCTTATTATTCTAGCAGATTTTTTCGAAATTTATTTTGCTTCGAAACTCCCACTCATGTTCCACAAAAATTGCAATTACATTAATG
>Ga0075012_10005490_pt1 | contig 11637 bp, 13 predicted proteins | sample All_14_2_FD_71474 | JGI IMG/M metagenome (GOLD analysis project Ga0075012, IMG submission 71474) | Freshwater microbial communities in response to fracking from Pennsylvania, USA - Allegheny Zone_MetaG_DW_15 | ecosystem: Environmental > Aquatic > Deep subsurface > Groundwater > Drilled...
CCGTGCCGCCGCTCTCATGGTCGAATACCTCACCATCGTCAGCGCCGTCCTCCCCGCCGTATTCGTCATCCAAACCCTCGCCGGATCACTCCGCGGAATCGGAGATACCAAGTCCCCCATGGTGATCTCCGGTATCCAAATCCTCCTCCATATCGCCTTCAACTACGTCCTCATCTTCCCCACGCGAACAATCAACGGTATCACCATCCCCGGCGCCAATCTCGGACTCGCCGGTGCCGCTTGGGCATTAGTCATCTCTGCATGGATCGCGGCGATCATCTATCTCATCTTCGTCACCCGAACCCCCCTCGGCGAATCCTGGCGCATCAAATTCCCCGGCTGGGATTGGACCAAACGCATCTTCCGCATCGCCGCCCCCGCCGGACTCATGTCCGTCGTGCGTGTCACTTCCCTTTTCATGTTCTTCGCCGTCCTCAAATGGGTGCCCGAAGGTTCCGCCGCCACCGCCGCCGTCCGCCCCGGATTCAGCATCGAAGCCCTCGCTTTCATGCCCAGTTTTGGTCTCGCCATCGCCGCGAGCGCCCTCGTCGGTCAATCCCTCGGCATGAAAAAACCCGAACGCGCCGCCGCCCTCGGATGGATGGCCGGACACCAAGCGGCCATCGTCAGTGCCGTTGCCGCCCTACTCATTTTCATCTTCGCCAGTCCCCTCGCCCACGCTCTCCTCCCCGACCAACCCGCCGTCGCAACCCAAACCGCCCACTACCTCCGCTATGTCGCCAGCACCGAAATCTTCTTCGGCTACGGCATGGTTCTCATCTCCGCAATGCAGGGTGCCGGCGACACCGTCCGCCCCTTCTGGATCAGCTTTGTCTGCATGTGGATCATCCGTGTCCCCCTTGCCGCCATCCTCGCCCTCAACGTCGTCCACATCGGCCCCTTTTCAATCCCGGGCGTCGGAATGGGCGCAAACGGCTGTTGGCTCACCCTCGCCATCACCCAACTCATCCAAGGCGTCGTCTCCATGTTCTATTGGAAACTCGGCCTCTGGAAAACCGCAAAGGTCTAGAAAAACTCAGGCTATATTGCATCCTCAATATAAACCCAAACATGGTCGACCTCCCACCCTACAGGCGGATGAGATCTTGGGTAATGATTAGGATTTCCTGCAAGAATCTCTCCGAGAACACGCTGTACGTTGCAAATTTCAGCGAGCGTGTTGCTGTCACCTATCCATGTGCCCGTTCCAACGTGATGCCTCCCCTGCTTTGCGACGCCCAATGGCGATAGACAACGTGTAATTTTATTCCGCACTTTACATGCCTCCGAGTTGATACCCGACAACGACAATCTTATTGTTATTCTATGTAGTTTCATTTTTTACTCTCCAGGCTTTAATAATCCTGAAATTTATTAAGCGGCGACAAAATAATCAATCCGCAACCTTTTAGACGACGATCATCTCGGAAAGTTCACATTCGTTCAATATTTCGCAAAATTTAGTATGAATCCTGGGTCCCTTGACCAGTTTGTTCTGAAATCAAGACGATAACTTGCCCCTTCGTCGCCTGCGACCGCCATCGAAACTGCCAATTCCGCGACCAAACGCGACTCCATGTTTCAAAACTCCACAAACAACCCCCTCACCGAAGCTCGGGGAGGGTGATTCCGAAGGAATCGGGAGGGGTTGACGCAAACATCCAGCTTCACTGTCCTTTCTTTAAAACCTCAGCGATTGGTGGCCCGGGTTAAGCAACTCGCAACCTGGACGATGTCCCTCCCCAAGCCTGTCCCTGCGAAGGCAGGGAGGGAGGGGAAGGGGTGGGGCCACAAAAAACCATGAACGACGCATTGCAACTGCCAAACGAAGACAACTCCAGATCACTCAATCTCTCGATGTTCGACTTAAGAACCCGAAACAAAATTTTCTCCGATAACCTCCAACTAACTTGGAGCCAAAGACGTCTTCTAATGGACGTGTCTACTCAGAACCTATCCTCCGCAACGGTGGGGACGGATTTAAGGAAATTGAGTTCGCCCCATCCAAACTAGGAACTGTAAACACCATGCCCACCCGACGCGAAATCCTGCAATCCGCCGCTGCTCTCACCGCCACAACCCTCATCCCCAAACTCCCCACAATGCCAAAACCCGCCATCGAAAAATATAACCAAGACAAACCCCTCCTCCAACTCCAACAAGAATTCCTCGACCTCCGCTTCGGCATGTTCCTCCACTTCAACATGGCCACATTCCAAGACCGCGAATGGGGCGACCCCACCGGTGCACCGAGCACATTCAACCCCACCGCCCTCGATACCGATCAATGGCTTGCCGCCGCCCAAAGCGCCCACATGCAATATGCCTGCCTCACCACCAAGCATCACGACGGCTTCCCCATCTGGGCCACCAAAACCAAAGTCGATCACAGCTCCGTCGATGTCGTCGCCGAATTCGTCGAATCGTGCCACAACCTCTACATCAAGCCCTGCCTCTACTACAGCATCCTCGATCTCCGCAACGACATCCGCCACTTCAATATCACGCCCGAAAAAGTCCAACTCATCAAAGACCAACTCACCGAACTCCTCACAAACTACGGCAAAATCACCATGCTCATATTCGATGGATGGGACGCCCCCTGGAGCCGGATCCCCTACACCGAAATCCCTTTCCACGAAATATACGCCCTCGTGAAAGAACTCCAACCAAACTGCGTCATTTCCGAGCTCAACGCAAGCCAATACCCCCCTTCCGCGCTCTACTACAGTGACATCAAAGCCTTCGAGCAAAACGCTGGTCAAAACCCACCCACCGAAAGCTCTATCCCGGCCCAATCCTGCGTCACCCTCACCGATGGCTGGTTCTGGAAATCCGGCGACGAAAATCGCCCGCTCAAACCAACAAAAACCATCGTCGAAGAATGGCTCATCCCCCAAAACGCCGCTCACTGCAACCTGCTGCTGAACGCCGCCCCCAACCGCGAAGGAAAACTTGCTCCCAACATCGTCGAACGCCTCCGCGAAATCGGCGAAGCCTGGCTACATCCCGGCTCTGCCCCCGAAATCGGCCCGAACGTAGTCATTACAACCGATAACCTCACCACCGGTCGCCCCATCCTCGCCAGCACCTCGCCCGATACCGTTGGCCCCGACCAAGCCAACGACGGCAACTTCACATCCACTTGGTACCTCCCCGAAGACCAAAAATCCGGCTGGCTCGAAGTCGATCTCGGCGGAAAAGAAGTTAACACCCTCATCCTCGCCGAACCCATCGGCAAATGGAAAGACTACGACAAAAACCGCATCAAATCATTCAAATGGCAATCTCTGGAACGCGGATCATGGGTCACAATCGCCGAGGGGAATAACCCCAATCACGTTCAAATCAACCAAATCCCTCGCACAAAAATCACCAAACTCCGACTCACCATCGAACCCAACTCCCCCACTCCCCACATCTCCGAAATCGGCGCCTACAACGAACCGACCTAAAGCCCCACGCCTAGTCACCCCGTTGGAGAACTCCGGGTGGCCCGACCCTGCAGGGCCGGAATATCAACCTGTTCCCAATTCGGGTGCTCCGACCGGTAACGGTCGGACTATCCTCAAACCAGCTAATCAAGGCAACTAACCCCCTCACCGAAAATCGGGGAGGGTGATTCCGAAGGGATCGGGAGGGGTTGTAAAACAGGAACTAGCAATCCGCAGGATTGTCCATTGCATCGTCATTCCGCCCTAGAGAGCCTGCCCCTGCGGAGGCAGGGGCGGAATCCATCCCTCCATCCACCACCAACCTTGCGTGCCCCTGCCTTTTGCATCACAACAGGCCGGGAAATAGCAACCCCCTACCTAGTCACCCCGAGCGCAGGCCGGGGCCCAGTCCTCAATAACAAAAAGAAATCCGAAGGATTGTCGCTTCGTCATTCCGCCCTTGGGGCGGAATCCACTCTCCAATATCTATAAATCCTGGGTGGCACTGGTGAAACCAGTGAAAAAACCAACCATGCTCACGTCATCCCCGATGTAGAAGTCCGGGTGGTCCGACCCTTCAGGGTCGAGATCTCAACAAGTTCCCAATTCGGGTGCTCCGACCGGTAACGGTCGGACTATCATAAAAAAAGCAATCCGCAGGATTGTCCTCCCCGTCATTCCGCCCTTGGGGCGGAATCCACCCTCCAATATCTATAAATCCTGGGTGGCACTGGTGAAACCAGTGAAAAAACCAACCATGCTCACGTCATCCCCGAGGAGTCGGGGACCCAGACAGCCCTCGCCCTCTACTCGATATTATCGAATAGAAAGCTTCACATAGTTAGTAAAGAAGCAATCCGCAGGATTGTCAATTATTTCCCTCCACAAGAGGAGGGATTAAGGGAGGAGCTCTGAAGGTTTACCGAACCCCCGCCCGCGCAAAAACATCCAAAAACCGCCCCGCAATCGCCTCAATATCAAAAGTCCGCTCCGCATAAGCCCGAGCATTTCCCCCCATCTCGCCAACCCCCGAATCCAACATCTCCCGCGCCGCCGCCACAAACGCATCAATATCCGTCGGCGGAACAACCCGCCCCGCTCCATTATCCGCCACAATCCGCGCCGCCAAATTCTCCGGCGGAACCGCCAGCAAAATCCCCCGACCGGCACACAAATAGCTCAAAACTTTGCTCGGCACACTAAACACCCCCGCATCCGGCTCCAGAATCGCAACCAAAACATCCGCCGTTGCCATCACATCCGGCAACACTGCAAAATCCTGAAACGGCAACAAAATCAAATTATCCAATCCCCGCTCCGCCTTGCACCCCTTCAAATAGTCCATCCCTTTCCCCTGAGAAATAACAACCATCCGAACATCACCCACATCACGAAACGCTTCCGCCACCCCCACCAAAAGGTCAGGATTGTGTTTCATTCCTAATGTTCCCGAATAAATAAAGTTCCGCGTTGCATCCAATCCATGCGCCCGCCCCCACTCATTCACGCGATCCCGCAACGGCATTTCTTCTAGCGGAGCCCAGTTTTCAATCACTTCAACCGGGCAATTGACCGCTGGAATATGGTCTTTAAACGCATCCGCAATCACAACAATCGCATCCGACTTTTTCAAAAGGCGATGCTCAAACGACTGCATATACTGTCCCGCCACCGATCCGGCCCCCGACCAGCGACCCGCCAAAATCCGCTTCGCCGCTTCCCCAAACAAATCCTGAACCCAAAAAACAAACTTTGCATTCTCACGCCAGCAATATTCTTGCAACGCTGCATTCACCCGCAAAGGCGTATTTGCCGCCAAAACTACATCCGGCCGAAACTGCTCGACCAACTCAACGGCCCGAGCCGCATGTCGAACGTCATCCTTAAAAAACACATCAAAAAACTTAGTTTTGTCAATCGTGTATCCCAGGTCAATCCCCTGAGCATGAAACCCCGCCGCATCAGCATCCGTCCGCTCCAATGCCCCCTGCGGAGTACCGCTAATCGAAGCCGAATAAAGATGTAAAACATCATGACCCAAACTGGCCAAATAGCGACTCAACTGAACCTGAAACGGGTGACCCGCATAGTCATGAACAACAATTTTCATATGCGCGCCACCCGCTCCTTCAACCTTTAGGTTAGACTGCTGCCTTAGCCGTCATCTGATCATAAATCCAAGCGTAGGTTTTCGCCATTCCATCTCGAAGCGAAATGCTCGGCGCCCAATCCAACTCCTTCTTGATCAACGTATTGTCGCTACTTCGACCTCGAACACCCTTGGGCGCATCAAGGTTATAGCTACGATCCATCTTGATTCCCGCGATCTCTTCAACAATGTCAACCAATTGGTTAATGCTCACCATTTCATCGCTACCCAAATTGATCGGATAATCAATCGAGCTCTCCGTGATGCGATCAATGCCATAGGTGCAGTCATCAACATACATAAAGCTACGAGTTTGTTCACCGTCGCCCCAAATCTCCATCTTGTGGTTCCCGCTCAATTTAGCCGTAATGACTTTTCGGCACATCGCTGCCGGAGCTTTTTCCCGGCCTCCATCATAAGTACCAAATGGACCGTAAACATTGTGGAACCGCGCCACCCGGCATGTAATCCCAAAATCTTCCGTAAAGTGGCGGCACATCCGCTCACTAAACAATTTTTCCCAACCGTAACCATCTTCTGCCAAAGCCGGATAAGCATCCTCTTCTTTCAAACCAGGATTAGCCGTATCTTTCTGAAGATCGCCATTATAAACGCACGCCGAACTAGCATAAAAGAACTTGTCAACTTTGCCCTGATGTCGCGCCGCCTCAAGCATATGCGTATTGATCAAAACACTGAGCATACAAAGCGCCTTATTGTTTTCAATAAAGCCCATACCACCCATATCCGCCGCAAGATTATAAACCGTGGTGACTCCACCTTCAAGCGATTTCTCACAAGCATCAAGATATTGAAGATCAAGCACTTTGTTTTCGGTGTAGTCGTGAACCTGATACCACTCATCGAACGGCTTCTTATCCACCGCAACAATGTTCTCTGCACCCTTGTTCTTCAGGTACTCCACCAAGTGACCGCCAATGAAGCCGCCTGCTCCTGCTACCAAAATCTTTCCGCTTGACATAATGTTCTTCCAGTCTACCAGTGCAATATTCACGCCACTTCACCGCCTTAATCAAGGTTTAAAGTCAAACGCATAACTCTGCTCCAGCTTTACCAACAAAGTTGGCATCCACCTATTCAGACAACCGCCTCGCCCCATCCGTTCCCGAACGAAGCACGATGCCCGATTCCCTAATTACTTCGGCGACCAAATAACCCGTCCTCAGTTACAACCCCAAAAACCAAGCAAACTCACCGGAAACTCAAAGCCACACGTTCCCCGTTCGGCCCAAGGCCAAGCCCTCACCCCGATCTACGATCGGGGCTCTGCCCCGAACGAGAAACTCAAATCAATAACTCCGCAACTCCCCGCGCTCAAGCTCACTCAAAAACTCACCATAAGCCATAACAACCCCCGCCTCCAAATCAATACTCGGCGACCAACCCAAACTCCGCATCACCGAACTATCCATCAATTTCCTCGGAGTGCCATCAGGCTTACTCGCATCCATCACAATCCGGCCCCGATACCCCACAACCTGAGCCACCAATTCTGCCAAGTCCCGTATCGAAATCTCCACCCCGCTCCCCACATTCACCCAATCCGGCGGATTCTCCACCCCCAAAAGATAAATCAACGCCCGAGCACAATCATCACTATGCAAAAACTCCCGAAGCGGAGTACCCGTCCCCCAAATCACAACCTCCTCAAACCCCGCATCCCGTGCCTCATGAAACCGCCGAATCATCGCTGGCAATACATGAGAATGCTCAGGATGATAGTTATCCCCCGTGCCATAAAGATTCGTCGGCATCGCCGAATGAAAAACCACCCCATACTGCGCCCGATAATATTGACAAAGCTTCAATCCCGCAATCTTCGCAATCGCATAGGCTTCGTTTGTCTGTTCAAGCGGCGCCGTCAGCAACGCATCCTCCCGCATCGGTTGGGCAACATCGCGAGGATAAATGCAAGCACTCCCCAAATAAAGCAACCGGTCAACTCCCGCCGAATAACTCCCTTCAATCACGTTGCTTGTAATTGCCAAATTATCATAAATAAACTCCGCCGGAAAATCCCGATTCGCAACAATCCCGCCGACTTTGGCCGCCGCAACCACCACAACATCCGGCTTTGTCTCCTGCAAAAATTCGTGCGTCTCTTTCTGGTTGCGCAAGTCCAACCGTTCCCTGCGAGCCGTCAAAATATTCTCAAAACCGTGTGCCCGCAATTCACGAACCACCGCCGAACCCACCATCCCCCGGTGTCCCGCAACATAAATCAATGACTCGCGATCAAGCACGAAGGGAGTCTACTTCTTAACCCAGCCCACAGCACAGGAGCTTAAATCCGAACAATCATCCTCAGCTCAAAGTCGCAAGCCCAAACTCTTCGTGCAAAACCGCCACCGCCCGACGTAGCTCACTTTCCGGAATCAAACAACTCAACGAATAGTCACTATCATTCGTCTGCAAAACCGGAATCCCCGCCCGATCCAACAAACTAATAACGCGATAAAAAACGCCCGGTTGCTGCAAAAAGTCATAAGCCACCAAGCTCACCATCGTGCAACCCTCATTCACCTCAAATTTCAACTCCCGAACCTCGCCCAAAGGTTCCAAAAGCTTCCGCTGAGTCTCTAATGCCCGCGAAGGCTCGTTGCTACTCTGAACCAAATAAACGACCCGCGAATCACCCGGCATCGGCAAAACAAGCGCATCCAGCATGTCCTGAACGTCCGCATAATAAACCCGTTCAACCGCGAAACCAATGCTCGTCGGCCCCAAATTGGTCATGTAAACGTTCACTTCATAACGAGCCAACGCATCATAAATCCGTGCCTGCAAATCCCGCACATGCTCGGGCTCGGCATTGTTCAAATCAACCTGCAAATAAACCAATTTGCCCGAGTGAGTCACCCCCGTAACCCGCCGACCTGGCATCTCCCGGCTCGGCACAATCTCCGTCCCAATCTCTTCACTAAAAGTATTCTTCACCCAAAGCGGAATATCAAACTTCATCGCGATTTCTGCCGCCCTCGGATGCAATACCTTTGCTCCCAAATGTGCAATCTCGGCAACTTCGTCATAGGTCACGCGACGCAAAGTCGGTGCCTCTTTCACAATGTCCGGATCAGCCGTCTTGACACCGTCAACATCGGTGTAAATATCCACCGACTCCGCCCGTAAAGCCGCTCCCAAAGCTGCCGCCGTCGTATCCGACCCTCCGCGACCCAATGTTGTCAATTCGGCTCCCGGCAATCCACCCTGAATCCAAACTCCCTGGAATCCGCAAACCACCGGCACAAAGCCGCGCTCAACTGCTTCCACCAATCCCAACGGATTCACACCTAAAATCCGAGCATTTCCATAAACCCCGTCCGTTCGAACTCCCGCCTGACCGCCCCGCAAACTCATTGCCGGACATCCCAAACTCCGAAGCAACGTCGCAAAAACACTCGCCGACAAAATTTCCCCGCACGCCATCACCAAATCCATCTCACGAGGATCCGGCTCAACCGCCAAATCAACATCATCCAAAAATGCCTTCAAAGTATCCGTCGCATAAGGCTCCCCCTTGCGACCAATCGCACTCACAACCACCACTGGCGCAAAACCTTGCTCGCGGACCGAAAGCACTTTCAAAGCCGCCAAATGGCGCGCTTCTGGAGTCCGAACACTCGTCCCCCCAAACTTCAAAACCTTATATTTCACGCTTCCGCCTCCGGATTCGAAGCCAATATCATCGCCTTCGCCTTCTCTGCCCCACTCTTACCCATCAGCATCAAAAGCCGGTCATGCATCTCACCCAGATGCTCAATGTTCGCTCCCGAATCAATCACCTGACTCACAATCTTCGAAACCAATCCCGCTTCATCGCGCATGTTCACCGCATGAATAATCAAAACCGCGCGATCCCCCTTGACTTCAAACTCTGCTCCACTAAAATGCAGAACGCGCTCAAGCTCCTCACGCAGCAATTCCGGGACTACAAAGCTCATCCCGTCTGCCGCAAATTTCAAAAAGTCAAAGCTAATTCCCGCTTCAAAAACCGGGTGCAAAATCGCCAACCGAGCCTTCGTTACATCGCCGGTCAGTCCCCCAATGCGCGCACTCGCAAAACCCGTCCGAATCTCCACCCGGTTCACACCGCGAGCCTTCTCAAACGCCGTCTCCGTCGCCTGCATCGGCAAACTCTGATCATCCGCCAAATGCTTTGCAAATGGTTGACCAGCTAATTCAAGTCCTTTCTGTTCCTGCGCCAATTCTTTAACTCAAAACCCGCGAATTCACAGCCCCATTGCCGCGAACCCAAGTATACGTGTCCTGGTTCAAATCAACCAAGGTCAGACCTAAATCAGGATCTGCTCGCATTTGTCCCAAATATCGCTCGAAAGGGCCAAACCGCTCGCCCCAACGTTCTCCTCAATCTGGGCCGTAGACGTCGCTCCAACAATCACCGAGCTCACATTCGCCTGCCGCAAACACCAAGCCAACGCCAGCTGGCTCATCGTGCAACCTTCCTCATGGGCAAGCTTTTGCAACGCCGCAACTTTGGTCAAGTTCGAAACTTCCAGGTCTCGACCCATGAACATATTGCTCTTCTCATCGGCACCGCGACTCCCCGCCGGAGCTGCTTTACCCGGCTCGTACTTACCCGTCAAAACTCCCTGAGCCAATGGCGAAAACACCACCTGCCCCAACCCATTTTCCAAACTTGCCGGAATCACTCGATCCTCAATCTTGCGATCAAGCATGTTATAACGAGGCTGGTTACTGACCGGCAAACAGCAATGCCACTCCTTCGCCACATGACACGCCCGAACAATGCTTGCCGAAGACCACTCGCTCACTCCCCAATAAAGCACCTTGCCCTGCCGAATCAAATCATCAATCGCCCGCACCGTTTCTTCCGGCGGAGTATCCGGGTCAAAACGGTGAAACTGCATCAAATCAATATAATCCGTCCGCAATCGCTTCAGCGAATGATGCACCGATTCAAAAATATGCTTCCGGCTCAACCCCCGATCATTCACACCATCCGAAAAAGGAAAGAAACATTTCGTCCCAATTACTAAATCATCGCGCCTGAACCCCTTAATCGCTTTCGCCAAGCTAATCTCCGCTTCGCCTTGGTTATAAACATCCGCCGTATCAAAAAAATTAACACCCAAATCAAATGCTTTTTTAACGATCTCTTCCGTCGTCTCGTCCTTCAAACTCCGACCGTGGGTCAACCATCCCCCCAAACTGACCTCACTCACCCGAATCCCATACTTTCCTAACTTTCGATACTGCATGCTGACAAGATTACCTAGATATCCGAAACCCACCGACTCGAATCCCTACGAACAACACTCCCCATGTCAACCTAAATCTGGGTGCTTCGACTCGTAATAGCCGGGAATGTAGATGCGTGCTCCGGCTAGTGATAGCCGGGAAATAATACGCCCACAAAAAAATGCAACCCAGACCCAAAAACAATTCACCGACGACTTCGCCAATCCCGCATCTCATCGACAAACAAAACCAAATGCGCTAACCCCGCATCTCCCCCAAATCGATCTCGCATAAAATCACCAACCAACCGCCGGCGACCTAAGGTCAAACTGCCGCCTTCCAGTTCCGGAAAGTACCGCCGCCGAACCGCATTCCAAATATGCGTATCAATCGGCACAACATCGCCATGCCCCAAACCAAACAAAGCCACACATTCAGCTACCTTCGGACCAACCCCAGGCAACCGTTGCAATTCCAAAACCGCCTTCTCTGATGCCACACCGCGCAAATCCTCGAGCCACGCCAAACCACCCAACTCCAACACCTGCGAAGCACAGGCCGAAATCCGCTCCGATCGATAACCAAATCCCTTTGTCCGCAAAAAGCTCCCTTCAACCCTTGCCAAAACCTCCAATGTCGGAAAAACATATCCCTCTCCAAACTCTGCCAAACACCCAACCATCCCCTCAATACGTTTCACATGATTATTCGCCGAGCACAAAAACGAAAACAAAACCTCAACCGGATCATCCTGTCGAAGCACTCTCAACCCCGCACACGCCTTGACCGCCTCACCCAACCCCGGATCACTCC
>Ga0075012_10005493_pt1 | contig 11634 bp, 9 predicted proteins | sample All_14_2_FD_71474 | JGI IMG/M metagenome (GOLD analysis project Ga0075012, IMG submission 71474) | Freshwater microbial communities in response to fracking from Pennsylvania, USA - Allegheny Zone_MetaG_DW_15 | ecosystem: Environmental > Aquatic > Deep subsurface > Groundwater > Drilled...
GCGGCCCGCGTGCTCACGGCCTGGCTGCGCGACGCCGATTTCCACGACCGCCAGGGCCAGCCCCTCGCGCTGGACGTGGAAGGCGAGCGCGGTTTCGCCGCCCTGGTCAGACGCCACAGCGGCGACATGCCCACCCGCGCCGTGCTCGACGAGTTGCTGCGCGTGGGGGCGGTGGAGCGGCTGCCCGACGGCCGGGTCGCGCTGCTGACCCGGGGCTACGTGCCGCGCCAGGGCGCCCGGGAAATGGTGGGCGTGCTCGGCGCCGATGTGGCCGACCTGATCGAGACCATCGACCACAACCTGCACCAGGACGCCCAGGCGCCGCGCTTTCAGCGCAAGGTCATGTACCACGGCGTGCCCGTGCAGGCCTTGCCCGCGTTCCGCGCGCTGAGTGCCGAGCGGGCACAGGCGCTGCTGGAACAGCTGGACCGCTGGCTGCACGACGCCAGCCAGGACGGCGCACCGGGAGAACGCGACGCGCCTGGCGCCCGCGTCGGCCTGGGCATCTATTACTTCGAGGAAGTCCCACCCGAGCAGGGTCAACGCACTGGAGAACGCACATGAACATCCGGAACCTTCCCGCCGCCCTGGGCGCCAGCGCCGTGGCCTTGCTCATCGGTCTCTCGGGATGCGGGGGCGGGGGCGACGGCGGCATCAGCGGCACCGGCGTCATGCGCCTGTCGCTCACCGATGCGCCCGCCTGCGGTTACGACCAGGTCAACGTCACCATCGAGAAGGTGCGTGTGCACCAGTCGTCGGACGCCGCCGAGGAGGCCTCGGGCTGGTCTGAGGTGGTGCTCGATCCGCCCAGGCGCGTCGACCTGCTGACCCTCACCAACGGCGTGCTCGAAGAACTGGGTGAGACCCCCCTGCCCGCCGGCCGCTACACCCAGATGCGCCTGGTGCTGGCCGCCAACGGCGGCGCCACGCCGCTGGCCAACTCGGTGGTCCCCACCGGCGGTGCCGAGACCGCGCTGACCACGCCCAGCGGCCAGCAAAGTGGCCTCAAGCTCAATGTGCAGATGGACGTGGCGGCCAACCAGGTGGCCGACTTCGTCATCGACTTCGACGCCTGCAAGTCGGTGGTCCGCCGCGGCAATTCCGGCCAGTACAACCTCAAGCCCGTCATCAGCGTGACGCCGCTGCTGTCGGACGCCGGCCTGCGCGTGATCGGCTATGTCGACCCCGCCATCGCCAACACCTCCACCACCGTGTCGGTGCAGCAGGATGGGGTGCCGGTCAAGGCGACCGTGCCGCAGACCGATGGCCGCTTCGTGCTCTACCCCGTGCCCGAAGGCAGTTACGACCTCGTCATCAACGCAGCCGGCCGCGTCACCGCGGTCATGACCGGCGTGCCGGTGGTGACAGGCTCGTACACCACGGTGAACTCCACCAGCTTCGCCTTCCTGCCGTCGCCGTCCGCCGCGGCCACCGTCACCGGCACCGTCACGCCGGTCACCGCCACGGTGCGCGCCCTGCAGACCCTGACCGGCGGACCCACCGTCGAGGTGGCCTGGGCCCCGGTGGATGCCGACACGGGCGTGTTCCTGGCCTCGCTGCCCACCCAGGCGCCGGAGAAGACCGCCTACGTGCCCAACGCGACCACGGCTTACACCTTCACGCCCGACACGTTGGTCGCGGGGCAGTACACGCTGGAAGCGGCCTACGGCGGCGCCACCCAGACGGGCAGCGTCAACACAGCCACGCCGACGCCCTCGCTGGCCTTCACTTTCCCCTGAAGCGCGCACGATGGCGGGTCTCCGCCAGGCGCCCCGGTGGCGCAACGGCCACAACCGGCCTGCCGCAAAACGGGCCCCGCGGGCGGCCGTCAACGTGCGCCACCGCTACCCTGACGCCTGGGCGATGGCCGCCAGCGCGGCTTCGCGCTGCGGGGCCGGCAGAAAGGCATGCTGCGCCGCTTGCCGGGCCATGGCCAGCAAGTCGGCCGCGGTCAGCGGTGTGTGGCGCAGCAGCTGGGCGGCTTCCTGGCTGTGCCCGATGCAGCTGATGAGCCGGTTGTCGGTGTGGTAACTCAGTGAAACACCGGCCCGCCAGAGTTCGGTGATGGGGTGGCGGGCGATGGACCGCGCGGCGCCGGTGTGCACATTGCTGGTGGGGCAGACCTCCAGGTGCAGGTCCAGCGCGATGGCTTCTTCGACCAGGTGGCGGCGTTCAGGGTCGTGCAGTGCGTCCACCAGGCGCACGCCGTGGCCAATGCGGGTCGCACCCAGGCGGGCGGCTTCCAGCACCCGTTCGGCCGCGTCGGCTTCGCCCGCATGCACCGTGATGGGCAGGCCGGCTTCGCGCACCCGCTGCAGGGCCTGGGCATGCTCGCCCGGCGGGTGCCCCAGCTCGGCGCCAGCCAGGTCAAAGCCCACCACGCCCTGGCCCTGGTAGCGCAGCGCCAGCCGCGCGGCCCGCAGCGTCTCGGACGGCGGCAGATGCCGCATGGCGCAGACGATGAGACCCGAACGCTGGTTCAGCGGCAGGGCCGGGCTGTCGGCCAGGCCCTGGAGCAACGCCTCCACGGCGGCCTCTCCGCAGAGGCCGTGGGATTCAAACAGCAGCGGTGCGATGCGGAACTCCGCCAGCACGGCGCCGTCGCCCGCCGCATCTTCGGCGGCTTCAAAGGCCACGCGGCGCAGGGCCTGGGTGCTCGCCATCGCGGCCACCGTGAGGGCGAAGCCACCCAGGTAGTTTTCCAGGCTGCCCGCGTGGGCGTTGTTCTCGAACCAGCGGGCCAGCTCGTGGACGTCGGGGGCCGGCGGTGTCAGACTGCGGGCGTGCAGCAGTTCCAGCAGGGTGGCCACCCGCAAGCCGCCGTCCAGGTGCTCATGGAGAAGCACCTTGGGCAAGTTTCGGGCGGTGACCTGAAGGTTTGTGACAGTCTGTGTCATCTGCACATCGTTCGAATGATTATTCGACCTGGGTGTTACATAAAGGGGGGATGCGCTGCCGCCGTTGGGCGCAGAACTTGCTGCGTGGCCGGCCACGTTGTCATCCATTCTGCTGGGAACTTTTTTAAGGCTTTCACCATGCACCTCAACCGTTTGCTCACCTCTGCTTTTGCGCCTGCCTTGCTGCTTGCCTCCATGGCGCTGGCGGCGACCGGGGCCGCGCGCGCCGAGCCCGCTGTCATTTTTGACATGGGCGGCAAGTTCGACAAGAGCTTCAACCAGGCCGGCTACGATGGCGCGGAACGCTGGAAGAAAGAGGCCGGCAAGGCCTACCTTGAATTCGAAATCTCCAACCCCGCACAGCGCGAACAAGCCATGCGCCGCATGGCCGAACGCGGGGCCGACCCCATTGTGGGCATCGGTTTCAGCCAGGGTGGCACTGTCGAGAAGACGGCCAAGGAATTTCCCAAGCTGAAGTTCGCCATCATCGACAGCGTGGTCAATCTGCCCAACGTGCAGAGCATCGTCTTCAGTGAACACGAAGGCAGTTTCCTGGTCGGCATGCTGGCCGCCATGGCCAGCAAGACCGGCAAGGTCGGTTTCATCGGCGGCATGGACATTCCGCTGATCCGCAAGTTCCAGTGCGGCTATGAGCAGGGCGCCAGGTACGCCAACCCCAAGATCCAGTTCACCGGCAACATGACCGGCACCACCCCGGCCGCCTGGGGCGACCCGGCGCGCGGCGCCGAGCTGGCCAAGGCGCAGTTCGCCAGTGGCGTGGACGTCGTCTTTGCCGCTGCTGGCGGCACCGGCACCGGGGTCTACCAGGCGGCCAAGGACGCCGGCAAGCTGGCCATCGGCGTGGACAGCAACCAGAACCACCTGCACCCCGGCACCATGCTCACCAGCATGGTCAAGCGGGTGGACGTGGCGGTCTACAACGCGTTCAAAGGCATCACCCCGGGTGTGACCTCGCTGGGCCTCAAGGAAGGCGGCGTTGACTACGCCATGGACGAGCACAACGCCAAGCTGGTGACCGCCGACATGAAAAAGAAGGTGGACGCGGCCAAGGCCGACATCATCAGCGGCAAGATCAAGGTGGTCGACTACATGACCGCCAACAAGTGCCTCTGACCGCCCTTCTGAACCCACCACCGTAGCACTGACCGCCCTCAGGGACGCCCACCAGCCCATGGCCACCGCGCCGGCCGTGGCCATGCGCCACATCGAAAAACGCTTCGGCGCGGTGCATGCCAACCGCGACGTGGCGCTGACCGTGGCCGCGGGCACAGTGCATGGCATCGTGGGTGAAAACGGGGCCGGCAAGAGCACGCTGATGTCCATCCTGTACGGCTTCTACGAAGCCGACAGCGGGCAGATAGACATCGAAGGAAAGCCTGCCTTCATCAAGGGTTCCGCGCAAGCCATTGCGCTGGGCATCGGCATGGTGCACCAGCACTTCATGCTGGTGGACACCCTGTCGGCGCTGGACAACGTGATGCTGGGCGCCGAGCCTGGCTGGCGGCTCACGCCGGCGCGCGCCAAGGTGCGCCAGCAGCTGCAGGCCCTGATGCAGAGCACCGGTCTGCAGGTGCGGCTGGATGCGCTGGTGCAGGACCTGCCGGTGGGCGAACGCCAGCGGCTGGAGATCCTGAAAGCGCTGTACCGCGGCGCGCGCATCCTCATCCTGGACGAACCCACGGCCGTGCTCACGCCGCAGGAAACCGAACAGCTGTTCGTCACCCTGCGTGGCCTGCGAGAGCGGGGCACCACCATCCTGCTCATCACGCACAAGCTCAAGGAAATCATGGCGCTGTGCGACTTCGTCACCGTCATGCGCGCAGGGCAGGTGGTGCTGGACACCGCCATCGCCGAAACCAGCCTGGACGGCCTGGCGCAGGCCATGGTGGGCCGGCGCGTGAACCTGGGGCGCGAACCGGACGGGCGACAGGGCCCGCAGCCCGGGCGCTTGCTGATGAGCGCAAGCGGCCTGTGGGCGACCGACAGCCTGGGCGTGCCGCGGCTGCAGGACGTGAGCCTGGCCCTGCGCGCCGGCGAAATCGTGGGCATTGCCGGCGTTTCGGGCAATGGGCAGAGCGAGCTGCTGGACGTGCTATCGGGCCTGCTGGCGCCCGATCGGGGCGAGCTGCAGGTGGGTGATCGGCGCTTCACGCCCACGCAATGGCTCACCCCGGATCAGGCGCGCGCCTTGCGGGTCGCCCATGTGCCCGAAGACCGCCACCGCCGTGGTCTGGTGCTGCCTTTTGGTGCCTGGGAATCGGCGGTGCTGGGCTACCAGGACCGGCCCCGCTACAACATCCGCGGCTGGATGCGCCAGGCCCACATGCACCAGGACACCGCCGACATGATGGCGCGCTACGACGTGCGGCCGCGCAACCCGGCGCTGCGCAGCAGCAAGTTCAGCGGTGGCAACCAGCAGAAGCTGGTGCTGGCGCGCGAGGCGGCCCCGCTGCCGCAGGTGCTGCTGGTGGGGCAACCCACACGCGGTGTGGACATCGGTGCCATCGAGTTCATTCACGGTCGCCTGCGCGCCATGCGCGATGCGGGCGGCGCCATCTTGCTGGTGTCGTCCGAACTGGACGAGATCCTGGCCCTGGCCGACCGCGTGGTGGTGATGAACGCCGGTCGCGTGGCGGGCGAGCTGGCCATTGAAGCCTGCTCCGAGCAGGCGTTGGGCCGTCTCATGGGCGGTGCCCAATGACCCAGCCCACCGAACTGCCGCGCTGGATGGACGTGGCCCTGCTGCCCGCCGTCAACCTGGCCATTGCGCTGCTGGTGGCCGGCGGCGTGGTGATGCTGGTGGGTTTTGAACCCGGTCAGGTGCTGGCGCTGCTGGTCAAGGGGGCCTTCGGTTCGCGTTCGGGCCTCAGCTACACGCTGTACTACGCCACCACCTTTGTCTTCACCGGCCTGGCGGTGGCGGTGGCGTTTCACGGCGGGCTGTTCAACATCGGCGGCGAAGGCCAGGCCATGATGGGCGGGCTGGGTGCCGGGCTGGTCGCGCTGGCGCTGGGGCCACACCTGCCGGCCTGGCTGGTGCTGCCGCTGGTCGTGCTGGGCGCGGCGCTGGCCGGCATGGTGTGGGGCGCCATCCCCGGCGCGTTGCAGGCCTGGCGCGGCAGCCACACCGTCATCACCACCATCATGTTCAACTTCATCGCCGCGGCGCTGCTGAGCTACCTGCTGGTCAATCCGCTGCGCGAGCCGGGCAACATGTCGCCCGAAACCGCGCTCTTTGCCGACAGCGCGCGTGTGCCCCGCGTGCACGAGGCGCTGGCCTGGCTGGGCATCGAATGGCCGAGCAGCCCGCTGAACCTGAGCGTGCTGCTGGCCGCGGCCGCCGTGCTGTGCACCTGGCTGGCGCTGTGGAAGACACGCGGGGGCTACGCCCTGCGTGCCGTGGGCTTTGCGCCCGACGCGGCGCAGTACGCCGGCATCCGGCCGCGCTGGCTGATCCTGGCTTCCATGGCCGCCTCAGGCGCGCTGGCCGGGCTGGTCGGCGTCAATGAAATCGCCGGCGTGCACGGCCGGGTGCTGTTCGACTTCGTGGCCGGCGCCGGGTTTGCCGGCATTGCCGTCAGCCTGATCGGGCGCAACCACCCGCTGGGCATCGTGCTGGCGGCGCTGCTGTTTGGCGCGCTGTACCAGGGCGGATCGGAAATCTCTTTCGAGGTACCCGGTTTCAGCCGCGACACGGTGTTCATGCTGCAAGGCCTGATCGTGCTGTTTTCGGGTGCCATGGCGCAGGTGGCGGCGCCCGCACTGCTGCGGCTGTGGCGCGCGGCCGGGGGTGGCCGATCCACGCAAGCGAAAGCGGGGCCGTGATGGACGAGCTGATGGTGGGCAGCATCATCGCCAGCACGCTGCGCGTGAGCGTGCCGCTCATCCTGTGCGCGCTGGCCGGTGTGCTGTGCGAACGCTCGGGCGTGATCGACCTGGGGCTGGAAGGCAAGATGCTCGCGACCGCCTTCGCCACCGCGGCCGTGGGCGTGTTCACCGGTTCGCTGTCGCTGGCCCTGCTGGCTGCGCTGGCCGTGGGGCTGGCGCTGTCCATGCTGCACGGGTACGCCTGCGTCAGCCAGCGTGGCGACCATGTGGTGCTGGGCATGGCCATCACCATGACCGCCGCCGGCATGACGGTGGTGCTGGGCATTGCCTGGTTTGCCCAGGGCGGCCACACGCCGCCGGTACCCGCCGGTGTGCGGCTGGACCCGTGGTTCACCGGCGCGGGCGACCGCGTGGCGCAGCTGCCCGGCGTGGGCAAGGTGCTGTCGCTGGCCCTCTTCGGACACAACGCCATGGTCTACCTCACGCTGGGCCTGGTGGCGGGCGTGTGGTGGCTGCTCTACCGCACCCGCTTCGGCCTGCGCCTGCGCGCCACCGGTGAAAACCCGGCCATGGTGGACGCGGCGGGTGTGTCGGTCAAAGCCCTGCGCTATCAGGCGCTGGCGCTCAATGGCTTGCTGGCTTCGCTGGCCGGGTCGTACCTGGTGCTGGCGCAGAATCCCAGCTTCATTCCGAACATGACGGCCGGGCGCGGCTACATGGCGCTGGCCGCCATGATCTTTGGCAAGTGGCGCCCGGTGGGGGCGCTGTGGGCCTGCCTGCTGTTCGGCTTTCTCGACGCGGTGGGCATCCGCTTGCAGGGTGTGGCCTTGCCCGAGGCGCTGGGTGGCGGGGCCGTGCCGGTGCAGGCCATTCAGGCGCTGCCGTATGTGCTGACCGTGGTGCTGCTGGCGGGGTTCATCGGCAAGGCCGTGGCACCGCGGGCTCTGGGGAGACCCTATGTCAAGGAACGTTGAAGACCAGCGCGATGCGCTGATTGCTGCGGCGCGCGAGGTGCGCCAGCGCGCCCACGCACCCTATTCGCGCTTTCCCGTGGGGGCCGCGGTGCTGGACGAGCAAGGCCGCATCCATGCGGGTTGCAATGTCGAGAACGCGGCCTATCCGCAAGGCTGGTGCGCCGAAGCCTCGGCCCTGGCCGTCATGGTGGCCGCAGGCGGTCAGCAGGTGCGGGCGGTGGCGGTGGTCGGCGTGGCCGATCAGCCGGTCACCCCCTGCGGCGGCTGCCGCCAGAAGCTGCGCGAGTTCGCCGCCAGCGACTGCCCCATCTGGGTGGCCGACATGTCCACTGTGCTCGCCATGCACACCCTGGGTGAACTGCTGCCGCACAGCTTCGGCCCCGACCACCTGAAACAACCATGAGCCCCCACGCTCCACCGCTGCGCGGGTCGCTGCCCCAGGACCGGGAAGGGACCCGGTCCTTGCCGGTTCCGGGGGCTGATCCGGCTTGGGGCGGCCCGGCGCCGGATCCCATGAACCTTGCCTTGAGCGACGCCATTGGCGCCAGTGCCACCACCCTGCGCCAGCGCCTGGGCGGGCGCGCGCCCAAAGTGGCGGTGCTGCTGGGCTCGGGCTGGGGGCCGTTTGCGCAGCAGGTGCAGGATGCGGTGGAGGTGCCCTATGGCGATCTGCCGGCCTTTCCGTCGCTGGCGCCTGGCCAGGGCGTGGGCGGTCACGTAGGCTTGCTCCGGGCCGGCCGCATCGGGGCGGTGGATGTGCTGGTGCTGGCCGGCCGAAAACACGCCTATGAAACGGTCGAACCCGATGGCATGAACGGCGCCATCCGCACGCTGGCGGCCCTCGGGGTGCAGGTGCTGGTGCAGACCAATGCCGCCGGCAGCATGGACCCGGCGCTGCGCCCCGGCGAGCTGATGCTCATCAACGACCACCTCAACCTTGTGCAGCGCACGCCCCTGGTGGGCGAGACTGGCGACCTGCGCTTTGTGGACATGTCCAACGCCTATTGCCCGCGGCTGCGTGCGCAGGCGCAAGCGGCCGCGCAGGCCGCCGGCACGCCGTTGCCCGAGGGTGTGTATGCCTGGGTGCTGGGCCCGCAGTTCGAGACACCGGCCGAGATCCGCATGCTGCGCACCCTGGGCGCACAGGCCGTCGGGATGAGCACCGTGCCCGAGACCATCGTGGCGCGCCATGCCGGCCTGCGCGTGCTGGCCTTGAGCCTGATCACCAACATGGCGGCGGGCATGACGACCGAAACCCTGAGCCACGCACACACGCTGGCCACCGCCAGCGCAGCCAGCGAACGCGCAGTCCGCACACTGGCCGCCGTGGTGCAGGCGCTGGAGCTCTGAACCATGGACGAGAAGATGCCCCCCACCGCTGACCAGAACACTGCCCGCCTGGCGCTGGCCTGCCTGGACCTCACCAGCCTGAGCGACGGGCACGACCAGGCCGGCGGCGAGCCCGACGTCGAGCGCCTGTGTGCCCGAGCCGACGGGCGCTTCGGCCGCACGGCGGCCGTGTGCGTCTGGCCGCGCCTGGCCGGCCTGGCGCGCTCCCTGCTGCCGCCGGCCATCCGCGTGGCCGCCGTGGCCAATTTCCCTGACGGCAGCAGCGACACCGCGCGCGCTGTGCGCGACACCGCCGCCATCGCCGCCGCCGGGGCGCAGGAGGTGGATGTGGTCATCCCCTACCGCGACCTGGCGGCCGCCCCCGCGCTGCTGGCCGCGGTGCGGCGCGAATGCGAAGGCCTCACGCTGAAAGTGATCCTGGAGACCGGCGAACTCGCCGACGATGCGCGCATCACCCAGGCGGCGCAGATGGCGCTGGACGCGGGCGCCGACTTCCTGAAGACCAGCACCGGCAAGCGCCCGGTCAGCGCGACACCGACTGCGGCCCGCCTGCTGCTGCAGGCCATTGCCGCCGCCAGCCCGGTGCAGCGCACGCGCGTGGGCTTCAAGCCGGCCGGCGGCATCCGCACCGTGGCCGACGCCGCCGTCTACATGGCGCTCACCGCCGAACGGCTGGGCGCCGACGCCGTGACACCGGCACGTTTTCGCATCGGCGCCAGCGGCCTGCTCGACGACATCGAGACCGTGCTCTCGGGCAACCAGCGCCCGGTGGCCAGCGGCGCCTACTGAACCACCGCCCCACAGGAAGGAGCACCCCCATGCGCACGCCGCACCAACTGCTCAAACAGGCCCTGATGCTCGCTGGCGCGGTGGCGCTGCTGGCCGCATGTGCCAGTCCCTCCGGCGCCCCGGTACCCGCAGACGAACCGGTGCGCCTGCGGCTGATCGCCTTCAACGACCTGCACGGCAACCTTGAATCCACCGGCCTGACCCTGCCCTGGCCCGACCCGGCGCAGCCGGGCAAGGTCATCCGCCTGGCCGCCGGTGGCGTGGCCCCGCTGGCGGGCACCATCCAGGCGCTGCGCGCCAGTGCGCCCCACAGCCTGGTCATCAGCAGTGGCGACGCCATCGGTGCCACGCCGCTGATTTCCGCGCTGTTCCTGCACGAGAGCACGGTGGACGTGATGAACCGCATCGGCGTGGACATGGCCATTCCTGGCAACCACGAGTTCGACGCCGGCAAAGACGAGCTGCTGCGTGTCATGGGTGGCGGCTGCCGCCCCAACACGCCCGACGCGCTCACCGTGTCGTGCCCGCTGGGCGAGACCGGTGCCAACCGCCACCCCGGCGCCCGCTTCTCGCACTTCGCGGCCAACGTGGCCACGCCCGGGGGCCAGACCCTGTTCCCGCCCTCGGTGGTCAAGACCGTGGCGGGCGTGCGCGTCGGCTTCATCGGCGCGGTCACCCAGGTCACGCCCAGCATCGTGGTGCCTTCCGGCGTGGCGGGTTTGAAATTCACCGACGAGGCCGACGCCATCAACGCCGAAGCCGCGCGCCTGAAGGCCCAGGGCATCCAGGCGCTGGTGGCCGTCATCCACGAAGGCGGCGACACCGGCACGCCGGGCCTGCCGCTGGAATGGAACGACGCCGCCTGCCCCAAGCCGCGCGGCGCCATTTTCGACATCGCCAAACGCCTTTCGCCCGACATCGACGCCATCTTCTCCGCCCACACCCACCAGGGCTACCGCTGCGTGGTCGATGGCCGGCCCATCATGCAGGCCACCGCGCTGGGCCGTGGCGTCAGCGTGGCGGACCTCGTCATCGACCCGCGCACCGGCGATGTGGACCGCGCCCGCACCACCCACCGCAACCTGCCGGTGTTCAACGAACGCAGCGACGCCCAACTGCGCGACGCCATCGTGGCCGCCGAGCCCGAACCCTTTGCCAGCGTGCTGCGCGCCGCCCGGCCCGACGCCGCCGTGGCCGAGCGCGTGGCCGCCTACGCCCAGGCCGCCGCGCCGCGCGCGCAGCGCCCGGTGGGCCAGATTGGCGGCGCATTCGAACGCGTGGCCCAGAGCGACGCCAGCGCCGGCCGCCTGGTGGCCGACGCGCAGTGGCAGGCCACCCGCGACCCCGCGCGCGGAGGTGCCCAGTTTGCGCTGATGAACCCCGGCGGCGTGCGCACCGACCTGCGCTGCGCCAACAACGCCGCGCCACCCTGCCCCGTCACCTTCGGGCAGGTGTTCACCATGCAGCCCTTCGGCAACAGCCTGGTGGTCATGACGCTCACCGGCGCCCAGCTCAAGCAGATGCTCGAAGACCAGCAGCGCCCCGGCCGCCCCGCGCCACTGTTGCTCATCCCCTCTTCGTCGCTCACCTACCGCTGGGTGGCCAAGGCCGAACACGGCCAGCGCGTGCAAGACCTGCGGCTGGCCGGCGCCCCCATCGACCCGGCCGCGGAGGTCCGTTTCACCGTCAACAGCTTTCTGGCCGACGGCGGCGACGGCTTTGTGATGCTGCGCGAAGGCCGCAACCGCCTGGGCGGCGAACTCGACATCGACGCC
>Ga0075012_10005496_pt1 | contig 11629 bp, 9 predicted proteins | sample All_14_2_FD_71474 | JGI IMG/M metagenome (GOLD analysis project Ga0075012, IMG submission 71474) | Freshwater microbial communities in response to fracking from Pennsylvania, USA - Allegheny Zone_MetaG_DW_15 | ecosystem: Environmental > Aquatic > Deep subsurface > Groundwater > Drilled...
GGGCGTCTACCGCTTGGTCATGAAAACGGGCAGCAACAACTTCAGGGCCAGCAGCGTGCAAGGCATCATGAAGCGCTTGAAGGCCAAAGGCTTAGAGGTAATCGTTTACGAACCCGTGCTACAAGAACCGCGCTTCTACAATTCTGTGGTTCTGAACGACCTAGATGCCTTCAAGGCAAAGGTCGACGTGATCATTGCTAACCGCCTCTCCTCCGAACTGAGCGACGTGCAAGACAAGATCTACACGCGTGACCTGTTTGGCAACGACTGAAACACCCCAAGCACCCAACCTATATGAATACACCCCGCATCTACATAGCTGGCCATCGCGGCATGGTGGGCTCTGCCATAGTGCGCAACCTGCTGGCACATGGCCACCCGTCCAGCCACATCATCACCCGCACCCACGCCGAGCTGAATCTGACAGAACAGGCCGACGTGCGCACCTTCTTTGCCACTGAAAAGCCCAACCAGGTGTACCTGGCCGCCGCCAAGGTGGGTGGTATACACGCCAACAACACCTTCCCTGCCGACTTCATCTACCAAAACCTGATGATGCAGGCCAACGTGATTGAAGCTGCTTTTAGTAACGGCGTGAAGAAACTGCTGTTTTTGGGCTCCAGTTGCATTTACCCCAAGATGGCCACGCAACCCATGGCAGAAGACGCCCTGCTGACTGGCCTGCTAGAGCCCACCAATGAGCCCTACGCAGTGGCCAAAATTGCAGGTATCAAGCTGTGCGAAAGCTACAACCGCCAGTTTGGCGCCAGCCACGGGGTGGACTACCGCAGCGTCATGCCAACCAACCTGTATGGCCCTGGCGACAACTACCACCCTGAAAACAGCCACGTCATCCCCGCGCTGATTCGCCGCTTTCATGAAGCCAAAATGCAAGGCACACACGAAGTGGCCATTTGGGGCACCGGCACACCCAAGCGCGAATTTTTGTACGTGGACGACATGGCCGCTGCCAGCGTGCATGTGATGAACCTACCCGCTGCCACCTACCAGCAGCACACCCAACCCATGCTAAGCCACATCAACGTGGGCTATGGCGAAGACATGAGCATTGCCGAGCTGGCCCACAGCGTGGCCCGCACGGTGGGCTACACCGGGCACATTGCCTTTGACGCCACCAAACCCGATGGTGCCCCCCGCAAGCTCATGTACAGCAGCCGCCTGCACAGCCTGGGCTGGCAAGCGCAGGTAGACCTGCCCACCGGCTTGGCTCTTGCTTACCGAGACTTCTTGAAACAACAAGCCACCCCATAAAACCGCCTCTTACTCCCTCTCCCGCATGCGGGAGAGGGCAGGGGTGAGGGTCCCCGCCCCCGCTACCCCACCAAACCCCAACAACCACACCGCAAATAGACCATGACCCCAAACCCCAGCACCCCGGCAACCACTAGCACCCAGCCCAAAGTAGCCCTCATCACAGGCGTTACCGGCCAAGACGGCTCTTACCTGGCCGAATTTCTGCTGGAAAAAGGTTACATCGTTCACGGCATCAAACGCCGGGGCAGCCTGTTCAACACCCAGCGCGTAGACCACATCTACCAAGACCCACACATTGACAATGCCCGCTTCAAGCTGCACTACGGCGACCTGAGCGACACCAGTAACTTGGTGCGCATCATCCAAGAAACCCAGCCCGACGAAATTTACAACCTGGGTGCCATGAGCCATGTGGCCGTAAGCTTTGAAAGCCCGGAATACACCGCCGACGTAGACGGAATAGGCACGCTGCGCATTCTGGAAGCTATTCGCATTTTGGGCCTGGAGAAGAAAACCCGCTTTTACCAAGCCAGCACCAGCGAACTGTATGGCTTGGTGCAAGAAATTCCACAAAAAGAAACCACGCCGTTTTACCCGCGCAGCCCCTACGCTGTGGCCAAGCTTTACGCTTACTGGATCACCGTGAACTACCGCGAAGCCTATGGCATGTACGCCTGTAACGGCGTGCTGTTCAACCACGAAAGCCCACGCCGGGGCGAAACCTTCGTCACCCGCAAAATCACCCGGGGCCTGGCCAACATAGCCATGGGTTTGGAAAATTGCTTGTACATGGGCAACATGGACGCTCTGCGCGACTGGGGGCACGCCAAAGACTATGTGCGCATGCAGTGGATGATGTTGCAGCAAGACAACCCTGAAGACTTCGTGATCGCCACCGGCATGCAATACAGCGTGCGCCAGTTCATTCAATGGTCAGCCCAAGAACTGGGTGTGACCCTGCGCTTTGAAGGCCAGGGCGTGGATGAACACGCCGTGGTTGAAAGCATTGCAGGGGACAAAGTACCCGCCCTGAAGGTAGGCGATGTGGTGGTGAAGATTGACCCCCGCTACTTCCGCCCTACCGAAGTAGAAACCCTGCTGGGCGATCCCAGCAAGGCCAAAGAAAAATTGGGCTGGGTACCTGAAATCACCGTGCAAGAAATGTGCGCTGAAATGGTGGCTGGTGACTTGGCGCAGGCCAAGCAACACGCACTGCTAAAACGTCATGGTTTTAACATCAATGTGTGTGTTGAATAGTGATCAAAAAGGCACCTAAATACTTTTTAAGCAAGTAACACAACAGCTTATAAATTTTATCTAAACATTCTTCCATTTAAATCAATAAAATACGAATCTCCAAAGGTAAAAGCGGCTGCACTACAATACCGATATGCAAAATTCCTAAAAATAGGTTTTACATATCCACCTTAGAAATATTCAACCAATATAACTGTTACTAAGCCATTAGGTAAGTTCGTTCATGCAAGAAATTTCGTAAGTTATTGATTTATATTGAGAAATTTTGCATGACATGAAAATTCATGTGAATAAACTTACCTAATGTCTTAGTAATATGCATGCAAATGCAATAAATAATAAGCAATAAATAAATGTTCACAACATATTTTCAGCGCGGGAGGCGACTACTATTTTTGTTTTCAAATAATGCTGCAGGCACAGTACTGAGTCAAGTGGCTGCGTTAATTGCCATACCAATTCAACTAAAGTTCCTTGGTGTTGAGCAATTCGGATTGCTGATGCTTTTCTATTCTTTTGTTGCTGCTGGATCATTGGCTGACCTTGGGATAGGTCCTACGGTGGTAAGGTTCATTGCTCGCACTGAACGCCATCGTACTGCTCTTCAACATGTAATCTCATCAAGCTTTACGGTAATACTCATGCTTGCTGCAGTTGTGGTTCTAGCGAGTTTTTTTGCAGCCTGGTTGTATGAGGTATATAAAGGTCAGATATTAATCGCAGGAAGTTTACATCCATACGAATTAACGGCTCTCATTGCTTATACCGTTAGCGCCTCAATGCTAATGGGGCTCGGATTTAACATACTGCGTGGATTGGGTTTGTACTGGATTTTCGGTTTGGCAGAAACTACGGTTAGATTATCTACTGTTACTATTGTAACATTTGCTGCTGTGATTTCAAAAGACCCAGGAGTGACATTGTTGGCGTACAGTGTGAGTACATCTCTTTTTACAGGTATCTTGCTGTTATATGTTTCCAAAAAAGTAGGAGTAAAGTTTCGGTTAACTGCGAATCTCAGATATTTCAAACGAAAAATGTTTCATTTTGCTCGATGGGTCTGGGCACAAGCTTTCTTTGGTTTTTTAGGCTCGCAGGCTGACCGACTCATTATTGCTGCCACCATGAATCTTTCAACCTTGGCTGTTTATTCCATCGCCATGAGTGTAGCGAACGCGGTAATGGCAGGACTGACTGCCGGCAGCGGGTTTTTACTACCTGAAGCTGCCAAACGAATAAAGGATAAATTCTGGGTTGCAAAAGCATACTGTCGCTATACTCTTCTATTTTCAGCTGCTACAGCTTTTTCTATTGCAATAGCAACGCCTTTATTACATCCTGTTCTGACGCTGTGGCTTAATGAAAATATAGCCCTACAAGTACTCCCCATTCTTTTACCCATCATGTGGACAATCAGTAGTGCCGCAACCAGCATACCAGGAACACAGTTCATGAATGCAGTCGGGTTTACTAAATTCGGTGCCATATTGGGCTTAGCCAATAATAGTATATTACTAGCAGCGCTTCTGTTTGCTGGTACTATAGCGGGTTTGCAAGGTGTAATCGGCGCAAAATTGTTGTCAATTCCAATTGGCTTTTTTGCGAGGGCTGTCACGGCTCACCATGTGTTTGGATTGCGCAACCCATTGTGGCAAGCATTCAAGATGGTTTGGCCCACCGTACTTGGTGCAACTGTTATACTGCCCCTATCTTGGAAGTTTTTGATCGGATAATGTAAAATGGAAACTCGTGCCCTACTTGAGTCGGTTGAAAGACTCATCGCCAGTCGAATGAGTGATGTGCAGGCTGGTCGCTACAATATCGCTTATAAAAGTGACGGCAGCCCAGTCACCAGCTCAGACCAGTTTCTTGAAAACTTGATTCGTGGTCATATTGAGCAACATCTGTCCGACCTCGCCTTTGTAGGGGAAGAGTCATTCGACTTTCAGTCACCATCCCAAAAAGGCTACGTTGCACTCCTAGATCCCATAGATGGGACTGAGAATTTTTGCAGTGGACTCAAAGAATGGGGCGTTTCCCTCAGCATCTGGAATAAAGGTCAGCATCTAGGCAGCATGCTGCTGATGCCTGAACTCAACGAGCGTCTGATCACGGGCGACACCATACCGGCTTTGCATTCACGCATCACAGGGCTGTCATCTTCCTTCAACGAGGGAATTGTCGATGCCCTACGAAATGCTGTGGAATATCGTGTGACCGGCTGCGCTGTGTACAACTTACTCAACGTCATACGCGGGACATTCGCCCGTTTCATCAACCCCAAGGGGGCCTACGCATGGGATCTGCTGCCCGGACTTATGCTCGCCCTTGAACACAATTGCCTAGTACATGTCAACGACGAGGTCTTCAATGGACAGTTTCTCGACCCTACTCAACGATATCGCGTCGATATACAGCACCGATACAATCTACATCGTCGGTAAAGGCCCCAGTGTCGATGACATCCGACCCGAGGTATATCAAGGGTCATTGGTCATTGGCATCAACGATGCAGAGCGCATTGCACCTGCGGACATCACTGTCTTTCATAGCGGGTGGGTGGAGCGCGGCCTTTCCGAATCGCAGTACAAATCGCGTTTGTATGTGACCAGCCACGACTTTGATGCCAAAGGCAAGGCCGTTTATGTGGCACCCCACGTGCCACTGACACAGGCATCCTCTGACCTGATCATGCAGCGCTTCATGAGCGATGACTTGGTCATTGAAGACGTGCTGTTTCTGACGGCGCTCAAAATTGCACGCAGAGTCGCTGAGATCAAGGGCCGACCACAGACGGTATACATGGTCGGCTTCGACTTCAACGCCAGCGCGGGCTTGAGCCAGCGCCTAGGGAAAGACTTTGCACCGCAAGATACCGAAGAAATGGCACTGCGTATTTCGGTGCAAGAGTTTTACTTCATCAACACGCTGTACTTCTTGCGTGATTCGGTAGTGAACCTGAAGCATGTGGGCAACCGCAACTTCAGCGCTTTGTCGCCCAGCGAACTCAATGCCTCGATACCTCACACAGCCAGCAGACCCGACAGCGCCAACAGGGTGGCCGTTGTGGCCGAGCTGACCACAAACCACTTTGGCGACCGAACTCGTCTAGAGCGCATGATCCGTGCCAGCAAGGCGGCAGGTGCCGACTACATCAAGCTGCAAAAGCGCGATGTAGCTGGATTCTATACGCCCGAGCAACTGGCATCACCGTATGTGTCACCTTTCGGCAAGACGTTTGCGGACTACCGATACCAGCTTGAACTGTCCAAAGAAGACTTCGAATTTATAGACAAGCTTTGCACCGAGGTGGGCATTGGCTGGTTTGCGTCGGTGCTTGACCAGCCCTCGTTCAAGTTCATGCAAGACATCAACCCCGCGATGGTCAAGCTGCCTTCGACGATTTCTGAGCACACAGACTACCTGAAACACGTGGCCGACACATACCAAGGGGCCGTGGTGTTGTCTACCGGCATGACCGACGCCGAGTATGAGAATTTTGTGCTGGACAACTTCTCAAAATGCAGCAGCTTGTACTTGTTGCAGTGCAACTCGGCTTACCCGACACCCTTGCACGATTGCAATGTGGGCGTGGTGCGGCATTACCATGAGTTGTCTTTGAAGCACAACCGAATTGTGCCTGGCTATTCAAGCCATGATTTTGGCTGGAAGGCATCTGCGCTTGCGGTGGCTGCGGGTGCCAAGATGCTTGAAAAGCACGTGAAACTGGGCAACACAGAATGGGCACATTTTGATGCTGTGGCCGTGGATTTGACGACACCCGCTTTCAAGGAATACGTAGACAACATCCGGGAAACCGAAATGATTGTGGGTGACACCGAGAAAAAAGTGAATGCGAGTGAGCATCACAAATACAGAAAGAGCTGAAATGAGTCAAACTTGGGCAGTGATCCCTGCGCGATCTGGATCAAAAGGTTATCCGGGTAAAAATATAGCGCATGTGATGGGCGTACCATTGATGGCCCATTCCATCAATTTTGCGAAGAAGTTGAAGTTCGTGGACAAGGTCGTATTGTCAACCGACAGCGAGGAATACGCGGCTATTGGTAAGCAATACGGTGCAGAGGTGCCGTTCCGACGGGGTGAGGTGGCCGCGAGAGATACTTCAATGGAAGAAGATATTCTTGAAGACATGCGATTGAAATGCATCGAGGCCAGGATTGATCCGCCGAGTACCATTGTGTGGCTGCGGCCCACTCACCCGATCAGGGAGGTCAAAACATTTGAGCGTGCTTATCAAAAATTCCTCTCTGGAAAATACACATCAATTTGCGTTGTAACTCCTGAAGATCCACGTATTTTTTTTGAAGGAGACGACGCTTTGCGGTCGGACTTGGCGAACTTTCAAGATCGATCAATGGTGAGGAGGCAGGACTGTCCGCTGGCGTACAGGATTTTTGGTGGCGAGATTTTTTCATTTCCTGATGCGTACGATCGGCGATTCTTGGGGGAAAAGCTAGGGTTTGAGGTTGCGGATAAACGCTGTAAATTCGATATAGATTATCCTGAAGACTTGGAGTACCTCGATTATTTGCTTTCGACAAAAGGCGGGAAAGAGCGCATTGGGAGTTTGGTGCATCCTTTTTAGTTCGTGGTAACGTGGTTTTCATATGTCTAACATTAAGTACAGGCCAGAGATAGATGGGTTACGAGCGGTTGCCGTTATGCCCGTTATCTTGTTTCATGCAGGGTTCCCTGGTTTCTCAGGTGGCTATGTTGGTGTTGACATATTTTTTGTTATCAGTGGTTACCTGATAACACTAATACTATTGTCTGATAACGAAAACAAAAAGGTTTTTAGGCTTGTTGATTTTTATGAGCGCAGGGCTAGAAGGATCTTGCCCGCCTTCTTCTTCGTGCTTTTTTTGACGACAGTTGCTGTTATGTTTTATTCATTCCCAACGGAATATAAATCATATTCTAAAGCGCTGTTGTCAACTTTGATATTTTCTTCAAACGTATATTTCTATTTTTCATCCGGATATTTTGATCAGTCTTCAGAATTGAACCCTCTTCTCCATACTTGGAGTCTGTCTGTTGAGGAGCAGTTTTACATATTTTTTCCGCTTCTTCTTTTATATTTGCTTCGCAAGGGTGGTGGGATACTTCTGTATGTTACTTTATTTCTTCTTGCGGTCATCTCCTTTTTTTTGAGCGTGGTTTTGATTAGGTATGACGTAAACGCCAACTTTTATCTGCTACCCACACGGGCGTGGGAGTTGTTGGTGGGTACAGGTGTCGCACTGATTGAGTTCAAACGTGTTGTGTTGGCTGATAAATACCAAAGGCTCCTTGTTTTCGTGGGCCTCATAGGTATGTGTCTGGTTATATATTCGATAGTTGCCTTTGACAAGAAATCTCATGTTCCGGGTGTTCATGCTCTGTTTCCCGTTTTTGGTGCGGCGATGATTGTGATCGGCGCCAAAAGGGGTAACCTAGTCGGTTGGGTCTTGGGGTCGATGCCACTCGTTCGTATTGGCTTAATATCGTACAGTGCATATCTGATCCATCAACCATTATTTGCTGTCGCGAGGATGATTAGTCTAGACCACTTGACGCCTCTAGAACATGCCCCATTAATTCTAGCCACGATAATTTTGGCGTATCTAGTTTGGCGCTTTGTGGAGAATCCATTTAGAAATAAAAGTAAGATCACTTTACAATTTATTGTCAGAGGTTCCGTATCTGCTTCGTTGTTGTTTGTAGTTGTTGGTGTGTATGGGGTCGTGTCGGCAGGGTGGGGGGGAAGATTTGAGCCGGAAACATTGTCTTTGTTGAATCATTCAAAAATTGATTACACACGGCAAATTAAATGTGAAGATTTGGTGGCTAGCTATCCGGATGTTAATTCTGCATGTGTAATTCACGACGAAGGCCAGGTTGAGGGCTCGAAAGTCGCTGTTTGGGGTGATTCTCATGCGAGAAGTATTGTTTGGCAAGTTGCTGAGCGTTTTAATAACGATGGCATCTCGGTTCTTAATCTCGCAACCAGTGGTTGTCCTGGGATTGCTGACATATACAGAAAGAGCGTTACTGCTGAATCTGTTCTATGCCGTAAGTTTAAGGATTCCGTTGTCGCTCACCTGATGGAACCTAATTCGCCTAAGGTCGTAGTCTTGTTGTCCAGATGGACCATAAATATCGAAGACACACGTTTCGATAACGGGCAGGGGGGGGTTGAGTACGGTTCCAATGTTGATTGGTACGCTCCTAGATTTGTTGCGGATGATGATCACAACGGTGTACTGGGGGCGCTCCGAAATACAATTGATGGTTTGTTGTCATCTGGGAAATATATTGTTTTGGTTTATCCAATACCGGAGGCTGGATGGACAGTTCCTTTGTATATGGCTAGGGCGTCAGTTCTTCGAAAAGAGTTATCTAATTATCAACTTTCCACCAGTTATGAGCTTTATAAAAAGAGGCATGAGAAAGTAATTTCTCTTTTTGATTCATATTCCGGGGATAAGGTTTTTAAGGTAAGGCCGTCCGATATATTGTGTAACGAAGGTGGACGGTGTCTGGTCGCCAGGTATGGCGCACCACTATACGACGATAATAATCACCCATCTGCCGTCTTATCAGAACTCATTGCGGATCAGGTGTATGACGTTGTGCGCCACAAAGTGATCGCTGATAATTAACACGAGGTGGTTGTGATGCTGGGTGTACGTGATAAATCTTTCGATGCCCTCAAAGGTTTGGCGATAGTTTTTGTGGTGGCAATACACTCTTTGAATACAGGCTGGGGTGCGGTCGGAGATTATGCAGAATTAAACTTGTATGCAACACTGTTCATTGGTCAGGTTTATTTGTTTGCTGTCCCAGCATTTTTCTTTGTGAGCGGTTATTTTGTTGGTGATCTGGCTACGCACAGAAATACCTGGGTTGCATTTGTCTTTCCACGTGCCGAGAGATTGATATTGCCATATATCATTTGGTCGTTGTTTTTCTCTCTCAAGTCCGGTGTACGTGACCCCGTTGATATGTTATGGTTGTTGGCGACGGGTGGCGCAATGGGGCCTTATTATTTTGTGGTTGTTCTGTTTTGCTTTGTTGTTCTGGCGCCATTTTTCCATAAGAATCTTGAACAAAAATTCTTATTTCCTATGCTGCTGGCGGGTACTTTCGTTTGGCTTTGTATTGTTTATTCATTGCGTATAATTAGACCCAATGGTATTGATTGGCAGATTGTCGCTCTCCCATTTTGGACGTGGTTGGTGTTTTATGTTTTCGGCATGAAGGTTGCCTCCATTGAGCGCGCTGGGGGTGTGGTTTGGGGTGGCGGATTGCAGGCGTCTGTTCTGTTTGTAATCGCTGCGCTTGTGATTTCTTGGGTTGAGGCATTTTCCTTGTTGTTTGCTTTCGGCCTCAAGTCAGGCGCAGGGTCTGCAATTAAATTTTCCTCTTATATTTACTCTACGGCAGTTATTGTTCTTTTTCTGGAGTTGCGTAAAACGCGTCGCGAGTGGCCTACAGTTTTTGTATTCCTGGGCAGCTGGTCCTTTGGTATATATTTGATTCACGAGCAGGTTCGTGTTTTTGTTACCCGTCTGTTTGAGAAGGTTCTAGGCCTGTATGACGTTCAGCCAATTTTTCAGTTGTCAGTCGTCTTGGGTGTTCTTGTTTTTTCGGTCGTTCTGATTTTGATTGCGAGATCGGTCCTTCCTAGTAAGATTGCTTCAAAATATCTGGGTTTCTAGGGGTCACTTTTTTGATCATTTTTTTCTATGTGTTTTCGGGTCTGATAATTCGTTCATGGATACATTTGCATTATGAATTTGTACGTTTACAATGGCCCCCTGCAGTACTTCCTCTGTCGGCTCATTCAATCGACTTTTGACGGTGATTCTGCGCTCGGCATTCAATACACAGATTGTGGCGATTTCACTGAGGTTTTCGCTGAGATTGACGCACTCATGGGTGTCAAGCCTCTCGAATCTATCCAGTTCCGCCTCGTCGACGACCTAAGGTGCATTGGGCCAGTCGATCGTTTATTCTTCAGTAACAGGTTTAATCCCTCCGAGGTGGAAATATATCTGAAATTACGAAAAGCCACTAAACGATTTTGCGCATTTGAAGATGGTCTTTCACTTTACATTAATTATTGTTTTTACCGTCCAGATTGGAACGACGATAATCACCGAATTGTTGCAGAAAATAAGATAAAATTATGGATGAGAAATTCTGGTTTATCACGTTTTAGAAGTGTAAAACCTTACTTTTTAGTAAGTAAAGTGTATGATGAATATTACAGTATATTTCCTGATATTCCAGGTCGTCGATCAAGTTCAAAATGGGTATCGCTCGCTCCCGCATTCAGAAATTTAGAAAAAATAGGTTCAAATTGTGATCCGCTGAGTGGAGCTTTGATATTGTCACAATCTCTTGTTGCAGATGATTTTGTATCGGCTGATGAATACCTGAATTTTATTGCATTGGTGATAAATGATCTAATACTGAAAAACAGTATTGTTTACTTTAAGCAGCATCCTAGAGATCCCGATTGGCTAGTGAAAGAATTAACCAGCATCCCTGGCTGTAAATTATTGCCACTAACATATCAACGTGTTCCTGTTGAAATCTTACTTGCACAGCATCCTGCTATTACGCCATATGGGTTTTGGAGTTCGTCATTGGCATATGCGAGTGGTGGATTGTTACGTAAAGCTTATACTTTCGCCCCAGCGTTTATGAGTCATATCAAGCCATCATATAAATTACTTTCGCTTTGGGGTTCGATGGAGAAATTATTGATGAAATATGAGGTTTCCACTTATACGCCGATTAGGTAATTTTTATTCCGTAACTTTTTTGAAAAATAGCAAAAATTTTGTGTCAAGATGGCTTTGTTGCACAACTCAAAAACGGAACGAGCCAACCCCAACCCCAGACGCAGCTATGCCATGGCGGCCACGGGCACCGTTGTCGGGCGCCCGAGTTGCGTAAAGCGGTTGAGCAGCGCCACCCGCACATGCAACTCCGCCACCTGCCGCTCGAACGTGCGCGCCATGACCCGCTCGCCCAGGCGCTTGAAGCAGTGCATCTTGGTTTCCACCAGGCTTCTGCGGTGGTA
>Ga0075012_10005499_pt1 | contig 11625 bp, 11 predicted proteins | sample All_14_2_FD_71474 | JGI IMG/M metagenome (GOLD analysis project Ga0075012, IMG submission 71474) | Freshwater microbial communities in response to fracking from Pennsylvania, USA - Allegheny Zone_MetaG_DW_15 | ecosystem: Environmental > Aquatic > Deep subsurface > Groundwater > Drilled...
AGGCCGATCAGGCCGTGGTGGCCCGCGCCCAGACCTATCTGCGCGGCCTGACCTCGGCCCAGGGCGAGTTCGTCGAGACTGGCGCGGGCGGTCAGCGCCGCACGGGCCGGTTCTGGCTGCAGCGCCCCGGCAAGATGCGCTTTGAATACACCAACCCCGAGGGCCTGCTGGTCGTCTCGGACGGCAACAATGTCATGCGCTATGACCCGCGCCTCGAGGTGTTCCGTCAGGTCCCGCTCAGCGAAACACCGCTGTCCACCTTCCTGTCGCGCGAGGTCCGGCTGGACCAGGGCGTGCGGATCGACCGGGTCGTGCGTCGGGATTCGGGCGCCTTTGCTCTCGTGGCGCGCGATTCCCGCCGTCCGAACGACGGTTCGGTCACCCTGGCCTTTGCCGGCGATCCGATGCGGCTGCAGGAATGGACGGTGATCGATGCCCAGGGCGCGCGGACCCGCACCCAGCTGACCACGCTCCGACCCGCCGGCAATCTGTCGAGCAGCCTGTTCCAGCTTCGTGACCCGACCCGCCGCCCCGGACGCAATCGTTGATGGATACGCCTGACCGACGAACCGTGTCGACGCCGCCACAGGAAGCGGGGCTATAGTGGGAATTTGACGTTTTCGATTTGACGTTGCATAATGACAACAGGCTGGCAGCAGCCATTTGACCGCTACGGATGTCATCCCCCTCCCTGCGGCAGAGACACCTCTGAAAGCGCCCGGTCTTGCGGCCGGGCGTTTTTTTGCGCGGGCTCATGAACCCCTGCTAAGGCGGGCACATGACCCTTCGCCTGACCACCTGGAACATCAACTCCGTCCGCCTGCGCATCGACCAGGTCGCCCGCTATGTGACCGAGAGCGCCACGGATGTCCTGCTGCTGCAGGAGATTAAATGCACCGACGACCAGTTCCCGGTGCGCGCCTTTGAAGACATGGGCCTGCCCCATCTGAAGATTGGCGGGCAGAAGGGCTGGCACGGCGTGGCCATCGCCAGCCGTCTGCCGCTGGATGAGGCGCCGAACCTGGGTCTGTGCCGTGAGGGCCATGCGCGCTGCGTCTCGGCCACCGTCCGGGGCGTCGAGATCCAGAATTTCTACATTCCGGCAGGCGGCGACCTGCCCGACCGGGCGCTCAATCCGAAATTCGATCACAAGATGGATTTCTATGAGCGCCTGACCGCTGCGGTGTCGGCGCGCGATCCGAACGCGCCGCTGCTGCTGGCCGGGGATTTCAACATCGCGCCGGGCGAGTTCGACGTCTGGAACCACCGTTTCATGCTGAAGGTCGTCAGTCACACTCCGGTCGAGATCGAGACGCTGACCCGGCTGCAGCAGGCCGGGCGCTTCAACGACGTGATCCGCGATGCCTATCCCGAGCCGGAGAAGCTGGCCAGCTGGTGGAGCTATCGGGCCCAGGACTTCCGCAAGTCGAACCGGGGGCTGAGGCTGGACCACATCTGGACGTCCCCGGGGCTGACGCCCGCCGTGGTTCCCGGCTCGGCGCGTATCCACGAGCCCGTCCGCGCCTGGGAGCGCCCCAGCGACCACGCGCCGGTCAGCGTCGATCTGGACGTCTGAACCCTAGAAGGGGAAGAAGATGGGAATGGCGACCATGGCCGCCGCCCAGGTGACCAGGTTGAGCGGCACCCCGATGCGGACGAAGTCCATATAGCTGTAGCCGGCCATCTGATAGACCAGCACATTGGTCTGATAGCCGAACGGGGTGGCAAAGGCCGCCGAGGCCGCCATCATCACGCACACCAGGAACGGCCGGGGATCGACGCCCAGGCTGACGGCCAGCGCCACGGCCACCGGCGTGATCAGCACCGCCACGGTCGCATTCGACAGCAGTTCGGTGGCGAACAGGGTGACTCCGTACAGGATGATCAGGGCGGCCAGCGGGCCCAGCGGCCGGATGACGTCGATCAACAGGCCCGCCCCGGTCTGGGCGAGACCCGTCACCTCGATGGCGATGCCCAGCACGACCATCCCCGCGATCAGCAGCAGGATGTCGGGCCTCAGACCGGCATAGGCCTCTTCCGCCGTAAGGATTTTCAGCAGGATTAGCGCCACAGCGCCGCCAAAGGCCGCCGCGGCAATCGGAATCCAGCCCAGACCCGCCGCGACCACTACGACCACAAAGATGCCCAGTGCCACCATGGCCCGCTTGAACTCGAACGGGCGGTCGGCGGCGCTGTACAGTTTGACGTCGCCCAGGTGCGCGTCGCCCGAGCCGTCCTCGTTGGTGCGGGCCTCGCCGAGGCGGGGCAGGTTGAACGGCAGGCGGAAGCGGCGGGCCGCCTGCTGGGTTTCGGCCTCGATCCGGGCTTCCTCGGCACGCTTGCGACGCAGCGCCTCCGCCTCGTCGGCGGCAACGGACCGACCCAGCTGGCGGGCGCCGACGAAATACAGCCAGACCGCACCGCTGGCCGCGATCACCAGACCGACAGGGGTGATTTCGAACAGGCTGAACACCGGCTGGCCGACATTTCGGGCCATGTCATTGACCAGCAGATTGGTCGAGGTGCCGATCAGGGTCAGCAGCCCCCCCATGACCGAGATGTGCGAGAGCGGCATCAGGAAACGTTTGGGCGACAGGTCGAGCGTCTTCGCCACATCGCGGATAACCGGCGCCGCCAGCACCACGACCGGCGTATTGTTGATGAAGCCGCCCAGAACCCCGCACATGGCCATCACCAGCCACACGCCCGTCGTGCCCAGCCGCATGCAAAGCTTGGTCGCCTGTCGGATCAGCAGGCCCAGCAGGCCGGTCAGCTCGATCGCATAGGCAATGACAAACAGGGAGGCGAGCGCGATGACGGCGGGGCTGGCAAAGGCGGCCTGAACCTCCACCGGACGCACGACGCCCAGCAGCAACAGCACAGCCGCCCCCGCAAGGGCCACCACATCGGACCGCACCCGGCCGTGGATCAGCACGCCGACCACGGCCACCAGCACCGTCAGGGCTATGATCTGGTCAAAGGTCATCCGCCCTCAAGACGCGTCGGCGGGCGCGCCGTCAATACGGATCACGGAAATTCGTCCTGGCGCCATAATGTGCTAAGGCCTTGGCATGCTTGGGATTGCGACCGTCAAAACACTGCGTGACCGACCTGTCGTCCGCCTTGGCCTTGCCGCAGGACTGGTCCTCGGACTGGCCCAATGCGATCGCGAGCCGCGCGAACAACCCATTGATGCCGAACCGATCGTCGAGACCCCGGTGCCCGAGCCGGATATTGCCACGCCGACCTCGCTTGATCGCGCAGACTTCCTGGGGGCCATATCGCGGGCGGGATCGGCCTATGCCACCGGCACGACCGCCAGCGGGGCCGACCCCTTGGTCGGACGCACCTTTGCCATTCGCCTGCCGTTCGGCTGCGGACGCCCGGATCGCGCACCGTCCGAGGCGACGCCGGGAGCCGACGCGGCAACGCGCGCGCCCGACGCAGGCCTGCCGACACTGGCCTGGGGGCCGGAGAACGAGACCCTGCGTCTGTCACTGACGCCGGACGACTGGTCGGACACAGCCCTGATCACCAGTTCGGGCGCCGGCGACCGCTGGGAAGCGGTCGAGGGATTCTGGCTCAGCCGCCCCTGGTTAGGCAGCGAGACCTGCCCGCAAAGGATTGACCGCGACCCGCTGGGTGGTGGGACCGGACAGGCGGACCCCCAGACCGTCGGCCTGGCCTCGGTCCACGAGACCAACAGCTCGCGTCTGGGCCGCCGCGACGGACAGGCCTATCGCTTTACCCTGCGGGGCGAGGATGACCGCGCCCCGGTGCCGTCGCCCATGGGATATCGAGTCGTGCTGGAGGGCCGGTTCGCCAGCTTCCCCGATGGCCGTGCGATTCGCTGCCGCGCTGCCAGCATCGACCAGCGCCCGGTCTGCATCGCCGCGGTCCAGCTGGACCGCGTCGCCTTCGAGGATGGCAGTTCCGGCTCTGTCCTCAGCGAGTGGCGCCCCGGATAGCACCGCCGGCGTTTCCGGGATGACAAATCCGGACGCAGGCAACCCTAGGGCTGGAGGCGATAGCCGCCCTGGTCCGTGACGAGGATGCGGGCCTGACCCGGCTCGGGCTCGATCTTCTGGCGCAGGCGATAGATGTGGGTCTCGAGCGTGTGGGTGGTTACCCCGGCATTATAGCCCCAGACCTCGGTCAGCAGTTCCTCACGCGACACCGCCTTGGCGCCGGCGCGATAGAGGTATTTGAGGATATTGGTTTCCTTCTCCGTGAGCCGGATCTTGCGGCCTTCGGGCGCCGACAGCGTCTTGGCGGCCGGCCGGAACTCATAGGGGCCGATGCGGAAGACGGCGTCTTCGGACTGTTCGTGACTACGCAGATGGGCGCGGATGCGGGCCAGCAGCACGGCAAAACGGAACGGCTTGGCCACATAGTCATTCGCCCCGGCGTCCAGCCCGAGAACCGTATCGGAGTCCGAGGTCTGGCCGGTCAGCATGATGATGGGGGTCGAGACCCCGGCCTTGCGTAACAGGCGGCAGGCCTCGCGCCCGTCCATGTCCGGCAGGTCAACATCCAGCAGGATCAGGTCGATCCGCGAGTCGCGGCCCATTCGGATGCCGTCGGTGGCATTGGCCGCCTGTCGCGGCACGAACTCCTCGTGCAGGGCCAATTGCTCGGCCAGCGCCTCGCGCAGGTCGTCGTCGTCGTCGATGATCAGCAGGGTCTTGGGCGTGGGCATGCCCTGATGATGGCGAGCGTCGCGGCCTACGCCAAGGGCAGGCCTGCGTTTTCCCGTCGTTCAATCCGTATCGCGAGGCCCGAACAAGGCCGTACCGAGCCGCACATGGGTGGCGCCAAAGCGGATGGCGGTCTCGAAATCGCCGCTCATGCCCATGGACAGAACGTTCAGATCGTTGCGACGGGCGATTTTGGCCAGCAGGGCGAAATGGGGACCGGCGGCCTCCTCGACCGGGGGAATGGCCATCAGACCCTCGACCGCCAGACCATGAACCTCGCGGGCCCGGTCGATGAAGGCATCGGCGTCGCGCGGCGCGATGCCGGCCTTCTGGGACTCCTCGCCGGTATTGACCTGGATGAGCACGCGCGGACGTTTGCCCAGTTTGTCGCCAGCCCGGGCCAGGGCCTCGGCCAGGCGCTCGCGATCCAGCGTCTCGATGATGTCGAAGCGGGCCAGCGCCGCCTCGGCCTTGTTGGTCTGCAGCGGACCGATCAGGCGCAGTTCCACAGAATGGCTTGCAGCCTCGGGCGCCCCCCAGCGGCTCTCGGCTTCCTGCACCCGGTTCTCGCCGAACACCGCCTGTCCAGCGTCCAGGATGGCCTTCACCTTGCCCCAGGGCTGGGTCTTTGTCACGGCCACCAGGGTGACGGCGGCCGGGTCGCGTCCGCAATCGCGCGCGGCAGCGTCGATCCGCGCCCGCGCCTCCGCCAATCGCTCGGCAATGGACGGAGGCGCGGAGACAGGCGATGAGGAGGACATGACGGGCGACCCGGACGAAAACCAGCTGTGGCAGACGGCACAGGCTCTAAACCGGGCCGCGGCGGCTGTCAGCCCGGGCGTCGTATCCCTGCCCCCCTTGCTGTTCTTCACCGATCCGGACCGCACCCCCCGGCCTTGGGAGGTCGCGGCGCGCCTGCCCCGGGGGGCCGGGGTGGTCTATCGCGGCTTTGGCCGGCCCGGGATGGCGGATGAGGCCCGCGAGCTTCGCCGGGTGACGACGAGCCGGGGGGCGCGATTGCTGATCGGTCAGGACGCCGACCTGGCCGAAGCCATCGAGGCGGACGGCCTGCATCTGCCCGAGCGCGACCTGGGACGGGCTTCGGCCCTGCGGGCCCGTCACCCGGAGTGGGTCCTGACCGCCGCCCTTCATGGGGACGCCTCTGTGGGGCTCTCAGCCCTCGATGCCTTGATCTTGTCCCCCGTGTTCCGGGCGGGTGGTTCCAGCGCGGATCGGGCCCCCTTGGGAACTGCGGAGGTCACCCGCCGGGTCGCGCGCCTGCCCCTGCCGGTCTATGGCCTCGGCGGCATCACGGCGGAAACGGCGCCCGCGCTGGCGGATACCGGTCTGTGCGGGCTGGCAGCGATTGACGGTGTGGTGAAGGCGTTCGGCGCAGGCTGAACGGGCGCTCAGAAGCGGAAAATGCTTTCCAGCCGTACGCGGGGCTGGGCGCGGCTGTCGGATTCGCGGACCCTTGCCGGATCGGGATCGGTGACCGCCAGACCGGCCGAGGCCCCAACGCGCAGGCTGGGGTTGACGCGGTAATAGGCGCCCGCTTCGACGTCGCCCCATTCGGCCTCGCGACTGGCGGGCGGGCTGAGACTGAAGTCGAGACCCCAGCGTCCGCTTTCGTTGAGGCGCAGGCCGCGACGTTGGCCGGTGCGCGCCGCGCGATCCGCGTCACTGAGCGACACGGTCGGCGTCTGGGCCCGCGGCGTGGGGCGGGTCTGGGCCTCAGCGGTCGCGGGAGCCAGCGTCAGGGCAGCCCCGGCCAAGATCAGGGCGACCGACAGGCTGGCCGTCACGCCCGTGCGGGCGCGCTGTGCCTTGACCTGTCCTGTGCGCGTCTGGCGCATGTCCTGCCCTTCGAGCCTTCGACTCTGATTGGCGTCAGCGACCGGCAAGAACCGATCCCGCCGCTTTACGACTTGAAACTAAGACACTGGCCTCATGCTCGGTCAATGCAAACCCGGGCCAAGGGTTGCGCGCATCGCGACTCCGTTCCGTCCTGTGGCGCAAGCGTCACGCGAATTCCGGTCTGGCGCCCCTATCCCGGCTGGCGAGTCCCGCGCTCCGGGCCGCAGATGCGGCTTTGCCTTGTCTTTGCCCCTTTTCCCCGTGCTATAGGACGGACAGTTCCGGGTCGGTGCGATCCGGAGCGACGCATGCGCTTCTGTCCGGGAGCGATGAGGTTGAATCTGAACGGAGAGTCCTGAATGGCCACCCAGTCGGCTGTGGTTCGCGGCGCAGCAATGGTCCTGATGGCATCGAGCCTGGCCCTGGCCGGATGTAGCTCGATCCCGATCATCGGCGGCTCGGACAATGCGGCGCCCTCCGGCGCCCCGTCCGTCGGCATCGGTGTGAACGCCTATCTGTGGCGCGCCTCTCTGGACACGCTGAGCTTCATGCCTCTGACGAACGCCGACCCCTGGGGTGGCGTGATCAATTATGACTGGTATTCGGACCCGGCTGCGCCGAATGAGCGCTTCAAGGCGACCGTCTTCATCCTCGACACCCGACTTCGGGCCGACGCCCTGAATGTGGCGGTGGTCAAGCAGGTGCGCGGCGCCGACGGCCAGTGGACGGCCGCCCCGGTCGATCCGCAGACCGAAACGGACCTCGAGAACGCCATCCTGACGCGCGCGCGCCAGCTCAACCTCGCCGACGCTCGCTGATCGCGCGGGCCAACGGCCCTCGCACCCGACCTGACGGGCCCTGAGCCGGGTTTCGTCTCTCCCGACCGACGCATCCGGGCCCGGCCCGCGCCGGGCTCGTTCAAGGAGCCCTCTTTCGCGTGGCCCGTTACGACCCCAAGACCGCCGAGCCCCGCCAGCAGGACCGCTGGCGCGAGGCTGACGCCTTCACCACACCGGTCACGCCGACCGGCAAGCCCAAATACTATGTGCTGGAGATGTTCCCCTATCCGTCGGGCAACATCCACATGGGCCATGCGCGCAACTATGTGATGGGCGATGTGGTGGCTCGGTTCAAACGGGCCCGGGGCTTTGAGGTTCTGCATCCCATGGGCTGGGACGCGTTCGGCATGCCGGCCGAGAACGCCGCCATGGAGCGCGGCGTCCATCCCGGTGAGTGGACCTGGTCCAACATCGCCACCATGCGCGACCAGCTGAAGCTGCTGGGCCTGTCGCTGGACTGGTCGCGCGAGTTCGCCACCTGTGATCCCGCCTATTATGGCAAGCAACAGGCCTGGTTCCTGGAGCTGCTGAAGCGCGGTCTGGTCTATCGCAAGGACTCGGTCGTCAACTGGGACCCGGTCGACAACACCGTTCTGGCCAATGAGCAGGTGATCGACGGACGCGGCTGGCGCTCGGGCGCGGTGGTCGAAAAGCGCAAGCTGAACCAGTGGTTTCTGCGGATCACCGACTATGCGGACGACCTGATCGACGGGCTGAAGACGCTGGACCGCTGGCCCGACAAGGTGCGGACCATGCAGGAGAACTGGATTGGACGGTCCAGTGGCCTGCAGATGACCTGGGCCTTTGCCGGAGCGCCGCCCAAGGGGTTCGAGGGCGGCATCGAGATCTACACCACCCGGCCCGACACCCTGTTCGGGGCCTCCTTCCTGGGCCTCGCCCCCGACCACCCGCTGTCGAAGCAACTGGCCGAGGCGGACCCTGCCGTCGCGGAGTTCGTGGCCGAATGCCGCCGGGGCGGCACCTCCGAGGCCGAGATCGAACAGGCCGAAAAGATCGGGCGCGACACCGGCCTGAAGGTCCGCCACCCCTTTACCGGTGAGGACATTCCGGTCTGGATCGCCAACTTCATCCTGTCGGAATACGGCACCGGCGCCATCTTCGCCTGTCCGGCCCACGACCAGCGCGATCTGGAGTTTGCGCGCAAATACGGCCTGCCGGTTCTGCCGGTGGTCCGGCCCGAGGGCGCGGGCGACGACTTTGACGTGGAGGGCGAGGCCTATACCGGCCCCGGAGCCCTGTTCAACTCGGACTTCCTGAACGGCAAGGCCATCACGGACGCCAAGGCCGAGGTGATTGCCCGCGTCGAGGCCGCCAGGAGCGGTGAGGGCAAGACCCTGTACCGTCTGCGGGACTGGGGCGTCAGCCGCCAGCGCTACTGGGGCTGTCCGATCCCGGTGATCCACTGTGAAGCCTGTGGCGCCGTGCCGGTGCCGGCCGACCAGCTGCCCGTGGTGCTGCCCGAGGATGTTACCTTCGACAAACCGGGCAATCCGCTCGATCGCCATCCGACGTGGAAACACGTCCGCTGTCCGTCCTGCGATGCCGAGGCGGCGCGCGAGACCGATACGCTCGACACCTTTGTCGATTCCAGCTGGTATTTCGCCCGCTTCACCGACCCGAAGGCCGACGCACCGATCAACACGGCCGCCGCCGACCACTGGCTGCCCGTCGATCAGTATATCGGCGGGGTCGAGCACGCGGTCTTGCACCTGCTGTACGCCCGCTTCATCAGCCGCGCCCTGACGGATGCCGGCATGATGTCGGTGAAGGAGCCCTTCGCCGGCCTGTTCACGCAGGGGATGGTGGTCCACGAGACCTATCGCACCGAAGCCGGGGCCTGGGTCGAACCGACCGACGTCCGGCTGGAGACCGTCGACGGCAAGCGCGTGGCCACCCGGCTGTCGACCGGCGAAACCCTGTCGATCGGCGACATCGAGAAGATGTCGAAATCCAAGAAGAATGTGGTGGCTCCGCAGGAGATCCTCGACAGTCACGGCGTGGATGCGGGGCGCCTGTTCGTCCTGTCCGACAGCCCGCCCGAGCGCGATGTGCAGTGGACCACCGGCGGTCTGGAAGGCGCCAGCCGCTTCGTCCAGCGGGTCTGGGCGGAGTTCGACGGATTCGCCGGCGCCGCGCCCGATCGGGGCGAGGCCGACCAGACCCTGCGCCGAGAGACGCACAAGGCGATCAAGGCCGTCACCGAGGGGGTCGAGGGCTTCCGCTTCAACTCGGCCATCGCCAAGCTGTACGGCTTTCTGTCGACCCTGCGCGCCCATGCGGGGGCCGGAGGCGCGGCCCGGCGTGAGGCCCTGTCGGCCTTTGCCCGCCTGATCGCCCCCTTCACCCCCCACCTGGCCGAGGAATGCTGGTCGGCGCTGGGCAACGACGGGATGGTCCTGGACGCGCCATGGCCCCAGTGGGATCCGGCGCTGGCGGCCGATGACGAACTGACCCTGCCCGTCCAGATCGGCGGCAAGCGGCGCGGCGAGATCGTCATGCCGCGCGGGGCCGATCCCAAGGTGGTCGAGGCCGAGGCGCTGGCCAATCCGGCCGTGCGCGCCTACCTTGAGGCCAATGGTCTGTCGGTCAAAAAGGTGATCGTGGTGCCCGATCGCATCGTCAATCTGGTGGCAGGATGACCGCCGGCCTGCGCGCCCTGTCGCTGGTCGGGGCTGCGGCCCTGATGCTGGTCGTATCGGCCTGTGGTTTCACCCCCCTGTATGGGGAGGCGGCAACAGCCGGCCTGTCACGCGTCGCCGTTGAAACCTCGGACACCCGGTTGGGCTATCGGCTGCGCGAGCGGCTCGAGGATGCCCTGCTGTATGATCGCGCCCTCGCGCCCGAATGGCGGCTGGACGTGACGCTTGATCCCTCCCGCAGGCCGCTGGGCCGCCGGATCGACGACACGGCCGCCCGCTATGAGATGACCCTTATCGGTCAGTGGACGCTGACTCCGCTGTCTGGGGGCGAGGCGCTGGCCGGAAGCGAGACGGTCACGGTCACCTATGCCGTTTCGGATCAACCCTATGCCGCGATCGCGGCCCAGGAAGATGCCGAAGAGCGCGCGGCCGAGGCCCTTGCCCAGCGGATTCGCCTGGCCCTGTTTCATGCCGTGGGCCCGACCGCCCCGGCCCGCCCCTGATCCGGGGCCATGCAGCTCTCCAAGGCTCCGGAGATCGAGCGGTTTCTCAAGTCCCCCGATCCGTCGGTGCGCGTGGTCCTGATCCACGGGCGTGACCGCTCGGGCGTGGGGGAACGGGCTGAACGGCTGTGCAAGACCGTCACCCCGGACCTCAACGACCCCTTCAATGTCTCCCTCCTGACCGAGACCGATGTCGAGGCGGACGACGGTCGGCTGGAGGATGCCCTGTCGGCCCTGTCGATGATGGGCGGCCGTCGTCTGGTGCGCTTGCGCCTCGGCGGGGAGCGCGTGCCGCAGGAAAAGGCCCTCGCCGCCGTCCTGAAAGGCCACGCCGACGGCCAGTACAACGCCGACGCCGTCTGGGTGATCGAGGCCGGCAATCTGGGCCGGGATTCAGCGCTGCGCCGCGCAGCCGAGAGCCAGTCCGGGGCCGTCGGCATCGTCTGCTATGAGGATGAGACCGGCGATGTCGCACGGATGACCCGCGAGGCCCTGCAGGCGGACAATGTCGGACTTACGCGCGAGGCGCTGGACCGGTTCGTCGCCCGCCTGCCCCGCGAACGCGGCCTGATGCGTCAGGAGCTGGAGCGGCTGATCCTCTATATTGGCCCCGGTTCCGGCCGCCAGATCGACGAGGCGGAGCTTGAGGCGCATCTGGGCGTCGAGCCGCAGGCCTCGTTCCAGGACGCGGCCCAGCAGGCCTTTGGCGGCAAGGCGGCGGCCTGTCAGGGGGGCTTGCGCCGGGCCTTTGCCGAGGGCGAGGCGGCGGTCGCGGCGGTTCGCGCAGCGGGCCAGCATCTGGGACGGCTACGGCGGATATCGGCGGCAATTGCCTCGGGTCAGGGCGCGCGCGAGGCCGCCAAGGCGGCCGGCGTCTTCTGGAAGCAGGAGGCCGAGATCCTGCGACAGGTGAAGGTCTGGTCCCCGCGCGACCTGCAGGAGGTCACCGAGGCCGTGGCCTTGGCCGAGGTTCGCACCAAGACCACGGGGCTGCCGGACCGGCTGATCACCGAGCGGCTGTTCCTCGAAATCTCGGCCCGGGCCCGCAGGCTGGGCTTGTAGATAAAAT
>Ga0075012_10005500_pt1 | contig 11625 bp, 11 predicted proteins | sample All_14_2_FD_71474 | JGI IMG/M metagenome (GOLD analysis project Ga0075012, IMG submission 71474) | Freshwater microbial communities in response to fracking from Pennsylvania, USA - Allegheny Zone_MetaG_DW_15 | ecosystem: Environmental > Aquatic > Deep subsurface > Groundwater > Drilled...
GTGGTAGTGCGATTCCGGTGCCGGTTTCGTTTATGTCCTCTGCCACGTCGCCGACACCACCATTCGCTAAGCACGGCTTGCCACAGGCTAAGAACTCGCCCATGCGTGTCGGGCATGACGCCCGCTTTGACCAAGCGGGGCGGATGAAGAAAAGCCCGGCATCCATGCGGGCGATCTGCTCTGGGACTTCGGAGAAATTCGCACTCCGCAGTTCGACCCGTTCGAGGTCAACCCCTGCATTGTCCAGCGCTTTGCGCACCAGATTGTGGTTGCCCTTCGTGACTACGAGAAACCGGGCATCAGTACGAATTGCGAAGGCGCGGGCCACAGCCCGTGCGACCGCGTCAAATAGATACCAGCTCCCCACAGAACCTACGTAGCCCAGGGTAAAGCCTTCACGAGAAACTTCCACCGACTGAAACAGGTCGAGGTTGGTACAGGTAGGGATTACGGTGGACTTCGGCGGCGAGTCCTTCATGTAATCGAAGGCCTCGTATTCCCGGACGCCTGCCTTGGTCAACGAGACAATGTGATCCGCATTCAGGAACAGACTGCGTTCCACGCGCTTGAATATGCGGTATGTCAAGCTGGATTTCGACCAAATGCCGCCGTCGACGCGTTCGTCCGGCCAGAAGCCGCGCATGTCGAAGATCAGCCGCGCCCCTGTCGCACGCTTAACCGCGAGGCCCATAAGGCTTGCGATGTAGCTGCGGCAATGGACGATCTCAGCGCGGACTTCTCGGGCGATCTGGATCCCCTGCGCCCGCCCCACCGCCAGGTCGTAGAGCGTGGCCAAACTGCCGACCGGCCTGTTGTGCCAGATCCGCGGCCGCCAGTCGACGCCAGCCTCCTCGCAGGATCGACACATCGCCTCTACCCGGTCTCGGTCGTCCAAGGCATCGGGTTTCTCGAAGCTCAGTACCGTCATCCGGTACCCCGAGCGTCCTAGCGCAAGGACATATTGCAGGACCTGGCTCTGGCCCAGGGGATCCATCAGCCCCGTATAAGTGATGTAGAGAACGCTTCGGGTCATGCTGCCTCGGGCTTCGCCATAAAGAATGTCGCCAGTCGTCATCTGGGAACCAGCATCGCGTAAGTCTGGTCCAAGCGCGCGGCGATCGCGGGAAGGGCGAATTCCGCTTCGGCTCGCGCGCGCGCTTCCCGGCCCATGGCGGCGCGCAGTTCCAGGTCGGCGGCAAGTTCGAAGATGGCCTCTGTGAGGGCCGCCACATCGCCGGGTGCGACCAGGCGCCCGGTTTTTCCCAGAACCTCGGGAAGTCCCCCGGCGGTCGAGGCGATGACAGGTTTCGACAGGGCCATCGCCTCAAGCGCTGTCAACCCGAACCCCTCGAACCGCGACGGCACGGTGACGATATCTGCCCCCGCCATTACGCCCAGAAAGGTCGCATGGTCGAGATTTCCCGTGATCTCAAGTGGAAAGGGCAGGTCAGCGGCCTGGTCCTGAAGGCTCGCCTGCAGTTTGCCGTGACCAGCGAAGGTGACACTCAGCGCCAGACTGGCAAGGCGCGGACTGCGCAGCGCGGCAAGAAGGTCACAGTGGCCCTTCTCGTGCACCAGTCGGCCGGGCAGAACGATACGCAGGGCGGCATCGGACACGCGAGGCAGCGCAGGGACGGCGTCGATAGATGTCAGGTCGATCGGGTTGTGGAGAACCGCGATGCGATCCAGCGACAGGGCTTTGCGGTAGTGATCGGCCACCGCCTGGGACACCGCCAGCCGCGCATCCATCCCCCGGGGATAGAGGCACCTCGCCAGGGCCTTGCGGAACCGCAGCTTGAGCCCGTCACGATTGGCACCAGCATAGGCGAGGTTGTGGAAGGTAACGCAGGTTGAAGCCCGGGTGAGGCCAAGGATGCGCGCAAGCGCCGTCTGCACTGCTGGAAAGTAGAGATGAGCGTGCAGAATGTCGGCACCGGGCATAGCCTTGGCGATGTCGCGCGCCCCCGCGATCAAGTTCCACTTGTGGCGCTTCGGCAGCCGGATAACCAGCACGCCCTCCGCCTCCAGCTCGGGTTGCAGATCATAAGGGGCACCGCGCACTGCAACAGCGACTTCGTGCCCCTGCCGCGCCAGTTTGGGCAATAGCATGACCAGCAGGCGTTCAGCCCCACCGCGGCCCAGTGTATCGATCACGTGGAGAATTTTCATAGTTTCGGCCCTAAGTTGCGGATAACCCGGGCGGGGGCGCCGACCGCGACGCTGTTCGGCGGAATGTCCCGCGTGACGACGGAGTTCGCCCCAATGACGACGTTATCCCCGATCGTCACCCCTTTGGTCACGGTCGCTTTTGCACCGATCCAGACGTTGTTTCCGATAGTGACCGGAGAAGTTGCAAATCCCGCCATGGCCGTCGTGAGGCCAGGTCCAAAGGTGTGATCCTGATCGCGGATCGTTACGTGTTCGGCAATCAGGCAATCGGTACCAATGCGGATCGCTTCGCGCGCACAGATGACACTATACTGACCGATGTAGCTGCGGGTGCCGATCTCCAGATGCCCGAACTTTACGGTGATGTCAGCAAAGCGGTCGATGGAAACGGCATCTGCGAGGCACGCTGTTCCACCATCCGTCGCACGAAGACGTACGTGCCTTGCCACACGGATTCGGCCATCCGTCTGAAAACCCGCCCGCACAAGTAAGACATACCCTGAAACTGCAATGATTGCACGAATAAATTGGTTGAGTATTTTTTTAAGTAAGTATCCAGGTTTTCGCAGCATGTGAAAAATCCCAATGTAGCGCTCAAGAGTGAAAAATTTATACAATACAACAATCTTCAGAATGATATTTATGCGATCGATTTCACGCGGGCGAAGAAGCTAAGTCCAAAAACACGGCTCAACGCAAACTTTAGATCCTCAAAAGTGCGGCATTTCAAAAGTGCTCGCATTCTCACTGAAGGAGATGGCGAATAAACCATCTTCCGAAAAGAAAATCTTAAAATGGCTTTGTCGATTCGCGAGATAATTTCTTTCTTGTCAATCGCTTGATCGGCAGAGCGCTCTACTGCCCCCCGAGCAAAGTCGCAAAGCTCCAGATAACTGGCCACGGCGCGGGAAAGCTTTTTCTCGTGGGCTATGATCGAGTTAAAGTCTCTATTGGCTGCAGTGCTGTTCGACAGGGCAGCAGCGTGTGTGCGATAATCCACAAGTTTGTCTTCCAAGAAGCGTATAGTTAAACCGTTTGCCAGAATGGCAGTCGTAAGGAGTCCGTCCTCACCGTGGATGTTGTATTGCTTTTCCGGAAGGTACTTCATAACCCTTCTCGAATAGGCGGAGGTAGCACCGTGAATAAAGGAGGCTTGGTCGGCACAAAACCAAGACCGTACATGCACGCCGCCCTTGGCAACGTAATTCTCCGCAACTATGCTTCCAGCGTCATCAATAAGGCGACAGCCACTATGTACTCCGGTTGCGCCAGTTTCTTGGAAGCATTCGATGATCTTTTTTGTTCGCAAAGGGTCCGAGACATCATCACCTGCTGCAAGAACAAAGAACTCTCCTTTTGCTTCCCGCAAAACCCTGAGTACATGCGGAGCAACATTCAAGTTTTCTGGGTTACGCCTTAAACGTACCTCATGCGGCCCCTCATATGCCGCTGCCATCTCCTGCATGATCTCAAACGTCCGATCAGTCGAGCAATCGTCAGACAGGATGATCTCAAGCGGGGAATAGGTTTGTGAAAGCGCCCCCTCCACCGCCTCGCGGATGTATTTTTCTTGGTTGAACGCAAATAACGCGAATGTGACGAGAGGCCGATCAGGCGTGCTCTCTGGCAACTTAGTGTTACCATAGGTTTGTATCACGGCCGGATTATCCACCCCATCACCCTTTCCCCAAAACGTGCTATGCGGCCCAAACGACCCCCGGCCCCGGCCATCCTTGACAGACGCAGCAACGCCCAGAGCCCCAGGACCGCAGCCAACCCAACTCCGAGGAGCGCACCTGGCAGTTCGGACCAGCGCGCCAATAGATCCACAGCCATCGCCGCAACAATGAAGGCAAGCGCCTGCATCTTGACCGGCCGGCTCCAGCAAAAGCCGATCCGGCGCACAGCCAATCCCCAGACCAACGGGAGATAGGCAACGTACATCAGCAAAAATGCTACGCCACTTGCGGTCACGCCAATGACAGGAAGCAGCAGGAACATCGCCAGCAAGAGGATGCCCATGCCGATGCTCTCTGTGGCAACGTAGGTCTTGCCCGCACCGGCAGCGAGAAGGACAAAGCCAAGAGGCCAGCTCATGACCTTCAGGATGTCACCCAGAAGCTGCCAGCGCAGGATCTCGACAGCTGGGGCGAACTCTGCGGAATACAGCAGCTTGATGACCCAAGGCGCGAGGCCAAGCATTGCCAGCAGCACAGGGGCACAAAGCAGAAGCGCAACTTCAGTCTGTTCATTGACAAGCTGGCTTGCGGCGGTTCGATCGCGCATCGCGGCGGTCAGACGCGGGTAGTAATCAGCACCCATAGCACCAAGCACGAAGCCCAGATAGGTCATGCCTATGGTCCAAGCTGCCTGAAAGTGGCCCAGAGCTTCGGCTCCCAGTTCCCTTTGAACGAGGGTGCGAACTGCCAGATGACCCAGCGTCGTGACAAGGCCGCTAATCATGAAGGCAAAGCCCAGCATCATCATCACGCGCCATTCCCGAGCCATCTCGGGAAGACGGATCGGGGGGCCTGCGGGTGGACCAAGTCGAGCGACGTAAAGATGACCGAGCAGGAAAGTCACGACCGGCGCTATCAGGACCATCGCGATAAGTCCCTGCGCGCCCCACAACCACAATGCCAGAACGCCGAGGCCCGCCCCGATAACCCCCGCACCGACGTTGATCCGTGCACGGTCGCCGATCCGGCGCAAACCGGTCAGCAAAGCGTTTTGTGAGCCCGCAGCAACAGTGAGTGCAACCCCAAGTGACAACCAGGCTACGTCGTTGGCTCGGCTGTCGTCCTCTAGGATCATCCGCGCAATCCACCCGCTTGCCAGCCAGAATAGGGCTGCGCCGACCACGGAAAGGATCATCGTGCCCCAGAACAGTGCCCGGCGCGTCCGGCCCACTGCTTCGTCGCCCCCCTCGGCATGAGCGGCCGCGATCTGCCGAGTACCCACGTTGCCAACCCCGAGCGCGGCGATGGAGGACGCGGTCTGGATCAAGCTCAGGTACAATCCGACCAACCCCACGCCCGCTGGCCCCAACAGCGCCGCCACGGCCTTCATCTTCACAAGGCCCACTGCGATATTGATGACCTGCGCTCCTCCGATGATCGAGGAAGAGCGGAGGATCGTCCGGTAGGATGACCCGCTCAAATGTTTGCCCTGATGGCTTTGATTGCCCGCATCGCATCCAACAAAGGCAACTGCGGCCCAATCGGCAAGCTCAGAACCTCATCCGCCAACCGACAGGCCAGCGGCAGTGCTTCGCGCCCAATGCCCAGTCCCGCATAGGCAGCCTGCATGTGAGGCGGTATGGGATAGTGGATCAATGTGCCGACCCCGGCGTCAGCCAATCGTTTCTGCAAGCCGTCGCGTTCGGGCGAGCGAACGACGTAAAGGTGCCAGGCCGGATCCGCCCAATCGGGGACATGCGGCAAGATCAACCCAGTACCCAGCAGTCCTTCAGCATAGGCAGCCGCGATCGCGCGGCGGCGGTCGGTCCAGGCATCCAGATGCGGCAGCTTGGCCCGCAGAACGGCGGCCTGAATCGGATCCAGCCGTGAGTTTACGCCCTGCACCTCGTTCACATACTTCACCCGGCTGCCATAGTTGCGCAGCACGCGGACGCGGTCGGCCAGATCGGCGCGGTTCGTTGTGATTGCGCCGCCATCGCCGAGGGCGCCAAGGTTCTTGCCGGGGTAAAAGCTCCAGCAGACCACATCGCCATGCGCGCCGACGCGGCGTCCCTTGTAGCGAGCACCATGGGCCTGCGCGGCATCTTCGACCACCGCAATCCCACGCTGTCTGGCCAGCGCAAGGATCGGATCCAGGTCTGCTGGTTGCCCATACAGGTGAACTGGGAGCAGGACTCTTGTTGCAGGTGTTATAGCTGCAGCAATGCGATCTGTGTCGATGTTATGGGTTGTGGGATCGGGTTCTACCGGCACAGGACGTGCGCCGACTGCTGTCACGGCGAGCCAGGTTGCGATATAGGTGTTCGACGGAACTATTACCTCATCCCCAGGCCCGACCTCGAGCGCGCGGAGCGCAAGGATCAGCGCATCGAGACCGTTTGCCAGCCCGACTGAATACGACGCTTCGCAATAGGCAGCCCACTCAGCCTCGAACGCTTCGACTTCAGGGCCAAGGATGTAACAGCCTGACTGGAGAGAGCGGTTAATCGCTGCATCGATTTCCGTCTTTAGTTCCAGATACGCTGCGCTAAGTTCAAGGAACGGTATCATTGGGAATTTCTTCCTAACGCCTTGATGAAATCATCGTAAGTTCGCAAATAATCCGCCTCGTTATAGCGATGCGATGCAAGAACCATGCATACTGCGCCTTGGCTAAAGGCATCCATCTCTCGCCAGATCATCTTGCTGATGTACAGTCCCTTGCGTGGATCGCGTAGCCAATGCTCAGACTTATTTGTCCCATCATCAATCTTCATTCGGAAGCTGCCGGATAATGCGAAGACAACCTGCTCCAATTCACGATGTGCGTGCCCACCGCGTTCAGAGTCCACAGGGACGTTGTAGAGATAGTAGACCCGCGCAACATGAAACGGGATGTGATTTTCACCTTCAACGAAAGTTAAATCCCCTCGAGGATCGCGAATCTGAGGAAGTACAATATCTTGAACAAAGCCCCCTCTGTTTGTCATGCCATACCCTCCTGCTTAAGGAGCGTCATATATCCGGGCCGTTCAGCTTCAAATCTGTTGCTGTCATACACAAAATAGACATCCTGATTGGTCTCGTGTGTCACTGTAGCGCCAAATCTCTTATGGAACGCCAAGGTGTTAACATTGTCACGACGAACATCGAACTGTGCCCTTGAAAGTCGTAGGCAATCGAATGCGACAATGTAAACAAGCACTGCGCTTTCTAACGCTGCCTTCGGTGTCTTGTTGTGATCAAGGATCCAGCTGCCCCAGGTAAAGGTATCCCCAGTGATCTCGTAGAGCCGCACCAGTCCGCATCGCGTTCCATCTCTGCGCTCGATCACGTAGTACAATTCACGCAGATCAGCCTCGCGTGATTTGTACTCCTCGATCCATCTGCGTTGGTCCTCTGCCGTGCCGCGCACCTCTGTGAGATGCTGATTGTAGGCTGGGTTCGTGCGCAGAGCATAAACATAGTCTGCGTCTTCTGGGCGGATCAGGCGCAAAACCAGGTTGGGGCCCTCGACCCGGGCCAAGCTTTCGGGAACCATCACAGCCTCAGATCGCTTGCGTCGCGCGCGAAGATGCTTTTGAGGTCGCAGAACACGCCACCCTCATGGGCATAGCGGCGTAGCGCTTCCGATCCTGCCTGACGAAAACTGTCATGTGCCACAGCCAGTACAACCCCGTCGTATGAACCTACCTCCGGAGTGGAGATTAGGTTCAGGCCGTATTCGGCGCGTGCCTCGTTTGCGTCCGCCCAAGGATCGTAGACATCAACGCGTACGCCGTACTCTCGCAGTTCAGCCACCACATCGACAACTCGAGTGTTGCGCAAGTCAGGGCAGTTTTCCTTGAAAGTCAGACCCAGTACAAGCACGCGCGCTCCCTCCACATGGATCCGTCGCCGCAATAGCGCCTTAACCATCTGGCCAGCTACATAGCTGCCCATCCCGTCATTGATCCGGCGTCCGGCGAGAATGACCTGTGGATGATACCCCAGTGCTTCTGCCTTGTGGGTGAGGTAATACGGGTCTACACCTATGCAGTGGCCGCCAACCAGACCGGGACGGAAAGGCAAAAAGTTCCACTTGGTCCCTGCGGCCTTCAGTACTGCGTCGGTATCGATCTCCATCCGGTTGAAGATGATGGCCAACTCGTTGATCAAAGCGATATTCAGATCGCGTTGAGTGTTCTCAATGACCTTTGCGGCCTCGGCGACCCGGATCGACTCAGCCTTGTAGGTGCCAGCGGTGACGATGCTCGCGTAAAGCGCGTCAACCATGTCCGCAATCTCAGGAGTCGACCCCGAGGTAACCTTCCGGATTGTGGTGAGCCGGTGCGCCTTGTCGCCGGGATTGATGCGCTCCGGACTGTAGCCGCAAAAGAAATCGACATTGTAGGTTAGACCTGAAACGCGCTCAAGGACTGGAACGCAATCCTCCTCCGTCGCACCGGGATAGACGGTTGATTCATAGATAACGATATCGCCCTTCTTCAACGCCCTACCCACAGCTTCAGATGCCTTGATCAGAGGTGTCAGATCCGGGCGTTTGTGAGCGTCGATCGGCGTAGGAACAGTAACAATGAAGATCTTAGCGTCGCGCAGGTCGTCGGTATTGGCAGTTAGACGTAGATATTGCGCCTCAGCTAATTCTGTCGACGACACCTCGCGTGTGTGGTCATTACCTGAATGGAGCTCGGCAATACGCTCAGGCTTGATGTCAAAGCCAATTACCCTGCGTTGCTTTCCGAATTCGACGGCGAGCGGCAGGCCAACATAGCCTAGACCGATAACGGCGAGAGCATCTTTAGAGGCGATCATTTGATTATTTCCCGTAATAGTCTTTGAACCACGCAACAAACTGACGAATGCCGTCACGGAAGTCGGTTTGCGGACGATACCCAGTCAACCGCTGCAAGAGGCTCGCATCGGCCCAGGTGGCCGGCACGTCGCCCATTTGCATCGGCATATAATTTCTGATCGCCTTTCTCCCTAGCGAGTCTTCAATCGCATCGATGAAGTCGATCAATCTTACCTTGTCGGAATTTCCAATGTTTAGGATCCGAAAAGGTGCCACAGGCGAAAGGCTGTCACCGCTGGAAACTACGCCGTCCGCTGGTCGCACCGGCGCTACATCGATGAGCAGACGAATTGCGCGAACCAAGTCATCCACGTACGTGAAGTCGCGATACATATCGCCATGGTTGTAGATATCGATCGGCCGCCCGTCGAGAATAGCGTCCACAAATTTATAGAGTGCTAGGTCAGGCCTTCCCCAAGTACCGTAAACGGTAAAGAAGCGGAACATGGTAGTCGGGAGATTCCATAGGTGCGCATATGCATGCGCCATGCTTTCATTTGCTTTCTTCGTCGCGGCATAAATGGTCAGCTGTGTATCAGCTTTCTCAGTCTCGGTGAACGGCATTTCAGTATTTGCGCCGTAGACCGACGAGGTAGACGCCATTAGCAGATGTTTGACCTCAAGGCGGCGCGCGGCCTCCATCACATTGAATGTGCCGATGACGTTGGAGTCGATATACGCGCGCGGGTTCTCCAGGCTGTAGCGAACGCCAGCTTGTGCCGCTAGGTGGACGACCACGTCCGGCTGAAAGGTATCAGCGACGGCGTCGAAACTAGCTTGGTCCTCCAGCATGCCCTCTGCCGCTGAAAAGTTGGGATTCTGTAAAAGCATCGCGTGACGGTTCTGTTTCAGTCGAACGTCGTAGTAATCCGTCATCCCGTCATAGCCCTGCACACGAAAGCCCTCGGAGAGAAGGTGTCGCGCAAGGTGGAACCCGATGAAACCTGCAGTGCCAGTGATAAGGACGCGCTGTTTCGTTTCAGTACTGTTGCTCATCTTCCCACCCCTTCGTAGGCCACAAAGCCGGCATCAAGAACTGCCTTTCGCTCATAGATGTTGCGGTAATCGACCATGCGCGGCGTACGCATTGTCTGCGCACGCTGCTCTAAATTGAGCGCCCGGAACTCATTCCATTCCGTTAGGACAATCAAGAGATCCGCCCCCGATGCAGCGGAATAGGCGCCTTCTTCCTATTTCACACCAGGCAGAAGTGCATCGCCTTCATGCTGCCCTTGGGGATCTACAACATGGACTTTCGCACCTGCACCGATCAGTGCAGGAATGATCGATAGAGACGGCGTCTCTCGCATGTCATCCGTGTTTGGCTTGAAAGTAACTCCAAGCACTGCAATTTTGATTCCTGCGACATTCCCATCATAGATGTCCTTGGCCTTATTAATCATGCGCCGTTTCACGCTTTCATTCACCGAGATTACAGCTTCGGTAATGCTCTGAGGGACCGCATGCTCCTGACCTATTCGGACAGGGGCCATTGTGTCTTTCGGAAAGCAGGAACCCCATATCCTGGACCGGCATGAAGGAATTTTGAACCGATCCAGCCATCAAGTCCGGTTCCTTTAGCTACAACCTTCACATCGGCACCCACGCGTTCACAGAGGGCGGCTATCTCGTTTATAAAGCTGATCTTAGTGGCCAGGAATGCATTTGGGGCGTACTTGATGAGTTCTGCACTTTCACGATCTGTATAAACAATTGGGAAATCGCGAAGAAAGAGTGGGCGATAGATTTTTGCCATTACGTCCCGTGCTCGCCCTGCTTCAACGCCAATCACCACACGATCAGGTCTCATGAAATCTTCTACCGCGGCTCCTTCCCTCAAAAAACTTAGGGTTCGATGCGAGGTCAAAGGCCAGGTCCGGCCGCGTCCAGCTAATGATTTCGGCCACCTTTCGGTTTGTGCCTACCGGTACAGTCGACTTTGTAACGTTCAAAGTATAGCCACTTAGAGCCTTGGCTATGTCCTCATTTGCGGCGTACACAAACGTAAGATTAGCGTGACCATCACCTCTTTGCGATGGTTTTCCTACGGCGATGAAAACCGCATCGGCGTCGCTCACCGCATCCGGGACCTGCGTTGTGCAGCTCAAACGTTCGGCCGATGCGTTCTTCGTGAGCAGAAGATCCAGTCCAGACTCATAAATGGGAATCTCGCCGGCTTTGAGCCGCGCAACCCTCTACTCGGATTTGTCAACGCGAACGACTGTGTGTCCGAAGTCAGAAAGACAGATCGCGGTTACAAGCGCGACATAGCCTGCATCAATTATTGCGATTTTCAAATTATTTGAACCTATTTTTAATGGGTGCCTGTTCTATGCAAGCTCAAAATGCGGGGCAGTCTGGCCTGAATTGAACGATGACTGCTGCCTCTGTAAACACGACCGGCATTGTGATCTGATTTTAGCTGATCTGCCTAGTTGTCAGAGTGGTTTTTGAATTCAGGCTTTTCGATGCGCTGACGCGCTCCAAGTGTTGCGAAGGCACTTTGATTGGTGGATGCTCTGCGTCGACCCATCCAGCCTAGTAAGGCTGTTTGCTAAGTCAGAACAGCCGAGCTTACGGTTCGGGTTCGGTGCGGAGGTCATGTATCGCTCCGCAAAGCGATTATTTTGTGCTACCGCACAAGGACTGCCTCGGCGGCTCCTTGTTAAGTTGTGTTGAGGGTGGAAGATTGGATCTTTACCCGATTACACGCGATAGGAATACGAGAACGCGTCTGATGCGAAAAGGCCTTCTTGGGCAATCTTTCGATGCATTTCGTGCGTTAGATACTTTTGTGTCGCCCGGCTCTGTTGCACAAATCGGCTGCTGATCGGACTTCCCCTTTCCCCGGACAGATTTATCCTGCGACCTCTGTGATGGGCGTGCCGAGCGCGGTGAAGCCGTTGAGCACGGCGACGCGCA
>Ga0075012_10005501_pt1 | contig 11625 bp, 9 predicted proteins | sample All_14_2_FD_71474 | JGI IMG/M metagenome (GOLD analysis project Ga0075012, IMG submission 71474) | Freshwater microbial communities in response to fracking from Pennsylvania, USA - Allegheny Zone_MetaG_DW_15 | ecosystem: Environmental > Aquatic > Deep subsurface > Groundwater > Drilled...
GGCGGTCAAAGGCATCACCTACACGCTGGGCATCGAACTCATGCTCGCGGCCGACATCGTGGTCGCGGCGGACAACTGCCGCTTCTCGCAGCTCGAAGTCCAGCGCGGCATCATGGCCACTGGCGGCGCCACTCTGCGCATGGCCGAACGCGCCGGCCTCGGCAACGCGCTGCTGCACCTGCTGACCGGCGACGTGTTCGACAGCGCCGAAGCGCTGCGGCTGAACTTCGTGCAGCGCGTGGTGCCCGCCGGCCAGGAGCTCGACGAAGCCCTGCGCATCGCGGCGCAGATCGCCCTGCAGGCCCCGCTGGCCGTGGTGGCCACGCGGCTCAACGTGTGGAAGGCTGTGGAGCAGGGGCCGCTGGTCGCCATGGCCGAGTTCGATGCGGTGCAGAAGGGGCTGGCGAACAGCGAGGACGCGAAGGAGGGCGTGGCTTCGTTCCAGGAGAAACGGGCGGCGGTGTTCAAGGGGCGCTGAGCCGCTACCGATCGGCAGCTCAATTCAGTCCTCGGCTGAAAACCGCGTCACCAGCGCCTCTCCCCACTCCCACGGACCGGTGATCGTCAGCGTCACCGTGGTCCAGTCGCCGTCGGCCTGAACCTGCTGGTCGGCATCCCAGGCGCCGCCCTCGTCCAGCGGGCCGCGCGGACCCGGGCTGTGGCGTTCGGCCCAGTCCAGCACGGCTTGCACCTCGGCGAACACAGCGGGCACATCGGCAGCACGCACGCTGGCCATGGCGTCCCAGGTGCCGGTGCCTTCACCATCGTCGCTGGCGTCGAAGATCAGGTAGTTCAGGGTCATAGGTCCAAAGTCGCGCCACGCACCCGCAGCCATTCCTTGCGCTCCCGGTGGTCCGGCAGCACCTTGTCCACCTCGTTCCAGAACGCGTCGCTGTGGTCGCGCTGGTGCAGGTGGCACAGCTCGTGGACCACGATGTAGTCGATCACGGTCAGCGGCGCCATCAGGCACTTCCAGTGAAAGTGAAGAGCGCCACTCGGCTGGCAAGCCGCCCACCGAAACCCAATGTCCTTCACCAGCACCTCGCCCGGCGCTACGCCCACCCGGGGTGCGAAATGCGCCACACGGCGTTGCAGCCGCTCCAGTCCTTTGGTGGCGTAGAAGGCCTCAAAAGCTTCTCTTGCCGCGACGGCGCCACCGCGCTCCACCAGCGAGCGCAGCAACAGGAATCGCCCGTCTTTCAGCTTCAGCGGCGCGTCCTGTTCGCCCACCAGCTGCAGCTGGTAGCTGCTGCCCAGGTACAGAAAGGTTTCGCCATTCACCCACTCGCGCACCACGCCGCTGGCGTTCAGGTCGCGCCATTCGGCCAGGTTGCGGTAAATCCACATGCGTTTGCTCAGCACCGTGGCGTCCACCTGCTCCGGTGCCATGTGGCGCGGCGGCCGCACCGTAATCACGCCGTCGCGCTCGATCACGATGTCGGTGGTCCGCCGCTCCGCGCCCGGCAGCAGCCTGTACTGGATGTCTTTCACCTGCCGCAGTTGCATCAGGCGTCTCCCGCGCGCGCGGCGTTCACCAGCGTGTCGTGGCGGTTCTTCGCCAGCCGCATGATTTCCACCGCCACCCGTTCACGGTTCGCTTTCAGCTCTTCGATGCCTGTCTTGGTGATTTCGGTCTTGATCAGCCCGCGCAGGCGCTTTTGCTTGTCCGGGTTCTGCCAGAAGTCGATGCTGCCAATCGTCTCCTGCAGCAGCTCCACCACCGCTTCCATCAGTTCTTTGAAGCGCGGTTTGTCCGCCTCGCCCACCGCGCCACCGGCAAAGCCCACCTGGGCGATGTGTTCGTAGAACGTGGTCGCCTCGCGGCTCAAGCCTTCTTCGCCCTGCTGGCGCCCGGCCACCGCTTCGCCGCGCAGTTCGGCCAGCTTCTCGGCCAGCAGGTCCCACTGGTCCTGGTGCTGCTCGATCAGCGCGTCCACCTTGGCCGACAGGCTCCTGTAGAAAGCCGGGTCTTCGTCGTGGTGCACCGTGCAGTGCTTGCGGATGGCGTGCTCCATCTCGCTGGCCTTGGCCTCGGGGTTGCCGCCCGTGTGGGCCGCCAGCTGCGCCATGAAGTCCTCGGCCAGCAGCTCCACCGGCGGCACCTTGGGGTTGATGCCCAGGCTGATCAGGTGCTCGTTGATCAGTGCCTTCACCTTCTCGCCCGCATTGCCCAGGTTCAGGCTCTCATCCTTGTAGCGTTCCTTGGCCACCTGCAGCACATAGCCCATGCGCCGTGCCGGCACCCGGTAGGGCTGCGCATCGGGGCGCGGCAGCACGATGTCCAGGCTCATCAGAAACTTCTTCAGGTACACCTCGAAGTCCGCGCGCTGCTTCTCGTCCTTCAGCACCTTCACCGCGTCTTGCACCACCGTCGCATCGGCGTCCAGGTGGGGCAGGGCGCCAGTCACAAACGCCTTGAAGTGCTTCACGCCCAGGGCGTCAAAGTGCTGCAGCAGGCGCTGGTAGCGCTCTTCCAGCACCGGCAGTTCGGACGCGATGCTCTTCATCCCGTCCTGCAATTCTTGCAGTTCGTCTGCGGCGGCGTACAGGCTCAGCGCCTCGGTCAGGTGGTTGGCCAGGCCGATGTAGTCCACGATGTAGCCGCGCTGCTTGCCCTTCTTCACCCGGTTGGTGCGGGCAATGGCCTGCAACAGCGTGTGTTCGCGCAGCTTCTTGTCGATGTACATCACCTGCTCGATGGGCGCGTCAAAGCCCGTCAGCAGCATGTCGCACACGATCAGGAAGGCAATGCCGGTGTTCGCCTTGTCCGGGTCCGTCTGGTCAAAGCTGCGGCAGAAATTGTCCACCGCCTTCATCTGCGCCGCCTGCTTGCGCGCCTGGGTGATGAAGGCTGCCTCGTTGGTGCCGTCCGACGAAATCACCACCGCCGTTTTCAGGAAGCCCAGCCGTTCGATCAGCGCGGCATCGGGCTCAGCTTTCGCGCGTTCCTGCGCCAGCCGCTCGGCCAGCGCCGCCTCAATGCCCGCCTGGTAGCGGATGCACGCCAGCTTCGAGTGGCACACCACCTGCGCCTTGAAGCCGTTGGGCAGGATGTTGTCCACGTAGTGCCGCACCATGTCGCGCGCGATCGCGTCGATCCGGTTCTTCGCCTCCAGGATGTCGCCCGTCGCGCCGTACTTTTTCTTGATCGCCAGCAGCTCTGCCTCGCTGCGCTCGCGGAACAGGTCTTCAAACGCGGTGTCGAAGGCGTGCTTCTCGTTCAGCGCGGTGTCTGCCGTCCGGCCCTCGTACAGGATTTGCAGAGTCGCCCCGTCGTGTACCGAATCCATGATCCGGTACACGTCGATCAGCTCGCCAAACCGCTTGTGCGTGCGCTTCTCGCCGTGGCGCTCAGTGATCAGCGGCGTGCCGGTGAAGGCGATGCGCGTGGCGTTGGGAAATGCCTCGAACAGGTTCTCGCCCAGGTCCGAGCTTTGCGTGCGGTGCGCCTCGTCGATCATCAGCACGATGCGGCTGGACGGGTTCACCACGCCAAAGGTCTGGCCCGCTGGCATGGCCAGGTAGGTGCCCAGCGCCTCGGCCACCGTGTTGCTCAGCGTCTGCTTCTGTTCCTGGAACTTGTGGACCATCACCATGTTGATGTCCGAGCTGTCGCTCGCCAGGTGCTGGCGCAGGCTCTGGCGGCTCTCGATCACGTTCACCTTGCCGCCGATCAGCGTGGCCGTGACGGCCAACTGGTCTTCCAGGTCTGTGCGGTCGTTCACCAGCACGATCTTGTGGTCGCTCAGGTCGCGACTGGCGCGCAGCATGCGCGCCAGAAACACCATGGTCAGCGACTTGCCCGAGCCCTGCGTGTGCCACACCACGCCGCTGCGTTCCAGCGCGGTCTGGCCACTGCGCAGCCGCTCCACCACCTTGCCCGCCGCGCGGAACTGCTGGTAGCGGCACACCACCTTCACACGCGGGCCGCCGTCCGTGTCCATGCACACCGCGCTGGTACGCAGAATTTGCAGCAGGTTGGTTCGGGTCAGCATCCCCGCCACCAGCTGCTGCTGCGCGTTCAGGCCGGCCAGCGCCGCGTCGTCCTGCGGGTACAGCGTCTTCCAGCCGTAGAAATGTTCTTCTTCCGAAGTGATCGTGCCGTAGTCCGCCAGCGTGCCGCTGCTGCGCACCACCATCAGGTTGCTGTGGAACAGGCGAGGCTCGCCTTCCTTCAACCCGGCGGCCTCGGTTTCGGCGCGGCGGCGCATGTAGCGCTGCAGCTGCACAAAGGCTTCCTGCATCGGGTTGGCGCAGGTTTCCGATCCCTTCTTGCACTCCACCACCACCAGCGGAATGCCGTTCACGAACAGCACGATGTCCGGGATGATGAACGGCTTCACGCAGCCCGGCGTGTCCACGCGGAACTGGTTGATCGCGTGAAAGCGGTTGTTGGCCGGCGTGTGGAAGTCGATCAGCCGCACCACCGGGTCGGCCTCGCCGGTCAGCTCGTTGCGGTCGGCCTGCGCCTTGAACAGCAGCGCCTGCACCGCCTCGTTGGCCTCCAGCAGCGTGCGGTTGGGGTGGCGCGTCAGCTGGGTGCGCAGCTCGTCGAGCTGCCGGTCGGTCAGCCAGGGCTGGCCGTCGGGTGTGGTGTTGATGGCGCGCACCGCTTCGTCAAACACCACCGGCAGCAGCGTCTGGCGAAAGTGCTGGCGCAGGCTGGCGGTCGCGTCCTGCGGCACACCCTGGCCCTGGTCGATCACCGTCCAGCCCTGGGCCGCCAGCTGGTCGAGGAAGGGGCGTTCAACTTCGGTGTATTCGCTCATATAGCCGCTGCAAATCTATTGCGCTTTCTGCGACTGCGCGGCGATGGTGCGCTGCGGATCCCCCACCGATGCCACCTCGTTTGTCAACCCACCGAGTCTGTCCTCAACCTGGCGTAGCCGCGCTTCCATGCTCATGCGAGTGAGTCGGGCGGTAGCCGGTGTTTCGACCAACTCGCGACGCAGAAACGTTCGTTCTGACAGCAGGTGGTTGCGATCTTCTGCGTTCATGGTTTTCTGGCTTGCCGGTGCAAGCGTTTGCCCAAAGCGGTCAGTCGGTAACGTTGCATGCGACTGGTGGGTTTGTCCGGCAAAGTCATCTCTATGGCGCCAGCGGCCAAGGCAGGCAACAGATACGCCTTCCTGAAGTGCTCGCTGTCCTTGAGCCCCAGTTTTTGCTGCAACTCCTGGCGCGATGCCTCACCTTCCATCAGGCTGACCAGCTTCACGACTTCCGGGGTGACTTCCGGGGCGACTTCCGGGGTGACTTCCGGGGTGACTTCCGGGGTGACTTCCGGGGCGCGGAAGATCAGGGTGACACCGCGCGCATCGCTGCGCCACTCTGGCGCAGGCAATCCCTGCTCCCGGCAGGCATGGTCAATCAGTACACCGCCACGGCCCAACTTCTCCATAAAGCCCTGCAAATACAGCACATGGGCAATGTCGGGGTTGCGAAGGATGGAAATCTGCCCCCGCACCAGACCGTCGGGCGTCACGCCCTCCGGCAAGGCGCCCGAATTCCAGATCTCCACCCGACGCGGAAACACCTGCACCACCACGCCACCCCGGAAGTCGGCGTAGTCCCGGTGCGCAAAGGCGTTCACCAAGCCCTCTCGCAGGGCATCGTCGGGGTACAGCCCCCGGTCTTCCCGGGCCAGGGCGCCGGGCGCAAACACGCTGAGGCTGGGCGTGTTGCGACGGATGTAGGCAAACACCTCGTCCAGGACCGAGACCAGAGGCCCCTCGAAATTCTTGAAGTCCCGGTAGGTGTCGTCTGTCTTGTCGTTGGCGAACGCCGCGCAACGCACCCGCACCTGCGGGTGGCGCTGGGCTGGGTTCCGGCCAAACAGAACATCCCCGCCGTTGGTCAAACGCCCGTACTTCACCAGACTCAGGCGTTCCAGCGCCTGAGTGGCACCGTCAGGTCCCTGAGTCCACCACTCGCTGCGGTGGGTGCGTTGCCCTCGTTGAACAGCGCGCTTGATTTCGTCCTGATCCAGGTCTTGCGAGAGGTCGGCATCGGAAAAACGTCGCTCCCAACGTTCGGGCTCCACCTGCCGGCGCATGATCATGTCGCGCAGTGTCGCCACATCGGCACGCCGGGTGCTTTCACCTTCGCGGACGAAGACCTCGTCCCGAAAACTGTAGGGAATGTCCTGGCCTGCAGGGACTTCCACGACCCAGACCGTCTTGCCTTGCACATCGCGCGCCTCGAACGACACCAGGGCGCTCGGGGACAGTCGTTCCGTCACCTGCTGTTCCAGCCGGCTCAAATCGGCATCGGCCGGCAGCCCCACCGGTTGCCCGTCGTCTCCCACACCCAACACCAAGTAGCCGCCGCCCGAATTCAGGAAGGCACACACCTGCTGCCCTACAACCGGGGTGGTAGCTTTGGCCTTGAATTCCACGGACTGGCCTTCACCCAGGTCCAACAGTTGCGCCAGGGCATCCAGCTTCATGGCTTGTCTCCCCGCTGGCTGCGCGTCGCGGCCAGCACCCTGGCCGGGTCACTGAGGTTTTCTGTCAGGAAGCGCTCCACCTCCTGCACCCGCGAGAACTGGGCCGACGCGTACAGCAAGGCCGCCTCGTCGGAGTCGAACTCCTGCACCCAGTTGCCGTGCCGGTCGGCCAGCGGCAGCATGTCCAGAACGGCTTCCTCGTACATGTCGATCACCCGCAAGTCCCCCAGGCTCTTGCTGCCCTTGGCCAGCGTGAAACTGGCGCGCTCCTTGGGCGTCTTGTAGCCCAGGTCACGCAGGAAACGGCGGGCAAACACCACATGCTGGTGCGCCAGCAGCCAGCGCGGTTTTTTGCGCGCAATGGCGCGCTGCAGCTCCTGGTGGGTGATGGAGACTTCCTTGCCATCGCGGCCGGTGCCGTAGTCGGGCGTGATCAGGCCCAGAAACAGATCGCAGTCGTCCACCGCCGCCAGACAGTTGTCGAACGCGGTTCGGTCGGAGCGCACCGGCAGCGTGCCTTTGTGCGACATCCACACCTCATACCCGAACGTCGTGAGCACCATGTAAATGCGGTCCAGCAGTTCCTCGATGCCGTACACGGTCGAGGACACCAGAATCGTCGGTCGTTGCGCTGTTTTCTTCACGCCTTCCTCCCCGTTGGCCGTTGTGAATCTTGTGATTCATAGGCTAGCACCAACGGGTTCAGATCGCCGGCCGAATTCACCGCGTTGACCAGCGCGTCCACGTCGGCGGCGAGCAGGTCGCCCTGGCAGTCGCTGATCACGCGGCGGCCTCGGCGGGTTCGGGGGCGGCGGGCACCGGGACGCGGCCGGTGAGCAGGTCTTGCATGAGGCCGAGTTTTTGCTTTTGCAGTTTTCTCGTCCGCTCCGTTTCGACTGTGATGGTTTTTTCTACGACTGAAAGCTTCGAACTCGCTTGAAGTTGCTCAGTCAACTCCGGCAATGCAATTCGGATGGCGCGGAAGTCTGCGAGCGTGACCTTCGGACGTGTAACTCCTGCGGTGATGGCTGCGACTTGTCGCATGACCCGGTCATGGTTGATCGCAGCAGCCAGCCAGGTGGGATGCACTCGCTTGGCGTTGGGCGTGAGGCGAATCATGTCTGCCGTGATCACGCCATCGGGCATCCATTCCGGATAGACACAGCTGATACAGGGCGGCAACCCCATCTTGGTAGCTAGCACCTCGCCAGCACTGACCTTGTGCGCACGCAGCCGCCACGCCTTGGCTTCGGAAACATAGGTGTCGCTGTTCCACTGAAAACCAGACTCTTTGACATCGCGAACAAACACCACCGGGACACCGTCGGTTCGGTAGTCTGCGGCGATCAGATCGCTTCCAAACGGCCCAATGGTGGTCGATCCTTTCCGCTCTTCAGCCAGTGTGTGCATCCGAACAATCTGCCAATCCAGGGGAATCCACCCCAGCGCCGTTTCCTGATACAGCTCCGGCGCCTCTCTGCGGGGTGGGCGGAGTTGGCCGTTGGGCAGCACGCCGCGGGTGAACAGGTCGTGCATCAGGCCGGCCTTGATCTGCTGGTGCTTGGCGATCAGGGCTTCGGTTTTTTCGATGGCGGTGTCGATGCTGGCGAGGATCGTCGCGATTCTTCGCTGAATCTGGATGTCTTTCGGATAGGCGATAGGCAGTCGCTTGACTGAGTTGGCGTTCAGGTTCGACTGGGTGGTTTGCGCTGTGTACTTGTACACATGAGGCCGCATGAACAGTAGCTGATAGAAGAGAAACTCCTGATCGATTTCAGGGCCTTCTTTCAACGCGATGATGGCTTGGTTTGTCGCACAAGTGATGCGATTGATGATCGGCTTTCCGACGGTCGCGTACATGGAGTACAGCACGAGCGGTTCCTCGATGAGCCAAGCGGCACTGTTGGTCAGCCCCGCCGCAGATAGACCTTTCAGCGTTCGATCCAGAAACCTTGTTCCGTTGGTAATGTCTTCAATCGTGACGAAGGGAATATCGTTCCCGTAGAAGGCATCCGTTGTTGCGGTTGGCGTACCGCCTGCCCGCTGGTACGCAGTGACTCGTCCAACGGTTGACTGCACCCACTCACTCATACCCCAACTCCACCAAAAACCGCTGCAGTTCCGCCGCCGCCGCATCGCGCTCGGCTTCGATCTGCCGCGCCGTTACCGCGTACTTTCGCCACAGGTTCTCGATGACGGCCACGCAGGCGCGTTGGTCGGCGCGCAGGTAGTGCTGGTAGCTGTCCCTCAGCACCTGGCCCAGGCGTTCGGTGATGACCTGGCGGGCCTCGTCGGTGCCGATCTTGGCGCGTGCCTGGGCCACCAGCGCGTCGCGGTTCTGCGTGGTGCTCTTGATCAGCACCTTCAGGGCCTTGGCTTCGTCTTCCAGCTGTTTGTGGCGGGCCAGTTGCGCCTCCAGGCGCTCCACCTCGCGCTGCAGTTGCGCCGGGTCGCCCAGGGCCGGGTCGCGTTTGGCGAGCTTGAGTTGGCCCTTGGTTTCCTTCAGGTTGGTCTTGAGGGTTTTCACCTCGTCGGCGGGCAGCACGCCGGTGTCGTCGCTGTCTTCAAAGTCTTCTTCGCTCGCAGCGGCGAACAGGGCTTGCAGCTCGGCCAGGCGGGCGTGTTGTTGTTCCAGTTCGGCCAGCACCTGCGGGAACTGGCTTTGCAGGATGTCCTGGTCCGGGATCAGCTCGGCGCCCCAGCCGCTGGCGGCGATGGACTTGAAATCGGCCGCGAGCTGCTGCCAGTAATTGGCAAACGCGCCGCGCACCTGGAAGCGGCTGAGCAGGGTTTGCGGCGCGTCGGGGCCGGCAAAGGTGCGTTCGATGCTGGCCAGCAAGGTGCTGCGCAGGGCATACACGTTGGTAGCCTTGGCCGCCTGGTTGCTGGGGTCGGGCGCGAGCGCGGTGATGAGCGGCAGGTGCTGCTGCCACCAGGCTTGCAGTGCTGTCATGAAGCCTTGCTGGCGGGCCAGCACGCCGGGGTGGTTTTTGACCAGGTCGGCGATGGCGCGCTGTTCGGCCAGGACGGGGGTGAAGTCTGCGTAGGTTCCCTCCGCTCGCGGCGCAAAGCAGCTTTCGCGCAGGCCGTCGTAGTTCTGCCAGAAGTGGGCCAGGGCGTCGATTTCGGCCACGGGCACGCCGCCGTGCAGGTGGGCGCGCACGTCGTGCGGCTCGGGCGGCGGGGCGTTGTCCACGTAGCGGCGGATGTTGCAGTTGTAGTCCTCGGCCTTGATCTCGGCCACCGGCACGCGGCGGGCGTAGGCGGGAATGTCCTGCCCGGCGCGGTAGGCGTGCACGATCTTGTCGATGTCTTCGGGGCGCAGGTGGTTCTGGGCCTTGCCTTCGCGGTATTCGCGGTCGGCGTTGATGAAGAGCACGTGCTGTCGCTGCGCGGCGCCGGCCTTGTTGAGCACCAATATGCAGGCCGGAATGCCGGTGCCGTAGAACAAATTGCTGGGCAGGCCGATCACGGCTTCGAGCTGGCCGTGGTCGATGAAGTGTTTGCGGGCTTCGCGTTCTTCACCGCCGCGGAACAACACGCCGTGCGGCATCACAGTGGCCAGCCGCCCGTCGGCCTTGAGCACGGCCAGCATGTGCTGCACGAACATCAGGTCGGCCTTCTTGCCTTTCTCGGGCATCCACACCGGGAAGCGGCCGGGGAAGACCATGTCTTTCTTGATGTAGTTCTGGCTGAAGGGCGGGTTGGCCAGCACGCGGTCGAAGCGGCGCAGTTCGTTCTGCTCGGTCTTGTGCTGCGGCTCGCGCAGGGTGTCTTGCTGGCGGATGTCCGCGTGCGAGATGCCGTGCAGCAGCATGTTCATCTTGCAGATGGACCAGGTGGTGCCCATCTTCTCCTGGCCGAACAGCGCCAGCTCGGACGGATTGGCGCCGTGTTCGCGCAGGTAGTCGCGCGCCTGGATCAGCATGCCGCCCGAGCCCACCGTGGGGTCGTACACGCTCATGCCTTCTTGCGGGTCGCAGATTTCCACGCAGATGCGCACCACCTCGGCCGGGGTGTAGAACTCGCCGGCTTTCTTGCCGGCGGAGTCGGCGAAGTATTTGATCAGCCACTCGTAGGCGGCGCCCAGCAGGTCGGGGAATTCGAAGTCTTCGTCGCGCAGCGGGATCTTGTCGAAGTTCTGGATGAAATCGACCAGGGTGTCGTCGTCCAGCGTGGTCTGGCCGATCTTGCGGTTGAAGTTGATGGTGCCCTTGAGCACATCCTGCAAGGCGTCGGGGTTCTCGTCTTCCAGTGCCTCCAGCGCCTTGTTGAGCATGGAGCCGACGTTTTCCTTGACGTGCTTGAGCGCGGGGTAGTGGGTGGCCTGCAGCTCGCCGTGTTTGTCGATGGCGTATTCGGCCCAGGGCGTGTTCCAGCGGGCGCGCTTGGGCACGAAGAAGTACTTGCCGGAATACTGGTCCGGGTCTTCGAGCAGTTGAAGAATGTCGGCCTCCGGCAGGCCGTCGGCTTCAGCGTCTTGGCGGATTTGTGCCTGGCGCTGGTCGAACAGGTCGCTGGCGCGCTTGAGGAACAGGATGCCGAAGATGTATTCCTTGTACTCGCTGGCGTCCATGTTGCCGCGCAGCGCGTCGCAGGCGGTCATCAACAGGCTTTCGAGGCGGGCGAGGGTGAGCTTGGCTTGGGGCATGCGGTGGGCTGGTTGTTACCGATTCATTATCCAGATGCTCGGATAATGAAACTCGGTAACTTAAAAAGTTGTTTTGCGACAAGCACTTACCATGATATTCATTATCTGGTGCCGGAAATTTAAGCACTTTGTTTGTGTGGCCAAAACAAAAAAATGGCGCCCGAAGGCGCCGTTTCGTTTTCACTGCTCGGAGTGATCAGGCCGCGGCCTTGACCTTCAAACGCCAGGCGTGCAGCAGCGGCTCGGTGTAGCCGCTGGGCTGGGCCAGGCCCTTGAACACCAGGTCGCAGGCGGCCTGGTAGGCCATGCTGGTGCTGAAGTTGCCGGCCATCTTTTTGTAGAACGGGTCGCCCGCGTTCTGCTGGTCCACCACGGCGGCCATGCGTTCGAATGTCTCGCGCACCTGGGCCTCGGTCACCACACCGTGGTGCAGCCAGTTGGCCATGTGCTGGCTGCTGATGCGCAGCGTGGCGCGGTCTTCCATCAGGCCCACGTTGTGGATGTCGGGCACCTTGGAGCAGCCCACGCC
>Ga0075012_10005502_pt1 | contig 11623 bp, 9 predicted proteins | sample All_14_2_FD_71474 | JGI IMG/M metagenome (GOLD analysis project Ga0075012, IMG submission 71474) | Freshwater microbial communities in response to fracking from Pennsylvania, USA - Allegheny Zone_MetaG_DW_15 | ecosystem: Environmental > Aquatic > Deep subsurface > Groundwater > Drilled...
GGGTAGCAGGGCGAGACATGGCTGAAGGCATCCGACAGCAGCGGCGCATAGGGTGCCCGCCGCATCGCGTTGCCGCCGGCCGCCAGCGCGCCCAGCGTATTGCCGTGATAGGATTGCCGCCGCGCGATGAACTTGGTCCGCCCCGGCTGGCCGGATTCGATCGCCCATTGCCGGGCCATCTTGATCGCCGCCTCCATCCCCTCGGACCCCGAGGAGACGAAATAGGCATGGGTCAGCCCGCCAGGGGCGTGGCCGACCAGCATGTCGGCCAGGCGCTCGGCGCTCTCGGCCGAATACAGCGCGGTATGGGCGTAGCAGAGCCGGTCGATCTGGTCCTTCATCGCCTGGACCACATGCGGGTGGCCATGGCCGAGGCAGGCGACCGCCGCGCCACCCGACCCGTCGATCACCTCATGCCCCGAGGCGTCGCGCAGCCAGATCCCGCGCCCGGAGGCGGCGATCGGCGGGGCTTCGCGCAGGTTGCGGTGGACGATGTGGGTCATGGGGTGGGCTCCTTCGGCCGGCGCATCCTGCGCCGCGTTCAGGGCGCTGTCAGCACCCCGACGACCGCCCCGGTCATGCAGCAGGCGATCGTTGCGGAGATCAGCGAAGGCAGCCCGAGCCGCACGATATCGGTGCGTCGTTCCGGGCACATCGCGGTCATGCCCCCCACCATGATGCCGACCGAGCCGAGGTTGGAGAACCCGCAGAGCGCATAAGTCAGGATCAGGCGCGACCGATCCGACAGGCCCGCCCCACCCGATTGCGCCAGCGACAGGTAGGACACGAACTCGTTGATGATCATCTTCACGCCGAGCGAGGCGCCGACCGTCGCGGCCTCCCCCGCCGGCACGCCCATCGCCCAGGCGACCGGCCACAGCACCCAGCCCATGATGCCTTGCAGCGTCAGGCCGGTCAGGGGTTCCAGCGCCAGGTTGATCAGGGCCACGATCGCCACGAAGACGATCAGCGACGCCATGATGCCGAGCAGCAGACTCAGCCCATCCTGCGTGCCGCGCACCAGCGCATCCATGGAGCTGTCGTAGAGCCGTTCGGGGATGCCGTCCCCGCCCTCGGTGGCGACGTCGCCCGCCGCCGGCGGGACCATCAGCAGCCCCGCGAGGATCGCCGCCGGCGCCGAGACCAAGGACGCCGTCAGCAACTGCCCCGCCGCATCCGGCACGACCGGGGCGATGATGAGCGCATAGACCACCAGCGTATTGCCACTGATGGTCGCGAGGCCGGCCGTCATCACAACGAACATCTCGGACCGTGTGAGCTTCGCGAGCCAGGCGCGGATCATCAGCGGCGCCTCGACCATGCCGACGAAGACATTCGCCGCGACGCCGAAGCCCGCCGCGCCGCCGAGGCCGAACAGGCGGCGCAGCACCTTCGCCATGCCCTTCACGATCGCGGGCAGGACGCCCCAGTGATACAGCACCGAGGACAGCGCCCCGACCACGAGCACCAGCGGCAGCGCCTGGAAGAACAGGATGAAGGACGCGCCCGGATAGGGCTCCGGGAAGGGCAGCGGCCCGCCGCCGAGATAGCCGAAGACCAGCGATGTCCCGGCTTTCGTCGCGGTGGCGAGCGCATTCACGCCGTCGCCGATCAGCGCGAAGGCCTGCCGGGCGATCGGCACGTTCAGCAACACCGCGGCCAGGACCAGTTGCAGCGCCAGCCCCGCGACCACCACGCGCACCGGCACGCCACGGCGAAACCCGCCCAGCGCCCAGGCCAATGCCGCAAGCAGCAGCAGTCCCAGGGCGGATTGCGCCTGCAGCAGGCTCATGATTCGTCGCCCTCGCCGGGGGTCTGCTCCTCGGCCTCGATGTCGAGCAGGGCGGCGGCACGCGACCCGTCCATCGCGTCCACGCCGCGCAGCTTCCGCGCGACGGCGCGGGTGCGGACCTGCGCCGCATCGATGGTGTTGCCCACCGCCGTGACCTGCTTGCGCAGCCGCACCAGCACCTCGTCCATCTTGCCCATCTCGGCCTTGGTGGCGCCGAGCAATTCGCGGACCATGTCGGCCTTCTCGCCCAGCGCGATGGTCACATGGCCCATCTGGATGGTCCGCAGCATGGCTGGCAGCAGGGACGGGCCCATGACCAGCACGCGGTGCATCCGGTGGATGTCCTCGACCGCGCCGGGGATGCGGGTGATCTCGGCGTAGAGACCTTCCGTGGGCAGGAACAGCACCGCGAATTCCACGGTCAGCGGCGGGCGGATGTATTTGGAGGCGATCTTCGCCGCTTCGCCACGCACGCGCTGTTCAAGGGCGCGCCGCGCGGCCTTCTCCGCTTCGACATCGCCGGCCTCGGAGGCCATCACCAGCCGGTCCCAGTCCTCGGTCGGAAATTTGGCGTCGACGGCCAGGAAGACCTCCCGCCCGCCTTCGCTCGGCATGCGGATGGCGAATTCCACCGCCTCGGCACTGTCCTCGGACAGCTTCTTGTTCGCCTCGTAGGACCCGGGCGGCAGGATGTCCTCGAGCAAGGCGCGGAGCTGCGCCTCCCCCCAGCCACCGCGGGTCTTCACGTTGGAGAAGAGCCGCTTGATGTCCACGATCTGCGTGGTGACCGCCTGCACGTCGGTCATCGCCTTCTGCACCGCGGCGAACTGGTCGATGACGCGGGCGAAGCTCTCGTTCATCTGCTTCTCGACGGCCGATTGAAGCTGTTCGTTCACCGTCTTCTGGATGTCGGCGAGCTTCGCCTCGTTGCCCTCGCGCAGCTCCTTCAGCCGGGCATCGAGCTGATCGCGCACACGGGTGTTCTCGGCCGTCAGCGTGGCCTGGATCTTCGCCAAACCTTCGACGACGCTGCTGGTCACGTCGCGGCGCAGCAGGGCGGTGTCGTCCTTGTGCTCGGTCAACGCCTTGACCACCGCGGCGCGCTGCTCGGCCATGGCCCGCGCATCCTGCGCCAGGCGTTCGGCCAGCAGCGCGGCATCGGCGGCGAGCCGGTCCAGCACCGCCTTCTCTTGCACCGAAAGCCGGTCCGCGATGCGGCCGATCCCTTCCCCCAAGGCGCGCGTCTGGTCCAGCGCCCCGGCGCCGATGCGATCCCCGATCGCCGCGGCTTCGCGTGCGAGGGACCGTTCGAACTCCGCGGGCAGGGCTGCGATGCGTTCCCCCTGCCGATCCAGCACGGATTGCAGGTCGGCCAGCCGCTGCGTCAGTACCGGGTCAGTGCCCGGCCGGCGCAGCAGCAGCGCCAGCAGCAATACCGCCAGCACCCCAAGCCCACCCAGGATCGCAAGGCTTTCGGGTGCCATCCCCTCTCCCCCGACTCGACCGGGGGAGTCTCGCATTCCCGCGCTGCGGGCGCGAGATTCCTTAGGGCGTGCGGGGTTCGCCCTCGGCGGGGACCAGCACCAGCCGGCCGGTGGCGACGCCGAAATGGGCGCCGTGAAGGGCCAGTCGGCCCTCCGCCACCGCCTCCGCCACCCAGGGGAAGGTCATGAGGTTGGCGAGCGAGATGCGCACGGCCTCATGCTCGGCGACTTCCTGGCGCTGTTCGGGGACATCGCAACGCAGGGCAACCTCCCGCGCGCGGCCGGCGATCTTGATCCAGCCGGCGACGAAATCCCCGGCCTCGGGCGGGACGCCATCCAGCAGGGCGCGGATGCCGCCGCACAGGGCGTGACCCATGACCACGATGCGCTTCACCGCCAGCACGCGCACAGCGAATTCTACTGCCGCCGAGGTGCCGTGGAAGGCCGCGTCCGGCATGTAGGGCGGCACCAGATTCGCGACGTTGCGCGCGACGAACAGCTCGCCCGGACCGGCCGAGAAGATCATCTGCGGATCGACGCGGCTGTCCGAACAGGCGATGACGAGGGTGTGCGGGCGCTGGCCCTGGGCGGCGAGCTCCTCGAAGCGCGCGCGCTGCTGGGGCCAGGTTTCCTGGCGGAAGCGGCGGTAGCCGGCGACGAGTTCATCCATGGGGGTGGTGGCTCCCTGGAGAGGGGCGCCGCCCCTCTCCAGACCTCACCCCGCCAAATGACCGTGTCATTTGGAAAGCCGGCTTCCGGTGCTGGGCGCTGCCGTCATGCTGTCCCCTCTGAGCGCGCGCGGTGCGCGAGTGCGGGTTTCGGCGTGCATCCTGCCATGCCTGCCCGGCGCCAAGTTGAGGTTTCCAAAGGCCTTTCGGCCTTTGGTGGCGAGGGGTCCGGGGAGGGGCAAAGCCCCTCCCTGGTCCATCAGTGCCGGAAATGCCGCATCCCCGTGAGCACCATCGCGAGCCCGGCCTTGTCCGCTGCCGCGATCACTTCCGCGTCGCGCATCGACCCGCCCGGCTGGATCACCGCTGTCACGCCCGCCGCGGCCGCCGCTTCCAGCCCGTCCGCGAAGGGGAAGAACGCGTCCGACGCCACCACGCTGCCGCGCGCAAGCGGTTCCGGCAGGCCGGCGGCCTTGGCGGCTTCCTCGCTTTTCCACCCGGCGATGCGGGCGCTGTCCACGCGGTTGGGCTGGCCGCCGCCGAGGCCGACGGTCGCCTCGTTCTTGGCGTAGACGATGGCATTGGACTTCACATGCTTGCAGACGCGGAAGGCAAACAGCAGGTCGCGCAGCTCGGCCTCGGTCGGGGCGCGCTGGGTCACCACTTTCAGCGCGGATGCCGCGATATGGCCGGCGTCGCGGGACTGGGCCAGGAAGCCGCCGGCGACCGACTTGAAGGTCATGCCCGGCGCGGCCGGGTCCGGCATGGCGCCGGTCAGCAGCAGGCGCAGGTTCTTCTTGCGGGCGAAGATGGCGCGGGCCGCTTCGTCTGCATCCGGGGCGATGACGACCTCGGTGAAGATGGCGGCGATCTTCTCGGCCGCGGCGGCGTCCAGCACGCGGTTGGCGGCGACGATGCCGCCGAAGGGGGAGACCGGGTCGCAAAGGAAGGCGCGGTCCCAGGCGGTGACCAGGTCCTCGGCCACCGCGACGCCGCAGGGGGTGGCGTGCTTGATGATGGCGATGGCCGGGCGGTCGAACTCCGCGACGCATTCGAAGGCCGCGTCGGTGTCGTTGATGTTGTTGTAGGACAGCTCCTTGCCCTGGATCTGCTTCGCGGTGGCGATGCCGGGGCGGTCGGTGCCGTCGGTGTAGAAGGCGGCCTGCTGGTGCGGATTCTCGCCATAGCGCAGGCCCTGGCGCAGCACGCCGGCGAAGGCGAGGCGCGGGGGGAAATCCTCGCCCTGCTGCTTCGCGAACCAGCCGGAGATGGCCGCATCATAGGCCGCGGTGCGGGCATAGGCCGCGGCGGCGAGGCGCCGGCGGGTGGCGAGCGTGGTGCCGCCCTTGGCCTCGATCTCGGCCTGGATCTCGGCGAAGTGCTGGGGTTCGGTCAGCACTGCCACGCCGTCATGGTTCTTGGCGGCGGAGCGGATCATCGCCGGGCCGCCAATGTCGATGTTCTCGATACAGTCCTCGAAGGAGGCGCCCTTCGCGACCGTCGCCTCGAAGGGGTAGAGGTTCACCGCGACCAGGTCGATTGGCGCGATGGCGTGCTGTTCCATCTGCGCCAGGTGTTCCTTCAGGTCCCGCCGGCCGAGGATGCCGCCATGGACCTGCGGGACCAGGGTCTTGACGCGTCCGTCGAGGATTTCCGGGAAGCCCGTGTGGTCCGAGACGTCCTTCACCGGCACCCCGGCATCGCGAAGCGCCTTCGCAGTGCCGCCGGTGGACAGGATCTCGACCCCCTTCCCGGCGAGGAAACGGCCGAATTCGATCATCCCCGTCTTGTCGGAGACGGAAATCAGGGCACGGCGGATGGGGAGGAGGTCGCTCATGGGCGGGCGCATAGACCCGGGGCGGGCGCACTGCAACCACGGGCGGGGTGCAAGGCACTGCCTCATGGCCTTTCCGGCCTGGCTGATGGCCGGAATGATTCCGGCGGACCGGAAATCGGCGGGGCTCTGCCCCTCCGAACCACCCCGCCAGGTGCTTGGAGCACCTGGACCGCAGACTCCTGGTGTTCGGCGGGATTGTCGTGCCGATCCCCCGAAGCACGCTATGGGCGCAAGAGCGGGTTTCGGTGTCCATCCTGGCAGCGGCGCACAGCGCCAGATCGAGGTTTGCAAAGGCCTTTCGGCCTTTGCTGGGGTGAGGTCCGGAGAGGGGCAAAGCCCCTCTCCGCCGACGACGGTCGCGCCGGCGGGCCAGCGCCTGCCCCGTCCCTACTCCGCGCGGACCTCCCGCGGCGCCGGTGCGACCCGCAGCACCACCCAGCCCAACAGCCCCGCGATCAGCGACCCGCCCAGGATGCCGAGCTTCGCCTTCTCCTGCAGCAGCGCCGTGTCCGGGAAGGCCAGCAGGGCGATGAACAGGCTCATCGTGAAGCCGACGCCGCAGAGCAGCGCGACCCCGACCATGTGAAGCCAGGTCGTGCGGAAGGGCAGCGTCGCCAGGCCCGTCGCGATGGCCAGCGCCGAGGCCCCGAAGACGCCGACCAGCTTCCCCAGCAGAAGCCCCAGCGCGACGCCGATGGTCAAGGGTTCGCGCAGCGCCGCCCAGCCGGCCTCGTCGAAGGACACGCCGGCATTCGCGAAGCCGAAGATCGGCACGATGATGAAGGCGACGGGGCGCTGCAGCGCGTGTTCCAGCCGGTGCAGCAGCGAATGCGCCACGTCGTCCGGCCGGCCCGGGGCAGGCCGCAGCGGAATGGTCAGCGCGAGCAGCACGCCGGCGATGGTCGCATGGATGCCCGAGCGCAGAACGAAGAACCACAGCACGGCGCCGAGCAGCAGGAAGGGCCAGAGCCGCGCCACACCGGCGCGGTTCATGCCCATCAGCACCGCGAAGGTCAGCGCCGCCAGGCCGAGATCCAGGATCGACAGCCCGCCAGTGTAGAACAGCGCGATGATGATGACGGCGCCGAGGTCGTCGATGATGGCCAGCGCGGCAAGGAACACCTTCAGCGCCGCCGGCACGCGCGGCCCGAGCAGCGACATCACGCCGAGCGCGAAGGCGATGTCCGTCGCGGTCGGGATCGCCCAGCCCTTCGCCGTTTCGGGCGAGCCTGCGTTGAAGAATAGGAAGATCAGCGCCGGCACCAGCATCCCGCCTGCCGCGGCGATGCCGGGCAGGGCTCGGTTGGACCAGGAGGCGAGCTGCCCGTCGAGCATCTCGCGCTTGATCTCGAGCCCGACGAGCAGGAAGAAGACCGCCATTAGCCCGTCATTGATCCAGTGCCCGATGCTCAGTGGCCCCAGATAAGCGTGCAGCGCGCCGTGATAGGCGGGCGCGAGGGCCGAATTGGCGACCACCAGCGCCGCCGCCGCCGCGGCCATGAGCAGCAGGCCGCCGGAGGCTTCGCTTTCGAGGAAGCCGCGCATCAGGGAGAAGGGGCGCTGGACCGCCTTGGTGATCGGCTTCACCACGGCATCGGTGATCGGTTTGATCATCGGCTGCCTCGCATCGTGATGGCAGGCAAGCAGGATGCGACTGGCGCGGGCGGCGTCATGGCACGGCTCTCCGATACCGGCGGCCCGACCGGCATTGAGACACCTGCCGGTCCGCATCATGCGCGCCGACACCCGTGTCTATTGTCGCGACGCGTTGCCCATGCCGCAAGCCCTGGTTGGCCGGCGGCGCGATTCGCCGTTGGGCGGGAGCGATCCGGATCGCCGGCTAGTGCAGCACCTCGCGCGCCGCATCGGCATAGCCGACACGCCGCTCGGGCGGCACCGGATGCCGCCCCGCCACGCGTTCGAGCAGCATGCGCGCATCCTCGTCGCGCCTCGCTTTCATCGCGGCATCGAGGAAGAGCTGTTCCAGTACGTCCTGCTGCGCATGGCTGCCGCCGAGAGTGTGCATCACGCCGATCGCCGGGCGCATCGCATCCACCGCGCGCACGAAGTCGCCCTGCGCATGGGCGAGCACCGCCTCACAGACCGGGATCGCGGCATCGCGCAGGATGGCGGCGTTGGTGCCGGGCTGTCGCGCGGCGTCCCGCATCGCGTCCAGCATGCGGGCGCCGGCCTGGAAGCGTTCAGTAGCGCCCAGCGCCATCATCCAGTGCGGCAGGGTGAAGGCGGACAGGCAGTCGCCGATGCGTGCCTCGGCCTTGTCGGCCAGTTCGATCCAGCGGTCGCCGACATGGACCTGGTGAAGTTCCAGTCGGAACAGCATCGACGCCGCGTTCTGCACATCGATGTAGAGATCCGGCATGGCCTGGGTCAGTCCGCTGCCCAGGTTGCGGAAGCCACGGTCGTAGAGCTCCAGCACCTCGGCATGTTCCTCGCGTTCGAGGTGATACATGGCGCGGTGCCACCACAGGTGATGCAGCAGGTTCGACCCGCCGTCCCAGTGTTTCTCCAGGCCCTTGAGCCAGACGATGCCCTCACCGCGGCGGCCCTGCATCTCCATGATGTGGGCAACGCCATGGGTGGCCCAGAGATCGCCGGGATCGAGCGCGACGGCGGCGCGCCCGGCCTCCTCGGCGACCGTGTAGTTGCCGCATTCCTCATTGGCGAAGCAGCGACAGGCGAGGATGGAGCCATAGCCCGGCAGCGCGGCCGACCATTTCGGCGCGACCGCATCCACCGAGCGCAGCATCTGCCCCGCGCGGCCCAGCCAGAAGGCGCAGAAATGATGCAGGCGGAAGGCGAGGATGTCGTGCGGATGCGTCGCCATGATCGCCTCCCACGCCGCCAGCGCACCGTCCACATCGCCATCCGCCCAGCGGCCGAGCGCCACAGCATGGGCGCGCTCGCGGTCGCTGCCGGCGCAACGAGCGGCCGCTGCCGCCGCCGCTTGCGCGCGCGGTACCATGGCGGTGCTGTAGGCGAGCATGGCGAAGACGCCTTGCATCACTAGGCCCATCGGCATCTCAGGGTCGATCGCCATCGCCGCCTTCAGCCGCTGCCCGGCATCGGCGCGATACTTCAGATAGCCTTCGACCACATGGTCATAAGCGGCGGCCGCGGCATCCGATGCGGCAGTGAGGTTCAGTCCCTGGGCGTCCTTCGCCATGGTGTCGATCCTCCGGCTGGTGGCTATTTAGCGTCCGGTCGATCCGAAGCCGCCATGGCCGCGCGCCGTCTCCGGCAGCTCGGCGACCTCAAGCCAGGTGGCGCGGACCACCGGCGCGATGACGGCCTGGGCGATGCGCATGCCGCGCTCGATGGTGAAGGGCGCGTCGCCGCAATTCATGACGATGACGCCGAGCTCGCCGCGGTAATCCTCGTCGATCGTGCCGGGGCTGTTGGGAAGCACGATACCGTTCTTCAGCGCCAGGCCGGAACGCGGCCGCACCTGCATCTCGAACCCAGCGGGGATGGCGATGCGCAGCCCGGTCGGCACCAGCATCCGCCCGCCGGGCGGGATGGTCATGGGCGACATGACGGCGGCGAGCAGGTCCATCCCCGCCGCGCCGTCCGTGGCATAGGAGGGCAAGGGCAAGCCCTCCGCGTGGGGAAGGCGAACGACATCGATGACAGGGCTGGTCACGCCAGAGCCTCCGCAATGCGCGCGGCGAGGCGGCGGGCGACCTCCTCCTTCGCCATGCGCGGCCAATCCTCGACGCCCGCTTCGGTGACGAGGTGCACGGCATTCTCTGCACCGCCCATCACATCCCCGGAGACGTCGTTCGCCACGATCCAGTCGCAGCCCTTGCGGGCACGCTTGGAGATGGCGTTGTCGATCACATGCTCCGTCTCCGCCGCGAACCCGATGACGAGGCGCGGGCGCTGCGGTCCGGCGGCGGACAGCGTCGCCAGGATGTCCGGGTTCAGCGCGAGTTCCAGAGGCGGTGGCACCGCACCGGGCACCTTCTTCATCTTCTGGTCTGCCGCGCGCGCCGTGCGCCAGTCGGCGACAGCGGCGTTGCAGACCACGCCGTCGGCGGGCAGCGCGGCCTCGCAGGCAGCGAGCATCTCGCGGGCCGTCTCGACCGGCACCACGGCGACGCCCGGCGGGTCCGGTTGCGTCACCGGCCCGCTGACGAGCGTGACCCGCGCGCCCAGCGCGGCGAGCGCGGCGGCGATGGCATGCCCCTGCCGGCCGGAGGCACGGTTGGCGATGTAGCGCACCGGGTCGATCGGTTCATGCGTCGGCCCGCTGGTGACGATCAGGTGCCGCCCCTGGAGCGGTCCGTCGGACAGCGTCGCGCGGATGGTCTCCAGCAGTTCGGGCGGTTCCATGAGCCGGCCCGGACCGCTTTCGGGTTCGGCCATGGCGCCGTTGGCGGGGCCGGCGATGGTCACGCCGCGGCTGCGCAGCGCGGCGATGTTCGCCTGGGTCGCGGCATGATCCCACATGGCCGGGTTCATCGCCGGCGCGAGTAGGATCTTGGCCCGCGTGGCCAGCAGCACGCAGGTGGCGAGGTCATCCGCCAGCCCATGCGTCATCTTGGCGATCAGGTCCGCCGAGCCGGGCACGACCGCCACTAGATCCGGCCAGCGGGCGAGGCGGATATGGCCGATCTCTGCCTCGGCGGCCCAGAGGTCGTCATGGACGCGCTCGCCGGTGATGGCGGCAAGCGCCTCCTTGGTCACGAAGCGTGCGCCGCCGGCGGTCAGCACGGCCATGACCTGTGCGCCGTCCCTGCGCAGCAGGCGCGTCAGCTCCAGCGCCTTGTAGGCGGCAACGGAGCCCGAGATGATGAGCAGGATGCGGCGACCGGCAAGCATGGGCGGGACCCTAGCCCGACCCGGCGGGACTTGCGAAGGGCGCTGTCAGCCTGCCTGGCAAACCAGCGTCGCGGTCATGGTGGCACAGAGCCGTTCGCCCCCCGCCCCCGCGCAGAAGATGTCGGCGCGCGCCACGGACAGCAGGCGCCCGGCGCGGATTACCTCGGCCCGCGCGACGGCATCGCCATCGGCCGGGCGCAGCAGGTTCAGCTTGAACTCCGCTGTAAGAACATTCGTGCCGTCGGGCATCAGCGTATAGGCCGCGAAGCCGCAGGCGGTGTCGGCAAGCGTCGTCAGCGCGCCGGCATGCAGGAAGCCGTTCTGCTGGGTCAGCGCCGGCCGGCGCGGCAGGTGCAGCGCGCAGCGCCCTGGCGCGACCGCGCCCAACGTGATGCCGAGATGCGCGAGCATCGGCTGGGCAGCGAAGATGGCGGCGATGCGCTCGACCGGCATGGCGGCGCGCTACAGGCGCCAGCCTGTATGGATCGCGACGATCCCGCCGGAGAGGTTGCGGACTTCCACCCGCTCCATCCCCGCATCCTCCATCATGCCCGCCAGCGTCTCCTGGTCGGGGAACATGCGGATGCTCTCGGCGAGGTATTCGTAGCTGTCGCGATCCTTGGCCACGCGCGCGCCGATTTCGGGCAGCGCCTTGAAGGACCAGGCGTCGTAGAGAGGTACCAGCGCCGCGATCTCCAGCTTCGAGAATTCCAGGCAGTGGAACCGACCGCCCGGGCGCAGCACGCGCCGCGCCTCCCGCAGCACGGCATCCTTGTCGGTGCAGTTGCGCAGGCCGAAGGCGATGGAGACCTTCTCGACGCTGCGGTCTGGTAGCGGGATGTGTTCCGCATCCACCACCATGAAGTCGAGCCCGGCGGCGAGGCCGCGATCGAGCGCGCGCTTCTGCGCCACTTCCAGCATGGCCGGGTTGACGTCGGTCAAGATGACGCGCCCTGCCCCGCGTTCCTTGGCCAGGAAGCTGATATCCCCGGTCCCGCCG